>ERZ724522.302-NODE-302-length-33681-cov-22.041248_pt1 | contig 33681 bp, 36 predicted proteins | sample MGYA00376055_ERZ724522 | MGnify/ENA primary metagenome ERZ724522 (study PRJEB28724, sample SAMN07190884) | wastewater metagenome | isolation source: effluent of sewage treatment plant in Hong Hong | place: Hong Kong | collected 2016-03-17 ...
CGCGCTGCTCGGACACGAAACGCGCCACATTTTCGACGGGCAGTTTCATCTGCCTATGTTGCCTTTTGTTGACAGCGGCTGGCTGCGCTCCGAACGTTGTTCGGCGAATCGAGGTGTACCCGGTGAACAACCTACAGCAGACGTGCGACCAACGGCAGAACGTAGCGCGCAACAACTCCGGGTGCCTGCAAAAGACGAAAACGTCTGCGTCATCTTCGTCGACGACTGCTCTGTGAGCTATTCCGATTTCGGCGAGTTAGTTCGCAAATGTCTAGAGTAAACTGTGCTAAAATACAACTATCTTTAATGGAGACTCATCACAATGTCTGATCTACTTAAACACGCGGGTGAGTTTCGCCGTTACCTGCGAAATGGCCAGTACGAACGTACTGAAGACGGCCGCATCCTTTTTCCGAAAGCGCAGGCGCTTGCTTCCGGCGTGTATATCCACGACGTGAACGGCGAAGACGAACGGATCGATCCGAACATCCTCCCGGATGAGGGTCTTCTCTATCTTCTTTCTGTAGGTTTCAACAATGGCACCAAGCTCGCCACCTGGTATCTATCCCTCTACGCTGGTAACTACACTCCTACGTCGGGTCTTACCGCCGCAAGCTACCCAGCTACTGCGGGTGAAATTACCTCCGGTTCCGAAGGATATACTGAGTCTACTCGACGGACGTGGGTCGTCAGCGCCCCCGCATCAAACCTCATTGACAACGCTAGCTCTAAGGCTACGTTTACTATCGCTACAGCGAGCTCGCTTACTGTCAACGGAGCCGCGCTCACTAGCGACGCTACAAAAGGGGCCGTCACAGGGACGCTGGCATCAGCCAGTAAGTTCTCGGCAGCCCGTACGCTATACAACACAGATGTGTTCAACTTGGCGTACCGTATCCAGCTAGCTTCGTCGTAGCGCAGCAATGCCGCTGTATGACGGCACCCCCCTCGTACGACTCGAGGGGGATAAAGCTAAAGCTTTGGGAAGAATCCCAGAAGCCAAGCTCCTGCTTAGCAAAGCACAAGCCGTCGCAAAAAACGCTGGCGTAAGTACATTCAGCATGTCACAGCGTACTGACGAGGGGTATATGTATGCCTTAACAGCAAACGGTGTCGACGCTGTTTTTGTATCAGCAAATCCAGATGTGGTTGGCGAAGTACAAAACGAGACCCCCCTTGTTATTACAGAGCACGGCTTTCCAGACATACTAAGCGGCGTCGTTGTCAACGGTGTTCTCGCTGGCGACGTTTTGGATACGTTTGCGCCAACAGCACAATGCCGAGCAACCCACACCGGGCTTGCAGCCGGTAAGCAGCAGAGTCGCAGACTAGCAGTCAGGCCATGGCCCGCCAATGACATAGACGGAAACCCAGACACGTTCAGCCAGTACACAGCGCTGAAGCCGTCTATGTATACCGGCATGATGTGCAAAGTTGTCCAAGCTGTAATGGGCTTTGGTCGCATAAACCCATCAAAGCTCGGCGACAAAGCTATCAACAAACAAGATCCACAGCTTTCGGCATACCTACGGCATATAAAGACAGCCGGCGTTCAGGTTCGGTATGACTACAAGTTCCACCGTACGCACGGCATATATACCGGGCCAGACGGCGTTTTGTGGCTAGTGGAAATAGGCATCAATCGTGGGATAATCGCGCGCCCGCTCCCTATAGTTCCAGGTTCGAACAAACCGCCTTTCCGGGATAGCATTACAGCGCGAGGCGACTCCGATATGCTCGAAGTTTTAGACGCTCTTGGGTGCGTGCCAACCGGTGAAGCATTTCCAAACACACCGACGGAGTTAGCAAAAGCCAAAGCACGCGGGGATGTTATTGAGCTTATGCCGGCTTCCGGTATGCGAGAGTTCTATAAGAATTCACCGTATAGCTCCGCGTGTGGTTGGGCGTTCAGCGACTCGGGAGCCGAAGCGCATAATACCGCGTACGGGTATGATAGTGACACCGCAGAAGTGCAGACTGGGTACCACTACCAGGTAAACATATCTATTGGTCCGGTAGTCTCCCCGCGACGTACCGGGACACCTGTCGGTGCTGGTTCTGCAAACTTGGTTATCCAATCCAAAGGTGCATTGTACGGTGCCGGTAGGATAGGTAAATATCTCCCGTACAAAATACACGAGCCAGTGATCGGCGGCCTGCTGTCGCACGACGCTTCGCCGATGGTGGCTCAGTCAGTTGCCCCGTTCTGCGACACTACGATGCACGTCTTCTTCGACGAGGGCGAGCTCAAAGCGGTTAAGTTCTACCTGAACCCAGAAGAAGACGTCGTCGACGAAACAGAGGATTCGAGGTATCCAGGCGAATGTATATATAACGGCGAATGGACGATCGTGCATACTACCGGACGACGCGCTTTCCCGCGCATGATGTACACAAATGACATAGATGACCGTCGCGTGCTGAAGGACAACGTAGTAACGACACACATAAAGTCAAAAGACATCGGCTTCGATCCACCGCGCTTCGGTGATTTTCCGTCCGCCCCCGAGTACTGTTTTGTTTTTCGCCAACGCATTTTCGAGCGGATCACCACCGTCACGACAGTGAACGGCGATTCGCTGGGTAGCGTACTGGTAGTACCGGAGTTCTCTCGTAGTGCTTACTACTACATCACATCGTCTACGGATGCTGGCGGATCAAAACTCGTGGCAAAAACATATGATTCCATAAAGGACCCAAACACAGGCTACGGGTGGAGGAAGTTTGTAAGGATCGGCGCCCCACCGCTAAGCACAGAATGCACCGACAACACCTTCATCTGCGGCACTACGCACACAGACCGCAGAATAATTTGCACTGGGTACGAACCGGACTATGTAAGCGGCTTCGGCGGTGTAGATGGCGATTGCTATCAATATGCTGACTTCGGTCCGTGGCTCACCATCTGCCAGAACATAGAGTCTTTGTGCTCCGCACAGATGAATAACTCACTTCCGGTACACATCGGTTCTTCATCGTCTAGCAACGTGCCGCCAAAAACAGAGCAGAAGCTAGTCCTCGTTTCGCCAGGTTATGGTGGTCAGTTGGAGATCAAGACAGGTCACGCCTCGTACTCAGTCTGGGCTAGGCCATCGCCAGACCCCGACACGCTGGAGCTTCAGCACATATCCTCGACTCATAGCTGCCTCGGTGAGGACGCGCTGGTTTACTACGACGACCTGAAAGGAAGCGGGCAGCAGAAGACTTTCGGGCCGCTAGCGGTTACAATAGGGGGTTCAGACAACACTACTTTTATAGGCGTTAACGGGAATGGCTAGCGTAGACGAGAGTGTAGTATCCGGAGTTTCCGCGACGAGCGCACCGACGTTCAATACGATCGTCGTCTACACTAGCACGTCCTCAGCTTCCGAAACTCTGTCACTCGGTCTGAGCATCTTGCAGCAGAGCTCCGTCTCTGCGGTAAACACGCACACAATAGACCATTACGCGCGACTAACTTCTTCAGCCGCCGCTACCGGCACAAACACGCCTACGGTCCGGCTTACAAAGCTCGAAGTATCGAATGCAGGCGCTTTAAGTCGCCTAGTCGCGGTATACAACAACACCGCTACAAACTATGTAACAGCGACAAATATGGTCGACGTTACAAATGACTTTGCGCCGTTGGTATCGACAGCAACGGCCGGTTCGTCGGCTACTAGCAACGCTACGGCACTCGGGCCACTAGTATCGGCGGCCACTGGCTACGCTTCAGTAACACTTGGGTTGTTCGAGATACGTACTTCGTCAGCCACCGCAACGAGTTTACCCGCCGCTACACGAGTCGTTACGCTTGCGCTTACATCAGGCTGCACCGCTACGGGTTCGATAGTTTCGCACGGCAGCACGCTAAACGCTACCCTATTTTCCGCAGCATCGGCTGCTTCGTTAGCTACTACGCAGCACAACATGACGGCGTACGTGCGCTCGGCAGCATCTGCCGCGAGTTCTGTGTTTTACAAAGACCCCAATCAGCTGGCCTATGTTATGAACACCGAGACCGAAGCGCTTAGTATGTACAACAACTTCTCGTTCGATTCGTTAGCGTACGTAGATGGTGTGTGCTACGCGGCCGGTCCGGACGGGTTCTACAAACTAGAAGGCGCCGATGACGACGGCGAGGATGTGGACGCAGAACTTACTACTGGGTTCACAGACCTTGGCGAGCAACACACTAAGCATGCGGGTTCCCTGTATTTAGGGTATACTAGCGACGGTCCAACTACGGTTAGTGTAGACACGTACGGTATGCGGCACCCAACGCAGACAAACGAACTAGAGGAGCGAGACGCTTTCGCTCCACGGAATAACCGTGTAAGGTTGGCTAAAGGTCTAAGTAGCCGCTATTGGCGCATTACAATACGTAACAAAAACGGGTCGCATTTTGAAATCAATGACGTAGCTCTAGACGTCGCAGTATCTAATCGTAGGATTTAACATGGCAGGCGATGTTTTTCAGCAAGCGTACGCAGTAGTCGAGAACGTAGAACACGTTGTCTCGGACCGTATTGCCGAAGCAGCCGCAGCAGCAGCCGGAGCCAGAGCCGCAGCTGAGACGGCGATCTCGGCGCTAGGTAGCATCAACTTCGATACCAATGTTGGTGGCGTACCAGAAGCACCGACACTCGTCAATTCACCACTGACGGCTATAGACATAGACCCAGTAGTACCAACGGATTTTGGGTCAATAAACGGGGTATCGAGAGAGCTTCCTAGCTTGGAGGACATACCATCTATAAACGGAGTTGTTGTCCCAAGCTTCGTGCCTAGTGTCACGTCGTTAAATATTCCGACACCGCCGTCGGCATCCGCGCCCATCAATGCCCCAGAGCGCGGGGATTACGGTAGCGTTACGCTGCCGTCGGCTCCATCCACTGCGTTACCCTCAGTACCAGTTCTAGACGAACTGCACATACCCACGTTTGAATTTCCGCTCATTCCGGAATTCACCGCTGACTCGCCAGAGTTCGCTGCATCGGCGCTCCCCGCTTTGTTCGAGTGGTCAGAGCCTACGTACGCGGTGGAGATACTCGACGAGGCTATGGACGAAGTACGTCGTATGTGGGCTGGCGGCTCCGGCATTCCGCCACAAGTCGAACAGGCTATGTATGACCGCGCCGCTGCCCGCGAAGACATGGAAGTATCGCGCAATGTCGACGCAGCCAACGAAGAGTTTTCGGCGCGCGGGTTTACTATGCCTACTGGGTATCAGACTGCACGAATAGACGCTATCCGGCGCGACGGCCAGATTAAGAAGTTAGCCCTTAATCGCGATATCACGATCAAAATCGCCGAGTGGCAGGTGGAGAACGTCCGCTTCGGTATCCAGCAAGCTATCGCCGCCGAGAATGTGTTCGTCGGCCTGTTTACGAACGCGGCGCAGCGCATGTTCGAGGCTGCGCGCTTCCAAGTATCCGCGCAGATCGAGGTGTATAACGCGCAAGTAGCGCTGTTCAACGCGCGCCAGACCGCTTACCGCGTAGCAGCGGAGGTCTTTGACATCCGTATAAAAGCAGAGCTGGCCAAGATCGAAGTATTCAAAGCTCAGGTCGAAGCGGAAGTGGCCAAAGGGCGACTGAACGAGCAACGAGTTAGTGCGTACAAAGCGCAAGTGGAGTCCGTACTTGCTGTAGTAGAAATTTACAAAGCGCAGATGCAGGGCGCCTCCGTACAGTCCGATGTCATTCGTTCAAAGATCGAAGCATATAAAGCTGACGTACAAGCGTACGCCGAACGAATCAACGCCGACAAGGTACGCTTTGACGCGTACGACTCGCAGGTTAAGGGCGAAGCTTCGAAGGCCGCTATCGTAGAAAGCCAAGCGCGTGCATACGCTGCATTGGTGCAAGGTAAAGTAGCCGAGAGCGAGATCAACGTCAAGCGCGCCGAGCTAGTCATCCAGAAGAACCGGCTAGATATCGAGGCCTTTGCTGCTGCGGTAGAGAGCGACAAGGTAAACATGCAGACGCAACTAGCCGTTATCCAGCAAGCGGCTGCGGCGTACAACGCCAACACGCAGCGTTTCATCGCCCAAGCGGGCGCCGAGACAGCAGCGGCTAACGTCCTCGTTACTGCGCATGAGGCACAACAACGTACCGCCGTTGCGTTCTACCAAGCTAAGGTAGCTGCGTATACGTCCGATATGGAGCAGATGATCCGAAAGCTGGCGCTCGTAGTCGAGTCGCTCAAGTCAGCCGGCCAGCTCTCGGCTACCCTAGCCGCAGGAGCCATGGCAGGCGTGAACGTCGGCGCATCGTTGTCCGGCGGCGGAAATGTCACTGCTGGTGGTAACATCTCAGACACGAACTCGACTACGCACAACGAATCGCGTAACGAGAACTACAACTATGAAGGCACGTAATGAGCAACATCACTAAAGCATTCGACAAAAAAGCTAGTCTGCGCGCTATCCGAATGGCGGATGGCGGGCTTGTTGGCGAAGCCAAGAAGAACCTAGGCAACCGCGCAGCTACGATCGACGGCGCTGTCGACTCCGCTGTACGTGCTACGCCAGCGCCAGCTCCGGCACCTGCGCCAGCTGCTTCGGCCCCGGCCCCTCAGAGCGAAGACGCTAAGCGCGCGGCCGTAGGTATGCCGCCAAAGAAAGGCTTTCTACGCACAATGCTGGGTATGGCAGCGGGCGGCCACGTCACGGGGCCCGGCGGCCCACGCGAGGACAAAGTGCCAGCCATGCTGTCGAACGGCGAGTATGTACTACCCGCTAAGACGGTACAGAAGCTCGGTGGCCCGGAAGAGATCGACGAGCTGGTACGGGCTACGAACGACGGGCGTGAGCCCGAGGGCGCCGAAGAACGCGACGAAGGGCGTCACACTTTGCGCAAGCTAGCTGGCGGTGGGTTCGTAGGCCCGCTCTATCCGAGTGATCCTCGGTACATCGCTGCTCAGAACCGCGCCATGAACCCCTCCGGCGCTGGTATGCAGTCGTCCGTACAGATGGACCAGCGTTTGCAGGGGCCGCAGCGGCCGATCGGCACTGCCGCTACTCCATCGGTAACACCTACGACCGGCGCACCGGCGCAAACTACCACTAGCCAGCTTCGCACGCGCGGTGGCCTAGGCGCTTCGTACGCAGCTCCTGCGGCTATCGCTGGCGCTGTGCAGTCATACAACGACATAGACAGTGGATATCGCGACCAGTTTAATAAGAGCATGGGCGCAGAAACCCCCCTGCAAACCCTCGGTGCCGACGCACTGCGGACTATGGGTAATGTTGGCAACGCAATCACTGGCGGATACGCCGGTAAGCTTGGTCAAGGGATTTCGTCCGCCATGAACGGCGGTACGTTTATGGAGGGGTTCAGTGCCCCGACCGACCGCGAAGCTTTCTTGCAAAAATCGCAAGTGAGCGCCCAGTCTCCGAATTCCGGAGAACTTGTTGGCCCGCCGTCCAGCCTCGCACGGCCTGCTACAACCGCAGTACCCACCGACGCTCCACCGTCTCCGCGTAACGTCGCGCAGAGCCGCTTCCTGTCCGAACAGGGTGTAGACGCCGCCACGCAGGCAAGCGCGCCGGTTCGACTAGATATAGCCGGAACCGGGCCAAACGGCGTAGTAACTAAGAACACAGGACTACGCAACGTTACCGAGCCCGGTAAGTTCGTTAACCTTGGCTCGTTCCTAGGTCCGGATAACATTTATGGCACTTCCTCGAAACCGGGTGGGCGCGTTGACTCGTTTGTAGGCGCTGGCGACCCGAATCGCCAAGAGAGCCCGCAAACCATCGCTGCTGTCGAGAAGCTTCAGAACGACCTGGCAGTGGACCGTGCTAAGACCGCAGCTCGCGAGCAAGCCGAAGCGCTTGCCAGCGCGACGCAGGGCAACGCTGGATCGATCAACGCACGCTTCGACGAGATGGCACGTGGAGTCAAAGGCTCCTACAGCGCTAAGGGCAAAGGCAACGAAAGCAAGCGGCTGCTTGACATCGAGACGCAGCGCGCGAACGCGCTCGAAGCCGACGCCCGCAACATGACCACACTACGTGGACATATGCTACAAGCACAGTCGCAGGCTGCGCACGACGCTACGCAGAACCGCCAGATCGAGACGCAAGAACGTACTCGTAAGGACGCACTGCGCGCTCAGCTGGCTGGTAAGCCGCTCGAAATCGCGAAGTTCAACGCGGATCGAGAGAAGCTGCGCCGCGATCAAGAAGAGAAGGGCGACGCTTCAGTGAACGAAGCCATCAAAGGCTCCATCGCGCGCCGTTTCCCGGATGCTAAGGACCCAGTGCAAGCTGCTGGTGCCGAGCGCTTCGCAGCGTTTATGCGCGAAGCTCCGCCGGAAGTAATCGCGCGCATCCGTAGCCAGAATCCGACGGAGCGCGAAGCGGGGCTTCAGCTCGCCATGAACCTGTTTGACCAGAACGAGCGCGTGTCTAACTACCAAGCCGACACGTTCCGTGGCATCTCCACCTCTCGTCCCACGCTACCTAAGGGCGACGCACGACGCGTCGAGCTAGGCGACTACGTAGGCCCAGGTAGCTTGCCGCTCGCCGCCGCTCCGCGCTATGTGGCCGGTATCTTCGGTGCTGACGCTGGTAAGGTGCAAGAGATGGAGAGCGGAGCGAAAGTGCCGCTCAACACCCTGACACAGGACGAGTTTGGTAATACGAGTGCTACGAGAATGGCTAGTCTCCAGGCTCAGCGAGAACTTCAACGAAAGAACGAAGAACGCGCTAGAATAGAGCGTCTGAAACAAGCAGTGAAGTAACCGATGGCCGCTCCTACTCTCCGCGACATCCTGCCCCCTAGCCCGGAGCAACTACAGCAGCAGATCATCGGTGACAACCAGCTGTACCGAGGTTTCGTCTCGGGCGTCAAAGGTATAACGAGCGGCAGCATAGCGAACGACGCGCTGAACGCCGAAAGCGCTGGCGCCGCTGAGGCAAACGCCCTGCGCGAACGCGCACTGGCCAGTCAGCAAGCCGCTGGCGCGTACGCTCCGCGTGTACAGAGCCTGCGCAACGTCAACGGCGTAGGCGACGCGTTCGACTTCGCAGCCGGGGCTATCGGCCAAGGCGTAGCGTCCATGGCGCCAACGCTAGGCGCGGCCCTCGCGCTGCGTGCTCCGGGGCTTGGAGCACTCGGTACACGAGCTCTACCGTACGCTGGCGCTGTGGGCGCTGGGTACCTACAAGAAAAAGGCGAAGCAGCGCTTGGGCAGTATAGTGACCCAGTGCTGGCAGCCACGCCCGTAGCGCAGCGCCAGGCCGCCGCTACGACCAAAGGTCTTGTCAACGCCGCACTTGAAGGCATAGTGCCTGCTGGACTGACGTCTTTGGCGGGCAAGAACAGCCTGGGGCGTATTCTCGCGAAGGACGCGGTTACTGAGGGCGCTACCGAAGGTGTTCAGCAGTATGTTGGGCATCTAGCGAACAAGAGCCTCGACCCGAACCGAGAGCTCGACCCGTGGGATATCGCTGACGCAGTAGCCGCAGGCGCATTAACCGGTGGTACCGTAGGTGCAGCGCACGGAGCCGCCCACACGCCGAAGGACTTCGTGGCTAGGACCGCGCAGTCCATTCAGGACGCGGCTACTACCGCCCCGTCACCCAAGGACTTCCTCGACAAAGTGTTCGCGCCTACCCCTACTGAAGAGAACGATCCGGTGGCGGCTGGCGATATGCACAGCAGCATGATAGACGCCGTGAGTGCCGCTGGCGACAAAGCCGCCGAAGTACTCGATAGTATGACGGCGAAGCGCGACGAACTGGCTAAGAAGTACGCGGAGGAGATTCTCAACGACCCTAATACGCCCGCAGCAGTGCGCTCGCAGGTAGAGGCTATGGGTGGTGACTACACGTCGCCACAAAACCAAGCCACTCTCGGCGCTCATTACGTAGGACGTCGTGCTGGCGAGGCCGCGAGCACAGCTGCTGAGTTCGTCAAGACGTTCGCGGAGCGAGCCACGAAGGCCGTTAAGAAAGCCACCGACACTAACCAACAACCATCCGGCGACGCCCCTCTCACAACCGACGGCACCAAGAAGAAGAACCTCCAGAGTCCAGTAACTCCGGACGAGGAGTTCTCGCTCCACAAGGACATCATTGACAACCTCACGCCAGCAGCGAAGCGGCGTACCGACATCATCCGCGACATACCGCAGATAGCTAGCGGCGTGTCCGGCATCATCAACAAGATGAGTCAGGTCGGCGCAGCGCCTACCGAAAAGAACATCGCAGAGCTGCAGCAGCTGTACTCCGCCGCTACAACATTGTTCGCTGACCCGGCTAAGACGCTCAAGCAGCTGAGTGACAAGATCGAGCTGCAGCGCGCGGACGGCAAGAAGATCACGCCGTTCATGGACCTGCTTGCTGGCGTCACGACTGCTCAGCAGGACGTTGCTAAGAACGAAGGCGGCTCATACCTACAAGCTCGGCTCGTAACGCCTATGGGCCAGGAGCAGGTTGCTCAGCTGGCGAAGTTCGTCGATGAGTTCGGCATGACGGACATGAAGAACAGCAAGCAGGCCGACAAGGTCCTCGACGGTCTGGCAGTAGCATTCGGTGGTAAGCAAGAAGCTCTACAAGTACTCGACTATTACAGCAAAGCGAACAAGCTGAACGCTAAGCAGTTGCTCCAGTACGACGAGAACGAAGTACTCGACCCCGAGAGCGGCATGAGCGCTAAGGAGCTAGTACCTACTAAGACATACTCGTTCGCCGACCCGAAGACGAACCGCCCGTTCCGCACCGCTGAGCGTATGGCGAAGCATGACGCCGCTACTATGCGCCAAGGTACTGTGGCCTCCGACAGCTCGAAGGTAGGTACGATCCCGTACAGCCAGTACGCCGACGAGACAGGTAAGGACCACAAGGCGGAAGTCGTTCGTTTGATGAACGATGTGAAAGCGCGCCAGGAAGCTGCGTACATGGGCTATGCCGCAGAGCTTGGGCTCAAAGGGGACAAGCAGGGCAAGCTGGAGATGGCTAAGCGCTTCGCTGCTGAGCGTCGTCCGTCGCCAGACGCGAAGAGCACACGGCTGGCGGACATCGACCGCCTGCAGGGAGAGCTCGACATGGCTCGCGAGGCATACAAGCAGGGCGGACCGAAGGCCGCTCTCGACCTGTATGAAGTGAACACCGCTGAGCAGAACGAGAAGGATTCGCTGACTGCTACGGACGAAGACCTCAAAGCAATGGCCACGAACAAGAACGACGAGAACATGGTGTCGTTCACGAAGGTCGACGGCTCGAAGATGGTGTTGTCTTCTCAGTCCATGATGAAGACCCAGGCTGCCAAGGAGAAGGGTACCAGCGCCGCTCGTGGCGAGCCGCAGAACGTTCGTGAGCAGCGCCTCATGAAGGAAGCCATCGCCTCGGTGCTGGCTCGCGAGGATATCAAGAGCATGGACGAAAAGACCACGCCGCCTAGCCCCGTCAAGCGCGGGCGTAGCGACGACACCAAGGCTGCGCTGGCCGAGCAGGAAGAGTCCGTGGCAGCGCTCAAGAAGCGGCTCGACGCGGCGGTGCGGGACTACGAGGATGGCGGGCACGAGGCGGAAGCTAGAGACGACGTTCGCGTAGACGCGGCTGTGGGCAAACTTAATACGCAGCGCGAAGCGTTCCAGGGGCCGGGTATGGACGGTATGCAGGCGGCTATCGATAGAATAGAAGCCCGCGTGCTACGTGAAGCTTCGCTTTCTTCTGGACGAGACATCATTCGAACAAGCATCGAGCGGAACATCTCGCGCCTACAATCTCAGTACGAAGCCGCCGAGGGCAAGGCCCCTCTGCGCGCAGTCATACGCCAGCGCCAAGCCGTGTACAAGGAGGCGCTGGCGGCCATTAACGACGTCGACTTCCAGGAGAAGGTCGACCGTCAGGAACAGGGTGAGGACGCACCCGAAGGCGCGCGTACCTACGACGAGTTTACCGGAGAGCAGCTCGGCGCGTATGGCGACCTTAGCAAGCCGACACGCAGCGAGAAGCAGAAGGCCACTGAGCTAAAGGCTCCGACAACCGGACCCGGTTCGCTAGAAGACCCCCACAGCTTGCCTATGCACTATGTGGTTGGGGATACGTCGCGCCTTCGCCCGGAACTTCGCGATAAGTACTCCGGCAAGAACGGCATCAAAGATCTGATCGCTAACGGCGACCGCACGGCTACTACGCGCACACCGCCAGACGGAGTTATGCCAGGACACTACATTACTTTCCCAGGCGTGCCAGGCGTGTATCAAGTTACTGGGTTCGAGAAGATCGACCTTCGCACTCCGGAAGGCCGTGAGAAGTGGAGCAAGCGCGAGGGCTGGTCCGCAGAAGCGTCCGGGTCGTTCGGCTCCCAAGTTCAGACCGGAAAAATACAGATGCTATTCGAACCGGTAAAAAAAAAGCTGAGTAAGCAGTCGAAGCAGAACAAACAAGACAAGCAAGACCCCAATAAGAACAACCACGTACCAACCACCGAGCAAGAAGTGCTCGATGAGATCGCGCGCATACGTGGTAAGGACGTAGCTGTAGCGTTCGAGACTTTCGCTGGTATAGGGGGCTCTGGTGAGTTCTCGATGGACAAAGACAAGACCAACCGCCTCATCCGCATAGCTCTCGACGCTGCGAACATGAAGAGCGTAGCGTGGCACGAGGCGCTCCATGACTTCATGGCTATGCTCGGCGGTACGCGTGAAGAGCGCACCATCAAGCGCGAGATGCTGGAGGCTACGCAATCTCCAGCCGTGGCGGCGCGTCTCCGCGAGCTGCTCAAGGACCACCCAGCTGCGCTCGAGCAGCTGACCGACCCAGAGGAACGTCTGGCGTACACCTATCAGTTCTGGGCCGAAGGCGTCCTGCAGCTCACCCCGAAGGGCGACACGCTGATGGGCAAGGTGGCCAAGCTGTTCCGCGACCTACTTGGCATAATGTCCTCGGACGCGAAGCTTGAGCAGTACCTCATCGCTCTACACTCCGGCCAGCTAACCGATCCGTCGACGGTAGCTCAGGTAATCGAGAAGCTCGATGCGAAGACACTAGGCAACAAATTGGAGAGTGTCGCTGGCCCGCTGGCCGACGGGCTAAGCCGCGTGTTCACTTCGGCGACAGATCGTCTGCGTAAGCACGGTATCGCTGAGCTCGACGAACTGGCCGACCTGTTCCACAAGGACCCAGGCCACGAGAAAGGTCGCGCAGGCATGCTTCAGCGGCGCGCTCAGAAGGAAGGCCAGTTCAGCAACGCCTTCGAGAAGCTTCTCGAAGGCACCACCGCGCGTCAGCGGCTTGACGCTCTGGAGAACCTACAAGCTATGCGAGCGCCGTCCAACGACCTCGAGAAAGGCATAGCTTCGTTGCTCAGCAACCTGCACACATACATGCTCGGTGCTGGCGTGAAGACCCTCGACACGAAGACAGGCCAGTGGCACGACATACGTCGTGTGACGAACTACTTCCCTCGGAACTGGGACGCTGACAGCATCCGGGAGGACGAGGCCGGCTTCAAGGCGCTTCTGGCTAAGAACGGAGTACCTAGTGACCAGGTCAAGGCTATCTACGACACGCTGGCGTTCAACGGCGGCTCTACGGACCTTATGGAGAACGCCAAGAGCCTTGGCTTCGTGCCGCTAGCTGTGCATGTCAACGACCGCGCACTGACGTTTATCAACAGCACGAACGCGCAGTATTTCGCGAAGTACCAGAACAAAGACCTCACTGACATCATGACGACGTACATTCGTCAAGCGGCACACCGAGCTGAGTACACTCGCTCGTTCGGCAACGACGGTCACGTCATCTCCGACCTACTGAAGCGCGCACAGGCGAACGGTCTCACAAACGCCGAGGAAGAATCACTTATCCCGACCATCCGGGGGTTGGAGGGCACTCTCGGGCATGACATGAACCCGACGCTCAAGAAGGCTATGGCCGGTGTGCTTACCGTTGAGAACGTGCTGCTCATGCCTATGGCGATCTTCTCGCAGATGATTGACCCGGTGAACATCGCCATGCGCACCAACCAGGTCAAGGACGCCGGTGCCGCGTACCTGCGCGCGCTCAAAGACCTCAAGAAATTCGTCACACGCGACAAAACTGTTGACTACGATCGCGAGCTTACCAAGATGCTAGGCATCATAAGCACCGACAGCATGTTGGAGACTATGGGCCAGACACAGGGCAGCATGTACATGACGAAGACTATGCGCGACGTCAACAAGCAGTTCTTCCGGTACAATGGCATGGAAGGGTGGAACAACAGCATGCGGATCGCCGCCACGGTGGCTGGCGAGCAGTATATCCTGGCGAACGTTGGCAACTCGCGCGCTATGGAAGAACTGAACGTCGACCCGAAGAACGTAATTACGCTGCCACAAGGAACTAAGTTTGGAGAACCGGGTCGTATGGCGGTATCACTTGAGCAGTTCGAGTCCACCGGCATGAGCAAAGCAGACGCTATGAAGGCAGCAGCGCAGATTCAAGAAGCCATGTTCCGCTTCGTGGACGGCGCAGTAGTGCGCCCGAACGCAGCCCACCGCGCCACGTGGATGAGTGACCCACGCTTTCAGCTTATCAGCCACCTGAAACAGTTCACATACTCGTTCCAAAGCGCTGTCTTGGCGCGAGCCAAGAACGAACATCTGCATGGCAACACGCTGCCCATGATGTACCTAGCTGCTTCGGTGCCAATTATGTTCGCCTCAGACATGGCTAAGTGGGTACTCACCGGCACGGTACCGAAGAACTGGACGTTCTTCGATTACTTCACCCACGCAGTAGCTCGTTCCGGAGTACTTGGCAAGTACGAGTACAGCGTCAAGGCCGCTGAGGACGCAGCACGTGGTAACGTTCCTGGTATTAGTTTCGCAGGACCGGCCGTCGAGCACGCCAACATTCTCGCCCAGTGGATCGCAGGAGCCCCTGGTAGTTCTACCGACAAACTGATTGACCGCAGCATTCCGCTAGCGCGATACGCATAACTAGGAACTTTCTATGCCGATCCCAGTCTCAAAAGTCCGCGTCCACGGGCGTAACTATTCCATAGAGACAGTAGACAATTTGACGTTTGACGGCGAGCCGCAGCTAGGGCTCTGCGACGTTACTCAGCACACAATACAAATTATGTCCGGTCCGGACGCTGTGATGGCAGACACTATGTTCCACGAGCTAATCCATGCAGCTAACCCGGAGTTGACCGAAGAGCAAGTACTTAGTATCGAGCGCAGCATGTTTGCCATTCTGGCGGACAACCCAAAGCTGACCCGCTGGATGCTTAAAAAACGATAAACATAACCAGCGAGTAAGTATGGCCACAAGAAAAAGTAAGCATTCTCGTACCGAGAAGGCAGATCCTACGATCGCAGCCGGACGATTGCACGACACCATAGAAGATGGGTACATCTTTGTGTTCAGTGACGCGCACTACTGGCCCGGCGAAGCGACCACAGCGCATCGTGGAATGATCGCACTGATCAAGGAACTAAAACCAAAGATCGTTGTCTGTAATGGTGACGCGTTCGACGGGGCGAGCATCTCACGCCACCCACGTATCGGCTGGGACTCAGCCCCTAGCGTCACCGAAGAACTCGAGGCGGTACGCGTGAGGCTAGCCGAGATCGAAAAAGCCGCCAAGGGAGCCTCGCTCTATTGGCCGATTGGGAACCATGACGCACGGTTTGAAACCTACCTCGCAGACAAAGCGCCTCAGTTTGAGGGTGTCGCTGGCTTCGCTCTCAAAGATCATTTCCCTGCATGGACACCATGCATGTCCGTGTGGATCAACGGCGATCTTGTCATCAAGCACCGACTGGGCGGGGGAGCAAACGCAGCATCGACTAATGCACGTACCTCAGGGAAGTCGATGGTTACTGGACACCTCCACTCACTCAAAGTTTCCCCTATCACCGATTACAATGGGACAAGATTCGGCGTGGATACGGGAACTCTCGCGCGTCCGTACGGTCAACAATTCCTATACACGGAAGACAACCCCGTCGACTGGCGCGCTGGATTTGCAGTGTTCAAGTTCATAGACGGTAAGATGATGTGGCCGCAAGTAGCTGCAGTACGCGAAGAAGGCGTCATGGAGTACTGCGGTAAAATCTACAACGTATAACAACTCGCTACCTTTTCACAGCTCACCTTCGGGTGGGCTTTTTTTACCCTCGAAAGATATAAATGAATGGCACAAACGAACTTCTCGCCGCTAACGAACAACGCGCAGTACCAGGCGTATATGAATCTACTAGCGCCGGCGGCGCCGACACAGACGCTAACGACAACCACGGTGTGGCAGTACAACAGCCCCTCCCAACTCAGCTACAGTCATACATACATACTTCTCGTTACGCACGGTGGCTTGACAAAGAAAATCGACGTGAAACCTGGGACGAAACTGTCGGCCGCTACGCGAACTTCTTTGAAGGGCGCTTCCCGGACTCCTACCCTGCGTCTCGTGTTGCCGCTGCGATCCGCCGCTTGGATGTTATGCCATCTATGCGAAGCCTAATGACCGCTGGCGAAGCTCTTAACCGTGACGAAATGGCCGGGTACAACCCAGTGGCGGGCTACGAGCGGGTCGTTACTCGCGAATTCGGCAACGTAGAAATCCGTTCGCTGGCTGGTAAGGCCGCTACGGTGCTTAACAAAGATGGTCGGTGGGCCGCAGCAACGTTCCGTAGTTACGGTGTCCAGCCGCTCAAGCGCGTTGGCTTCAAGCGCAACTCAAACACAGTCCGGACGGTTGACTGTACGGACAATCACCGCTGGATTCTTGATAACGGCACCGTAAAGGCAACACGCGACTTAGTCAAGGGCGACCACGTCGCTTTCGTCTCGGCACCACGAACTCAGACCGACGGTGACTACGAACTGGGCGTCCGCCATGGCGTTGTGTATGGCGACGGCACGGCTACGAAATCGTGCGGTCGTGTGCGAGGCTATCACCTCCGCCTGTGCGGCGACAGTAGCGAATTGCTGGAGTGGTTCGCCGACTACCCTGTGTGCTACCCCCCCAGTGCCGGTGGCGATCCGGTAGTTATGATGTACGACGACTTCGCCGCTACGCATAGCCTCAAGACACTGCCTAGTGACGACGAAACCGAGAGCTATCGACTCGGCTTCCTTCGCGGTTGGTTAGCTGCGGACGGGGCCGTCGGGAAGAACGGCCACGTAACGCTATGTTGTACCGGCCCCGGTGTGGAGTGGCTAAACCGTAACACCGAGCGCCTCGGTATCGTGGTAACGCGCGTGTACCGGCAGAGCGATGCCACTAACTACGGACAGCGGCGTCAACCGTCGTTTGTTGTATCGTTTAGTCGTTCCTCCGTCCTTCCGGAGGATCAACTTTGTTCTTGGAAGTCCGGGCGTGTCGTGCCTATCAAGTCGCGCTTTGTAGTCGACTACGTCGAAGACCTCGCCGCTAAGGAAGAGGTGTTCTGTGCCGAAGTGCCAGACACTAACACCTTCGTACTAGAGGGCGGTCTGCTCACCGGCAACTGCGCAGCTGTCGCTGTGGACAACGTCCGCGCTTTCGACGAAATCCTGTACGTGCTTATGTGCGGTACTGGCATGGGTTTCTCTGTGGAACGTCAGTTCATCACTAAGCTTCCGATCGTAGGTACATACGCCGACGGTGGTGAGGTACACACTGTCGACGAACTCAAGCCGATTGACTACACCATCCACGTACGTGACAGCAAGGTCGGTTGGGCTACGGCTTTTCGTGAGCTTCTGACGATGTTGTACCGAGGTCATATCCCGAAGTGGGACATTTCGGCCGTCCGCCCTGCTGGCGCTCGCCTCAAGGTATTTGGTGGCCGTGCGTCAGGTCCGCGTCCTCTGGAAGACCTGTTCGAGTTCGCAGTAACTATGTTCAAAGGTGCCGTCGGCCGCAAGCTTAACAGCCTCGAGTGCCACGACCTTGTGTGTAAGATCGCCGACATCGTAGTCGTTGGCGGCGTACGTCGTTCTGCGCTGATCAGCCTGTCGAACCTAAGCGACGAGCGTATCCGTGGCGCGAAGTCCGGCCAGTGGTGGGAGGATAACCCCCAGCGTGCGCTCGCTAACAACAGCGCTGCGTACACCGAGAAGCCGGACCCGTTGATCTTCATGAAGGAGTGGCGTAGCCTCATCGAGTCTCGCTCCGGCGAGCGTGGCGTGCTGAACCGCGTCGCCATGAAGCAGCAGGCTGCTAAGAACGGTCGGCGTGATGCTTCGTACGAGTTCTTGACGAACCCGTGCGCCGAGATCATCCTACGTAGTGCTGGGCTGTGTAACCTGACGGAAGTAGTTATCCGCGCTGGCGACACGCTGGACATGCTCAAGGAAAAGGTCGAGGTAGCGACTATCATGGGTACGTACCAATCGACGCTGACTAACTTCCGCTATGTACGACCGGTGTGGCGCAAAAACGCAGAGGACGAACGCCTGCTCGGCGTGTCCATGACTGGTATCATGGATCACGAAGTGCTGTCGAAAGTGTCAGACGAAGCTGCTCTGTGGCTCCGTACTCTGCGCGAGCACGCCATAGCGGTGAACAAAGAGTGGGCTGCAAAGCTCGGCATTAACGTCTCGGCGGCTATCACTACGGTCAAGCCGTCCGGTACGGTAAGCCAGCTAGTAGACAGTGCCTCTGGTATTCACCCGCGCTATTCACAGTACTACATCCGCACAGTACGTGGTGACAAGAAAGACCCGCTGGCGCAGTACATGCGCTCTGTAGGCTTCCCGGTCGAGGACGACGTTATGAAGCCCGAGACTACGGACGTGTTCAGCTTCCCGGTCAAATGCCCTGCGAACGCAGTGATGCGCAACGACATGACGGCAATCGAGCAGCTTGAGCACTACGTCCAGTTCAAGAACAATTGGTCTGAGCACATGGTGTCGATCACTGTGTATGTTCGTGAGGAAGAGTGGGTGCGCGTAGGCGCTTGGGTTTACGACCACTTCGACGATGTGTGCGGCGTCAGTTTTCTGCCGCACAGCGATCACTCCTACCGCCAAGCTCCATACACGGAGTGCACCGAAGAGGAGTATAATATTGCCTTGGCGAAGATGCCGGCCATAACTAGTTGGGAAGGTCTGCGCGACTTCGAGAAAGAGGACCAAGGAACCGGTACACGTGAGTGGGCTTGTGTTTCCGGGGTTTGTGAGATTCTATAGAGAGGTTATATGAGTTACGTAGTTGTTGCTGCCGTCGCTGTCGCTGTTGGTTCGTTCCTGGAATGGAAGTACAAAGCTGTTGCTACTGCGGTGGCGCTGTTCAAACCGCCGGCCCAGGATTAGTACCTGGTATAAGAGGGCACTCCATAGTTAAATGGATGTGCAAAGAAAAAGGCTCCCTAGGGAGCCTTTTCGTCGTTAACGGTAGTTAGAAAGCCGATAGATTTAGTACTAGGTACTTCGTCGTTTTCTTTTGAAGATAGACCTCCTTTCATGTCATAGCTTATTACCCTAAGCCTTGCCCATATGAGGACCAAAGCCACGAATATTAAAGCAAGTAGCAGCTATTGTAGAGTAAAGTAGATAATCATTCGGCCTCGCGTATACGCACGAAGCTAGCGAAGCGAGGTTTGCCATTGGGTGTAAGCTCTCGGTATTCGAATGTCACTTTGCAACCGATGGGCGGTGGATTCTCCCGCACAGCGTCGGTAAACCCAGTGCCTAGCTTGAATTCGACTCCGTTCTTCATACGAACCATGACGGCGCCTAGGCGCCCTTCGTGCTTACCTTTACCGGCTACGTGCGCAAAAACTACGCCTTCAGTGTCTAACTTTTCTTTAAGCTTTAGCGTGTTGGTGCTACGCCCTACGACGTATGGCGCGTCGCGTTTGTGCAGCATGTATCCTTCGCCGCCTTTCTTCATGAGCGCTCTCAACATCGACAGTAGTTCGGCTTCTGTAGCTGGAGTGTCAGCAGTCTCTATAACAGATAGTTGTGGGGACATCGTACTTAGCTGCTGTAGCTTTGCGTGCCGTTCTTCGAACGAACCAGGCTCGTCCGGTAGATCAAATAGCACGAATTTTACGCGTTCCCACTCGCTGAGTACGGGCTCGAGTTTGCGTACTGTGCTGCCTACGTCGTTGAATTTACCGCGACCTATATAGAGCTCACCCTCCATAGATTCGTTTGGAAAGCCGGATACCCAAGCGGCTGGTACTTTGATCTCACGTCCGCTGCGGAAATACAGCTTCCCGCCGGTCCAGATAGCTCGGATTCCGTCGAGCTTTTCGCTCATGTAGTACGATGCAAGATCGATACCGCTGTTCCGCTTAAATACTGTAGAGTGCGCTAAGCTAGTTGGATCGTTCATTGCTTTTTAGCGCTTCGCGCTTACCTTCTTTCCGTTCTGTCTTCCAAAATACTCGTTTACCCCACTTACGTAGGTGCTTGGCCCACTCGCCAGAAGTGGTAAGAAGACCTTTTTTCTTAGTACTCATCACGTTCGCGCTCTATTAGACGTAGTTCTTTGATCGGAGGACCTTCGTCCCGTCGCCGGTTACGGCACATCCAGCACGAACACGGCTTGGCGGTGTTCGCTAGTAGCCCGAGTGCTTTGTCCGTAGGCTCGTAGTCGAACACGTTTTTGCACAGACGCTTACGCTTTGCTCGCGTCTTCGCTGTGTCCGCTCGGCGCTCCGCCCTGGAGCTTTTGCGCAGCATCGTCGGACTCCTTTACATAAGTAGTGGCGGCTGACTCGATGACTTCCGTAACACTGAAGCCCTTGTTAGCCGCGAAATGGGCCATGTTGGCTACCACACGGCTAATATCGGCGGCGACTATGTCCGCTGCGAACTTCTTGCCTGTGGTCACCATCAGCGCCATGTGCGCGTTGATCAGCGCGCTGTCGATAGTGGGGTTATCGGTGAGTTCGTAGTCCATATTAAGCTCCTACTACCTTCTGGCACATTGCCTTGTGTTGTTGAACGGCTTCGTCCCAAGTACTGGCTCGCGTTTGCTCTTGGTCAAGCGGTCCGCCGAATACCATAGTCTCGAAGATAAGCGGCGGGCCCTTTTTGAAAAAATTGTGGTCTAGTCCGAGGAACACCGTAGATACCGTTACGTCTCCGTACTCGTCGCGTGCTACTCGACGGTCAGACTCAGTAAAATCGTACGCCCACTGAAGCGTAGCGCTCGCGTCTTCAGGCACCGGGGATACGGAATGGTCGGCGTTTAGGCGATAATACTGCACTCGCCCGCCGGATAGGTCGGTTAAGATTGGAGTTTGGTTACTCATAGTTTTCCTTTGGTAGGTGCGGGTGGACTCGAACCACCGACTCAAGCCTTATAAGGGACTCCGCTCTGCCGCTGAGCTACACACCTAGTTCGTAGTTACTTAATTTTACTCTGCTGCTGTTCGGCGTGCTCTACAGCTAGCTCTACGGCGTCGACCGCCGTACTGGCTAGTAGTACGCTAAGCAGCTGAGTGTCGCTGAGTTGCTCGGCTTCTTCGATCGTGTACTCTTTCAAATCGAGATCAACGAGCGGTGTTTTCTCAGCATCTCGGTTCCGTAGGTACTTGATTACTTCGGTTCGCATATTACTTCCACTTAAAGAGTTTGTTTGCACCAGTGTTCCAAAAAGTTTGTATGTCTCCGCCATTTGTCCACAGTGGGAGGCCAGTTGCGTGCCCAATGTGGCAAATTGGGGTTAATACCGTGTGTATTAGAACTCCGCATATCTGAGCGCCACTGCTTACATCTTGGAAAAGCACGTTTGACGCACCATAACTAGAATCGATTACGTACGTATCGCGCAGTTCTTCGGTAGCTACCAAAAACCCGTCATATTTACTAATATCGTCAGCTTTGGTAGGAAATACGCCGGCTTTTATAAGGCTGGCGTATTTTTTAACATTCGTATCAAGCCATTCACTAGGTTTGAAAGCGTCAAACACGAACGTTGTTCTGTCGATTTGGTAGTCGCTCAACCCGCTACGGTTATCGTTCTGTATCGCGAACTGGTGCATATTACTTCCCATTCGCCGCAGCGATGTCGGCTGCCAGCTGCAACAGACCTACGGCGTCGCGATGCGTTTTGCAGTGCTTGTCGTTGAACTTGTGGAGTTTCTCACCGCCCAGGACTTTGTCCAAAGCACGAGTTACTTCGCGGTTCGGTGGAGCTTTTGGATCACCATAAGCGGCGAAGCCGATTGCACCATTCATATCGACACGGCCGTGGTAGTGCGTATGGCCTCGTGCCCAGCCTTTATTAAGGATGATCTGGGCTGCTTTGTAGAGAGTTTTGCTGGTTTTCATGCTATCCTTCGTTTGTAAAAAATGGTAGGCAGGGTGGGGTTCGAACCCACAAAATCTAGCGTCTAAAGCTAGCACGTATCCCAGTTCCGTCACCCGCCCGAAAAAGTGGAGCCGCATAGAGGTCTCGAACCCCTGACCACCTCCTTACAAGGGAGGTGCTCTACCAACTGAGCTAATGCGGCGGTAGTCGTTTCAATTGTACTGGAAAAGTATAAGGGCCAATGTACAACCAAGCGCCCTTTTCGTTAATTCGTAACTCGGTAGTGCTTGAAGCTACGACGTAACATACATGGTAGCCGGAGAGACCCCGAGATTGAGCAGCTTACCGACCGCACCGAATGCGGAAGATATGTCGACTGTCAGACTTTTATCGGTCACGCTAATGCTTCCTATAGGATACGGAAGCCACGTCCGTGGACCAACACGCTCGGCAGTCTTTGCACTGCCCGTCCGTACTAGGAGCTGGGCACGAGTGCTTGTCCGAAGACACTACTGACGAAGTGTGTGGGAACCCCTTCGGTGGCTCTCCGTCGATGAGCGCTCCAGAGACCCGTACAACTAGGTTCTCCGGGAACGCTTTATTCAGTACTAACCACTGAGACACGAAGCCTTTCTCTCTCGTAGGGAGCCAGAACTTCACGTTCGGTAGTAGTTGCGCTACTTTTACTATGTTGTTTAAGTGCCACAGACCTTGGATATCTCCGGAGTCGTGCCATCGGAAGTATGTTGTCTTTGTATGCGCGATTAAGGTGGTTATTGCGTCGACCCAGTCGGGGTGGCGCAGCGAAGCGTACCTTCGCTCTTGCGCCGCCACGACATTTGGGAACACGTACCTGCCCTTAAGCGCGTAGCACTTCGAACACACAGTGTTAGGTAGCTTGGCAAGCTTGCTACCCAGTACGCAGTGCTTGGCCGGTATACCGTACGCATATCCGGGCATTTTTGATGGTTTGCTAAGTGTTCCGACTAGCGCCTCTGCTTCTCGTTTGTTCAAGGGTTTTCCACACTATTGGCTGGTATAGAAGACCGATTAGTTCTATGGTTGCGCCCCTGTTGGTTACGTAAACACGCCAAACTTCTTCTGTCCAGCCATTGTCGCTCTCTTCTTCGAATACGATTCGTGCTTCTTGCGTTGGCTTAAGTGTCGATGGGCGCGGTACGATAACCTCAAACGGTAGCAGCGAACTAACGCGGATGTTGAGTTTTTTCTTTGGTTTCTTTGCCATTTTGTGAAATTCGCAGCTTTGTTTCTTTGACTAGATAGTACATAACGATCGTCGTAGCCAGTATTTTGTACGTGGCGGACAGGACGTTTGATGTCGTGTAGATTACTCTAATGATTGACATCGATTTTCTCCGACAGTTGCTTTAATCCAGTTAGCTAAGTCTTGTCGGAGAATAAGCTTAGCCCTAAGTAACTCTGCTGGTAACGGTACCAGCCATTCTCGATTTTGATAGAGTATGCCGTCTTTAGGCCCTACGCCAAGTATGACAGCTACATTCCTACCTTCGTCGAGCCGGTTACCAAGCCAACGTTTTTGGCCCGCCGACAAGTCGGGGACCACTAGTGTTGTTGGTCTCGATGGTAACCGTTCGATGAACTTATACTCAACCCAGAGGTCTCCCAACGTGCCGGAGTAATACACGTCAGGAGTCCCTGAGCTGAATGGGTTGTTTTGTTTCTCGTGGTACGGAGCGGGCTCCGGTAACTTTTTGTGAATGCTAGCGATAAACGTAGTTTCCGGCTTACGCGACATCGAACAGAGCCTCTACTTTTTGCTGCAGGTCGCTGAGCGTACCGTCGTTCACGATAACAAGGTCATCAGCCAGCCTAGCAAGCGGTGTGTCGCTGCTGTGCGCATGCGTAACAAACCCGTGCGGGCCTTCCACGTGAATTAGAACTCCACGTTCGCGTATGAACGTTGCTTCGTTCGGAAAACGAACGTCTGGAATTACCATTCCTGGACCGTTCCTGATACGTTCTGCTTTGGCTAACGTAATCCATAAATCTTTGTCAACCATATTACGCCCCCACTCTGTGCCTAGCAATTGCCGAAGCTCACGCGGAGACTTATTACCAGCCATAGGAATTGGGCGTTCTTTGTTAGCAACCCACTCTTCGCTACGAAAGTCTGTCTGGAAGCCGGCATTTAGCATGCGGACGATAGGGTCGGCAAACGCGTACCGGTACCCGCCGAACTTCGCAAGTATGAACTGAGCTACCGTGTCCTTACCACTATGTGGTAGGCCGGCGATGCCTACAACCGAAGGTTTTTGCATTAGCGTTTGTCCTCACGTGTGATATGTAGATCTTCGTCATATGCGAAGCAAGCTACCATGGTTAGTACAACGGCAACAATAAGTTGCACGATCCGCACTGCGACCAGGGCTTTTGTTTCTGCGGGTGTATACAAAAAAGTGCTTCCAGTGATCAACCACGTCAACAAACCAAGATCGAACAATGCGGCGATGGTTACGCAGACCAGCCACCAGGCTTTGAATTTCATACGTACTCCGTAAATGAAAAACCCGCCGAAGCGGGTCGTTCCTTGTTACTTCTTCTCCAGATCTTTAATCTGTTTCTGAACCTCTTTGAGGTTCCGTTTGTAGACATCTTTAGTCTCTTCGAGCTTAGTAATGTCTGCTTCAATACGAGCGGCTTGCTCTCGTAGCAAGCTTAGCTCTACGCGCCGGTCGCTGGTGGCTTTCGCCACCTGCTCCTTGGTCATGATGACGCTTGCGTTACGCCCCATTATTTCACCGGGACCCAGCCAGTAACGTCGGGTTCACGAGTAATGAGCGACGACGCTTCTTCGCGAAGCGGGTAGACTTCACCCAGTTCTTCGTTCGTCAACGGGCGTACAACCGAGAAACGCGGCGCCGAGTACGCCGAGTTAGCCTCATGTTTGACCTTCGTCAGTACGCCGATCGGCGGAAGCTTCTCGGAAGTAGCTACCTTGTTGACGTAAGCATCGAAATACTTGATGCTAGCCGGCGGGATATCGATCAGCCAAACAGGGCGCGAACCATCATCCAGAGGCCGCAGAGGAGTAACAGCAACTCGGCGACCATTCTTGCAAGCCTTTCCTGCTCCAGCGCCAGACTTCCACTGATTGTGAGCGCAAGTACCGCACCCCGTAGCTTGTACGTTCGGGCTGTTAGGACTCGGCGCCATGTCTCGCGGATTAAAGCCAATCGCAAAGCATGCGGGAGGCATCGGCTTAGCCTTGTTGTATGGGCGATCGAAGAACTCGCTTGTCGCGACGAAATCCACAACGACAACCTCGAACTCAGTCCCGGTGTCTCCGTTGGGTAGAGTAAATGAGCTTCCGCCAGTTGCAGTAATTTTGTTGCGAACGCCGCTGGAAATGCGATTCGCAATGTCGGCGACTTCATTTTTCAGTTGATCTGCATAGTTGATTGGGAGATTTTGATTACCACGTTCTGCCATATAGGCTCCATTGCTAAGTTTGAATTAGTTTGATCTTGCGTTTTTTGAAAGGAACTACACCAGGTACGACAGTACCGCGTTCATTAAGTTCCCTGAAACCACTTGCTGAGAACCGACGCTGCAGCAAATGGTAGTATTTGTTGTCTCCGATGTACTTGTACACCTCATCCCAGTTCTCGACGTTTGGATAGACTTCTTCATCGATATGAACTTTCGCGAACTTGCCAGATGCAATGCGCGTGCCCTCGTTGTCCATTTGGCTAAAAAGAGCAGATTCTTTTGCTTCATACTCTTGTTCTAGTTGCTTAGCTTGGTCCTCCAGCGCGCGAATCTGAGCACGGATTTTAAACATTTCGTCGATTGTTCCGCCAATACTAGCCATGTTTGTCTTTCATTTTAGTTTCGAACTCTGTTGCTACCCATTTAGCGGCGGCTCTTAGGCTTTTTTTGTGTTCGTTCCACACCTTATCGACGCGCCGACGACTCCACCCCTCGCAGCTCATGGTTCGTAGCCGTTTTCTCATATCGTTTTGTGAGTCGTACGCTTCTTGGTAAAAATCATTGGAACCGCGTATGAACATAACGGTATCCGAGAGTTGTAGGGTCGCTACGCAGCGTACGCGTGGATCGGCGGCATATACGCCATTAGGGGGCCTAGTTAATTGTCTCGGAATATCCAAGTGCATAGCAGTCCTGGTTTTTCGAAGAATGCCGCGAAACACTTTAACTTTAAGTTTTCGTTTCATCGGAACTTTTCCTTAAAATTATCGGCGACCCACGTCGCGGCGTCGAGTAGGTTTTTCTTGTGCTTGACGAACGCTTCCTCTGCTCTTTTTTGTGAGCTATAAGCGAAAGTCTTTTCGGATTGCCTTATTCTTTTTTCGTACTCTTCGTCACTAAAGTCTTCGTCTCCGCGTATGTATAGTTCGCTGTCATATACTTCTACATACGAGAAACTTAATACGTTTTGGTTAACTTCGCAGTGGCAGTTACTGGGCGAGTACCACAGCTGACAGCTTATGTCTACGCTTATTTTGTGTCCGGATAACGTGAGCGCGCCTCGAAACACTACGAGCTTAAGCTTTTTTTCCCCAGCAATCTGGGCAGTTTGATTCATCATAGAAAACCCCACGTTGCTTCGTTACTCGGCCACTTCCAGAACACGTTCCGCATACTTTTGGAATAAGTAAGTCGCGCGCTCGTCGAAGTTCGGAGAATGCTTCAGGGCTTCCCCCGCGATCCGGGTGGAGTTCCATAGCTCGTCGTTTGTAGGCTCTGTGTATTGTGTCATTGTCGTGTTCTTGTGTATTTTGGAGACCAAGAATAGCCAGTGCTTCGTACCGTGTCATTGCTCATACTCGTTTTAAACGTATTCCGTCTAATTCTACGAACAAAGCTTTCAGTTGCCTAGTTATTTCGTTAAACGCTAACTCGGCGTACGCCACTCTTGTGTAGCTTTTTACGAATGTTTTTTCTGGATGTCGTATACTGGGTAGCCACAAGCCCGTAATGTGGTCGGAATCGTCGTTCCCATCTATATCTATGTAATCTTGCGCTATTTCGTTCGAACGCGATCCGCCAAAGAATTTCAGCCTGTCGCCGGTCAAGTCGGCTTGGCTTACAGCGGTTAGCGTCACTTTTCTACCCGTCCGTGTAACGTGTAGGTGCAGAACTTTTACTTTGAGTTTTCGACGTTTAGTAGTCATATATACCTTTGTAGCCGTTTTTGTTTTTTGGGCGCACTTTCATTTTTTGCAAAGCTTCTTTTATGTCCGCGAATGCTCGTTTAGCTTCGGCGACATTGTTGCAGTTCATAGTAGGATAGTCGCCTTTTCTGAGAAACCCCGTCTTAGCTATTTGTCTTTGGTTGTAAGTACCTGGCAGAAAAACACTAAACACACGATTACCGCCAAGAGAATCATACGGCCACTCGACGGCGTTAGAGTACGAGTCGATGTATGAATAGTCTACTGAGTGCACAGATACGAGAGTTTTCGAACTATCTATAACGAAACTCTTTGTACCATAAAATCCTTGCCGCACCGGCTCGACAAAAACTTTGTTGCGGTTACGTATAAGTTTTAGGTGGAGGATTTTTACTTTGAGAGTGCGCGGCTTTTTATTTCGAGTAGCACGTGTCATATTCACACTTTACTGAGAGTGGTAGCGTTGGCGCCCACTCCGGTGGTGTGGACATTATCCGTGTCATGTCTGCTTTGCACTGCTCTGCTTGCTCTGCGGGGCATACTACGACGATTTCATCGTGCGTCATTGTGACGATCCGGTAGCCGGCGCGGTGTATGGCGAGCATTTGGTCAGCTATGATTACGCGTGCAAGGGCTTGTACTAGGTTCTCTACGAACAAGCCGCCGTAGATACGAGCATGTCCGTCGAGAGTGCGATATGACATACCATCTTCTCCGCTAGATAGTTCTGGGTATCTTAGGAACATGCCGTTCGGCAGCCGTACCCAATCCTTACCAAACTGCAAGCACTTGTACTCGAAGCCAACCGTGTTGTCTGGCGTAAGTATCATACGATGCAAAAACCCTTGTGCTTTCTTCCACATAGCCGCGATATGCCGGTACTCGAAGCGATACGTGTTTTTCGCGCGAAGGTATTCTATGTCTGGTAGCGTGATAGCTGGGCCCATAGCGCCAGTTTCTAAGGTATCCTTAAGTCGCTGCTCACCCATGCCGTAGCCAAGGGCGAGAACGCACACTTTACCTACGAACCGTTGCTCGTCTGTTACTTGGTTCACGGGTATGTTGTACAGCGCGGCTGCCATAATGCGGTAAGCGTCGGGGCCTTCGCCAGCATCGTACGCGCGAAATACGTCTAGCAAGCCGAGTTCGTCCGAAAGCCACGCGTTTAGACGTGCTTCGATCTGCGCGCTGTCAGACACTACTACTACGTGTCCTGGCGGGGCGAGTAGGCTACGTCGTAGTTCGCCGCCTCGTGGTAGGTTCTGCAAGTTCATTTTGTTGCCGCCTGACCATCGGAACGTGTGTGCTCCGCAGTAGTTCAGCAGTATTGGCAACTTAGCGCCGTTTTCGCCAGCTTTTAGGAATCGTTGTGCGCGTGTTTCGCCGATGGTACTTTTTACTCTAAGACGGGCTTCGACGAGGTTGCGCACACGTATGTCCTCGTGGTTCTGAAGAGCCATAAGTCCGCGATCTGTAGACGCAAAGGCATACGCTTCTTTCCCTGTCGTTTTGCTAATTTTTGTAGGCGGCTCGACACCAAGTTTACGTAGTTCGTCGGCGAATTTATTCGCACTTGATAGCGTGTCGGCTTTCACCCCGCTGATGAGCAGCGATGCTATTTTTTCTGCTACTTCACGGTCAAGCTCTGCTTGCACACGATCCGTATCTACGAGCAGCACTGGGTCACAGAACCCACGAATTGTTATATCAATTAGCTGCAGCTCGTTGTCAGTAAGGCTGTCATACATCTTCCAGAACACGCCGCACGTGTCTTCGACGTCGTCTACGCAGTACTCACCGAGGCTTTTGTAAAGCTCGGAACTTGGATCGAGGTCACGAATATTCTTGGTGTCTGAGAGCGCTTTGGCTCGTACTTTACCGGCGAAGCCGAACAACGGGGCTATGTACGCTAGACCATGACGTTGCGCCGGTCCGTTGACAGCGCGGCTCATCGAAAGTGTGTCGAGGTACACAGCGGGGATGATGCCGTAGTGCTCGGCTAAGATAAACCCGTCGAATGCAGTATTTTGGCAAAGTAGCGCGTGCTGGGTCCAGTCGATTGCTTGGAGAGCGGCTTTTGCTTCGTCGCCGCTGTACACTTTGGTCGGCTGCTGTCCTACTTTGATACCGACCAAATGTACTTTGAACCGCTCATCTCGTACGTACTCCGAAGTATTCATGGCCCTGTCGGTAAGGCTGTACTTATCTCCGTAGTACGTTTCAAAGTCGATAGTAACTACATTGTTCTTGTTTATCTCGTTGATCTGCAAAGTGCTCATTAAGGATAGTCTCTAGATGTGGATTATCTCGTTCGACTTCTGGGAGCGACGGTGGTTCCAAGTCGTCAGCAGCTCCTGCGTGGAATCGCTCAGTGAATCTTGAACGGACTGGCATCCCCTTGCATAGGCGGTCGATCGTTGCTTTACTCAATGTTGGGCGGTGTTTGCTCATAGAACGCTTCTTGCAAAAGCTCAAGTAAGTTGATTTGCTTGGTGTTTTTTTCGGTCATTCGGCCGAAAACTCTGCCTTCTATTGTACCTGGTGCGAGCAGTACGATCGTTTCTGTTTTTTGTGTTTGTCCTGCGCGATAAATGCGCCGGTTTCCTTGTAACCAATGTTCAAGGTTGTATGTAGGGCCCACCCAGATGGTCGATGTTCCTTTGGTTAGCGTAAGTCCGTGCGCCACACTTTGCGGGTGCCCCAAGAACACTCGGTAGAAACCATTTTGAAACAAACGAACTGCTTCTTCGCGGTCAGCGTCAGATGTATTGCCGTCGACTACTACGTGCGTAATACCGCGTGCTTTAAATTCTTTGATTAGCTCTTCGCGTTGGTGTGCCCACTGGAAAAACACTACGCTATGTTGTCGCGCTGCTACGAGTTCACCTACTTGTTCGTATCGACTAGTATCGATTAGCGAGTATGTACCATCTTCGTTGTACACCGCTCCGGACGAAATTTGCAGCAGCTTCGTTAGCACGCCGACTGCGTTGATCGCTGAAACAATTTGGCCGTTAGATAGTTGAAGCGAAGCGTTGGCAGCCATGGTATCGTAAGCTTCGCGTTGTTTGTCTGACAAGAAATACGGTACTGAATATTGGTTGTTCGACGGTATGTCGATGCAATCTTCTAGCTTATGCCGAATAGTCATATCGGCAATTAGTTTGCCTACGGCTTGCTCTGCGCCAGGGCGTTCTTCCCATTTGACCATAGCTGCGCCAGGGCCTACTTGTACAGGTTGGCACACCGAACTACGAAAATGGAAAAACGAAGTGCCTAGTCGTTTACCATCATCGAGAATGAAAATTTGGTTCCAGATGTCGGTGATGCCGTTTGAGTTTGGTGTGCCGGAAAGACCGTAGCGGTACTTAAAGTACTTCTTGATTTTATTTATGGACTTTGAGCGCTGGCTCGAGCTGTGTTTGAACAACGATATTTCGTCGATAATTAGCGTGTCAAACTGCTCGAAAAAGCTAGGAAGTTGTTTTGCATACCAGTTAACGTTGTCCGTGTTCGTGATGTATACGTCCGCGCCCATTGCGATCGACTGTTTGCGAGTAGCTGCTGTAACCACTGAAGTTCGGATCCATGGGGCAAATTTACGAAAATCCGATTCCCAAGCGGACCGGAGAAGCGACTTTGGCGCAATGATAAGGCACGCTCCGCCGCCAGCGCGCCTACGGGAAGCAAAAGCTTCAATTTGGGTGCGCGTCTTCCCAGTACCCGGATCAGATGCGTCGAGTGCATGTGGCAGACTTTCTAGAGCGGAGATTGATTGCTCTTGGTGCTTGAATAGCGGTAGTTTCGACATTGGCTAGTATCTTTTTCCCAGCAATTAAGCCGGCGAGGTATTGGAGTTCGTACTCCGGGGTCTTGCCTTCGAATTTTAGCTGTACGGCCAGTGCGGCAAGTTCTTCGAGAGTGCGGTCTTTGTATTTAGTATACATGTGGGTCGTCTATGTGTCGTTGCAAGATTTCTTTATTTATTTTCTGTGTTTTGAGCATTGCGTGCATGTGCTCCATAGCCCATTTAAACTGCCGCGACTCTCGAAGCATTCGTCGGTCAAAGTTTGGAGTTACTTTGTACGGGCTTGTGTACGACAGAGCTTTGGACACGTACGCTACGCGAAAAATATTGTTTGACGTTATCGTAGGGATCCGCAAGAATCCGGTTACTTCCAATTCGCCATCGTACGACAAAACGACACGTATGCTTAATACCTCAGCGGGCATTTTGACTTTTAGCGACTTCATTTTGTTAGCTTTGCTGTAACTTGTTGTGTTATGAACTGTCGATTAGCGGCTCTTATAGCTGTGAAGCCTAAAGCTGTAAGTGCCGCAATTACCGCTGCTGCCGCGTAGTTGCATTCGTTCACTACAGTGAGATATATGATTGCATTGAACATGAACACTAAGTACTCTGTTTTCATTACACACCTTTCGTACAGTGTCCTGTGCCCCCCAGTTCTGTGGATTTATATGGGCACCAACGACAACTGTAGTAGTTTGGGTTCGCTGGAAATTCCTCTGCTTCGGTAATTTCTAGGCCGCGTTTATTGAACGCGCGATAAAACCGCATGCCCTGTTCTTTGGGGTATGATACTTGAGTAATTTCGTCTTGGTCCGTGTACCAGAATTCGACGTCAATAGTCTCTAGTTCCGGGTATCGCATGAACGCGGCTAGTTGGTACAGCTGACCTTGTTCTGCGTGTTTGATTTCGTTACCGTGTTTACGCCCCGTCTTGTAGTCTATAACTACTCCGTGTGTAGGGCTTAGTCGTACAAACGCGTCTAGCTTTACTCGGACCCACGCGTCGGTCGAGTTCCAAGCCGTGGGTAGCCATTCTTTGGTATATGCCCATTCTCCTTCAAGAGACACTTTACCACTTGCATAGAGAGCTCGTAGGGTATCAAGCTCTTGGTGAAAAGCACGAAGTTCTGGTAGTAGTTCAACCCCACCTTTAACGTAGAGCTCGGCCGCTTCGTGGATGCGAGTCCCTCGGTCATTGGCATGTTCGGTTTTACCTGGCGGTAGTGCTCGGACTGGCTCAGGTATTTTGTCGATATACGACAGCTTGGCCTTTAGTTTGCATTGTTCGAAAGTACTTAGGCGGGAGAAGCTCCACGTTTTGATTTTTTCATTCATGCACCTGATTTTAGCACGCCTATATCGACGTAGTGCAGATCGGTGCCATCGTTATATAGCTGGTGCGAGGTGCATGATGAGAGTTGACAATCTAGGCTTCCGTTTTCGAACGCGCACTTAGAGCACCACCCATCCTTACTAGTTAAGCCCGAAGGTACTAGCACATAGTCTTGGCCATATAAGTTTGTGTATATAGTACTTTTGTGAAAGCGCACTCTTAAAGTTTGCTCCACACTATTACCTCGGTTTCTGAAACGTTGCCGCATGGTACACTTAAGCAGTGTGCCCTGTGTTGGATATCGTCCCTAAATAAGCATTTGCTACACGCCATACCTTGTTTCGGTGTTGGCACATACCGCATAACAAAGTTTTCATCGTTGTAACTGTAAAGTTTGTTCGTTGGGAAACGTACCGCTAAAGTTTTTTCCATACGACGTGTAGTTCTCCGCAACATATAACTTTACTGCAGTTTCGATATGCGGTTTGGTAGTCGAAGTCTTTGTGCGTACTCCAAAAAGCGCATTCCAAACACAGTCCCTTATGAGTTTTTGCGCTTACAGCGATGTATGTGTTGTCTACGATCGTTTTTGCTGGAAAACGTACTGCTAAAGTTTTCGCCATATTACAAATCGTGTTCCTTTTGTTGTACAAGTGTAACCGCAGTCTACTAGTTTGCAATAACGTCCGTAAATACCTTTTACAAACACACAACTTTGACAGTTGTAGTAGTTTATCTTGGCAGACTTTGCATCGCACGACTCCATAACGAATATTGCGTTGCTTCTTTTAAGCACAGTGTTTTTTGGAAATTTAACCGTCAACGTCCTGGCGGCTCGCCCCGATGAGGATTTCGTAGACCCAGGTTTTTTCGTCATATTGGTGCTCATAGATTAGTGCGAGGCTTTGGGGGTCGTTGAACACAGTACGAAGGGCTTCGAACTTTGTTGAAAAATACTGCAGGCTGGGATCGCTGGACACAAATTGGCTGTGCGCTAAGCGTTTACGGCCGCAGGTCAGTTCTTGGTAATGTGGTAGCTCTGCCCAAAAAGACTTCGGACCAACTATGAAGCGGCCTTCACTCATCGCCGGCTGCTTCTTCTTGAATGGCGTCGAGACATTGCTGCGGCACGTGGTAACCGAGTTCTCGAAGCTTGAGTAGCTGCGCGTGAGCATCTTC
>ERZ724522.303-NODE-303-length-33503-cov-260.772184_pt1 | contig 33503 bp, 49 predicted proteins | sample MGYA00376055_ERZ724522 | MGnify/ENA primary metagenome ERZ724522 (study PRJEB28724, sample SAMN07190884) | wastewater metagenome | isolation source: effluent of sewage treatment plant in Hong Hong | place: Hong Kong | collected 2016-03-17 ...
GGCTTTACTCATTAGAGCGAGCAAGGTACTTTGAGGTAGGTGCGGATGCTTATGCCACACTTGTAATTGAACTCATAGAGAATGAGCAACTAACAGTAGAAAATGTAAATAATAGAATACAAAAATTTTTCAATCAATAAACAAAAAAAAATATGAGTAAACAATTTAGAGTAGTAAATTTTGACCTAACTAATATAATTGAGTTAGCTAATCAAGGACATTCCGCTTTTACAAAAGGTAAAAATGGAAAAATTTATGTAAACATACTTGTAGGCGATAGAGCAGATAAGGATAAGTACGACAATGATGTTTATGCAATGCTTAACCCAGTAAAAGAAAAGAAAGAAGCGGAGGGAGGTAAATTTGTAGGCAATGGTAGAAAATATGAGTATCAAGCCGAGCAAATTACTCAAGGTGATGTAAGTGCGCTAAATATCAATGAGGAAATTATTTCTAATGCAACAACGAGTACGCCACAAAACCCAGTAATAAATAGTAGCACAGAAATAGCAGACGATTTGCCATTCTAATGCCAATAGATTACAAAAAATATCCGAGTAATTGGAAAACAGAAATTCGCCCTTATGTTTTGAATAGATCAAAGCATAGGTGCGAATTTTGTAAAGTGAAAAATTACACTCAAGGATATTGGGATAAGCAAGGCAAATTTTATTCGGTCGAATATGTAATGGAACTATTTGAAAGAACTGGATATGATTTTTTTGATGATGAACTTAAACACTATCTACAAAAAGACCAGACCGTAAGAACGCCAAAAGTAATTTTGACGATAGCGCACATAGACCATGACGTAAACAACAATGAGTATTCCAATTTGAAAGCCCTTTGTCAAAGATGCCATTTGCACCATGATAAAGACCAGCACAGAGAGAGTAGGTATAAACGAAAAAAACAATTAAATTTATTCCAATGAGTACCCTAAATTTATCATTACACAAATTGCCTTTTGATGTCATGTTGACTGGCGAAAAGGATAAAGAATATAGGAAGCCGAGTAAATGGATAGTTAGTAGATTGTACAACAAAGACGGCACATTAAAAAAGTACGATGTTGTTAAATTCGTCAATGGTTATGGACATGATAAACCATATTTTGTTTGTGAGTATTTGGGATTTGAAATTTGCACCAGACAGTTTACAGATGTGTATTCAAATGGTTTTGAGGTTGAGGTTTACGCTGGCGATTATATAATTAAGTTAGGGAAAGTTTTACACAAAGGAAATATAAAATGAAAAGAATATTAATAGCGGTTTACAGGTCGTTTATTTCAGCATATCAAACATTCAAGTACTACCAAAAAAATTTGAATGAACTTGAGGCTACTATTCCTCTAAAAGAACCAGAGCGAAAAGATCAGTTTACACCACCAAGATTTTTTGAGCCACAGTACAAATACGTTTGTGGGAATTGTTTAGCGGTTGCACAAGAATGTCTGGATTTTATTGCTATAAATTGCCCAGAGAATTTTGATGTATATTTTACTGAAAAAGATTTATTTACTTTTGCAGATATTATACATAGATCAGAATGGAAAGAAATACCAGAATATTACAGTAAAAATTTATTAAAAGGTACTTTGCAATATTTAATAAGTTTAGACCAGCAAAACGCCTATTTAGCAGGGGCAAAAATTAGAGATATTCTTAATAACAATTCATTAACAAAAATAAGGTAAAATAAATTTGTCAGTTTCAAAAGGGGGCTTATCTTTGCTTTACAATTAAAAACAAAAGATAAATGAACTTCTTTATTAATTGCCAAACATTAGACGAGGCAAAGCAACTTTTCAAAAAATTAGCCCTTGAAAACCACCCAGACAGAGGCGGCGACACGGCTACAATGCAAAAAATCAATGCAGACTATAAATTTATAGTAGCCAAGTTAATAAACACGTCAAATTTCACCACAGAGCAGACCGAAAATGAAATAAAATTTTCAGAGCAGTATCAAAATGTAATAAACGCAATAATAGGGCTTGATGGGCTTAATATTGAGTTAGTAGGTACATGGGTTTGGGTAACTGGTAACACATACCCACACCGAGAAATTTTAAAGGGTAACGGCTTGTATTTCGCACCTAAAAAACAAGCGTGGTATTTTAGAAGCGAAGATAATAAATGTAAATTTTCAAATAAATTGAATTTAGACGAAATTAAAAGCAAATACGGCTCAATTACTTTGAGTGGTAAACCAAACCAACGCAAACAATTAAACTAAAATAAAGGGGGCGAAAAGCCCCCACAAAATACCATAAAATGAAAATAGCAAAAGTAACATTTCAAAACGGCGAAGTAATTACAACGCCCATAAATGGCACAGAAACCGAAATAAAAAACTATTATAAAGTAGGTAGATTATTTAATTTAGGAAACGGCGCAACGAGCGAGGATAATATGCAGGCGGTTGAAAAATGCGAAGTAATATCAAGCAATGAACTAACAAGCAGAGCCGTACAACTTATGGCAAATTATAGTATTGATAGAGTTCTACAAATTATGTTTGAGGAGCGAAATACAAGCACAACGATTGACGATATAGAATTTTGTTTAAACAATTACAACAACTAAAAAGTAAATTCAAAAAAATGACAGCATTAGAAGCATTACAAGCGTGTACAATTGAAGGTAACAACGTAAAACTACCAGCGCAACAATTAGACCGAAAGGTATATTTAGAAGTCGCAAAAAAACTTGAATTGATAGGCGGTAAATGGAAGGGTGGTAAAGTTTTCGCCTTTGTATTTCAGCAAGACCCTACCGAGTTATTACAACAGATACAGGGGGGTGAAAATGTAAACCTTAAAAAAGAATTTCAGTTTTTTGCAACGCCTCAAGCATTAGCGGAGCGCATGGTACAAATGGCAGAAATTAACCCAGATTTACAAGACCCAGAACAGCTAATTTTAGAGCCGTCAGCAGGTCAAGGGGCTATCATTAAAGAAATACAAGCAGTAAGCCATAACGACCAGTTTATACATTGTTTTGAGCCTGTGCCAGTCAATAAAACCATTTTAGATAAGATTACAGGGGTTATACATTTAGGCGATGATTTTTTGACCTATAAAGGTGGCACAAAATGGCACAGAATAATTGCAAACCCTCCATTCTCAAAGAACCAAGATATTGACCACATTCGCAAAATGTATGAGTGTTTGGTAGATGGCGGCATAATGGTAACAATAGCCTCAACGCATTGGGTATTTTCTGAAAATAAAAAAGAAGTTGCATTTAGGCAATGGCTTGACGAAGTAGGGGCAAAACAAGAGGCGTTACCAAAAGGAGCGTTCAAAGAAAGTGGCACTAAAGTAGAAACATTTTTAATCAAAATAGTAAAATAAAAATATATGCAATTTATTGATTTCAAAAATTATGTAGTAACCACAGCCAAAAAAGCAGGCGCAAGTTGTGGCGAATATCGTAAAGCACTCCAAGCAGATAATTGGAATGATTTTTTACAAGTAGTAAAAGATAATGCTAATTGGTGCTACCAAAACAACGTAATAACAGTTGATGTACTTGAAAAATATGTACCAGACGAAATATTACTTGAGAATGGAATATATGTAAAAAAGTCAAACATTGAACAGCGAGAGGGGTTTGCGTTGTATTACAGTAGCACCTCTGAACACTACGGCAGTAGCACCTCTAAACACTACGGCAGTAGCACCTCTAAACACTACGGCAGTAGCACCTCTAAACACTACGACAGTAGCACCTCTGAACACTACGACAGTAGCACCTCTAAACACGACAACAGTAGCACCTCTGAACACTACGACAGTAGCACCTCTGAACACTACGGCAGTAGCACCTCTGAACACTACGGCAGTAGCACCTCTGAACACTACGGCAGTAGCACCTCTAAACACTACGACAGTAGCACCTCTAAACACTACGACAGTAGCACCTCTAAACACTACGGCAGTAGCACCTCTAAACACTACGACAGTAGCACCTCTAAACACTACGGCAGTAGCACCTCTGAACACTACGGCAGTAGCACCTCTGAACACTACGACAGTAGCACTTACGGCAATGTTTGGACGCTCCATGACACAAGCATTGTGCATGAAAAAGCGATAGTGCGAGAGCGAAACACAGGTAAAATATATTTCAAAAAAGATGCGTTCACAATAGTAGAATTATAGCATGGAGTACCACTATGAATTTACAGAAATAGAACAGGGCGCAATAGGTGGCATAACATTTAGCCCCAGCCGTGAAAAATTTAATAGCCTAAAATGTGTAATGTATGCAGACCAAGCACCGACAACAGGCGACAAAATGAAGTTTGAAAATGTACTTTACGAATGTGTTTTAGATGTTGATGTTACAGATGATGAAGAAAGGGAGCAAGGATTAAGTTACACAATGGTTGAATTTTACAAAATTGATTAAGATGCTAAAAAAGACAATGGACAAATTACAGCGAGCCTATGCAACTATTGAGATTGCAAAGCACATGGGGCATGAAATTAAAGTTTTTCGCAAACGCCCTTTAGGCGGCTATGAAACCGAATTTGTGCCAGCAAAATATGGCTATGATTATATTACAGATGGGTGGCATATTCAGTTAGGTTTAGACCGAGATTGGAACTCGCAAATACCATGTTGGAGCAAGATAATCAATGATTTTAAGTTTGCTGCAATGGTAGAAGATAGTGGCAAATTAAAAAGCCAGTACCACGCAGCACTTGAAAATTACGAGGCAGGAGTGTTTATGAATGACCCAGAATATAGTTTTGAGGTTATGGCTCAAGCCCTAAAAGATTTAGTATTATTCACCGATAAATAAAAACAATAATGGCAAAGGACACAACACCCTACAACGACAAAAGAAAAGTAACATTGCAACAGGCAGTAGATGGCAAAATTGTAATGAAAGACAAGGACGGCAGAATTTACATTTTCAAAGATTACACCGAGTTTGTAATTACACATTTTTATGACGGCAAGGTAGCCGCTATGCTAATGAGCAAAAAAGAAATTCAATTTGAAACCAATTATACAGCAATAGAATTATGACCAGAAAGGAGACAGAAACAAGGTATGCAAAACTTTTGCATGATGTAAAAACCAATGATTACTACAAGGTTGATTTAACCAATAGAGTAAATTGCTATGTGTGTTCAAATTGTGGCAATACCATTAAAACAAAAGATATTCAAGCAGGAGTAACACCAGCAATGAAAAGTTATCGGCAGCCATTTCAACGGATTATTAACTTAAAATAAACATAAAATGAAACAATCAAAATTTAGAGAACTAACATTCAAAAATCAGGAAGAGTTAGACAAGTGGTTAAATGAAACCAGCTTTAAAAAAATTCATTTGAAAGATTACGGTCAAGATATGCTTACAATGTGGGTTCACGAAAGTGGAGAGATTTTGCATTGCGACTTTCATTCACGAATTTACTCTGGTAAGTTTATTGATATGAAAAAACTTGCCGTTGGTAATCACGTCAACATTTGGGATAACGACAAAAATAGATATGTCATTTATGAACGTCTGTTTATCGAGGCACTTACGTAGGGTTGCCGATAACGCCCAAGCAGCTTTGCGTTCGTGCTGCATTTTTAAACCGAACGCTTCACTTAATAACAAAATTTGATATGGAAAAAAATGTAACAACCAACACCTACCCGCAGCATGACGCAAAACTGCCTGTTAGCGGATGGCGATGGTTTGATGCGGTAATTAAATTCAATGATGGAAACATCTGTAATTACGCAAGTACAACTAATGGAAGTATAGAAGATGCTAAAAAGCAGGCGGCAAATGTAGTTATTGGACAAACAGCAGAAATTTTGTCTATCGCTTTCCGCTAACGGTTCGGGTATTGCCGATGGTGGGGATTTATAGCACTACTGCTCCACACAGGCACAAAAATTTAATGTAGTGCAATTGCTCAATAGTGAAACGTCAGCCCCACTATTGGCAATACCTTGTTAGCGGCTGGCGTTCTTAAAATCATTAAAATGAAAGCGAACAAAATTGTTTACAGTCGTCTGATTTCAAAAGGCAACTATGAGAATGCCAAAATTGAAATTGAATTAGAGGTTGAAGCTGGTGAAAAGGCTTCCGAAGTATTTGAAGCAGCTAAAAAGTGGGTTGAAAAACGCATTGCAGTTGAAAAGCTGTCAGATTACACCATTGAAAAAGCCCGTAAAGTGATGGATGATAAACGCAACCACACTTTAGCACAAATTGAGGAAGCCGAAGAAATTTTGGCAAAGGTTAAAGTAAGTGATGATGAGTTGCCTTTTTAGGTGGCTCGTCATACGCTTGCCGCTAACGGTTTGCGGCTTTGTGCAGTAGCGGATTTATAAAACAAATGTTGAATTATGGACAAAAGTAAAATAGAAATACAAAAGTTGAACGATAGCAGTCAGCCGCTATTGCACAAAACCGATGTTATAAGCAGTGGCGGTTTAATCAACGAAATCATGATACAAGAACCTTTATTTTGGGATGGTAAATTTGAAATACCAAAAAGCCCCAAAGTATTAAAACTTGATGTAATTAAACCACAATTTGCGGCTTCTCTAAATAGCGTTTGGCATAGCCGATTGCCTGCTATACACTGGAGCAACATAGTAAGAAACAGATATTACGTTTGTTATGGTGCAAGTTATATGGGTGTTTGGATAGCCTGTGCAATTTGGAGCAGCCCAGTAAATCAACATTTTGATATTGAAAAAACACTTGAATTGAGGCGTATGGCAATATCAAATTTATGCCCGAAAAATACTGCTACAAATTTGATAAGCAGGATGGTAAAGGATATTGACAAACGCTTACCGCTTGTAACTAAACTAATATCTTATCAAGATACCGAAGTCCATTTTGGAACGATTTATAAAGCCGCAAATTGGTTTATTGATGCTGAAACTAAGTTTAATACTTGGGGCAAAAGCCGTAAAAGGTCAGCAGACCAAAGTAAAGCAGACAAAATTAGGTGGGGATATATCATTGAGAAACGAGATGGTAGCCATTGCTTATAACGGTTCGGTGCTTGGCGAAGGCTGCCTAACGGATGCTCAATTTTCGCACAAATTTCAATGGCAGCTTTTGCCAAACCGCTGTTATGGGCAGTAGCGGTTTATTAACAACAAATTTAATTAGAATGAAAAAATACGATATAATTTATGCAGACCCAGCTTGGCAATATGATAGTGGCAGAAGCCTTGCAACAAAAAGTTTATTAGATGGGGTTTCTAATGAACACTACGGAACTATGACGATAGACGATTTAAAAAAATTGCCTGTTTCTAAAATTGCAAATAAAAACTCTCTTTGCTTTATGTGGCTTGTTAGCCCAAAAGTGGATTTGGGAATAGAAGTTTTAAAGGCTTGGGGATTTACCTACGTTACAATAGCTTTTATTTGGCACAAGCAAAGAACAAATCCAGGCTATTATACAATGAGTGAATGTGAAATTTGTGTAGTAGGTAAAAAGGGTAAAATACCAAATCCACGAGGGAGCAGAAACGAAAGACAATTTTTATCTAAATTACGAACTAAACACTCAAAAAAGCCTGATGAAATTAGAAACAGAATATCAAAAATGTTTCCAGAACAAACAAAGATTGAACTTTTTGCAAGGCAACGCCACGATGGTTGGGATGCTTGGGGTAACGAGGTTCAGTCAGATGTCAATTTGGAAACGGATGGTAGCTATTGCCCATAACGATTTGCGTATATGAGAAGTGGCACTTGCACGAACTTGAAATTTAATACGAATGTTTCTGTGCCATTTCTTATATACGCTGTTATGCTCTCGTTGCGGTTTATTAACGAGAAACTTAAATCGAAGCACAGAAGTAGGTATTTATTTTTTTGTGCGTTGGGAATAAAATATATAGAACATGAAAGATAAATTAAAAATACACACAAGTAGTAAAAGTAATGAGTGGGAAACACCAAAAGAGTTTTTCAAAAAGTATAATGATATTTTCAATTTCGATATTGATGTGGCATCAACTGAAGAAAATCACTTGGTAGATAAATATTGGACTATTGAAGATGATGCACTTTCAAAAGATTGGAGTGGTATGACTTGTTGGATGAACCCACCATACGGAAGAGAGATTGGTAAATTCGTAAAAAAAGCATACGAAGAAAGTTTGAAAGGTGCGACAGTTGTTTGTTTAATACCAAGTAGAACTGATACGGCTTGGTGGCACGAATATGTATTGAAAGGTGAAATTGAATTTATTAGAGGTAGATTGAAATTTGTAAACAGAACATTTCCAAGTTGGAGAGAAGATGGAAATTTCAAAGTTTCACCTGCACCATTTCCTTGTTCTATTGTTATTTTTAGAGCGAGGGAAGGAAAAAAATAAATACGGTATGTTAGCACAAAACTTCAATCGGAGAACGAATGTAGCAATGGCGCATAACGGTTGGGTATATGAGCAGGTTTGCCTTGCAGAAATGTTCAAATTACCGACAACCTTAATGGCAAACTTGCTTATATACCGTGTTATAAGTAGTTGCGGTTTATTTAGCAGAAACTTAAATACGGGGAACGAAAAAACTTTTATTAAAATGAGCGAAGGAAAAAGAAAATTATTATTTGGTGATTGTTTAGAACTGATGAAACTGATACCAACAGGTAGCGTGGATTTAGTTGTAACAGACCCACCATACGAAATTGAAGATATGAAACCATACTTTGCAGAAATGCTTAGATGTTTGAGCAAAGATGGTTCAATTTATGTTTTTGGAAATAAGAATATGATTGCTGAACATTGGTTTTCTCAAATGAAAATTGATAAAAAGGAATTACTTATTTGGCACTACAAAAACTCACCAAAACCAAAAGGTAGATGGCGAATGAGTATGCAACCAATAATTTACGGATACAGAGGTAATTCAATTTTTAATGAAGATGCAGTAAGAGTTGAATACAATGAAAGCACAAAGAAACTTAATGGTAGAATAAGACCTTCAAGTGGTAGAATGGATAAATGCAGTGCTTATGATACTTCAAAAGGTGCTTTACCAAGAGATGTAATTGAAAGACCTGCATTGCTCGGACACCTTTCAAAAGAAAGAACAGGACACCGTGACCAAAAACCAATTTCAATTATTACCGATTTGGTATTGGCATCAAGCAATGAAGGACAATTAGTATTAGATCCTTTTGGAGGAAGTGGAACAACGGCAGAAGTTTGTTTAAGAACTAACAGACAATTTATTACGATGGAATTGGAACCAAATAATTTTGAAAAAATTAAAGTGCGGTTGGAAGATTTTAATAAAAGTTTTTCTAACGAAACCCAATTTGAAACGGAATGGTAGCAATTACTTATAACTAACAAATAGGCGCAAGTTTTAGCGCCTTTGCTCAAAACCTATATGATCAAAAAATAAAGCAAAAAAAATGAAAGTACTATCCCTCTTACAGCCTTGGGCCTCACTGGTGGTCCTTGGTCACAAAAAAATCGAAACCAGATCATGGGACACAAAACATCGCGGCGAGCTGCTGATCCATGCGAGTAAAAAGAAGATTCGCGTAGATGAAAACACCCAGGCGCTGCTCGATCACCTTTGCGAGATCCCGGGGTTCATGGAGGATTACGACCAACTTCCATACGGCGCGATCATCGGGAAGGTGAATCTGATTGATACAATTCCAACGGCAATTTTTCAAGCGCCATGCATACAAGAATTGCGGCGGGCGAATATTGGCGGCAGCACAGTCGAATTTCCAGAGCAAGAGGAAGCATTCGGCGACTATTCACCCAATCGATTCGGTTGGCTGCTTTCCGATCCTGTATTATTCAAAGAGCCAATCCCGTGTAAAGGCCAGCTGAGCATCTGGAACCTGCCGGCAGAATTGGAAGCCTCTATTATTCAACTTAATGCAATCGTGCCATGACTATTAAGATTGATAATTATAATGCATTGACCATCATGTCTTTCTTGATGGAGTTTGAAGAAGATTTCGCAAATCGAGAAGAATGCACCACTATAAGAGCTGCAGTAAAGGAATATATCGATCAGGTGTGCATACAAATTCCAGAAGATGAACTGGATACAATTATAAAAGATCAACTCCATGCAGATAGGCTTTTGGGTTGGGTCCCTAACAACAATCTTAAATCATAACTTTCAAATAAAACAAAATCTATGCATGCACTTAAAGCGCGGATCAGGAAATATGCTTAGTCGTTTAATGTCGTAAAACAAATTTTTAAAACTTAAAAAACAAATAATAAAACTATGAGTATCATAAAAACAGATAAGGCAGAGATACTGATTTGTGTGTTGCCGAAGGATACAACTCATGTAAGGCTCAATGAGAATATGGTTACTTTTCATGATAAATATACAAGGTGGCTAAACATGCGACCACGATTTTCAAAAATCCCCGCAGGTAATTGGCAACTCATAGGCAAAGTATCAGAGATTAGCGATGAAGTGGCTAAGGGGATAGTGGATGGAATATACGTTTGTCCTTCATGCGGCGGTGATGGTAAAGAGACGTGCAACAATATTGAGCGATTACCACCAACCAGCCACCCAACAGGAATACGAAAACTACATTAATTCAACAAAAACACACCCCATGACACCACCACCCAAAACTCCCATTTACCAGAAAGTTAAACAAACACTGGCAGAGAAACCCGATGAATTAGTCAAGTATGAGGAACTGATCGATATCAAAGATCTACCGGATGAGCAGAAACGGTATGCCATACGATCACTTCATGTCATTGTTAGCCGGATCCGCAAGGCACACAAAATGAATATCGTGTGTACACGAACTGGATATGTATTGAAAAATTAACAGGTTCCCACTGATCAGATACGGTAATTTTGTGGCTAACAAATCACTAACAGTGTGCTAACAAAGAAAAGAAGCCGGTTTTGCGAATTGTATGTATTGGGGCACAATGCAACAGAAGCATATAAATTAGCCTTTGGCAATACTAATGCCACCAGCTCCAGAGTCAATGCTTCAAAATTGCTAAAAAACCCTCAAATATCAGAAAGGATATCGGACCTGCAGGCAATAATAAAGAAAAAACAAGGCGATACTGTAGACGCGGCCATTGAAGATACTACTGGCGATACTGTAATGAAAGCAGTGGAAAGGATGCAGATACTTACACAGATAGCACGAGGTGAGATCCAGCTAACAAAACCTATGGTAGTTGACGGAATTGTCGAGTTGATACCGGTTATACCGGATTGGATGGACAGGAAAAACGCCATTTCCGAACTAAACAAGATGGACGGCAGCTACGCACCAACAAAAACCGCTCATACAGATACAAAAGGAAATGACAAGGCGGCGATCAGCATACAAGTAGTGTCAGGCCTGCCGGAAATTAAAGAAAGTGAATGATAACCACACCGCTATTTATAAAGCTCAGGGAGCAGCAGGAAAAAATTAGCATCCTGCAGGGCGGAGGGGATGCCGGTAAAACAGTAACGGCATTGCAATACATCGGTATTGAAAGTATAGAAACCCCAAAAACAATAACCACGATCACAGGGCAGGACCTTCCAAACTTAAAAGGTGGCGCACTCAGATCCTTTCAAAAGTATGTCGCCCCGGACATACACCAATACATAAAGTTCTACAACCAGCAGCAATGCACATACTATTTTCACAATGGTTCCATCATTGAATTTAAATCGTTCAAAGATGAACTGGACGCACGCGGTAGCGAAAGGGATATTCTATTTATGAATGAGGCAAATAGTCAAACGTGGTCAATGTTTTGGCAGTTGCAACGTAAGACACGGCGGCGGGTGATAATTGACTACAACCCAACAGCTCCGTTTTGGGCGCATACGAACCTTATTGATGGCGGCGAAAAGCAGTTTGCGGGAAAATGGAAAATGTACATCACCGACCATCGGCATAACCCTTTCTTGTCCGAAGATGATCACGCCATGTACGAAAACATCAGCGATCCAGATTTGTTCAACGTATATGCCAGGGGTATGACTGGAAAGATAAAAGGTTTGATCCTCGGACATTTCAAAGAGGTGGATAAAATACCACAATGCGACCGGTATGTCTGGGGCATTGACTACGGGTATACCAACGACCCGACAGCTATTGTAAAAATGGGCGTTATTGGCCGGCAAAGATATTTCAAAGAGATATGCTATGAACCGGGATTGGGTGCTGAGAATATCAAACGTTTGTTCGTAATGAATGGATGGGATAACTCACAGCCAATATTCAGCGAGCATGACCCGGAAATGATACTGCAATTACGCAAATTAGGTATGCCGATATCACAAGCAAAAAAAGGACCTGGTTCTCTTGTTGCCGGTATTGCCAAACTCAAAGAGTGGGAATGTTTTTACAGCGGCGAGAATTTTAAAAGAGAGATCGAAAACTATAAGTACATCACGGCTAAGGATTTGCTAACCGGCAAAGAGATACTGACCAATGAACCGATGGATGGGATGGACCACCTTTGTTCAGCGTCGCGTTACGCGGCATATACCGACAGTTTTTTATACCGGACCGGCTAAAACAATGAATATGAAAAACAAACTATTCCTGCTTACATCAGCACTTCAATTGATCGCGGTGTTAATTTTTTGCGTATCTGCACTGTACGGGGCATATACGTTTGTGAAAGTGATTTTGAATTTGTAGCAACCTTGAAAAAATTAACAGGCTACAATTTGCAATAAAAGTATTTTTGTACTGAAAATAATTGCTAACTGCCTGCCTGCGTAAAGTATCGATGTAATATCGACACGAGCAGACCGGGTTAAAAAGAAAAGTTTGGCACTCGAAATTAAAGCCGGAAGGTTTTATTTAAAGTACGGTAATGATACTACCGTTAAATCATCAGCGGACGTTGGTGATATTAGGCTTAGCCGTTCAGATCAATTCTTTGAGATCGTGAACGGCAGCCTCGTCTTTGGTACCGAAAACACATTGACGGGTGAGAAAGCCTACAAACAATGCAGCCCACTATCATTGATCCTCAGCAAACGCGTTGAGTATATGTCTAAAGGCATTGCTCAGTGTGTGAAAGATACCAAATCAGGTAAAGAGATCACCGCCGGCACAGAAGTTAATCAGGCATTCCTGAAGATACTACGCAACCCAAACCCATTACAGACATTCATGCAGTACATCGCTCAGGTTGAGACAATGATCGCGCTGTATGGGTATTGCCCGGTGCTAAAGGTAAAGGCATCAGGGTTTGACGTTGTGAGCGAACTATGGCCACTGCCGCCTGGCATGCTGCGAATAACAGAGAATAAAAAGTACTACACCGCTACGTCAATGCACGACATGATCGACAAGATCGAGTTTACATACAAGGGCGTTACATCAACGATCAGCAAAGAAGATGTGTATTTCTACACCGGTAAGAGTTGCACTATCGACAACCTGTTGTTTCCATTTTCAAAAGTAGCGGCCAACAAAGAAACCATCGAAGCCCTAATTAAAAATACCGAAGCACGGCGCGGCATCATCGAAGATCGCGGGGCATTGGGTATCATATCGAACCAAGCGAAAGATTCAATATCAACGTTACCGCTGGACCCGAAGGAACAAAAGCTATTAGAAGACCGACTAATGAAGTCTAAAGGACTGACCGCCGGGCAAAGTAAGTTGATCGTAACAAACTCAACACTGAACTATCAGCGTATCACCATGGACATGGCAGAGTTGCAGTTAATTGAGAATGCCAAGTATGACACAGGTTTGCTATGCGATTCCTTTGGCTTTGAGCCGTCATTGCTGTCGATGTATTCCGATAATAAATTCGATAACAAAAAGGAAGCGGATAGGCAGCAATACGAAAATTACATCATCCCAAGTGCAGAAAGCCTTATGCAGCAAACAACTGAATGTACAGGTGCTGATGCCGAGAAAGTGAAGTATGTAATGCTGTTTGATCACATCGGGTGCTTACAAGCAAACGAAAAAGACAAGGCAGAGGTTAGGGCAAAAAATATCACATCAACTATATCGCAGTTTACAAAAGGTTTCATCACATATGGCCGTGCTATGGAAGTACTCGAAGAAAATGAAAGTGTGAAAGCAGAACTGAAAAACCTTTTCATCTGGGAATTGCCGGAGGAGATACAGGCCATTTACCGTGTGAATACGCAAAATAATAACCAAAATCAAAATACAAATGGATAGCAGTATTAAAAATTACAGCATAATACCGTTCCCCGATGCAATGTCTCCAGTTCCTATGGATGAAGTATATAGGGGTCGAGTGTATTTAATAGATGGCGGTCGTACACAGATAGTAGGTGAAGATGGTACAACATTGGCCGTAGCCGGACCATCTGCATTAGTTCACGCTGTAGGCGATACCTATGATAGACTAATCATTCAATCAGCCAATACCGTAACAGCAAAAAGTTTGTTATGGGAAATATACTCAAAAACGATAGAGTTGACAGATTACGGAGTTGATCTGAGCGAAATAATCTACATCCCAAAATTAATTGAGTTAGCAACCGGAAAACCAAATACCAGTGGACAAAACCAAACCAGCTAAAAAGCTGACAGATGCTGAGATCAAGGCGATCAAAGCGGCAAAGGATAAAATAGTTAAAACGCAAAAACCTATACTGAAATGATACCCCAATTCGCAGATAAAACGCAACTGCTGGAATGGCTAAAGCTGAACAAAGATTTGCTGATTTCGCAAAAAAAATCGGCAATAAAATATGCTGATGCCGTCGGGTATAGCTACCTGCCTGCAAGTGATGGTGATGGTACAGAAAAGGAACTGAGCGTTAATACAGGGGATAGCCCCACAACGATATACGCTAAAGTGGTGATGAATACGACCAATATAATGGACAGCCACAAAGATGTACATATCCCCGGATTATGGAAAAAAACATTGGCCGAGAATAAATCACTGTACCACTTGCAGGAACACAAGATGTCATTCGACAAAGTCATATCGGACGAAGTGAATCCCACTACGAAATCTATATCATGGAAGTCATTAGGGTTCAACTATGAAGGCAATACGCAGGCTTTGATCTTCGAAAGTACTATCAAAGAAAGCCGCAACCCTTTCATGTTTGATCAGTACCGTAAAGGCTATGTGAAGAATCACAGTGTCGGGATGCAATACGTCAAGATACTGATGGCTGTTGATAGCACAGATAAGTATTGGGCAGAAGAAAAAGCAGTGTGGGATGAATATATCGGGCAGGTTGTGAATGCACAAGCAGCCAAAGATCAGGGTTTTTTCTTTGCGGTAAAAGAAGCTAAACTAATCGAAGGTTCAGCAGTATTGGTAGGCAGTAATCAAGCCACACCGACTATTTTAATTACAGATCAAACAGAAGCCGGTAAATCCACTTCTGAAAGCATAGAGCCGTCTGCGGACACTCATAGCACGCCAAGCTACACACCAATGGCAAAACGTATCAACAATATTCATCAACAAACAAAAAAAAAGTAATGGAAAAATTACAACCAGGGGCGAAAAAAGCAGACGGCACAGCGTTTAGCCCTGAAGAAATCGCGGATCATAATCAATTCATTGATACCGTGCAAGCAGCCGTAAAAGAAGAAATGGTCGGCATGATCACCAAAGAAGAATCGGAAGCCATTGTAGCCAAGGCAATTGCTGAAGCTACCGAGCCGATGAAAAAAGAGTATGAAAAACTCTACAAATCCGCCAACAAACAAGGTGAGGAAATTACCAAAATGAAACTCGAAGCCGCAGCGGGTAACAAACCAGAGGCGTTTGATATCGAAAAACAATTACACATCCACAAAGATGCTTTGCAGCAGTTTTTTGCAACAAAGGGTAAATCAGGGTCATTGAACATAATCTTAAAAGCAGAATACACCCGTGCATCGGTAACGTCTAACCCTATGGGGATGATGCTGCCAGAGATCGGGTTAGTAGGTGCACCGAAAATCGGGCTTTATGAATTTTTCAGCAAAATACCTGTGGGGCCGGAATCAAACGGCGTAGTTCGCTACCTTGATCAAACCACACAAACACGTGCCGCTGCAACCCGCGCTGAAAGTGCAGCATATCCTGAATCGGCTATCGCGTTTCAAGGATATACATTGCCAATTGAAAAAATTGGTGATAGTATTCCCGTTACCGATGAAACATTCAGACACACTGCACGTCTGGCCGCTGAGATCGAAATGTTTTTACAAACCAACGTTGCGCTTGCAGTTGAATCAAATCTTGCAACGGGAGACGGTACCACACCGAACCTCAAAGGCGTTTACACCTCAGCGACAGCATACACTGCGCCCGCAGCAGGTTTGACAGATCCGAACATTTACGACTTGATCGTGAAAATGCAAGAGGATATCACCGGGAATACCACATACGGCGGTAAGTATATGCCAGACTTCGCTTTGATGAACATTACGGATATCAATGCAATGAAGTTGAAAAAAGATGCAAACAACAATTACATCATCCCGCCATTTGCCAGCCGTGATGGTCGACAAGTAAACGGAATCACCGTAATTGAATCACCGTTTATTACTGCCAATACTATGGTGTTGGGAGACAAACGATTCGCCCGCATTTACACTGATGGTGAGATCGAATTGGGTGCCGCATATGTTGCGTCTGATTGGCTGCAAGACGTTGTTTCGCTTAAAGCGCGCCGATACCTTGCTTTGCTGATCCGCACAATTGACGCTACCGGTTTTAGAAAATCATCAGACATCGGAGCAGATGTACTCACACTCGCAACAGTTTAAAAAAAATCTCAATTAAATTAAAACATCATGGCAAAGGCTAAAAAAACAACGAAAAAAGCGGAAACGGTTGATACTTCATCGAAAATTCAAACACCTACTGTGCCAACAGAAACAAAAGTACCATCCAATGAAAAGGTAACGATCATTGGAACCGGTAAAGGTGGATTGAAAGAAGGGCAGGAATACCAAGCCCCTGAAAAGGCGGCTGCTGGACTTGTTGAAAAAGGCCTTGCCGTGTATGCGTAAAAAACAAAAAAAACATTCACAAAAAAAATGAAAAAAATACTTTTCGTGCTGATGCTGACAGCTTTAACAGCAACCTCATTTACCGATACTTTCGGACAGGCTAATCCTGTTCTGATGTACCGAAACACCGACACCACCTCATCAGGCGTATCAACCACCGCAACGATCACCACCGGCACCACCGACACTTTGTATGACGCAAATACGCTGTATTCGTTCTATACCAAAGTGGGCGCGATGCAGTCAAACACCTATTCTAATTACATGATGACCTTCGATGTAACGAAGATCAGCGGAACCGGTACGGCTCGAGTTTACTTACAAGCATCCAATGACGGTAAGACGTGGCGCAATATCAATACCGGAATGATCGGCACTGATGGCGTTAATTCCGATACTCTTGCAATCGCAGCAGCAGGGATGACCGCAACCGCGTACAGCTACAGTTCAACTAATGGGCAACCGGTTTACCGGCCCGCTACCAATACTGCGGTTTTCTATGTCAACTCACAGCGATGGTTATACTTTAGGGTAAAGATCGTTGGGTCCGGAACGCAAAACACATTGTACAAAAACTTTAAACTGTACACGTACCAATAAGCGATCATGGCCAACTTCACAGAAAATGCTTTTTTCGATACGGACATCAACCTTCCGAGCACATCATCGTCAACATCAGAAGGCGAAAATCTTGCTTTGTTTATCACAAAGTGGGAGCCTAAGATATTGGCCGAGTTGCTCGGATATGAGTTTGCAAAAAATCTGATCGAAGAATTTAATACAGACCCCCAGCCAACGAGCGGCGATCTGTTTGATCTGTGGAATGGTGCCGAATTTACTGATAAGCACGGTCGCTTAAACAAGTGGCCGGGCTTTATCAGTAAAGGAGAAAGTCTGTTAGCCAATTTCATCTACTGCCAAAAACTACGCGACAATGATAGTTATACTACCGTTGCCGGCGAAGCATCAATGAAATCGGTTAATGCTGAACGTGTAAGTGCCGCAAACAAACTCGTAAGGGCGTGGAATGAAGCCGTTGAGTGGGTTTTCCTGCTCGATGACTATCTGATTCAAAATTCAGCTAAATATCCGCTTTATACCGGCCTGATCAATGGGTACTGCCTGGGGAATAAAAGATACTTTACCAAGTTAACAACTTTCGGAGCATAATGAGTAGCACGTATTCACATATTCCAAAGGTTCTTAGTGAGATTTTCGCTGAGATCGTTGCTGAAGTATCCGCTAATTTAGCAAGTGAAGCGATACCGCAAGTATCGTTTAAACATGGTACATGGTTGGATATAGCTACTGAGATCAAGTCCGATGCGGGTGCGCCGTCAAAGAAAAACATCATTTACCCGCTGATTTGCCTGATCTACAAAACCGATGAACGGTTTACAGATAAGTACAATGATAGTATCGAAGTTGATCTTATGATCTGCACCCGAACCAATAAAAATTGGACTAATACAGAACGGGTTGACAACAACATAACACCGGTACTTTATCCCATCTATGCTGAATTAAAATCGGTTATCGGGAAGTGCAAACATTTTTGGGGCTGGAAGCGAAAGTTTGACCATATCAAAACAGATTTGCTTCATGCCGGGCAGTCGAGCGGGCAAGGCAATTCTGATCTTGAAATACAGGATTTTGTTGACGGCATTTACCTGCGCTCCTGCCGGTTCAAAGTCGCTCAACGGGCGGGATCTTTCTACGAGGAACCAAACCTGTGTTTGCTTACTCCGTGCCAATATGGAATAGATGAGTATTTCACAACAGTATTCAAAAATGTTTCAATTGGTGGGGTTGGAACTGCAGTGCTTAGTGTATCGGTTAATGACTGGGAACACTTTGATAATACAGTACCGATAGCCTTACCATTGCCTTGGGCGCCAGAGATCGATTGGCAGGGTATAGGTTCGTTTGTGTCATTAAACCCTGGCGCAACGGCATCCGATCCGTGGACTGGTACATTTGACACAACAACCGGATTTGGTGATGGTGTTTATCGTGGGATGATCAAAAACGGTGATGCCCAGGTGGAGTTTTACTACAAAATTACTGCCGGTGTTATATCCATCCATACAAGCCTAATCGAGCAAGATATTGCAGAGCTCAACTTGGCCTGCAGTCAATACCCTAATTACCCGATTACGGTTAATGCACGGATGAAGTGGGCTATCGGCACAGGTCAGTCTAATATCATGCAAGGGTACAGCCTCAAAGTGTTTGGAGAGACGAAAAAAACTGAAACATTCACAGCGACAAACGATTACACGGTCAGCACAGAAACTACGGCTACACCGCTGGGGACAGATGAAAGCATACAAAACCTTTTTTCATTTTCCGGCATTGGCAGCCAAACTCCATTGCAATTAATATCAATTCACAAAACGAGGTGCAAAACCTCATTCTAAAAACAACATTTAAAAAATGGGAAAAATACAATTCGATGTACTGAACATCGACAACAATGTGGGTAATACCGGCATTCCCGATATTAACTTCGATCCCTCTAATATCGAAGCGGTGATTCTTACCCGCCGTGGTGATGTGATCACCAAAACGCAGGCGTTGACCCTGCAATCTTACGTTGCCGGTAAATTGGCACATGATGATCCAAACCAGCGATGGTACATGATCAAACGATTTGAAGGATGCGAGGACAAGAAAACAGAAGGTGTATATACTGAATCACCGTACGGCGTTCGCCGCAAAGTGCGAAACGGAAAATACGGCTGGAGATGGGAATACAAAGACGGTGCGCTCGATCTGCACAAGCAAATCAGCAAGTTTGATCGAAAACAAAACCTGTTTGATGCTATCCTTGTTGATCCGGTAAACAATATCCTTTGGTGTACTTCAACTGGTACAAGCGCCAAAGGGTTCCGACTTGATCTCATTGACGTTCCAAACTTTGATTCTAACAACGGGCAGGAAACTTCGAAATATTACTTTGAATTGGCACTTGCGGATGAAAAGGAAATCAACCTGCGTACCCGTGTGGTAGCCCTGCCCGATGACTTCAATGTAGTTGAGGACTTTAACTCACTGATCCAACTTGAAATGACCGTTGAAACTCCGATGGATGCAACCGGATTGGTAAGTCTGGGATACAAAGGCGGCAAGGCTAATCTGTATGATGAGTATTCAGCTGTCCTTGACGAGATTACATTGTACACCGCCACAGTGAGCGACACCGGCGATGGTCTTGACATTGATTCGGTAGCCGCTAATGCTGCGACCAAATGTATTGATTTACAACTCGATGCAACGGATCCTGATTTCCCTGCCAGTGGTACAAACATCCGTATTGGGTTCGGTCCGGTGTCTGCTATCGAAACCGAGGGTATGCCAGGGTATAGTGAAGCCTATGTGATCACTGAGCTCGGGTAATTGTTAAACTAAAAAACATCAACAAAAAAAATGGCAACAGTAAACACAAAAAACTGGATTAAATGCGGGAACAGAAAGTTCAACCCTGCATCGGTTGCGAAAAGCAAAACAGTTGAGGACTTGATCAAACGGTACAAGGTACTTTACCCTGATCTTGCTGAAACGAAAGTACGGGAGATTTGGGCGGCAGTTAATGGCAAGACCGTTGAAGCGGCTGAGGAGGCGAAAACCGAAAAGCCTGCAGAAGGTAAATCGAAAAAATAAAATAGGGGTGCGGGTAATACTGCACCCACATTTTACAACATGGCGACAATTGGCGAACTTAACGATATATGGCAAAAACTTGACATCTACAAAGTCATCGGGGAAATCATCGTTGAAAACAAAGATTTGATCGTTGACCTCAATAAAGAGCAGTTACTTGATGGGTTTAATGCAGATGGAAACAGGCTGCAATCTTACCGAAACAAGTATTATGCACGCCGCAAGTTTAAGCAGAACCCAAAGCCTGGTGAAGGGAACCCTGATTTGTTTTTGACAGGTCGATTTTTTGAGGGGTTCAAGCTGGAGTTATCAGGCGACAGGTCATTTGATTTATTCAGTATCGATAGTAAATACAAAGAGTTGACGGCAAAATACCCGGGCGTATTTGGGCTACGGATCACTAAAAAACAAGAATTACAAGATGCGGGATTTACCGCAGACATACAAAAGAACCTGAAAAAAGAAGTAAAACTTTGATTCTATCTTTGAAAAATATAATCACATGGGTATTAGCCTTGCTTTTGCATCGCAAAGAACCTAAAACGGTTGAAATAGTCGTGCCGGTAAAGATGTACCGCACGGTGCACGAATTACCGCTAACGGTATTTATTGACTGTTATTGTGATGGGGATTATACCGGGCTTGCTATCAGTGGCAGCCCAACGCATGAAGAACTTGTTGAAGTATGGGATGATCTGAACAAACAATATACCGAGATAATCGGTGGTGAATCGGTGAAAAACAGACTGAGGTCAGTAAAGGATTATTACAAACTCAGTACAAAACTACAACTTGCAGAAATACTACTCACTACGCTCGATAGGGTGCAAAATGAGGAACTATATAACCAACTATTCACCTTCGGGTATAATATCCCCAAGAAACCATTTAGCCCAGAGAACCTGAGCAAGACCATTAAGATGTTTATCGGGTATTACAAACTTGACAAGGTCCGGGCGGTGAATCAAGAAGAAAGTGTAAAAGCCAAATCTGGTGATGACAAGAAGGCAAGCCGCAATGATTTTACAAAAACGCTGAACAGCATATCGATAGCATTTAAGATGCCATCATTGCAGATTGACAAACTTACCACTGCGCAATATTGCAATTACGTTGTACAGTACCGGGATTACTGCGAAGAAGTAAAAAAACATACAAAAAAATAGCCATGACGATACACATACCATCACTTATAATCGGATTTTTTGCAGGTGCCTTCTTCTTGATGCTCTTGCGTGTGGTATTGTATAGGCTTAACCGTATGATCGAAACCCGTCAGGAGATTACTAACTACGAAAAAGAACTGAACGAAAATGGCAGCGAGCAACGGTAAAGTACAATATAATGACCTGGTCGAACAGTCGGCCATTGATCAGGTAATTGCGGCACAAACCGAGATCAAAAACCTGACTAAAGAATATACTACCCTTGCATCTACTATAAAGGGGCAGAATATCACTTTGATGAAAGCGGACGGCATTCAAGAGACCGAAAGTGCTATTCGTAAACAAAGTCAGTCGATATCAGAACTCGAAAAGATCAAAAAAAAGCTGATAGAAACGGAAAATAAACTTGCTGCGTCCATGACAATGGAAGCGCAGTTACTTGCCGAGCAGCGTGCCGCTTTGCGCGATTCAAACAATGAGACGGCGCAATACGTCAAGATTATGCACTCGGCAGAGGGTAGTGTTGATCAAATGAGGGGCAAACTTGAAGTCCTGCGCAAACAGTTCTACGCACTAAGCGAATCAATGCGGTTGGGTGGTCAGGGGCAAAAAATGCTTGCCGATATTCAAAAACTGGATAGTGCCGTTAAGATGGCAACTTTCAGCACGGGCAAATTCACGGACAATGTAGGGAACTATTCGAGTGCTACGTTTCAACTTACGCAAACACTTCGCGAATTGCCGGCATTTGCCTATTCTACACAAACGGGAATAATGGGGATATCAAACAATTTACCCATTTTGGCCGATGCGTTCAGGAAGGTAAAAGCCGAGACGGGATCCGCATGGCAGGCGTTAAAAATATTCGGTTCGTCTTTATTCTCTTTTGGTAACATCTTCGCGGTGGCGGTAGGTCTGCTTACTATTTTCTCAGACAAAATTTTTGCAGCGGACAAAGGCATGAAACAGGCAGCTAAAAGCGCCGATGATTTTAAAACATCTCAAGATGCACTCAATGCCGCCATTGCGAGCAGCGAATATAAAAAAGCAGTGCAAGACATCAACGAATTGAGAATAAATATCGATTTGGCAAGAAAGGGGTTTGTTGATAAAACGGATGTTGTGAATATGTATAACGCAACATTGGGTGATACTTTGGGAAAAGTAAAAACACTTGATGAAGCTGAAAAAATGCTTGTTAAAAATGGCGAGGCCTATATTCAAATGACGTTACTCAAGGCGGCTGCTAATCTTTCTTTAGAAAAAGCGGCACAAGAGTATTTAAAAGCGGAGTTAAAATCGCAGGAAGCAGCACAAAAGTTAGCAGAGGGTACGGATTCGGAAGGTAATTTTAAAGCTGGCGCCATACAGTCGTTTAAGTTATTATTTAGTCAAGGTCTCGGTAGCGATAAGGATAATTTTCAAAAGCAAACAAAGCAAGAAGTTGACGGTATAAAAAAAGAAGGCGATAGGTTCAAGGAAATATCATCAAAATTTCAAGAAGATGCGGCCAAACTTGCTAAGGCCATGGGTATGGATTTGTTTGGAAAAGAATATGATGTAAAACAAAAAAAGGAAAAAAAACCTAAGATCAAACCGAACATCAACCCAAATTTATCAGACAGCGACCTCGCAGACCTGAAAGCGTATTATGAAAATATACGCAAATGGCAAATGGAGAAGTTGGGGGATATGGTTAATGACCCGGAAAGCCGCAAACTATTCGACGAATTTATTTTGGGTGAAACATTGTCGGGGGATAAGTCAGTTAGCGATGCTGAGGCTGAAAGAATCTCGAATGAGATTTTCGATAGAATAAAAAAGAATATCGAGAAAAAAGCCAAAAACAAGAAACTGATACTTCAGTTTGAGATGGTTGTTGATGCCGTTAAGAACGCTAACGACGCCCTCACTCTGATCAATGATATTCAGTATAACCGCGAAATGCAGCAGATCGAAAATCGTAACAAAGCACTCGAAGCGAGTTACGACATGGAAAAAAAGCAGATCGAGAGCAGGGGATTGACACAGCAGCAAAAGGCAAATGAGTTGGCTAATTTGGAAGCCAGACGGGAAGCGGAACGAAAGCGAATTGACCGGGAAAGGATTACAGCAGAACGCAGACGGGCATTACAGCAAAAAGGTATTGATATTGCCAACATCATCAGTTCCGGTGCTCTTGCCATAGTGAAACAGTTAGCAGCAACGCCATTGCCTGCGGGTGCGCCTGCGGTTGCGTTGGTGGCCGCAACAAATGGGATCGCGCTTGCTCGTGCAATTGCGGCACCTATACCACAGTATAAACATGGTACAGAAAGCCATCCGGGCGGATTAGCCGAGGTGGGTGATGGTGGGCAGCATGAGCTTGTTACCACACCTGACGGTAAAAAATTCATTACTCCTAATACATCTACGATAATGGATTTGCCGGTGGGTGCGAAAGTAAAACCATTGAAAACGGATGAATTGATGAAAGCGGTGTATGATCTCGGTATTGTGAAGCTGGCCAATATGCCTATCGTATCAACGAATGAAATGCAGCAAGCGATGATTGATTCTATGGATGATATGACCAAGACCATGAAAGGGGTGAAAAACGAAATTGGCAAGTTGAAACACAGTACTCACCTGCATGGGGATATTGAACACTTTTTTAGAATGAAAAAAATTATCAGTTAAGAATGGCATTTGCAGACGATTATAGGTTTTCAATCATGTTAGGCAACTACTATCTGTATGTCAATACGGGTACCGGAGTTGTTACGCCTACATTGACGCCAACCTACCTGCAATATGCGCCTTCAAACTGGCAGGATATATCGATCACATTTGAGCGCGGATGGACTTATTACGGGCTATTCCGTCAGTTTACAAGCTCATTTAATTTCGTAAAAGATGGGGCAAAGATCATCCGATGGGCGGCTTATCTTTCTGTGGGGGTAGAAACGCCAATTGTGCTAAAGATTGAAAAGTATAACCGTCTGGCCGCCGTTGCTGATTACGAAGATTTTTTACAGTGTGATATTGATGTCAGCACTATGCAGGATAGTCTTGATGAGGTATCGGTAAATCTTATTGAAGGTGGTTTTATCGGTAAACTGAAAGCCCGTGAGAATACTACCTACGAAATAGATGTGATCAATCACCCGGATGTCGTTTGGGTGAAAATGCACGGCATAAAGTTGAACTGTGATATGCAGTGGATTGTGAGTGGTACGTTTGTAAAAGCATTTACGGAAATAAGCATTCCTGAGGCATCTTATTATCAAACACTCGGCGTAAACACAAAATTACTGCCTAGGTCTGTAAATCCTGCTTTGTTTCAGCCGATATTTGTAGCGAATACGTCTGGAACGGGTCCTCAAGATATTGACATACACACAAAATTCTCTTTTTATGTTAGTATGTACCCATCAAACACGGTTGATGGTGTTTTAAAGTTGCGTCTGCAGCTTACACAGATAGACCCGCTCGTTTTCGTATCTAACACTATACTTTTCACACAAGGATCGCTTTCTCCGGGCAGTACAACTCTCATTAGTATTGATCAAATAGACCAGTTCACACTGCCAGATAATCATCAGTTAGAAATGCACATTTTGGTTGATGATGGCGCCGGAGGCGGTGGAACAAATGATTATTATATCGATATACAAAACCTGCCCGGTGGAATTAGCGTAAGTTTCAACAGTACAGTGCCGGAGGGGTATATACCCGCACTCCGACCAAAGACTGTGGCCGATGAAATCGTAGATAAAGTATCGGACGGCGACACAGATGCTTTTAGCGATATGCTCGAAGTTGAACAGTCAGACAAGGTGATCACGAGCGGTGATGCGCTGCGATTGCTCGAAAATAGTAAGCTAAAGATCACGCCGGCTTCGTTTTACAAAAGCATAAACTCAGCTTTTTCAAGTGGACTGCATTACGACAAAGATGCTGAGCTCGCATACTTTGAAAACAAGTCTTTTTATTTCGACAGTTCAACGGTGATTACTATGCTATCTGGTGTCAGCAACTTAACCGTAAAGCCTTTGATATCAGAAATGGCATCTAAACTCAAAGCAGGGTTTCGCAATATCACCTACGATGAAATTAATGGTAAAGACGAATTTAATCAGGAAACGGAATTTTTGCTGCCTTACATACGGATCACAAATGAAAAGGATTTGACCAGCGATATAAGGGCTGATATGTATGGAATAGAATACACTCGTCTAAACCTTACTGATAAAAAAAGTACCGATGCTGATTCAGACAATGATCCGTTTTTCATTCATATAGATTCAGCGCCGGCTGGAACCATACCTGCCGGGTACCTTGGTGAGGGTGAAGATTACTACGAAATTTATCGAACGCCAATAGATGCAACGCCGGGGCCATCGCATTGGGAAATTAGCAACCTCATGTACCCGGAGACAGCGTTTAACATTTTCTTCAGTGCAAAACGACAGTTGCAGCGATGGGGTAATTACTTAGCCAGCATATTGTACTTACTTGACGGCCAGACAATTAAGTTTCAGACCAAAACAAAAACGAATGAAGATGCCGTCGCAATGTCAACGAGTGAGGGGGCCGGTCCAACAGTGATCGATGAAGGAGCGGATGAATCGGTAGGAAATTACACGGATCCGCTTTTTCTGCCTTACCTATTTGAATTTGATTACGCTGATAATGCGAACCTGCGGGCATTGGTTGAAGCTAACCCACACGGAGTTATCCGGTTTCCATATAAAGGCAATACGCTCGAAGGTTTTGTGATCAAGATGGTAACGCAGCCTGTACTGAAAAAACAAACTTGCACTTTGCTTGCAAGCCCTAATAATGACCTAAACGACCTTGTGTATTTCGGATGATAAAAGGAATGAATATATTACCTGCAATTGATGGACTGATAAGAGTTTCGCACCATTTCGTATTTTTCATACTCGTTTGCTTCGCTCAGTGTCATTTCCTTTGGTGTGGGCTTTTCTATTTTGGTGCCATCAACCAATGTGATTTTGCAAGTCCTGATCTTCGACTTGTTACAGCTTGCAAAAGCAAAAATAGTGATCACTGCAAAAATAAACTTTCTCATTTTGATTTGATTTTGAGACACAAAAATACAATATTCTCATAAATGCCTAACATTTTTTCCATACCGCAAATAAACCCGCTGAAAATATACTATCAGTCGGATATACTTAATACTGCTGCATTTAGTGATGTCGCCTTAAAATCGTTTGATCCAAACCAGAATGAGCGGGGTATTGACAATGATTTTTTGGAACGCAGGCTAAAATCATGGATGGATGTTGAGCGGTACTTTCAACCCTATCAGCAAGGCGACAAGATTACTCTGCAATGGCTTGGAATTGACGATGCACCACCGGTTGCGACTTATACGATTACATTACTTGATCAATACGGACAAACCATAAAACAGCAAGATGCGGACTTGGGTGCAGAGGTCGGAACAGGGTCAGGTATATTCATAAGGGAGTGTGAAATGTTACTTTATGACGTTCCAGAGGGTAAATATTTTGTTCAAATCAGAAAGGTCGGACTACTCGGTGCATATAACTTTTTTGCGATCACTGAGGGCATCGATGTTAAGGCTTACCACCCGAACACAATGCTTTACCGGTACAAACACACCGAAAATGCATACTCTGTCTATTGGGAAACCGGCATTGAGATGTGGATCCGTATTCACTCAGCATTCACCGAATTAAACCCCGGCAGTAAGTTCAACGTATATGAGGATCAACCGCTCAACCTTACGTTGCTATCCGGTACAAAATACCGCGAATATCAGCTTTCATTTGGTGTTGATACTAACCCCATTCCCGATTGGTTGATCGATAAAATAGAAGCTATCCTCTTATGCGATACTGTGTATATCGATCATATTCAGTACACCCGCACCGAGGGTAGCAAACTTGAGATCAATAGAACAGATAAAAACCCGCTGGCAACGGCTAATATTACCGTGAGGGAAACAAACAATGACATTGATTTGGTAATTGACAACTTCGAGCCGATAGTCATTTGTGATGCACCCACTGCAGAATGGTTTTATCTGGCAAAAATTGAACAAAATACACCGGCAACGAGTTACAGCATTCAGCGCGACTTTAATGGTGCTGTAAGCCTTGTCAATTGGCTAAACTCATCAAACTTTCTCGGGGTGGTGGATTATGTGAATACGTATTATGCTATTGATGCCAATAACCGTATTGTACTGATCACCAATGTACAGACTGTGTATAACGACTATTCGCCAGGTCTTACCATATCAACCGGCGATGTTTATACCGGGTGGATTCATACTGATATAAGGACCACAACGACAGAAACTGATTTTAGAGTAAGTTTTACGAATACAGTTATAACGACAAAGTACGCCTACTTTTGGGGCGATGGGAACAAAGCTACCGGCAGCGGCACGTCAAATTCTACTACAAAAGTATATACAGGAAACAAACGATATACCGCCCGACTGTATTGGAATCAGGTGCATAATCTTTCACTCGATGGCGATCAGGTCATATATTCTATAAAAGGCAGTTTGCCGGTAAAAACCAAAACATTTAGCGTTGAAAATAACCAGCTTAGGAGTGTGGTAAATAACATCTTCACCGGGCTTGATGGCGCGGCAACAGCTATCCAATTTAACGATAATAAACTCAACCAATTTGCACAAGACGAAATTATAAGAGCAGCATACGACTGTATCGGTCAGGGTAATTTTTCCGGAACGGTAGGCATTGACCTACAAGGGCAGACACCGGTAATTGGTCCAAGCGATGATCCTGTATTGTGGCTCATGCTTTCGAAACTATCCCAAAACTTCATAACCATATCGCACGATTAATGATACTGAAGATTACATATAATTCGAGTGATAGTTATATTGATACTGATATCATACTGTACGGCTATGACGATAGCGGGCTCAACCTTGTCTTAAATCAGATCGGGCAGGGTAGTAACCCGGCAGCGCAATTATTCTATGCCAATGGCCAACAGGCGGTATCGTTCCCCAGCTATTCATCATTCCTAAGCGATACCAGTTCGGTTTTCTTAGAATGCGATCACGCCACTTATACCAAGGTCAATATAAACGTAGCCCGGATCAAGCGAATTGAAGCGATCGACAGCAGCAATACTAAGGTATATTTTGAACAATCAACATCCGTTGATGTAGTTATGGCAGTAGATGATTTGCAAGATGCCATTAACGCCGTTGGATCTGTACCAACAGATGCGCACGAAGATTTTATAGCATCCGGCACGTCTGGGGTTATAACCCTTGCACATAATTACATCAGTGGCAGTTGGGAAGTGTATCAGCGTGGCATATTGGTAAGACGTTCAGAAGTGTCAGAATCATCACCAAATACACTGACGCTATCATCGGCGTATCCGGTTCGGGTTGGCGATTTCCTTCACGTAAAATACAAGTATTTATGAAACAGCACATAAAATATATCATTGCCCTTATCATCCTTGTTTTGATGTTTTTCGCTATTGCATCACGGGCTCAGGTTAACACCTTTGTACTCACACAAACCGGCATGGCAGAGTTTGATACATCGCGGGTTAGATGGGTTGATACATCAGGACTTTTAAGCCACTACGCAGTAAAAGACGGCGGTAATGCCACCGGTACATGGGGTATCGGTATATCAGGTAATGCGGCCACATCTACCAAGTGGGCAGCGGGCAGGACTATCGGTATAACCGGTGATTTGACTTATACATCACCGTCGATCGACGGGTCCGGAAACGTTACTGCCACCGGAACGCTGGCCACGGTAAACGCCAATGTCGGTTCGTTCGGTACGGCAACTAAATCGGCATCGTTCACCGTAAATAGCAAAGGACTGATCACCGCAGCATCAGATCAAACAATAACTCCCGCAGTGGGTAGTATTACCGGACTTGGTACTGGAGTATCAACTGCATTAGGAACCAATACCGGTTCGGCAGGTTCTTTTGTGGTCAATGGCGGGGCATTAGGTACACCATCATCAGGAACCGGAACCAATATAACCGGCATACCCCAAAGCGGGGTTACAAACCTGACAACCGATTTAGCGGCAAAAGCACCGCTAATATCACCCTCATTTACCACTCCCTCGCTCGGTGTCGCATCGGCAACATCATTAAACACCGGTACGACACTAAACGGGGTGATTTTTGGCAAGTCCACAGGTGCTATATCAATGGTTTCAACAACACACGCGGCAACGTTTGGCAACGAAGCCACAGGGTTAAATCTTGCGCTTGGCATATACTCAACGGGATTAGGTTTGCAGGCGCGAAACAACGGAGCCAATGCCGCGTTTTACATCTGTCCGTTTGGCGGTTCAGACGTTCACTTCGGGTCATCCTTTGCCGGTAAGCAGTCTGCATACTTCAACAATACGGACGCTGGCACCGGGTCATATTCAGCAGTTGAGGTCCGTAACGCAAACTCAGCTAACGATGCACTTCGATTGTATTGCATGGGTACAGGGTGGACAACGTCCGGCATGAACAAGCAGGATTATGGCGTAGTAGCTACTGGCACATCAATATCAGGGCTATCCATCGGCACACAAGCATCAGCACCGCTCGAGATTTACACCAACAATACCCTGCGCACTACAATTGATGCAAACGGGTACACGATTAATACCGCTCGGGTGCAAAATTCTATGGGCGCTAATGTCGCATCGGCTAACGATCTTACACTGGGCGGCGCGGGTAATGTGTTCACTATCACTGGTACCACAACTATAAACGCGATCGCGACAGCCAATTGGCAGGCAGGTAGTGAAATAGCATTAATCTTTTCCGGCATCCTTACTCTTAAAAACAATACGTCCGGCGGTGCCGGTACCGCAAAAATATTACTCCGTGCCGGTGCGGATATGACAACTGCAGCCAACAAATGCGTAAAGCTGATTTATAACGGCACAAACTGGATTCAACCCGATTAATCACTATAAAAAAAACCCATGGCAACATCATTTCAATTTCTAAACGGTCAAATAGTTGAGACAACCACAACTACACAATACCATGATCCACAGGTATTGATTCAAAGCCTGACCGATCAAAAGCAGAATATCGCTGATGAGTTGGCTAACTACACCACCGTTAGGCTGCAGGAAATCACAGATCTCGAAACCAAAATCAATGAACTCAATAACCTTTTAAAGTAATGACAGAACAATATTTATCCGATCTTTTTAAACTGGGGCCTCTCGTCGGGGTTATGGCTTTAGCATTGTGGACATTGTGGAAGCGATATGACAAGCGTATGAATGACACGAACGAGGAGATTAAAAAACTAAGAGATCGGTTTGAGCAATATCTGAGCAATGATCGAGTGGATCTGTTGAAAGTAGTCGATGAAAATTCCACAATCATAAAAACTATCAATAGTACACTCAATAGGAGCAACAACCTATCAGAGTGTCTGAGAAATGAAATCAAAGATTTTAAACTAAAATATAAAACAACGTAAAATGGCAAAGACAACAATTAAACCACAAAACATTTTACTGCCTGCACCCAGATGGTTCAGACGTACAAAGGATATACTGACCATCTTATTCGATGCGAGTATTCTGATCGCTTTTCTGTATGGCTATACGGACAATAGTAAGGAGATCCTGATCGCCCGAATCGCATACTCAGCGGTTATGAATAGTCTCGATAAGTTACTGGCCAATGGCGAAGTTTATGCAGCAGCAAACAATTTTACATCAATGGGTAAAAATCAAAATGAGCAGCCATGAGATTCAACGAGATTTATTTAGAACTATACCCCAAATACGCGCCAAAGTTTGAGCGCAAGGGATTAGATTTTGACAAGCATTTTGGCTATGCGTTCAACAATTCGTATGCAAACGGTGAAAATGACTTCAAAGAGCAGATCATTAAAACGCTTGAAGATATACTTGCTGCGTATGTCAGCAGTGAACCAAAGACAAGAGCAGGCGGGTTTTGGCGCAAAGTAGGTAAGGTGGTACGGTATGTACTGCCATTTGTAAAACACATAAAAATCGGGAAAAAATGAAAATAGCACAAGCAGGCAGAAGCGGATTTGTATTTTTCGTAAAAAGTCGTATATTTGTGTCGCACATACATTAACATTCCTCATGTTCTATTAAATACCGCATTTACTACATGCGGTATTTTTTTTATTTTCACCGTACTTTATAATACATTCACCGCAATTCTATAAAATACTTTGAATAAATGTACACATATTCTAAAAGGCAACGTATATTTGTATCAGAAATTAAAAACAAAGGTCAAACGCAAGACGGTAAAATGGCGAAAAATAAAATGAGATACACAAAAAACACAATTTTAACAGCACAACAAAAAATCAAAAACTTTGAAACACAAGTTTTTACCGAAAAAGACCTGCGAGGTCTTACAAAAAAAGAGAAAGAATTTTTAATCAAAAACGACATGAAAGTTCAATTCGACCAACCTCGTGGTTACAAAGGCTTCACCACTATCTATCTATTTATTAACAGAAATGCACAGGGAAAAAAGCAACTTTACGGTTGCAGTAAAAAACAATCTATCAACCCTAATGGCCACGACATCGCGCCCAATCATTTCAATTATGCTTGTTTTCTGATTTTAAATAATGGAAAATTTGACAAAAATAATTACGAGTTCAGATTTAATGGACGCATGAATCTGAATTGGATTTTTGCGTAATAAAAAAAATATTTTAAAACTATGCACAAATTCATTTTAGGCGAAAATCCACAAGCCCCCGATTCGGGGGGCTTGTGGATAATTCACCTCCCAGACCCAAAGGCAATAATCGAAGCCGTACACGATGCGGACAAGGTTCACAGCAAGAAAGCCACCTATTCATCAAACTATCAGTATGTCAATTCTGACGGCATTACAGAAAATTGGCAACTACGACTATACCACTATTTCACGACTGGTATTCCTACCAAAATAGAAGGCGAAGCCTTAGCGCAAAAAATGCTTTTCGATGCGTGGCATTGGTTCGTAGCTTATTTAAAATGGGAGGATAACAATATAGATTTACAGGAATATGGCGACAACAACTAAAAAAGACGGACGGGCAAACAGAGGCGGTGCGCGCGAGAATGCGGGCCGCCCTAATAAATACACCTGCGATGTACAAAAACTTCATATCTCAGTACCCGTTGATGCGGTACTTGCAATAAAAACATTCATCAGATCTGAATCTGATAAGTACCTGATCAAATCCTCGAAAAAACATCTGTAGCTTCGGCGGTGATTAGCTTGCTCGAAATCTTACCGTAAATCTTCGTTCCTGATCGGTGTATTCATTTTTGTACTGGTGTTCAAATTAAAATCATTAACAAATTATTAGCATTTAAAATTATTACAGTATAAAAACCGCATTATACATTTGCATGGAATTTATACAAATATAGTACATAAAACAAAATACACAAATTTTATGAACACCACCCTCGAAGAATGCAAAAAGCAAATGTCTAAAATCAAACAAGACATTACAGCCAGAGACCGGAAGGACGCGCACATCAAATTAGGCTATTCATACAACACGATAGCGACCTATGCAACCAACAACGAAAAGGCCACAAATCAGGACACGTACATTGAACTGATCTCTTTTTTCAGGAAACAAATTGAAAAACGCAAAACCGCCCTTGCATCATGAC
>ERZ724522.304-NODE-304-length-33360-cov-7.559646_pt1 | contig 33360 bp, 48 predicted proteins | sample MGYA00376055_ERZ724522 | MGnify/ENA primary metagenome ERZ724522 (study PRJEB28724, sample SAMN07190884) | wastewater metagenome | isolation source: effluent of sewage treatment plant in Hong Hong | place: Hong Kong | collected 2016-03-17 ...
TGGTCGGCCATCCGGTTGCCGTAGGTGTTGTGGTGCAGGTACCCCTGGCCGATGTAGGTCCCCGTAGACGTGGTGATGGTGGCGATCTCCTGCTCCCCGACGTCCTCGACGGAAACGACCCGGACATACTCGGGCTGGATCGACCGATGGGCCACATCAAGGGAGTCCAACTTGTCCAGCAGTCTCATCGGCCGAAGTTCGCCCAGGGCCCGAAACAGACCCGGGAACCCTCCACGGACGTAGTAGTTCACTACCTTCCCGGTCCCATCCTTTCTCGGGATGACCCCAACGTCATACCCGAGGTCACGCAACCAAGCCTCAGCACGATCGGCTACGGGGCCAGCGTTCTGGCACAGAATCAACTTGGGAGAGCCATGAGCGCCGAAACTCAAAGACCCCTCCCCGTCGAACATTCCGGCCAGCCAACCAGCCTTGTAGGAATGGTTGGTCTCCCACGGATCGAACTGCTTGAGAACGAAATAGGACTGCCGCTCCCCACGGCGATGCCCCCGAGAGCGCCCCTCCCCCTGGCTTCCCATCAACTGATGGGCTGGAACCCACTCGGAGGCTCCCCCACCGTAGGAGTACCTCTGGGTCAACCAGGGATGGTCCCACGAACAGACCACCGAGTCTCCATTCTCCATGGTGACCCGAACGCACCGCTTGGAAGCGAGCCCAGCGCCGGTAACCTCGGCGATCCTCCACTTCCTGCGCATCCGGCTCCCGCTCTCCGTGACCCCAGGAGAGAACTCATCGAAGGCCATCAGTCGATCCCCAACGGCAACATCTCCGGCTGGGACCCAGCGAAGGTCAGCCGTGAGAACCAGTTCGCTGGACTCAAGACACGGGCTGGTGACGGCCAGATCGAAGCGCTTGCGCGGGAAGATGGCCCGCAGGTCGAGCGAGTCGCCGCAGATGGTGTTGGGGCAGGCGTCCGCCCACCGGGGCTCGATCTCGACGCCGACCGCCTTGGGGAAGACCTCGTAGACGCGCCCGAGCCCGGCGAAGGGATCGAGGATGTTCTTGGCATCGAGCAGGTCGTGGCGACGGGCCATCACGAAGATGGCCGACAGGATCGAGTTGGAGAACTTGGCCGGGTTCGGGGGAGGCGTCGTCTTGGACGGAGCCCACCCGACGCCCACCACCCTGATGGTCTCGCTCACGGATGGGCCACGCAGGTGCAGTAGGTGATGGTCGGCCGGGGCGACTCGGGGATGTTCCGGGTCTGGGTGCACACGCACCCCGACAGGCCCACCAGGGCCAGGGCGAGGACTGCGATCCGCTTCATGCTGATGCCTTCTTCCTCTTACGGGACTCCTGGACCTCGGCGAGGGCGCTCAGGACGTTGTCGATGTTGTCTCGGTACCACCAGAGCAAGGAGATGGCACCCTCCGTCGCCAGCCCCATCGAGGCCGCCGAGGGCGGCTTGCCGAAGTGCTCGGTGAAGACCTCGGCCGGTCCAGGGTCATCCGTGTAGGCCAACTCGATCTCGGCGAGCCGGATGGCCCTCCCGAGGTCGACGGGGCCGTTCGAGCGCCAGCCGTAGACCTCGATGAAGCCGCGCTCCATGACGATGCCCGCCGCTCGCTCGAAGACGGCAGCAAGGTCACCAGGGTTCGTCGCCATCGAGGTCCTCGTCGTCGTAGACGTAGCGGTCGCTGGTCATCAGGTAGCCCACGGCGATGAGCCCGAGCACCACGACGACCAGGGCGAGGAAGGCGATGGCCGCCTCGACCATCATCAGCCGACCTTCTTGAGCGTGGGCTGAGGGACGATGTAGGCGTAGTGGTCCCACTCGCCGGGGACGACGTGCTGGATGTCGCGGGCCTCGAAGCGGGAGTCCTTGACCCAGGTCTGGTCCCGGATCCACGCCTCCATGACGGCCGCAGAGCCGAACCAGCGCTCCTGGAGACGCTCACTGCCGTCGTCGGTGAAGACCACCCGCCACACCTCGGAGGGAGGATCGAAAGATACGGACTTGGGCTCATCCTTCATGGTCAGACCTCGATGACGTGCTTGCCGATGCCGTAGTGGTGATCGTCGGAGGAACAGACGTCCCCTTGATCGCACGACTCGACGCGGACCCAGTTGGTAGTGGCCCCGCCGCACTCCATGCACTCGGGAGGGGTGTCGCCAGGGTGGGCGGACTCGTAGTCGGTGCTCTCCTCGATGTGGCCGCACTCGATGCACTCGACGGCGTTGATGATGGGCTGGGCCATGATTCCTCCAGTGGTGCCCGGGGAGGGACTCGAACCCTCACACCCGTGGGTACCGGTGTTTGAGACCGGCGCGCCTGCCTGTTACGCCACTCCGGCTCTGTTCCGCCACCCGGGCGCTCACGGGAGATCCTTCCAGGTCTCACCCCGGATGGCCTTGCGCATCGTGGAGTGGGCAACGCCGTAGCGACGGGCAAGGGCGTTGATCGACACCGCCGGGTGCTCGCGTCGGGCCTGGACCACCTGGTCGGGCGTCATCTTCGGACCGCCATGGGACCAGTCGGGGTTGTTGACCCGGCGGTCGGCCATGTTCTCGGCGAGGGTGCCCCAGCGGAGGTTGGACAGCCGGTTGTCGTCGGGGTCGTCGTTGGCGTGCAGGGCGTGGTACCCCTCGGGCCTCGGACCCACGAAGGTCTCCAGCACGGCGTGGTGCAGGTAGATGCGCTCGCCCCGATGGTTGATGTAGGGGCGCCCCGTAGTGGGGTTGTGGCGAGGGCGGACCATCGACCCGTGACGGAAGATCCGCCCGTCGTCGGAGACCATCAGCGACGGGAACCGAGGATGGTGGGCGAAGGCGGCCACCGAGATCACCGACGGCCGTCCCAGTAGAGGTCGACCGGCGAGCACAGCAGCACCCGGCTGGCCGACAGGGCAACCCGGACATCGTCGTTGCGGCCCTCCTTGCTCATGGCGTTGCGCAGCCGAGCCCAGGCCGGGCGGTACTTGCGGGCCAGGCGCTCATCGGTGGCGCTGTCGAGCGCCTTGCGCCGCTGGGGCAGGGTGTTGTCGAGCATGTCGGCCATCTTGATGGCCATGACGTAGGGTCCGGCCTCGATGACCCGGTCGATGTAGCCGAGGTAGGGCTCGCCACGGGGATGGGTGAGCGCCCGGAGAGGGTCAGCCACCTCGTTCCCAAATTTCGCAACGATCTCCTCGATCTCGACGTGGGTGTCCTCGACCACGTCGTGCAGGACGGCCGCCGCCCGGATCGGCACGGGCAGCCCCCAGGCCAGGGTCTGGTCCATCACCCGAAGGGGGTGCTGGATGTAGGGGACCCCCGCCTTGTCGACCTGACCATCGTGGGCAGCGGTGGCGAAGGTGGTGGCGTCGGAGAGGATGCCCATCACGACGCCATCCAGGTCAGGAACTCGCGGGCCTCGGCGAGGTGGCGCACGACGTCGGCCATGGCCCGGTGCTTCACGCGCCCCAGGTCGGTCTCGACCTCGGCCCCCGACAGGCGCACGAACCGGCGCACGACCCCGACGTCGAAGATCGGGTAGGCCAGCCAGGGGATCAGGGAGCGCATGTCCTCGGCGATGAACCGCCGGTCGAACTGCACCCCCGACCCGGCCAGCATGTAGTCGCCGGGCTCGCCGTTCTTGTCGAACAGATCCTCGATGGCCCACTTGGCCTCGTGGATCGAGACGCCGTAGGGGACCTCCCGAAGCAGGCGCGACCGGTCGTGCATCTTGCGGACGGTCTCGTCCATGCGGTCTTCCCAGTCCTTGGCGTCGGGCTTGACCACCAGCGACAGCGACGCCACCTCCTCCAGGGTCGGCTCCCAGCGCGTCAGCACCAGAGCCACCTCCAGGATGTGGTCCCTACGCTCGTCCAACCCGGTTGTCTCCAGGTCGATCCAAGCCAAGAACTTAGGATCATCAGCACCAGCCACGTCGGACAAACTACCTGACTCGACTACGGTCGGTCAAGAACATCGGGAGCACGCAGGAGTACGTCCTCCATTCGGAAGCGGAGGATGTCCCGGTTCCCCTCGGGCGTCTCGACCGACACGGTGATGGCCCCGAGGTCGGTGGCGTGGCGGCGCACCCAGTCGATGTCCTTGTGCAGGTGCCGCGACACCCGGGACAGCGAGACGGTGTTGGCCACCCCAATGATGCTCCCCATCCAGCACTCGCAGTCGCACCCCACCACCCCACAGGGCTTGCGCCCGTTGCTGTGGAAGTTGGCCGGGTGCCCGCAGGCGAAGCAGCGGGTGTCGCGCAGAGCGTCGCTCATCGTCTCGGTGGCCTCCGTCCGGTCATGGGCGAGCGCACCGGCATCGAGGTCGGCAGCGGCCGGGAGTACCCGGTGTGGCGTCCCCGGCCGAAGTTGGACAGCGCCGACATGACCTCGTTGTCGTTCATGGTGCCGCCGAAGGACGGCTCCGATGTCGTCGGGATGGTGCCCGCCTGGAGTTCGAGGCTGGACAGCGCCTCGGAGATGAACGCCTGCATCTGGGAGCCGATGAGCGAGTAGGTGATGTTGAAGACCACGTCGGCGAGGTCCGAGGTCTGCACCGGCCCCTCGCTGGGGTGGTCGACCTTGCGCCCCTGGACCTGGAGGAACTTCAACTCCAGGGAGGCCAACTCGTGGGGCGGGCAGTGCACGAGGCGCATGTTGAGCGCCGTCTTGAAGGTCTCGGCCATGGCCCAGTTCATGGGTGCGGTCGCGGTGCGCTCGGTGACGGTGACCCGCTTGGGGTAGTCCTGGGCTCGGACGTGCTTGCGGATGTGGGCCATGAGGCTGGCCGAGTTGAACTGGTCGAAGGTGACCAACTCGGGCATGAAGGCGTCGACCCGACGCAGGATGTCCTCCTGGACCACCAGGTAGTCGATGCGCCCGTCGGCGAAGTCGCTGGGACGCCAGACGTGCAACTGGTCGAACACGACGTGGTACAGGCCGTCGCGGTCGGGGCCCTCAGCGTGAGCAACGCCCCAGGCGAAGTTGGCCCCCGAGGTCGAGGGGTCGCCGTGACCGACGTACATCTGGCTGAGGATGCCCTGGGACTGCATCGTGAGGATGCGAGGCTCCATCTCCAGCCCCCGGTCGAGCGCCTCGACCATGAAGGGATCCAGGTTGTCCACCGGAGGGTAGATCACGAAGGGGGCGAAGAACTCGTCCACCTGGCGAGGGTTGAGGTAGGAGTTCTGGGCAGCCTGCCATTGGCTGTTGTGAGAAACGAACCCCTCGGCAATGAAGGTCTTGGTGGTCGTCTCGATGTCGATGAGTTCCTGCTCAGGCAGTTCCTCGATCGAGGAGATGACCTTGAAGCCGCTCCCATTCGACTTGGGAAGGCCCCTCCCCTCCCATGCCCTGGGAACGGCCTGACGAAGCAACTTGTGCGGTCCCAACTGCCCGATGAACCGCAACATCGACCCAAACCCGTAGATCCGATAACTCTGCGCCACGCGATCATCGTTGGGGACGTGGACGGGATCGAACCCCTTCTCCTTGAGGTAGGCCAGGGTGGCATCAAGAACCTCTCCTGGATTCTGGGTGAAGTCGACCCGCCACTCACTTCTAGGACGACACGCAGCCGTTCCCTCTCCGTCGTAGACGCCAGCCAGATACCCAGCCATCCAGGATTCGTCGGGCTCCCATGGGTCGACAATGAACCGGATGGTGTCACCGGGCTTGATGATCTGCCTGGGTCCAGGGTCTCCTGGGTCAGCCATCAGATGGCGCCATCGGTAACTACGAGGAGTGCTACCCGAGCCGGACAGCCACCGATGCTTGGAGGAGCAAACAATCGAAGTACCGTCCTCGAAGGTAATCCTGTAGGCGCGATCTACCGTGCTCCACTTATTCATCACGGTAGCCGTACGCATCTTGCGCTGCTTGCCCGGAACCAATGGCTCCTCGTCCACAGCGATCACCTCGTCTCCAGGCACAACGTCCCGGATCCGCTTCCAAGTGATGTCGGCCATGAGCACCCGAGTATCGGGATCCAGACACCGGCGCTCGACGGCGAAGGTGTCGGGGTTGGCCCGCTCCAACTTCTCCATCTCGTCGTCGTAGACCTGGATGGGCCGCTTGATGCGACGGAAGGTCCGCACCGAGCCGTCGGGGTTCAGGTAGAAGTCGTCGGCCTCGCGACCGGGGATGCGCCCCTCGGCGAGGTCACGAGCGTAGGACTCGGGCACCAGCGGGATCTCGTGGGCCCGCTCCCAGTCCTCATAGGGGTCCCAGGAGCACAACTGGATGAGCAACTTGTCGGGGTACACCGGCCGGTAGCCGCCCTCGCCGTCGGGCTCGATCTCCAGCGCCTGCTGGCACAGGACGTAGAACTGGCCCATCATCTGCCACGGGCTCGATCCGCAGTAGATGAAGGCGTCCTCGCCGAACTGGTCGAGGGCGGGCGTGGAGGCCCCGTAGACGTCCTCAGCGGACGACGACGCCCCCGAGGACGTCGAGACGTGGGCCATCTCATCGAAGTAGAGGGCGAACAGCGCAGGGCCTCGACCGGCGGTGAGGGTGGACTCCTTGGGCACGATCTGAAAGGTGGCCAGGTCCATCTCGGTGCGCATCCCCCGAGCGGCGAAGTCGCGCTTCTTGATCTCGTCAGTCGGGGCGAAGACCGAGAGCACCTCACCATAGGAGCGGCTGATGTAGCGCTCGTAGCACGGGGCACCGAGGATCACGTTGACGATGTCTCGCCACTGGTTGACCTTGGCCTGGTCCCGCTTGCCCGAGAAGACGTACATGCCCAGGGCCTTGTCCCGGTCGACGCCGTAGTGGGCCTGGGGGTCTCCTCGGCAGAGGTAGTGCCACAGCACGATGGCCCCGCACAGGCCCCCGATGTAGCCCTTGCCCCCGCGTCGCCCGATGACCGGGAGCACCTCCTTGAACCACTTCCGGCCCTGGGCCTTCAGCATGGTGATGCGCTCGTAGATGTCCGGGGCGAGACCGTGGTCTGGCCCGGCGGGGATGTAGCGCAGCGGGTCGTCGTCGGCCCGGGGCTTGTCGGCGTCAGGCGGGACGATGAACTCGGTGGTCCACGAGTCGATGACGGCTCGGTCGTAGTCGGTGAACAGGTCGTCCCGCAGGAAGATGATCTTCAGCAGGGTGGCCTGGCGGGGGTAGAGGTTGGGGCGGGACAGGAACCGCTCGTCCAGGACCATCTGGATCGGGTCTGGGATCGAGCCGGTCTTGTCGGTGAAGTTCGAGAGGTTCGAGACCTGGGCGACCAGTTCAGGAGGTAGCGCTGCTCGGCGAAGCGCCAGGAGCGGGTCTTCTTCTGCGATGGCCAAGGTTCACCTCCTCGTCGTGTCGACCCCCACCGACCGTGCGTGATGCTCGCAGGCGAAGGACCACTTCCCGGGCCGCCCGGCCGAGGTGGCCAGGCAGACCTTCCAGTGTGCCTCCTCGTTGCACCAGTCCCCCGAAGGGGTGTCGAAGTCACAGTCCTGGGTCGTCGCCGACCACAGGGACGCCACCACCTTCACCACTGCCCACCTCCTGGGCTACACGACGTTGGTGCCCTCCACACCACGCTCGACCCGGGCCGCCGTGCGACGATGGCAGGCGTCGAGGGCGGCGCGCAGGTGCACGAGCGCCTCGGCGTTCTCGTCGCAGGCGAACTGGGTCGACTGGTAGAACTCCAGCCGCCCGATGACCCCCTCGATCACGCCCTCCACGAAGGCCCCGTTGGGCTCACGCCGGACGCCGTCGACCGCCAGGGGGCCGTTCTGCCACTCGATGTCGACGCCGACCTAGAGCAGCGTGCCTTGGCCTCGGGTCTCGGTTTGCCTCTTTGTGGGCCCCCCTCGTCGTGTGCCCTTCCCGGCGTCCCCCTTCCCAGGCAGTGCGACATCGATAGGGCGACCTTCCAGCCGATCGATGATCGGCTGCACGTTCCCTAGTTCGATGCCCACCCATCGGCGGTGCATTCGCTCGGCGACGACGTACGTTGTACCTGAACCACCAAAGGGGTCGAATACCGTGTCGTTCTCGGTCGAACTGATCGCGAGGACTCGTTCGAGCATCTTTTCGTTGAGTTGATTCGCTCCCCTGGTCTTCGTGCCTCGGTGCCGTACAGGAGTAATGTCCGTCCAAACATCGGAGACGTTGACGCCTTCGGGGTTCATCTTGTTTCGGTGTCCACCGTAGTCCTTGATCTCACCACCGCAGTGGCGGCAGAGTTGGATCGGAATGCGTGGACGGAGAAACGACTTCGGTTTGCCCTTGGTGTAGTACAGCAGGCTGTAGTGACTTGGGTAGAGTCGTCCCTGGATTGGAAGGACCATCTTGAGTTCAATGGCTACCCAATGACGGAACATCATACCGGCTTCGTTCAGCTGATGGCCGAGTTCGACGTTCCAACGGGGCAGGTTGTACAGCCAAAGAGCGCCGCCTGGGACTAACACCCGGACACACTCTGCTAGCCAGGCGCGGCACCACTCCAGGTATTCGTGGTCCTTCAGATCGTCTCGGACGCCCCGGCCGTAATCCTTGCCTAGGTTGAACGGCGGGTCGGCGAAGACGACGTCGAACGTGTTGTCGCTGATCGTTGGGAGCAACTCGAGGCAGTCGCCGTGGTACAGCGTTCCGTGTGGACCCGACCAGGCTTCGGGTGGAGGTGTCATGGGTGGATCGTACCCCATCGCCATCGCCGGGATCCGGTACCGAGAGGAAGTCCGGTGAGTGCCGTCATGATGCCCCAGGTCTTGCCCCCGGCGGGGTTGCCGTCGGCGTCGAAGTAGTGCTCGTCGGCGACGAGGTACTGCGATGCCGTCACGGTCGGGCTGCTGTAGAAGTCCATGGATGCCTCCAGGGTCAGAGCGGACGGAAGATGCCGCCGCTGTGGGGATCGCCGACGATCTTGCCGGGCTCGGAGATGTCGAGGATGTCGTGCTGGACCTCGTGGGCCATGCGGTCGTGGTCGAACTCCTCGGACCGCTTGACCGAGGTGAGGGCGATGTTGAACTGGTACACGGTCTCGCCGGAGAGGTACTCCTTCTCGTAGACCTTGACGTCGACCCCGAAGCCCTCCTCGCCGAAGCGCTCGATGACCTCCTTGCGGAAGCCCTCCAGGTTCACCCGGTGCCCCTGAGCGGGAGACAGGGCCCGCAGGACGTTCTCCAGCCGGGGGATGTCCGAGTCGTACAGGTCGACCTGGACGTCAACCTCGGCGTCCACGGCGCCAGCGGTGTCGCCCATGATCTCGGCGACGGCTTGTCGCTCCGCTGCGCTCTGGGCGTCTCCTGGTAGGGCTGGGGAGTCAGGCACGGGAGCCCTCCTGTCGGTAGTTGGCGTCGAAGGTCTCGCGCTCCATCGGGATGGGCGCCTTGCCCCGACGGAAGATCAGGTAGTCGCCCGCCAGGCCGGTGTCCATGTTGTCGCCGACCCACACGACGAAGGGCTCGTTCATGCACACGGCCTGGATCCGCTTCGAGTCGTCCTTGGTGGACACGAAGGTGACGGCGTTGGCCTCCGAGACGACGACCTCGGTGAAGTCGTCGTCCCGGAGGACACGCACGGACCAGGCCGTGTTGGTCACACCAGCCTCGACTGGCAGTGGCCGCAGCGGGTGACGTGCTCGGTGACCACCTGGCCGCCACCGGCCTGGAGGCGGTGCCGCTGGGGCATCCGGTTGACCAGGGTCGGGTGGTTGGCCTCGTTGGTCACCAGGTTGACGACGTCGAAGGCGGAGAACTCGTCGCCCTGCTCGTCCGCGATGGTGCCGAGCACCTCCTCCAACTCCAGGAGGCGCCGGTCGGCGACCGGGAGGCGCTGCTCCTTGACCATCCGGCGGAGCATGGCCTGCCCGGCGGCGGTCTCCATGCGCTGGGAGCGCAGGTCGTAGAAGTGGTCGATGGTGGCTTCGGCCCGAGCGAAGCAGCGCTGGGCGGCGGCCTCCAACTCGGCGAGGATCTCGGGCACGGTGTTGCCCTTGAACGAGACCTTGTCGGTCTCCTCGGTCACGGTCATGCCGTTGGTGCACACGAGCCGGTGCAGGAACGTCGAGACCTGGGGAGCGCTGCCGTGCTGGACGTCGCGGAAGAACCGCACCCCGCCCTTGGTGACGTCGCCCACCTTGGTGTCGCCACCGATCGAGGTGTGGTTGTCGGGCACGATCACGTCGAGGCCGAAGACCCGGGAGGTGTCGAAGCGCTCGACCACCGGGGCGTCCTTGGGGAGGACCTTGAGGGCCACGTCGACCATCTGGGCCGGGGTGATGACCTTGGCGTCGGGGGACTCGACGCCGACGAGGCCGTCGTCATCGCCGACCCGCAGGAGCAGGTCCTTGTTCTTCTCCCGGTTCCGCATCTCGTTGAGCAGGAGGACCTGGAAGTCGGGGTCCTGGCGGGCGACGAACTTGGCGGGGATGCCCAGGTGGTCGGACATGGTCTGCACGCCGGACGGGCCGAGGACCACGTCCTTGGTCTTGGCCTTGCCGCGGGCACCGGCGACCTCGACGTGCATCACCTGGGTGGAGCCCTCCAGGTCGAAGGCGATGGTGGTGAAGTCGGCGGCGAGCAGGGTCGTCTGGTCCGACAGGGTGGCGTAGTGCTTGGCGACGTCACCGAGGGTGCTGCCGTCGAGCGGACGCTGGTAGGGCTCGTAGGTCACTGGGTTGCCTCCGGGTTGGGTAGTTGGGGACGAAGGAGACCCTACAGGGATCCTTGTAACGGGGTCAAGCCTCGCCGTCAGAAATTTTCAATCCATCACCGGGGGCAGAGCCTCCGGTGGGGCGAAGGCCGGGGCCAGCACGGGGTGGTCCGCCATGGCCCGACCGAGCGCAGCCGACATCGAGGAGTACGACGCCGGGATCGCCCCTGCCTCGATGTCGCGGAACACCGACAGGGCCGACGACACCAGCGCCATGGCCGCCTCGGCCCACTGCTCGGCCGTCGCCTGGTCGCCCTTCTCGGAGAAGTACCGCTCCTTGATCTCGACGGCCTTGAGCGCCTCAGCGACGGTGGGCTCCAGGCGACCCTCGGCGATGGCCTCCATGGCCATGCGCTCGACCTCGTTGACCAGGAGCACCGAGTTGGCCAGAGACCCCTCGAAGGTCTCCAGATCGGTTCCCATCTCCACAGCGATGGCCTCGGCCCGAGCGCGCTTGACCAACTCCGACATCGGCAGGTGTCCCCGGTCGATGTGGTGGCGCAGCGACTCGGGGGACACCGGCTTGCCCGAGCGGTTGGGCGGGCAGGACTTGGCGATGGTGGTGGTCGAGTAGCCCTTGATGATGGCCCGGTCGATGTCGAGCCGGTTGGGGTGCTGGCAGATCGAGCACCCCGGCGCCGAGCGCAACGGGTAGGTCCTACCCCCGAGCCGGACCGTGATCGCCGACGGCAGGCTGGCCGAAGCAACGTCCATCGTCGGAGCGCCGTCGGACGCGCTGCGCACTCCCCGCACGGTGGCGGTGGTGACGTGGCTCGTCGGCTCGACGGCGTCGCTCATCAGTCGCCTGCGAGGTGCTGGGACACGAACGAGGAGAGCCCGTCGACCGACGAGCCCGAGCGGGTGCGAGAGCCCCGTGCGACGCCCTCACGGGCGTTGAGGTCGGGACGGGAGGGGTTCGACGCCCGACGGAAGATCCCGGACCTGGAGGCGGCGTCAGGGACGCCTGACGGGACGTAGACCTCGCGGCGTCGCCGCTCCTGCTCTTGCCAGGGCGACAGGATCCCCTCCTTGGCCCCCAGGGTGTTCACCCCTGTCAGGGATCGACGGAGGATCCGGTTGGCCTCCTCCTCCAGCATCGGGTGCACGCCGTGGCGCAGTTTCATGCTGCCTCTCCCTCGGTTGTCCTGAAACGCGGAAGTTGGCCCGACTCGATCAGCCGGACCAACTTCTGGAGCCCCTTCGTGGCGTACATGCTCACCGGGTTGGTGATGGAGACCCCCATCATCTCGGCCGCCTCCCACTCCCGGTAGCCCTGCACCAGACAGAGGTCGATGGCCCGCGACCGAGACGGGGGCAACGTCTCCATGGCCACGGTGTAGAGGTACTCCAGGTCGTGGATGGACCACTCGACCCCATCGGGGGTCGTCAGCGTGTCGATCCCGTAGGTCTCGTACGCCGAGCGCCAGCGCTCCAGCCCCCGGAACAGGTCCCTCAAGACGCCCACCGAAACGGGTGGGTGCGCTGCTGATTGTGGATTCCCCATCACTCACCCAGGTACGCCGAGAGGGGCCGAACCCCCACCTGGGGCGCCAGCATAGGCGCTACACCGGTGAAATTACAAGGAGTCGCCTGTCAAACGCTCCATGAGGTCACCGAGGTCGATCGGGTCCCACCAGCCCCACGAGCACCACATCCTCCGCTCGAAGCGATCGTCCACGCTGTGGTGCTGCGCCTCGACCATGTAGGCCGGGTTCCTGGAGGTGCCCTCCCGCACGAGCACCTCGGGGCCCGCCAGGGTCACCAGGGCCTCGGGGCGCCGGAACGGAGCATGGCCCCACAGGTCGATCACGGGGCGCCGAGGATGTCCTTGAGCCGCAGGGCGATGTTGTTCATCGTCTTCACGATGGCCTCGGCCCGGCGGCTGTAGTGGGTGACGAGGATGGCGAAGTAGCGCTCCTCGGTCGAGCCGATCCGGCCGACGGCGGTGCGGTCGTCAATCGTGCCCGCCACCGGGGCGTCGTAGTCGATCGAGAACCGCTCCTCCCACATCGTCTTGGCGTACATGGCCTGGGCCCAGGCGTCGGTCGAGCGCTGCTCCCAGTCGAACAGCCGGGTGGTGATGCGGAACAGGAAGTCCTCGCGCTCCTTGCGGGTGAGCCGGGACCAGTCCTCGATGTAGTCGCCGAACTCGTTGCGCCGCCACAGCGTCCACCCGTAGCGGTCGGTGAGGATCTCGCCGGTGGTCCGGTCGACGTCGGGTTCGCGCACCCGCTCGAACAGGTCGTTGAGGATCAGGTAGGCGTCCCGGAAGTTGGCCAGCACCATCTCCTCGACGGTGGCCTGGGCCTTGGTCAGCACCTGGGCGTCCTCCTTGCGCCAGTCGATGCGCATCCGGGAGAAGCCCGGCGTGCGGAACCGACCCCGGGGAGGATCCAGGTTGGCCTTGAGGTCGGTGTCGATGTGCTCGTCGGCCTGGTCGGACAAGTCCTTGGTGACCTCGGCGGCCTGGGTCTGGCCCGAGGCTCGCACCTGGGATCGACTACTGGCCATCGCTGGCCTCCTTCTGGTCGTGCAGGTAGGTGATCGCCAGGGCGGCGGCGTCGTAGGTGTGCTCGTTGGCCGGGCGCAGGGTGGCCAGGTCGGGGACGCGACGCAGGACCCCACTGCGCACCTCGGCCTTGGTCGCCTTGGGGTTCCCGGCGACGATGGCCTTGGCCCGCTGACCCGAGATCATCTCGACGGTGGTGTCACCGTAGGCCATGCGGATGGCGAGGGCGGCGAGCAGGCTCGACTCGGGGCGGGACATCCGACCTGCCACCGGCGGCGACTCGTGCAGGACCACCCCGGGCACCCCGAAGCGGAAGACGAGATCGAGCACCTGGGCGTGGATGTCCTGAGCCCGACAGAGGCTGCCAAGGTGGCCCTTGTCGCTGGTGTCGGTGGTGAGCAGCCCGGTGCGGATCGGCTCCAGACCGTCGTCGGGGTCGTGCTCGAACAGCACCCACCCGGTGTTGGCCAGGGCCTGGTCGAACGAGAGGATCCTCATGCGCACCCCACAGGGCAAGCGGCCCGAACCTCGCAGGCGCGGGCGGTGGCGGAGCGGGGCTTGCAGCACTCGACCCGGGGGATCTCCCGGTCGGCGAGAGCAGCGCGCACCCGCAGGTACTTGTCGGCGACGCCCTCGGCGAAGGCGGCGTCGTAGGGGATGTGGATCTCCCGGGACTCCCAGGGGTAGCCCATGGCCAGGAACAGGATGACGGTGAACCGGTACCCCGACAGGCGCATGTATTCCTGCTGCTGGGCGTAGTAGTCGGGGTGCTTCTCCTTGAGCCAGTCCAGGTCGAGGTCCTCGGGGAGCCGAGCCTTGGGCGAGATCGTCTTGAACTCGAACCCCTGACGTCCGCCGTTGATGGCGAGCCTGCCGTCCTGGTGCCCACGGGCGCCGGTGAGGACGTCCTCGACGTACCACTCGTCGCACTCGGGATCCCCGCACCGGCAGGGCTCGTCGGCCGGGGGCTTCACCAGCACCCCGAGGTCATCGAGACACATCGACACGAAGCCGTGCATGGCGGTGCCCATCGTGATCGACAGCACCCCCATGTGGCCCTTCTCCTCGGCGATGAACTTCTCGGGGTGGGCCAGGTACAGGTACAACTTCCGCTCGGGCCACAGCGGGTGGGTCGAGGGATGGAACCACCCGTCGGGCCCGTGGTCGAGGGAGTGCTTGCGGAAGTTGACCGAGAAGTCCTCGGGGAAGCGCGCCTCGTAGAGGTAGGCGTGCAGCAGGGGCTTGACCATGAGCCCCTTCTGGGCGTCCGACGCGATGCGCCGGAAGGCGGGCTTGAGTTCCTGCCTCACAGGAGCCGCACCGCCGAAACGCACGGATCGCCGCCCCGCTCCCACTCGGCCTCCTCGGCCTCGGTGGAGGGGAGACCGTCGTGGGTGTTGCACACCGGCTCGGAGCAGTAGCCCTTGGCGATGCCCTCAGCCAGCCAGGCGTCGAAGTCGAGGCTGGCCGACTCGGCGGCGTCGAGCAACTCGGCGAGGTCGTCCATGGTGAGCACCACCAGGTCGGTGAACTCGGTGAGCCGGTCGTTGTCGTAGAAGCACAGCCCGAGCATGGGGCGCCGATCCTGAGCCTGCTCGACCGCCTTGGCCCACATGGCCCGGCTGACGCCGACGCTCTCGCCCCGGGTCGACTTGCCGTCCCAGGCGAAGGCGAAGCGCACCTCCATCGGGGTGTGCTTGCCGTCCATCTGGTCGTGGGACTGGTTGCCCGACCCTCGGGTCATGCGCCCGCCAAGCGTCTCGGCCATCCGCTGCTCGTGGGCATCTCCCATCTTCTTGTTGAGGCTCACTTCTCCTCCGGCACGAAGCCCACGGGCTGGATCCCCGAGGAGGGCAGCCCGAGCGCGACCCGGGCGGCGTTGTGGCGGCGGCGCTCGTTCTCGACGTGCTCGGCCTTGATGACGGACTGGTCGCTCCAGTGCCCGAAGATCATCCCCTCGGGGTCGTCGCGGTAGTCCCAGATGCCCGAGAGGGTGACGGTGCCGTCGTCGTTCTCGTACACCTCCAGGGCGAGCCCGAGCGGGTGGAAGAACTGGCGGTTGGCCTCCTGGAGGAATCCCTCATCGAGGAACTCCTTGGGGTCCATGTAGTTGATGCTCACGATGGCCTCCGGGTCCAGCGCTTGGCGTGGCAGGTGATGCACTCGTCCAGGTCGTACAGCCGCCACGGGCACCACCAGCGGCGGATGGCGATGGCGAGCGGCACCCAACGGTGGGTGTGCACTACTCGTCCTCGTCCTTGGGCGGGCGCTGGTTCTCGATGGAGAAGTACCCCATCGTGCCGTAGGCCCAGTCCTTGCGCTTGGGCTCGTGCATGAAGGCCCCGTCACGGACCTTGCGCCGCCACTTGGCCTCCCGGCGCTGATGCCGGTTGGGGCACCGCTCCGTCGCCTCCTTGCGCCGAGCGTTCTTCTCGGCGAATCGGGCCTTGTTGGCCTCCCGCGTGATCGAATCCACCACCTGGGTCCTTCCTATCCGTGCTGGCGGGCGCCAGCGGTCTTGCGGGGGTTGAACTCCCCACAGAAGTCGGTGTCCCGCACGACAGGCCAGACGACAGCCGTGTCGTAGTCGTTGGCGGGAACGACGACACGGGGGGCGTACCGACGGCACTCACCCTTCAGGTCGTCGTAGGGGTTGACGTAGGGGTTGACGTCGAAGTGGACGCACCCCTTGCAGCGCTGCTGATCGGAGCGCTCACCCATCGAGATCCTCCTCGTCGTCCTCGGGGTGGACGATGACCTCTCCGGCGAGGGTGGCCACGGCACTGGCCCGGATCGACTCGACCAGGTCCGGGTTCTTGCGCAGGGCGGCGGTGAGGGGCTCGCGGCCCTGGTAGCGCTCGCCGTCAGGCGTGGTGTAGTAGGGCCCCGCCTGCTTGATGATCCCGAGCCGGACGCCCAACGTCACGGCCTCGACCGACTTGTCGATGCCCTTGGGCCCGTAGCGGTCCGAGTCGGCGATCATCAGGTTGATGGTGGCCACCTTCTTGGGCGGAGCCACCTTGTTCTTCTCGACGGTCAGGGCGATCTCCTGGCCGACGAGGTGGTCCTCTCCGTCCTTCTTGATGACGTAGGGCGGAGTACCGGTGCGGCGGACCTTGACCTTGTGGGTCGTGACGTGCTTGAGGGCCCATCCACCACCGGTGGTGGTGTCGGCCCCGTAGCCCCCGACGTTGGCGCGCACCTGGTTGATGATGAGCACCACCGAGCGGGCCTTCTTGGCCTCGACGGCGGCGATCTTGACCATGCGGGTGACGATCTTGGCCTGGAGCGCCACCACTGCCTCGTCGGCGTCCTTCTCCTTCTCGGCCTCGGGGATCATGGCGCCGATCGAGTCGAGCACGATCATCGAGTAGAAGCCCGACTGGAGGAGCATCTTCATGGCGTCGGCCACCTCCTCGGCCGAGCCCGGGTTGAACACGTCGCAGCGCTCCAGGTCGACGCCGTAGTTGACGGCCAGGGCGGTGTCGAAGGTCTGCTCCATGTCGATGAAGGCCACCCGGCGATCGGGGTAGGCACGCTGGGCCTCGCCCATCGAGACCAGGCACAGCGAGGTCTTGCCACCCGACTCCGGGCCCCACAACTCGGCCAGTCGGCCGATGACCCAGCCCCCGACCCCGAGGGCGTAGTCGAGCAGCAGGGACCCCGTGGGGATCACCTCGTAGGGCGCCACCTTGGCCGCCTTCACCAGCGTTCCCGAGCCGAACGACTTCTCGAACTGCTCGCGGAACTTGTTGTGCGCAGCCTCCGCCGCCTTGGATGCCATCTACTTCTTCTCCTTCACAGGGTCCTTGAGGAAGTCGAGCAAGCCGTCCCAGTCCAGGTGGTGGTACTGGTCCTCCTTCGGCAGCAGATGCGCCTCCTGGAGGATCCAGCCCCGGTCACCGGCCTTCAGAGAGGCAAGGATGTACCCGCCAGGTACCAGGTGTCCAGAGTAGTTCTTGTAGGCGCTGGAGAACACCACCGCCTTCACGAACTCCCCGAAGCAGTCGCCCTCCACGAAGGCCATGTCCCGGCCGTTGCGGTCCTTGCGGGCGTTGACCTTGGACAGCCGGATGAGGGTGTAGCCCATCCCGGCCTCCTCGATGCGGTCGAGGTCCCACAGCGTGGCGGCCTCCTCGGGCTCCCACTGCTCCAGGTACCACTCCCAGGGGAACGACGAGAGGTAGATGCCCTCCAGGATGCGGTACTCGATCTCGCGCACCTGGGCGTGCTGGAACGGGAAGGTCTGGTCCCAGTCCGGCTCGGCCCCCTGGACGTACTGGCGGCAGCGCACCGTGCAGCGCTTGGGCGGCGGCTTGGGCTTGAGCGGACGGCCGGACTTGCCGATCTCGACGGGCTCCTCGCTCCAGTCGTAGCGACACGGCAGCCCGTTGGGCCCAGACGCCCCGAGGTCGTGATGGGCGCAGCGCTTGTCGCCGCCATCCTCGATCCACGCCAGGCGGCGCAGGAGCCCGGCCCGGTTGGGCACCAGCCGGTCGAAGGCCCCGATGCGGGCCAGGGTCCGGGTGACGCCCATGTCGACGGGCTTGCGCTCCAGCCAGTCCTCGAACGAGTCGAAGGGCCGAGCCTCGATAATGGCCGACAGCGAGGACGGCCCGATGCCCTGGAGCCCACCGAGCCCGTAGCGGATGGTGGTTCCCTCGCAGGTGAACGACGCCCCCGACAGGTTGATGTCGGGCCCGGCGATCGAGAACCCCCACCGACGGGCCTCCCGGATGAACACCGGGATCCGGTCCTTGTCGACGGTCGACAGCAGGGCGCAGAAGAACTCGGCGGGATACCGGACCTTGAGCCACGCCGTCCAGTAGGCCATCAGCCCGTAGGCCCAGGCGTGAGCCAGGTTGAACGAGTAGAGCGCGAACTCCTTGATCTGGTCCCACAGGGGATCCAGGAAGGTGGCCCTGTCGTAGCCCCGCTCGACGCAGGCCGCCATGAACTTCTCGCCCGCCTCGGCGATCTTCTCGGTCTGCTTCTTGCCGAGGATCTTGCGGACCTCGTCGGCCTCCTCCAGGGTGTAGCCCCCGAGCACCTGGCACAGCGCCATGATCTGCTCCTGGTAGGCCATGATGCCCTGGGTGGGCTCCAGCACCGCCGCCAGGTCGGGATGGGGGTAGGAGACGCCCTCTACGCCGTGGCGGCGCCGCAGGTAGGTGGTGGTGAGCCCCGAGCGCATCGGACCGGGGCGCACCAGGGTCACGGCGTCGGCCAGGTCCCGCAGCGAGCGCGGCGACATCTGCTTGCACAGCGACGTCATGGCGGGGGTCTCCAACTGGAACATGCCCAGCGTCCGCCCCTCGGCGATGGCCGCCCACACCTCGGGATCGTCGTACTCGTCCCGCCAGCCGTACAGGTCGAGCCGCTCGCCAGTGTTCTCCTCGATCAGGTCGAGGGCCATCTGGATGGTGTCGAGGGTGCGCAGGGTCAAGAAGTCCGCCTTGACCAGCCCCAGGTCCTCCAAGACGTTCATGTCGAACTCGGCCACCATCTGGCCGCCCTCGGACTTCTCGTCGTCCTTGGCGATCCACATGGGCAGCCGGTCGACCAGCGCCGACTCGGTGGAGATCACGAGCCCAGCAGCGTGGCGGGAGTAGGACTTCACCCGGCCGACCAGGCTGCCCGCCAGGGCGAAGATGCCGGGGTAGCGCTGGACGAAGGGGGCGAGGTCCTCCTCGGCGACGGCCATCAGCACGTCCCAGGCGAGCCCCTTGCCCGCAGTATCGGCCTCCCACCGGTCGATGATCTTGGAGATCGCCTCGGGGTCGGTGTAGACGAGCGCCTCGCCCGACACCGGGTCACGTCCCGAGTCCCGGAAGACCCGGAACAGGTCCCGGATGATGCCGCGGTTCTTGACCTTGGTGTGAGTGCCGACCCGCACGATCGAGTCCTCACCCCAGCGGCTCACGACGTAGTCGGTGAGCACGTCGCGCTTGGAGGTCGGGAAGTCGACGTCGAAGTCGGGCAGCCCCTTGCGGCCCCGGGTGAGGAACCGCTCGAACATCAGCCCGGACTCGATGGGGTCGATCTCGGTGATGCGCGCCAGGTAGGCCACCAGCGACCCGCCGCCCGAGCCACGGCCCGGTCCCACGAGGATCCCCTGGTCCTTGGCCCACCCGACGTAGTCGGCCACCAGGAGGAAGTACCCGCAGAAGTCCTTGTCCTTGAGCAGCCCCATCTCGTACTCGAACCGTTCGAGGTACTCCTCGGTGCGACCCTTGCCGCCGACCCGGTCATCCCAGTTGGCCACGCACAGGTCGACCAGGCGCTCGACGTCGGTCTGGATGCGCTCAGGGCGGTCTCCCTTGCCCTTGGAGAACACCGGAGGGGGAGCGGCGGCGGGCATGGCGGCGTTGCAGCGCTCGGCCACTACGAGGGTGTTGGCCATGGCCTCCGAGGCCACGTCGTCACCGAGGTAGGCCAGGCCCTTGCGCACCTCGTCGGCCGACATCAGGTGGTAGTCGCTCTCACCGGCGAACAACTCGCGCTCGTCCTGGATCGACTTGTTGGTCTGGATCGCCATCCAGACCTCGTGGTTGTGCTTGTCGTCGGCGCAGGGGTAGTGCGAGTCGGACACGCCGATGATGGGCAGCGAGTGCTGGCGGGCCATCTTCACGAGGGCGTGGTTGACCTCGACCTGCTCGGGGAGCCCGTTGGTGTGGATCTCGACGTAGAGCCGGTCGCCGAAGATGTCGATCATCCGGGCCAGGTTCTGACGGGCCAGGGTGTCGTCGCCGTAGCGGTTCAGCGGACGGGCGACGGGCCCCGACAGGCAGGCCGTGGAGGCCATGACGCCCTCGGAGTGGCTGGACAGGGTGTCCCAGTCGATGCGGGGGTGGCGGTAGAAGCCTTCCCGGTTGGCGACGGTGGTCATGGCCCACAGGTTGTGGAGCCCCTCGGTGCTCTGGGCCCACAGGATGAGGTGGTAATACTCCTCGACCGCGGCCTTGGCCGCCTCCCACTCGGCCACGAGGGCGTCGGCCTTGTGCTTGTCGGCTTCGGCCTGCTCGGGGGTCTTGCCCTTGGTCTCGATGAGGTCCTTGACGTTGGGCCGGGGCGGAGTGCGCACCAGCCGGTCGTTCACCAGGTACGCCTCGACCCCCAGGATGGGCTTGATGCCCCGCTTGGTCGCCTCCGACGCCAGGACGGGATGCCCGGCGCACACGCCGTGATCGGTGAGGGCCAGGGCGGGCTGGTCGTCGGCGGCGACGGCGTCGAGCATCTCGGTGATGGTCGACAGGCCGTCCAGGGCCGAAAAGTGACTGTGGGCGTGCAGGTGCACGAAGCCGGTGGACGCAGCCGGAGGGGCATCCGCCCACGAGAGCATCTCGCGGAACGACGGGTTGGGCGAGGAGCCGTGCAGCCAGCCCCAGTCGTCCATGGGCACGATGTAGGCCCGAGACACCGGGTTCTCCGAGCGCCGCTCGATGAAGCGGTCGACCGGCATCATGGACATGGCGTCGCCGTGCACCACGAGCAGCGCAGCGACGCCGAGGGTCTGCGCCGTGACCCACCCCCGGACGGGGACGGACACGACGTCGGCCGCCGAGGTCAGGTACAGCCGCTGGCCGTCCTCGTCCTCGATGACGCAGGGCTCGGGGTAGGAGGTCCCGGCCAAGGAGATGGAGCCCTGCCCCATCCCGATCTTGTCGATGAAGGTGAACATGGGAGTTCGCCCCCGAGGTGAGAGCACACCACGAACCTCACCCCGGGGGCAGACCTCGTCAGGACGAGGGGAACAGCGACGCCGCGGGGGCGGGCTGGGCCGGAGCGGCGGCAGGGGCCGGAGCGACCTGACCCGCGTTGGTGCCGGTGCCCTTGATCCGGTCGGCGAGGGCGGCCAGGACGGCCGGGTCCTCGGTCGAGGCGGGCTTGGCCTGCTGGACGACGGGCGCCGTCGGAGCGGACGGGGACGAGTCCGAGCCGGAGCCGAAGTTCGGCTGCTTGGTCGGGTCGAACCACAGGGCGTACCAGTCGTCGGAGGCCCGGTGGCTCACCAGGCGCTCCAGGTCGTACTCCTCCCACAGGTCACCACGGGGGCAGTAGTCCCCGGCGTGGACCTGGGCGGCCAGGGCGGCGTCCCGCAGGTCGAGCCCGTCGCGCTCCAGGGCCACCGAGTGGTACTCGGTGTTGTTGAAGTCGGCGCCCTTGCGGGCGATGACCAGGTCCCGGTCGAGGACGGTCTGGTAGACCTCGGCCATGGCGGCGATGTCGGCGAAGAAGTTGTTCCACGCCATGTTCACCAGGATGATCTTGGGGACCTGGATCTCCTGCTCGTTGCGGGTGATGGTCTCCATCACGGTGTTGCAGCCCTGGAGCACGCCGTCGGCGAGGACCTGCTCCCGCTCCATGGCGAAGGCGTAGGAGCGGGGCTTGGCGACCAGCCGCTTGCGGGCCTTCTCGTCCACCTGGGCGGGGATGACCACGTCGCAGATGTAGCACTCGTCGTAGATGCCCTCGAAGGCGACGTCGTGGCGGCAGACCGCCCCCATGCCCTTGGGCCAGTTCTCGCCCTTCCAGCCATCGGGCTGGGCCTTGGTGGGGGCGAAGTTGTGCTGGTTGACGGTGATGAGGCCGCCCACCTCGACGCCACCCTCGACGTGGGGGTTCATGTCGGTGAGGAACCGGAGCGTGATGCTCTGCCCGTCGTCCAGGGAGAACCAGTTGATCCCCTGGCCGCCCTTCTTCGCCTGGGCCTTCTCGGCCTGTTCGGTACCGCGTCGGAACGCCATCTAGCGCGCCTCCTGGAGTTGATGTGGACTGTGTGCAAGCAGATCCGCCAGGGCCCGCAAGCAAACGGACTCCGACGGCGGAAGGTCCACGTCGAACCAGATCACCGGGGTCCGTTCGAGCACCTCGATGCGGTACTCGTCCGAGCCCCGGTACAGACCCAGAGCGAAGCGGGTGTCCTTCCTGTCACCGAAATTTGGGAGCGCTCCCAGCAGGAGGTGGAGCCACTCGGCCAACCGTGAGGTCGAGCCCGGGGTCTTCCACCGCCAGGAGAGCCACCCCCTCGGCCAGTGATTGAGGGCACCGTAGCCGGGTTCGAGGTAGTCGTCAACTACCTGGTCCGAAGATCCTCCGATCGCCGGTGCCGGGCGGTTGCGGAGGTGCGAGAGGTCGATCTGCTCGGTCGAGAGCAGGTCGGGATCGGTGCCCGCCAGCCCGGCGGTGTCCTCGGCGATCTTGCGCCGGACGTACTCCTCGACGTAGCGGTCGAAGAACAGCCGACCGAGCGGGGTGGCGTCGTAGGCCGCCCGGATCTCGGGGTCGAGCAACTGCTTGACGATGTAGGTCAAGCGCGGCGAGCCGTGGCCCCCGAGGTCCTGGTAGGCCCGCCGGATCTGGAGCCGGGTGGCGTCGGTGGGCACCCCGAGTTCGAGGTAGTAGCCGTTGACGTCCCACACGATGGGCCGCCACACCGCCAGCGTCCCGCAGGTGCTCAGGGTCGCCCCTGGGGTGAGGTGGTGCGGTTCGAGCACCTCGGGCGTGTAGACGTCGTTCGCCAGGGCCCCGCAGAAGGCACAGATGCCATCGCGAGCGACCGCTCCGCACAGGTAGGCACCGAACCCGTCGCCGCACGACCAGCACAGCCATGCGAACTCGGGGTTCACCCCTCGTCGTCCTCTCCCTCGGCGAGGATCTCCTCGGCCGTCGGAGGTGACTCGACCGACGAGGTCTTGGGCAGCGCCTGGTCGGGCTGGTCCTCCTCGTCCACGGTCACGGGCTCGCTGGTGCCGTACTTCTGCACGGGTCCTCCCAAGGGGTGAGTTCGGTGGGTGGGGTCCACAAGGCCGCAGGAACGGCCTCGGAGAGCAGGGTCTGGTAGGTGTCGTCGTCCAAGTCGGCCGGGTCAGCGGCGTAGGGCGACGACACGATGAAGGTGGGCGTGTAGGTGGGCATGACCTCGGCCAGCCCCTTGCGGGCCTCGGTGCCCATCACGGCGTTCCACCCGGCGGTGTCGTTGTCCATCCAGACGACGACTCGATCGTAGTTGCCCAACAACTGCATCTGGCGATCGGTGATCGAGGCCCCGAAGGTGGCCACCAGGTTCGGGGTCAGGTGGTGCTTGGACAGCACGCTCATGGGCGACTCGACCACGATCACGTCGCGGTGGCCGTCGGCGTTGTAGAGCGTGGTGTCCTTGGGGAAGTCCGGGGTGGAGTGGTACTTGGGCCCGTCGCCCCCGAGCCGCCGGGTCTGCCAGCCCACCAGGTCGCCCCGCCAGAAGTGCGGGATGACGATGCGGTCCTCGTCGGGGTTCCACCCCACCTGGAACGCCTCCATGGTGGCCTCGGGGATGCCCCGCACCTCGGTCATCCACGGGTGGATCCAGCGCCAAGGGTCGAGCACCCGGGGGCTCATCTTGGGGATCTGGGCCCGGGGGTGGTAGTCGACGGAGTATACGGCGTCGATGTAGGCCAGGACCTTGTCGACGTTGTCGGGGTCGGTGTTGACCTCGCGCACCCGGTCGGCGAACCACCGCCTCGCCGGATCGGTGGTCTCGTCGCCCCGGGTGGTGGCGAGGAACCAGAACAGCGACCCGCCCCCGCAAGCCCAGCAGTTTCCCGTCAAGAGGCTGTCGTCAAGCACGAAGGAGTGAGTCGTGGGCACGACGGCGCAGTAGACCGGCTCAACACGATCGGTCTCCTCGACCGAGAGAACAGTCCAATGGGTGCGCTCGAAGGACGACGTAGCGCCAGCCACCCTCCGTCGATGCTCGGGGATGATAAAGAACTCCTCGGGCAGAGCACCACGAGCGAACCTCAAGGTATAAAGCGAAGTCGGCTCAGACCCATACCCCTTGCGCATCTGCTCGGAGATCCCAAGTACCTTGATACCCAACCGGTCACAGAGCAAAGAGACCCACTCCAGCGGCTCCCTCTTGGCCGAAGCGATGCTGGCAAAACCCCGCTTGGTAACATGCCCGTCCGCCGCCAAGTACCCAGCGAGCCACCCGTAGAGGTAGTCAGCCCCCTCATCCATCTCAGGCAGATCGACCTTCCATGTCCTCGGAAGCCCGTCGATACGCCCAACTCCCCGGCTGTCGTACTTGACCTCGGACGGAGCGAAGTAGGGGAACAGATGTCGATCCTTGGGTCCGCAGAAATAGGCCCGCGCTCCCGAGGTGATGGTTGTTCCGTCGCCGTAGGTGAACCCTCGGGCGACCCCCTGCGGGCTAATCGCTAGAGCATCCGAAGGGGAGGTCCACACTGAGGGGAGCCGATGTCCAGGTCGCAGATCGTCGGTAGTCAACTCGACCAGATCGCCCTGCCGACCGTCGGCGTAGAGCCCCTTGGTCTGCCGGAACCACCGGTGATTGCCAGTTGCGTAAACGATCTTGACAACCTTGTTGCGCTGGAGGGTGATCTTGCGAAGGGCCTGGATGCCGAACTCACGCACCTCGGCCTCGATCCATTGGCCGTTCCCGTCGATGAGCAGATGTCGCCCACCGGCAAGATCAGCGAGAGACTGAGGCCCGTCCCAGGTCTTGACCAGTGTCTCTCCAGCGAAGCAGTTGTAGACCAGGCGCTCGTAGTTCAGGGCCGCCGAAGGGTTCGAGTCGGTGTGGCCGTAGGGCAGCGCGCAGGAGTGCACGATCTCGTGGCTGCGCTCGTTGACCCAGATGTTGCGAGCCCCCGCCTCGGCGAGCGCCTCCATGCACAGGTCGATGCGCTCCTGCTCGGGCAGGAGCAGGAGTTCCCGCCACTCGGTGCCCGAGGAGCGAGACGAGGTCGCAGCGTCGGAGGCGCCCCGACGGAAGCCCATCAGGCCGGGACGTCCTCGGGGAACAGCGCCGACCGGTAGGCCCCCACGCACACCACCGACATCACGGTGGCCGACGGGTGGCCCGACAGCATCATGGGGACGTGCTCGGCGGTGACGGGCATGGCCATGGCGTTGCCCACGAGCAAGAAGTCGGCGTCGGGGTACAGGTGGATCGCCTCCCACACCGCGGGCACGATCTTGGCGGCGTGGCGGTCCTCGGACAACGAGGCCAGGACCTTCAGCGCCAGCAGGTCCAGATCGGACCAGATCCGCCGGGAGCCCGTCCCGGTCGACTTCTTGACGCTGGCGTCGATCCAGCCGTTCTTGATCCAGTATTCGATCTGCTTCTGGGACACTCCGGTGAGGGCGTAGGCGTCCAGCGTCGAGTAGTTGCTCACTTCTTGGCCCTCCGGCGCTCGTGACCGGCGTGGAGGCCGGTTGGGTTCATGTAGCAGCCGTCGCACAGCGAGACGGCGTCGTCGGCGTCGCAGCACCCACGCACCCGGTCGCTGGTCTTGCCGCAGGCGGCACAGGTGTGGGTGTCGCCGTTGACGGTGACGGTGATGGTCGAGGTGATACCGAGGCTCATGCAGCCAACTCCCATTCCGATCGGACCCGCAGGTTGCCCACGGCGACCTGCCAGGTCATCTCCCAGTTCTTGATGTCCTCGCGACGGGAGGCCAGGGTCTGCCAGCGCAGGAGCCCCGCCTCCTTGTCCGAGCGCGTGGCGTACAGCCCGAAGACCCAGTCGGCGGTGCGCTCGACCTCGGCCGACTCGGCCAGGTGGTACATCTCCAGGTACCCGACCTTGTCGGCGGCCTTGACGCCCTCCCGGTTGATCTGGTGGGCGAGGATGCACGACAGGGGCTTGCGGGCCGTGGTGATGATCCCCTTGAGCCGGTGCAAGGCATCGCCGATGCGCTCGTGCTTGGGGCGCCGCCCGTCGCCGCCCAACTCGATGAAGGTCAACTGGTCGATGAGCATCGAGTCGACGCCGTAGGTCTGAGCCTCGGCGCAGATGGACTCGAAGGCCCGGCGTCCCAACTCGGGCTGGGAGACGTGCAGGGGCACGTCGGACTCGGCGAAGGCCCGGCGGACCTCCATGAGGCGCTCCAGGTGCTCAGGGGAGAGCGTGCCGTGCTGGAAGGCCCGGTAGTCGACCATGGCAGCCAGGCAGGCGAGCCGGTCGATGGTCATCTCGACGGAGTTCTCCAGGGTCACCAGCCAGGTGGCCCGCCCCCGGCGCCACTCCTCCAGGGCGATCTTGGCCATGGCCCACGACTTGCCCGCCTTGGGCCCTCCGGCCACGATGGCCAACTCCCCGGGGTGGATGCCGTTGGTGTGGGCGTCGATCTCGGGGAAGCCCAGCGTCGAGCCGTAGAAGACGCCCTGCTCGGCCGAGCGCCGCTCGTAGGCCGACACCCGGGAGTCGAGCCCCTCGCGCACGTCGATCCGGGTTGAGGCCCTGGCCACCTCGTGGGACAGCGTCACCAACTCAGTGGTGTGGGCGTTGAGCACCTCGATGCGGTCTTCGGGGGTGACCGCCGAGGCGATGTCGGTGGCGAGCGCCTTGTTGATCTCCTGGACGTTGGAGTAGATCCAGCCGGACTTCAGCGCGTCGACGGCCCACTCGATCGAGTCGTCGGGCTCGGTGTCGATGTCGACCTCGAAGTCGTCCAGGATGACCCCGTAGACCTCCTTGAGCGCCTCGACGCTGGGGGCCTTGGCGCCGCCCGAGCGCTTGAAGTAGTCGAGGGCGTACAGGTAGATCGAGCGCAGCGCCTCGGTGGGGATGAGGTGCTCGGGGAGCCCCTCGCGCACCAGGATCTGGAGGGCCTCCTCGTCGCACAGGTGCCCCATGAGCACCCGCTCGGCCCGTCCGGCGCTCACAGGTGGCTCCAGGTGGTTCGGGAGGCAATGTCTCCCACGGTCGATTTACTGACCCCATACATCGAAGCGATCTGGCGACGAGAAACACCCTCATCCACCAAGTCCCTGATCTCAAGTACCTGCCCGGCGGTCAACTTGACCTGCGGGTGAGCCTCACCCTTGACATCGGCGTGCCGATTCTTGGACGCCATATCAGCCATGTTGTCGGCATGGGTACCAAGAAACCAGTGGTCAGGGTTCTGGCATGACGGGTTGTCACAGGTGTGGCAAACCGACATCTTCTGCCCATTCTTGCGAGAGGGGTCAGGAGGAATCACCCCACCGCCCAAGACGTAGTGCTCGTATCCCCACTGGGCAGGGTTGACCATTCGAGGATGGCCAGATGCGGTAAACCCACCGTCCCAGAACTGCCCGTAGCCATCACCCAAAGGCGGGGTCCAGGGATGACAAGCGTCAGGACCACCAGAGCGATCAACCTTCGACTCATACCGCTCGACGGTGCCCATTACCCAACCACCACCGGTCGGGTCAGGCCCAGGCGCATCTCGTCGGCCAGCCGGTTGCCAGTGCGCAGGCGGAAGTTGGCCCCGCCGACCTCGATGAAGATCGAACGCTCGGTGAACAGCCCGAGGATGGACGACGAGTAGGTGTCGGTGATGTCGGACCAGGAGAGGTTGGTCGTGATGATCGTCGGCAGCGAGTTGGCCACCCGGTCCCGCAGCGCCGAGTCGAAGGCGGCGGTGGTGAGCGAGGACGACGCCTGGGAGCCGTCTCCCCGGACCCGCAGTTCCTTGCCGAGGTCATCGAGCACCAGGACCTGGGTGTGGCGCACGAAGCGGTCGAGCCGCCGCTTCTCGTCGGGGTCCCGCCACGAGTCCTTGAACAGCGTGACGGCCTCCTCGGCACCGATCAGGTAGCCGTGGTGCCCCTCGGCCAGCAGGTACTTCAGCAGGAGCACCGCCATGAGGGTCTTGCCGGTGCCGTTGGCCCCCGACAGGATGAGCCCGACCCCGTTGTCGATGTTCCACTCGGCGTAGGCCACCCAGGTCAAGATGTCGCCGAGGGCGCTGCTGTCGGCCTCCAGGTCGTGCCACCCGAGCCGCTGGTAGGAGGTGCCGATGCCCCTCGACAGCAGGTACCGGTGCAGCAGCCACTGGTTGGCGCACTCGCACTCGTAGTCGTCAGGGGCGAAGGGTCCGCCTCTCGACTCGATGGTGCGCACCAGGTCGAAGTCAGACCCGTCGTAGAAGTTCCACCACCGGAACGTCCCGGCGCCCTTGCAGGTGATGCACTGCCGAGGCGAGGTCGGGCTGTTGGGGTAGTGCTCGGTCAGCCACCGGTCCTCGTCGTTGGGGAGAGACCGGATGCCGCTCGCGAGAGGGGGAAGGAGTGCCGCCACCTGGGATCGTCTCCGGGCTTCAGGCGTCGAGCGCCCGGGAGATCGGCTCGGCGAAGTAGGCGTCGGAGCCCTTGCAGAACCGGGTGAAGGTGACGGGCTGGCCCCGCCAGTTCCCGTCGAGCCGCTCGAAGACGTAGCGAGCGATGCGCACCGCCTGGGCGCCGTGGCGCTTCTGGAACGCCTTGACGACGGTCAACTCACGGAAGGACTCCATGGTCGACGCCACACCCCGATCGGCCATCTGCGAGGCGATGTAGTCGCGCAGATCCCGTTCGGTCCAGTCGGCGTCCGGCTTGAGCCTCCAGCCCTGCCCGGCACCCCGCACCACCTCGATGGTGCTCTCGATCTGGACCCGTTCCGTTCCTACCTGGATCACTGTCGTCCCGTTTCTCTCGTCACGAGAGTCGGGGCGTCACAGCGCTGTCGATTCCCACGCACCACCCGACTCCACACTTCCGAAATTTCCGATCGAGCCCGGAGCACCACCTCCGAACCCGCTTGTCCCGGCCGCCCAAAGTACCGGCTCGTACACGCCGCGTCAACGACCGCGACGGGCTAGATCCCCACCACCTCGTCGGCCGCCTTGGGCTTGGCGGCCTTGGTCTTTGCCGGGCGCCGAGTCACCTCCACGCCCTGCTCGGTGACCGACTGCAAGATCCCCGAGCCGCACTCCCGACAGACCTCCCGACGGAAGGCCCGCTTCTCGCCGTCGGCCTCGATGGTCGTCGTCTCGATGACGGCCTGGGCCTGGTCGTAGGGACCTGATCGGCAGATGTCGCAGACGAACCCTTCCCACTTCATCGGCGGGACTCCTCCCAGTAGTTGCCATTGGCGATGGCCGAATGTAGTTGATCGAGCCCGTACATCGAGCACCACTCTCCCAGGTCCTGCCACAGGATGGACCCTGGTCGGGTGGGGGCGAAGGGGAGCAGCCGGGGCAGCCCGAGGGGCTCGGGGGGCGCCCCCAGGTCGATGAGGGCGAAGTTCCGGCGGATCTGATCCGAGTAGGGGACCAGCCGAGGGGGCAGGTCGTCCAGGGACCACTCGCTCTGGGAGAGGTACTTCACCGCCGTCTTGATGCCGACCCGACGCACCCCGACGATCCCGTCGGACTCATCGCCCGACAGGGCCATGACCTTGGACAGGTGCTCGGGTGGACACCCGAACTTCTCCTGGACCTGCTCGGGCCCCCAGACCTGCTCGTGCACCGACAGGTTGGGCTGAGGCCGCAACTGGATGACGTCGGACCCGACCAACTGGAGCAGGTCCTTGTCGCCCGACAGGATGACGGCGGGGCGGTAGCGCCGGACGTAGTAGGCGATGACGTCGTCGGCCTCGTAGCCCCTAGCGAAGACCTGCGAGACGTTGGCCAGCGCCAGGAACTCCTGGACCAACGAGAAGGCGGTTGGCCCGTCCTCCCCCTCGATCTCGGGGTCGGGCTGGCCACGCCGGTTGGCCTTGTAGTTCGGGTCCACGACCGAGCGCCACTCGTAGCCGCAGTCCCAGGCCACCATGACCAGCGCCGGGGACACGGCCCGGATGTAGCGCCCGAACATCATGGCCACGACGTGAGCCGGTCCGGTGTTGACGTCCTCGCCCAGGTGGGCCCCAGACGCCTCCAGGGCCTTCACGGCGCGCATGGTGAGGTTGTTGCCGTCGACCAGGAGGGCGGCCCCCTCGGGGATCACAGGAGCCCCAGCACCTCGTCCAGGCGACGGACGTAGTGGTCCACCGCCAGCGAGGAGTCGGCCATGTCGTCGCGGATCTGGCGCAGCAACTCCACGGGGTCGGCCGACACCACCTCGATCACGACCGGCGGGGAGAAGAAGCCCCCGCAGGTCATGCAGCGACGGAACGACACCGTGCCACCCCCGCCGGGCTCCTCGCCGGTGTAGAGCAGCGGGTCGATGTCGATGGAGTCGCACGTCGGGCAGACGATGTTCTCGACCATCTGCACCGAGGCCAGCCGAGGGACGTTGGAGCGGTTGGGGGCAGGGTTGAGCGGAGGCACGCCCTCCTCTCCGTCACCCCATCCCTCGTCGCTCTGGACCGGAGCGCCCCGGACGAAGTCGGGGTCGGGGGTGACCTCGAAGTCGCCAGTCGCCTCGGGACGGTCCTGCCCGGGAGGGGCGGTGCCGCCGCCGGGCTCGCCGCGCATCTCCCAGAAGGTCTGGGGAGCACCCTGGGACTCGGCCAGGTCGACCTGGGCCCGCTCCCAGGCGGCACGGACCCGCTTGGAGCGCTCGTCCTCGTGGGCGGCGCAGGGACCAGCGTGGTCACGGGGCAGGTAGCACGAGTAGGCGATCGTGCGATCCCCCACCCGGTTGTTGCACATGGGCGGTGCGTCAGGCATCACACGCTCCTGTTCTCGGGCACCCAGCCGTCGTCGCCGCGGTAGGTGAAGTCCTGCATGACGTAGGGGATCTCCTTGCACACCACGTCGGCGACCTGGTCGAAGACGAGGGCGATCTCCTCCTCGGCGGCGGGCGACGTGCGCATCTCGATGACGTGGCGCAGCGTGCGGAAGTTGCAGCCCCAGGTCATCGAGGTGGCCACCCCGTCGGGGGCGAAGCGGCGCATGAACGAGGTCTTGTGCTTCTTCTCGGCGAAGGGCACCCCCTCGTCATCGAGCCCGAAGTGGTCGGCCATCCAGACCTGGAAGCGCTCCAGGTCCTCCAGCAGCGCCGTGCCCCGCTCGATCAACTCGGGATCGGCCTTGGCCCACTCGGGGAACCAGAAGGGGATGTCGGTGAGCCGGACGTAGCGCATCGACTCCTGGGAGATCGCGGTGCCCACCCGGTGGCGGACCAACTCGTGGGTGAAGACCCGGCTCACGTCCTGGAAGTGGAACACGAACCAGCCCTGCTCCAGCACCGAGCCGTGGCCCGAGCCCAAGATGTTGCCGAAGTAGTCCTCGGTGTCCTCGCGCACCTTGGTGACGTTGGGGTTGAGCCCGGGGACGAAGGACCGGTAGCAGCCGCGAGCGGCGAACTCGACCAGGGCCTCGCCCTCGGAGGTGTGGCCGTCGAGGATGTCGGGGAAGACCCGCTCGTACCACGCCTGGCCGCCCACCTCATCGAGGTAGTCGATGATCTCGGCTTCACGGATGCGGGTCTCGCCGATGAGACGGACCTTGGGTTCCACCACCTGCATGTGTCATGCCTCCTGGTCGGGGTAGAGGATGTTGGCGATCTCGTGGAGGTCATCGACCAGGCCGACAAGCCCGCCGTGGGCCGCCACCTGGTCGGCGAGGTTCCTGATCCGGTCGCCCAGCAGCCGGTGCTCCTCGCGGATCTGGCGCAGGTACATGACCAGGTCGAGGGACTCCTCGTAGGCGTCCCGCATGGCCGAGCGCCCGTTGAGGGGCTGGAGCAGGGTGCCGTAGCGCTCCAGGCCGACGGTCTTGCGCTCCTCGATGTCGGCGATCACCTGGTCCTGCACGGCGGGCAGGTCGTTGGGGTTGGGCAGGGGCTGATCCCCGGGGCGCATCTTCAGGGCGGGCTGGGCTCGTCGTCCACGCTCAGTCACGGGATCTCCTCGGTGGATCGCTTGGTCTCGGCGGCGCACTGCGGGCACCGGGTCGGATCGGCCAGGTGGTGGCAGAGGTAGCCGTGGAGCACGAGCAGCATCTGGATGGTCACCGACAGGGCGTAGAGCCGGTGGGGGCTCATCCGCTCGTAGAAGGTCAGAGCGTGGCCGATGCGCTCGACATCGGCGAGGGTGTAGGTGCGGATGCCGGTGTCGGACCGGGCGGGGGGCTCCCAGAGCCCGTCCCGCTCGCCGGTCCGCATCCAGGCGGCACTGCGCCCGAAGAACACCTTGCCGACCTCTCCGGCGCTCATCAGCGGGCCGAGCCCGGTGTTGAGCCCGTCGGTCACCAGACGGTCCTCGGGGATCTGGGCACCGACCAGGATGATGTCGATGCCCCCCTCGCCGACGATGTCGCCCACCGCTACTTGGCCTTGCGGACGAACAGCGACGCCGTGGCCGCCCCGCGCACCGTGGCCTTGGCGATGGCCTCCATCAGGTCGGGGTTCTCCCGCAGCCGCAGCATGACCTTGTTCTCGTCCAGCACCCGCACCTGGGTGGTGCACGCCAGCCAGTCGTCGTGGCTGAAGTTGACCTCGGGGTCGTCCACCTGCGCCTTGAGGAGGTCGAGGTCGATGGTGGCCTTGCCCTGGCGGACCTCCCGGGAGAACGCCTTGCCGGTGCCCGGCACGTTGTGGCGCCCGGCCAGGACGTAGTGGCCCCGAGCGTCCTTGGGAGCGTCACCGACAGCCTCGGCCTCCTCGGCCTCCCGATCGAGGTGGAAGCAGACGATGTCGCGGATCTGGTCCTTGCGGTCGGCCGCCATCTTGGCGACGGTGTCGACCACGTCGCGCTCCTCGAAGATGGTCTGGATCTCGTCGGGGGTCAGCGCCCGGGGCTCGGTGGGGTTCACCCGACCGAAGACCTCGGGGAACAGGGTCAGGGCGGAGCGCTGGGCGGGGGTGATCTCGGCCACCCGGTACTCGATCGTCCCGGCGGGGGTCACCGCCGGACGGGCCACCAGGTCCAGCACGGCGTCGAGGTCGACGTCTCCGTTGCGGATCTTCTCGATGGCCTGGCTCACGGCCGCATCGGCGGACGGCAGCAGGTCGGTCATGGGGTTCGCCTCCAGGTAGGTAGTTGGGTTGTTGGAGGGCACCCTACACGCCCACTACAAGGAAGGCAACGATTCTTGCAGGAGAATGCGAAGACCCCCGGGCGAGGGCGGCGGGCTACTCGCTCCGGGGGTCTTCGGGCCGGTGTGGCGGGACGGGATAGACCCTACACCTACTGATCGCTGGAGGGCAACAGCGGAGGGGTCTTGGCGGAGTCGGTTCCGTCGATGGCCTTCTTGAAGTCGTTGCCAAAGGAGAACAGCGAGGCAGCCGACAGACCGAACAGCACCAGGTCACCCGCGTTGGCAGCCGCCAGGCTGGTTCCGGCGAAGACGATCTGCCCGGCGAACGAGGTGTGGGCTCCGAGCCACACCACGGCGAGCCCGGCGATCCAGACCGTGGCCTGGGTGACGACGGCGTTCCACTGCCGGTTGGTGAGGGCCTTGAGGAAGTTGATGATGGCGTAGACGAGGGCGCCGAGAAGCGCCACGGGGACGACCTGTTCCATGGATGTGACCTCCTGAGTCG
>ERZ724522.307-NODE-307-length-33203-cov-6.305720_pt1 | contig 33203 bp, 44 predicted proteins | sample MGYA00376055_ERZ724522 | MGnify/ENA primary metagenome ERZ724522 (study PRJEB28724, sample SAMN07190884) | wastewater metagenome | isolation source: effluent of sewage treatment plant in Hong Hong | place: Hong Kong | collected 2016-03-17 ...
AGTCTACGGTAACCTGCCCACAAGGTCGTATACTTCCCTGTCATGTAGTCAGTACCTTTGCGCAGGTTCTGTTCCTTTTGTGGTGTAGTCAGTAACGCCCATGCCGCATTGCCGCGAGCAGCATGGATCGTGTCAGCATCCGCTACGCTGCACAGAGATTCGGCATTGGATAAACCTGTTCCGTCTTCAACGATGAGAGACATTATTTATCTTGTGCGGGTTGAATAGGTGCAGCTTTCTTTGCTGCCTTCGGCTCAGGCCGTATCGCGTCAGGCTCCCAAAGCACATGCTTGACCGGATCAAAATCTTGCTTATTGATCAAATGCCATCCTCTCGGGCCATCTCGAACTACTTTTACTGTTTCAGCCATGTCTTTTCTCCAAAATAAAGGGCGACCAATAGCCGCCCTTCGTGTTTGCTTACGTTACCGATTAACCTCTCAGGATCGCTACGTGTTGTGGTTTCCACACGATTGCGTCGTACAGCACTCCAATCTCAAACATAGCCTTTTTGTAGCCTTTGTATACCGAAATCTCGAAAGCTAGTCCAGAGAAAGTATCCTGTACAATCATGCGCTCGGTTGCAGCATCTCCCCCGTTTGGCACAGCCACAGGACGGGTAGCCAGTTCAATAGCCGATTGGTGAAAGCCAAGGTTGTAGGTATAACTGTTGCCTATGGTCATTTCAACAGCATCAGCTACGGCTACGCGTAAGCCCGGATCATTCAGAACGATATCGCCCGAAGCTGCCAGTAGTCCAGACTTGACAACATAGCTGTTTACTGTGTCACTTGCAAAAGTAACAATATCCCCAGCCAATATACCATTCGCACCGGTCGTACCTCCATCCAAGGTTAGCGTAGTCTGACCTACGGCCTCACCCGAACCGTTGTTAATGTCGTAAGCCGTACCTGTACCCTTTGTGTGGATACCAATACCTGCCGATTCTTTCATCATGAATCCTTGCAGATCAAGTAAAGCCCCACGACGCAACAGTGAATCATTACCGGACTCATTGACTTTTTGTAGATTTGCTAAGTTCCGCAATTTTGTACCCGCGGTGGAACTAATCACCAACGAAGATCGGCCATCATCCATCGGGGAACCATTGTCGACTAGAATCTGGCGCAATTCCGCAATCAAGTCAAAGTTAGACGCAAAAGGGGTAGTACCCGCAGTACCTACTGCGCGAGACGCGCCCTTATAGATGATTCCAGCAAGGTAAGTCTCGATAGTGTTGGTGATCGCTCGCATGGCTTGCAGAATCTGATCACCGTATACGGTTTCGAATCCGCTGCCATTATTTACGTGCTTAATGTCCTCACCTGTCCAAGGTATTTGAACAGAGGCGTATTGGTTCAGTTGCAGCGCCTTGTTGTCCACCGTTTGATCCGTTCCCTCGGGAATGGTCATCGAAGGGGCAAACGAGCTATTCACCGTAGGCGTGCGGGTGAAGTGCGAGCGCACGGTGTCACCTTTCGCCACCTGTTCCGTGCCAGCGTTAACCGTTACGGAAGGAATCAAGCCAACCAGTTCCCGGCCAACAACATCCGCCGATTTGTATAAGTCTGCTGCTAAATCCGTCAATACGTTAGACATTTTGTCATCCTTTAGTCGTCAACGACCTTACCACCACCTTTGATAAACGCTGCTCGATCTCTCTGCCCCAGCGCCTCAAAAGCCGAACGCTTCATGGTGTTCTTGTCGCCTTTGTTTTCGGTATTCCCGCCTGATCCGCCGCCACTGTTTCCGGCAAGATACCAGGTAGGATTCTCTTTAATTGTTTCTTTGTTGCTTAACCATTCCTTAAGCGAGTACGGGGTCTTGCCATCCGCACCAAGGACTACTTCATTATCCTTGTACTGGCGCGCTATGCCGTCTTCGTCTAGCCGCCATCCGTCTTGCATCGCAATAAGGAAAGCGTACTTCGTGGCACTGGCATGCATCCCTACTTCCTTGTCCGAAGCGGCTTCCATTAGTTGCCCCTTCAGTACTTGCATTTCATGTTTCTTTGCACGTTCCTCGGCTTTTTGGGCTTTAGTTTCGGCTTCTGTCTTTGCTGACTCAAGCGCTAATTTCTGCTTTTCAATGCGGCGATTAACAACCTCGTCCATTTTTCCCGCAGCGATCAGTTGCGCCTCTTCATCGTTCTCAAACTTAGCCAAAAGCTGTCTAGTTTTTTCAGGATCAATCCCTTTGAACTTTTCCAGCTCACCGTCTTTCAGCTTGAGCTCACCGTCTTTCAGCTTGAGCTTACCCAAAAGCTCTTTATTCTTGGCATCCAAGCCTGATGTCGCCGCCGAAACAGCCGTAGCCACCGCAGCATCAATTTGAGCTTGAACTTCAGGGGTAATTGTTGCACCTCCACCCCCACCACCGTCCCCGCCTTCAGCGGCCATCACTACGTGCATTCTTTCATTAAACATTTGTTGTCGATCCCTTTAGGAGTGGCGTAACCACGTTGACGTTTTAGAGCCTTCCTTATACGCTAATTGTACTTCTGTTGCAACTCTTTCAGTGTCAGTTCCCGGCCTTGACCATCAAGTAGCTGGTTAAGACTGATCTTTCCTTCGCGGAATAGGTCTGCTCTTCCCTTGCCCAACATCTCATCCTGTTGCGTTTTTGATACACGTTGAAGGTATTGGTCAAATGTTGTGTCTGCGGATATTGGCCCAAGGGAGGAGGCGCGTTCCCCTGGCGGTAGCTTCGGCAAGTCTAGTCCCAGTTGCTTGAACGTTTTAGTGACCGGCAGCAGTACACATCGATCATTGAAGTGAATCGGAGGTAATTGGAACGGTACGCTGTGCCCAATGGGGGTATTGCCTTTGTCGTTTTTCCATTCCCTGCCGGACAGCGCCATGCATTGCGTGCAGTTATGCACAATAAGGCAACCCGCAACATACGTGGGATCACCCTCTATGGTCAACGTAACTACTTCACAAGGTTCTCTGTCTTCGTATCCTGTGATAGTTCCTGTTGTAACTGCTTCCGCTTCGCCCACTGTTGGCGTGTTTTCTCCGCAATCTTTGCCCTCTTCTCGGGTGTCATGTTTGCTTTTCTTGTCGCTGCTGCACGTCTCCGTGCTTCCTCCGATACTATTGGTGCCGGTCGTGCCAAAACCTTCTCCCTGTATTTCGGGTCTTGCCATCGCTCCTTCATGGACTTCGACATCCGTTCCATTCTTTGTTTTACCCAGTCCCCGTTTGCCTCTCGCAGTTCCTTTTGTCTCAGCTCCCGTGCAGCATTTACCTTGTTTCTGTATTCCGGGTCTCGCCATAACTCCTTCATCACTTCGCTGGCTTTCCGCACTTGTTCTGGTGTCCGCACACGTTCCCGATTCTTTTTCGATACCTTTTCCCGCCACTGTTGGTTGGTTCTCGCTTTGATAATAGCTTGTCCTTCTGGTGTGGCATTGAACTTCTTGCGAGTAATCGCGCCCTTCTTTGCTCCCGCCCGTGTCGCAGCCAGCATCCGTTCCCGGAACACAGAATCTTCTCTGAACCGTTTTGAACGCTTTCTCGCATTCTCTTTTAATATATCTTCGGACACACCGCAGAATCCTTCTCCACCATCGGTCATGTTGTACCCCAGGGGTGCCTTGGTGCATAGCTCCACAATCTTCTCCTTCTCTATCACGAAAGCGTCCTCTAGCGTCAACGCAGTCACCAGTACCCGTACATCCGGCTGTCCGTACTTCCTCCAAGCGCAGCTTATCGCATATTGCTTTCCCTTCTCTGCGCTGATTCTGTGTTGATTTAATCTCACGCGTAAATTCCTCGCTATTCCTACATAAGATTTTCCGCTGCGGAATGTCAGAAGATAAACAGATACTCTCTGCGGACTTCCAGCCTTTTTCTGTGAGTATTGGGTGGTCATGTGTGACTTTTCCTATAAAGTCCCCATTATACTGGATCACTATGCTAGACGCAACGTTACGTTTTCCGGCAAACAATACCTTGCATGGCTTTCCTGTAACACCACCAATAACATAATCACCTTCTCTGACCTCCCCCACGCACCTGTACGATCCGTCCGCCATTAAAATCAGAGTATCCGCGCTCCAACAAACGTGCGAATCCATAGCCGAAAACCAAGAGAAAGCCTGAATCACATCGCTGTTCTGTTCGTACACAGCTTGTCTCGCGTTATTGGCTACTGTCTGAATTGCTGTGTGCACCAAAGCATTCGCATTGTTTCGTGTAAGGTCAAGCAATCCCGGCTGTGTACGCGTGCCGATGATCCTTCTCACTATCTGCTGATTGTTTTCACCCAGCACCATTCCTTGCCGGATTGCCGAAGAAAATTTGAAGATTGTGTCAGATTCCTGCTTCGCCCACCAATCCGCGAGCGGCCCGCCGTTAATGAGCGTATTGGCCGTGATTCCTGAAATTACTGCCGCAGTGGGCAGTGCAGCGTTGTACCCAATAAATACTTCATCGATGTTTGCCGCCGCCGTCTTGATTTGCAGCTTCGCAACCCCGTCCAACGTTTCCGCAGCCGCGTCTTGCATTTGGGCGAAGGAATCCGATACCGGCTCCGAGATTGAGGTAAGCAGGGCGGAGAGCTTGCGCTTATTGAATGTGGCTATCTCATCACCAGACAATCGGGCAAGCACGCCTTTCTCAATCTGCTTTACTATTTTCTCGATCTTCTTGCGCTCACCGGCTTCAAGTCTTCGCAGATCGACCTGAAAGCGGATAATCTTATCGAGGAGTTTTGGATTAATTTCTGACATTATACGGAGACGTGCTGTGCAGCGACCGGTATCTGGAAAGTATGAACCCGGCCCCCGGTTGCCGCGTCAAACTTCATAACACGTTGCACTGCCTCTTCGGCAGTTAGTCCCATGTCCATAAAGGCAATCGCAAAATCATGGCCACTCCCTAACGCAAATGGCGGACAGCCCTGCCTGTAGGGTGACCGCCAGATTCTAAACTGTCCCCCACTTTCTTCTACCGAAGATTTGAACAGCTTCCCATTCGCCTCCACCACAATCGCACTAACCTCCATATCTTTCACTGTTGGGCTTCTTGCCGCATATGCATTGCAAAAATCCTCACTAAATTCTGTTGCGCCCGCAACAAAGAAATGAATATCCGCAATAACAATATGCTTGTCATAGTCATCATCTACAATTAGATTACTCGCCGTCACTCGGCTGTCCCACGCAATAACCCCATCTTTATACGCGATTGTTGTCATCAACTAATCCCTGCCATCGTCAATCATTTCTTGTGTTTGAATAAACAGGTGACCTTGCAGCAGCGCCACCACTAACCCCATCGGAATATTATCCTCTTTCGCCTTGTCAATCGCTTCCGCTATTCCCTGATCCATCTTGGCCGCTGCTTTCTCCATTTCCGCTATCTGGTTGTCCTGAAACTGTACCCGTATTATCTCCCCCATTGCTGCTTCCCCCTGTCGGTAAAGTTCCCATTCCGGGTGTGCCTTCCTCAATCCTTCCCTTTTCGTCTTCTTCCTTGGTTCCCGGGGGATACATCCCAGCACGATCCAGGTTATAGAATAGAGTCTTCCAGCTCATGCCCCCCTGAATGTACATCGTCATCCAAGAAGTAAGCAGCGCGGAATCCGCGTTTGGTGGCATAAATTCCTTGTTGAATTCTACCTTTGTTTCTTCATCGTCTTCCTGCCCAAGCCACCAAGCCATCCAGCGCAAAGGATTGGTCATGCCTTCGGATAGCGTTGTGGACATGTCAACCAGCACTGACTCATCCCCGGCCTGTTTTCGTTTCCATGCTTCCCCGGACTCTACACCGGCGTTTCTTGGTTCAAGCATCCGGGCACCAAGCACACCCATCTGGAATTCTTTCTTCTCGATGTTTTTTAGTAGCGCCTCAAAGCTGCTCTGAACTTCTACAAATTCGGCCTTGGTTTGTGGGTTCGGATAGACGTTCGCCTTTGATCCACCCAAATACACGGTATTCCCTTTTCCGTCCTCACCGCCGCCAGCATCCCCATAAATGAACAGCGTAGGTAATCCAGACAGAAAACATCCGCGCTCATACGATGAACTCTGCTCGTAGTGGTGATAGTTCATTGTGATTAAATCCATAAGCGGCGGTATCTCTGGCTTGCATTCCAGGGAATCCACACCGATTGGCTGGAACGGAATAAAGTGGATCGGCTGTGTGTTTCGCTTCGGATATCTTGGCCAAGTGTCCACGACAGTTTCTTTGCCTGATGCTGTGCTGACTTGGTACAAGTACTGGACATATTGCTTTTCTTCCAGCTTCAATACCTTGTGCAGTTCCTCTGCTTCCTTCAATTCAACCTCGGGATACTTTGCCGGATCTTCTAGCAATCGAACAAAAGACAATTGCCTTCGTCCTCCCACACTAGAATACCCCCAGTTCAGTATGGTTTCAGTTGCATACATGCACATATACGGCCTTGCGCCCACAATCCCAGCGTCCGCTACCGTCGCACCTTCGGCAACTGGCGTATGGTCTACCAGTACACCAACACGTCCAACAGTAAGATCGTCAAGTGTTACCTTTTGTGAGAAAGAAACGAAGGAGGTACCAGCGTTATCGATGTTAGTTAGATACGCTCTTAGTACATCCGTAACTTTAACCTCAGGCGGTCTGCGGAATATCATCCCGCGAAGGGCAATGATTGTTCGCCACGTTGCCCCGAACCAGGGAGTCATTTTAAGCCGCAGGTTGTATGCCGGATCGTCTTCCATATTTAGCCTGGGCAAGTGTTCCTCGCGCGCAGCGTGAACCTCATACTCACCATCTGCAGCGTCTCGCGCATCCTTCCACCGTTGCTGCATCTTTTCATATTGCGGATGTAAAAAACTCACAGGCCACCTCCCACGCTGACTTTTCTTAAAGATTGGATTATAGGCATTTCGTAGGCTACCGGGTAGCCAAATGCATCGTTCTGGTGATCAAAGCCGCTTTTCTTATCTGGTTCGCCATTCGCATCGTATGCCTGTTTCTCAAGGCAACCCGCCGTTACTGGGCACAATGCCGCATTCACAAACAATTTTCCTTTCGCAAAAGCCGTATTGACCGCGTTCACGCGATCCTTGACATATGGGTTCGTTGCGTGCGATCTGACCTCGAATCCGGCCAAGCGTAATTGATGCAAGTCAGTAATCGATGCATTACCAGAATCCCGGCTCCCGCCGCTGGCATCCGGGTACACGATCCTTCTGAACTTCGCTGCCGGGTAGCGTTCATTCAACACTCGAATCATGTCCGGCGTGTCAAACAGTTCCTTCAGTTCTGCCACCTGATGCCACGCTTCCCCACGTTCAACGAAGATACACGCGGCCATTCTCTGTACGTTAAAGTCCATGCCGATTATCAGCTTTTCACCACTAGGTCGTATCGTTTCTGTGCTGTTGTGTGTTGTTCGATTGTAGTATCGATATACAGTGCCAGACTTAAGGTTGACAAACTGTCCATTGACATAGGCTAGAACAAGCTCTGGCGTGTACGCTTCCAGCAGAGAAGGAATATAGTCATCGGGAAGGTTTGCGGCGTTGTCGTAGGTACTGGCTTGGATCAGGCCATAACTTTTGCCCAAGGATGGCGACTTCAGTACATCTTCAACAAATAGTTTGTGTGTGGCTAGGAATCCTTCTGGAGTGGTGGTTACATCGATTCCGTTCTTAAGCTCTGGCAAGTTATAACGCATCCGGGCAATGATCTTGCGCCACGATAAGATGGCGTTTTCCAGTTTCATTGTGTCGAATTCATCAATCATCGCATGTCCAATCTTGAACCCGATGATTGAGCTTGGCTTATCCAGTGACCGGCATATTGTTGTGGCTCGATATGCCCCGCCGCTATAATAATGAACCTCATGGTCTGAGGTTTTAATCTGGACAGAAAAGCCGAACAGGTGTGCAACCTCTTCAATTGTTGGATAAAAAATATCCCGTATTTGTGGATAAGTTGGGGCGAAATATCCCGAATTAACTCTCGGGAACCGGGCATGGTGTATGCATAACGCCATACCTCCGGCGAAAGTTTTTCCAGACCCGAACCCCGCGACATATGCCCTAAACTTTTGGGGCATGGCCAAGAATCTAGCCTGGGGTACTATCGGGCGTACTGTCAGGCTTGCTTGCGTCATACGGCATAAGCGTGATGTTTATCGGTTGAGCAACCTTGTCCTCTTCCTCTTCGGGGAACTTGTCGCGTTGCCCAAGGTACTGCTTACCGAGCCAGATTTGCATGGCCGGGTTTCCGGCTTCCGCACTTTTCCATTGCATCCGGCGCAAAGATACCTTTCCTGTGGCTCTCTTCTGTTCGTATACTCCCTTGAATCCTTTGCCAAATTTCTTCTTGCACCAGGCCGTCAGTGTTTTGTCATCAACCCCCAACACGTCACATATTTCTACTTGGGTACATTGCACCTTACATAGCGCATTGAATACGTTCTCATCAATAACCGATTCCGGCTTGTATTTCGACTTTTGTTTTTCACCTTTGGATATTGGCATATAACCTACCTATTTTATTACTGTTTCATCGGAAATACTTGCGCGTAGTGTGTCAAATTCTTCCCCGGTTCTCTCTAGTGTTGCTTTCTTGCCTGTGAAATCCTGCCAGCGTTTTATAATTACGTCGCAATATTTTGGGTCAAGTTCCATAACTAAACTTACTCGTGCGGTTTTCTCACAAGCAATTAAAGTCGAACCGGAACCCCCGAATAGGTCTAGCACTACCTTCCCTACATTGAACAAGGAAAATATTTCCTCGATTAGTGCATAGGGTTTCTGCGTTGGATGTACGCGTGTTTCTCCCACTTCACTGTCCCTTCTAAATCCCATCCACAAATGGTGAAATACCCTAGCTGGGCCTTTTATGTTTGTCCACGCCAGCTCACAATCAGCTTGATCAGTGTGATTATTTGCTTCCTGCTTATCCCAAACTAACCAACAACTACTATTCGGCAGTTCGGCATCACGGCAATAGTGATTGGCTCCCCAAAACAGCATAGGTTTATTAAGACCCAAACAAAGCGTAAATACACGGCAAGCCACTGTAGTTGTGCTATCTCCTAGTATTTTACCCTTATTTGTTGTTCCAGGCTTATTCATCTGCACAGCAATACCGTAGGGAGGGTCATTGTGTATAAAATCGATAGGAATAGTTGCTAATCTATTTATGTCAACAATGTTTTCGCTATCCCCACACATCAACCGATGTTCTCCCAACAACCAAACATCCCCCAATTTTGTCACCGGGTTCTCAGGAACCTCTGGCACTTCATCCTGGTCTGTGTTGCCTTCTGTTCCTGTGCTCTTGTCAAGAAGCTCATCCAACTCATCGCCACTGAAGCCCAACAACCCGAGATCGAAATCCGCATCAGTTAGGGCTTCAAGCTCCAAAGACAAAAGTTCATTGTCCCATTCCGCCAGATCGTTTAGTCGATTATCCGCGATCCTGTACGCCTTCTTTTGCGCCTCTGTTAGTCCTTCTGCTATATGCACAGGGACAACACTCAGCCCAAGATTCTGTGCCGCCTTTAACCGAGTATGACCAACGAGAATGGTCAGCGTTTCGTCAGTAACAATCGGCTGACGGAATCCGAACTCTTTGATGGATGCTGCCACGGCGGACACCGCTTGATTGTTATGCCGTGGATTGTTTGCATAGGGAATAATACGGCTAGTCTCTATCTCTTCAACTTTCATTGATATCTCGCCCATAAAAGTCAAAGCATACCCTACATTGCGATTTTTCGCCAATCGCCCAACAAGACGGGCGGGTGTGCTTAAGAAGTAGGGGGTGTGCTTACAAATTTACCCTGGTGTGCTTAAATATTGTCCTTTAAAATCAGTGTTTTGTGTGTGATACTCAAAACAGAAAAACATTTTGAGTACTCATTTTAGTAAAATTTTTCCCTTTAGAATCAAAGACATACCTATTTTAAGGGGGTATATATACTCAATTAATTAATTAATTAATTATATATAAGAACGGAACTGTATAAAAATAAAAAAAGAATACAACAACAACGCTTATGTAGCTACACTACTTTATTCTTATTGTGGTGATTCTACCTAAAGATTTAAATACTACTCAAATTTATGAGTAATTGAGTAAATAACACCTAACCCTTTGATTACAATAACTGTGTCCCGTCTTTGGGCCACTTAAAACGCAATTTAGCGTTAAGCACACCTGTGTTTTTACAAGTATGTGCTTAAAATCCATTGTGTATAAAATAAAAGATAAAAACTCAAACATAGTGTAAAGTAGTGTGGTACTATTACTGAAACCAACCCAAAGGACAAATAAACATGAACCAAGACGACCGCAAAAAAGTACAAGAACTACCCCCAGGAGAAAACATAGAGATTCCCGGCTACCTCAGTGTTATCACGGAAGAGTTGAAAGAAATAGAGCAACAGACCGGCAACCGGTACGGAACGCTGGTAACCCACAGAGGAGCAGAAAGTTTCGTGCGCGTCACCAATTTGACCAAGAAACCATCTCTGCGTGGGCAAGTTGAGCAGATACTACAAAAACTAACCCCGGATAATCCTGTAGAGATACCAAAAGGCACTCTCGCCGCGCAATACGCCTACGCCCACGCAAAACATATGGGGTTACGGTATCGAATAACAGACGGAAACGTGTCCATTGCGGATGAACTATCCCTTCGCGCACAGGTGCACCAAATCATGGAAGGCCTTACGGAAGATAATCCGGTACAAATACCTGCCGGGATACAGGCATCAAATTACGCCTATACCTACGCGGCATCAATGGGAAAAAAGTGTACTGTACGAAACGGAACAGTAACGCTCTCAAAAGAAACAACACCCTCACTACGAAGTATGGTACTAACCGCCCTGGAAGAATTAACCGAAGCCAACCCAGTAACAATCCCGCCTGGTATCCAATCCGCCCAATACGCCTACGCTCACGCCAGAGAACGCGGCCTGCGCTACAAAATAACACCAGGTGGAATCGTAAGCCTTGCACCAAAACAGGAAGAAACAAGAAAGATTGACCTACTCAAACGACTCATCAACCTGGAAAAAGGCGAAACCGTCACAGAACAAGTAACGCAAGCATATCTGCGTAAAGTCGAGGACGTGAGCGGTTATAGTTTTTTATTGAATGATGGTGTTGTAACTCGGTTGAAGTAGCACGGAGAAAAGAAAATGGCGACAGTATCAAATAAAAGTGAAGCCACCTGCGAGCAGGTTTATCGGTTGTTAAAGAAGCTTACAAAGGACAATCCTGTAACGATTCCCAAATGTCCTCTCGCTGCGTACTACGCACACAAACACGCACGAGACCGGGGTATGCGCTATAAAATAACATCTGGTGTTGTTAGCCTCGTTAAAGGAGTTGATACAAATAAACGTGAACTACTTAGACGACAGATAATACAAGGAAAAATTGCTTGGTTGAAATAACACTTGACTTCTACGCAAAACAAGATATAATAACCACATCGCAGCGAACAACAGAAAAGGAGAAAACAAAATGGCAACACCCCACGCACTAGCAGCTAAAAGTATCCGCAGCCAACTAAAAGCAATCGGAGTAAAAGCAAGCGTCACTAGCGAATCCTTCTCAATGGGAAACGCAGTTCGTGTATCTTGCATAGATTTGTCAAAAGAAGTGTCGGATAAAGTCAAGGCAATTTGCAAAGCACACCAATACGGCAGATTTGACGGCATGACAGATATGTACGAAGACGACAACAGAAATGATTCACTGCAACAAGTAAAATATGTAACCTTTTCTGAAAACATAAGCGACGAAAGAAAGCAAGCGATTTGGGCAGAATTACGTGCTGATCTCGCACAAAACAACAGTGACCTTCCAGAAGACTACGCGCAGAACAGTGGAAGCTACGTGTACAGCGAAGGCGAAACTATCGGGCTACTGGTACGCAGAGCCTTCTTTGAAAGAAGAGCATAAGGAGAAACACATGACAAAAGAAAACGATTTTACCTTGCAAGAACTTGAACTAATCGCAACGCAGATGCCGCTTATCGCAAAGAATAGCGACCTTATGCAGAAGATAAACGCAAAAATAAAGAACAGGACACCAAGAATAATCCGCATAGGAGAGTTTGACGTGCCTGAGCCGTTGCGTGAGCCTCCTAATGCTGGTACGACTATCTTTGTTGCTGATCCTACAGTTACGTCTCGTTATGCACACTTGACATGGACTTCATATCCAGTGGCCGAAATGCTGTTGCAGCGGGGATTACTGCATACAACAAGAGATGACGCAATTATTCACACAACAGCATTAGTTTCACTTACAGAAACAAAGTAATCCCCACGGGACTTCAACAGAAAAGGAGAACCCATGAAATCATTCAACCAAGAAATCAAATCCGCCCTAGTGGCGGAAATACGCAAGCACCGTGAGCAAGATCAGGTTGTTCAGGGGAACTATGGTACTTATGAAGATGGACGTTTTAGGGGCTGTGCTGTGGGCTGTGTAGTTCACTCGTATTTGGTTGCAGCCGGGGAGGATAGTGTTGTTGTTGTGGGAAACGGAGAATACCATAAAATGTATGAGTCGATGTTTGGTATCCCTAAAATCCTAGCCGAACTTCAAGACATAATTCACGAAGGCCTATCCGACGAAAGCTTCCCAACATGGCCGGAACGATTCATGGAAGCGGTGCCAACGGATACGGAGTTATCGTTGGTTTTTCCTAAGTTCGCGTTGTGGTTTCTGACTGACGAAGGGGTGGGGATTTTTGGCCATGCTGTTGGCACACCACAACAAGAGGTAGCAGGACTATTTTCTGCAATAGTGGCCAGAGAACATATTCCGATACAGGTTTGGAGAGACTGTGCTGAGATAGCGCGCAAGGTGCGAACTATAGGAAAACCGGAGGACGCAACCTGTACTGCCCGTGCAGTCAATCATATTCTTTCTGCGTTCCTTGGGGTGTCTGGTACCGAGCGTAGATACTTGGTTATTGCGCTGGATATTGCAGAAGATTTGCATGTAGAAAAATACCATACAAGTTACTACGAAAAATGCGCCGAAAAACTAATCGAACTACTAAAGGCTGAAGGCAATGTATAACGAATACAAAACCCAACCCTTCCCCTACCAGCTAGAAGACTTACTAGTTACCCGCGAAGCGTTTAACTATGCGCTATTCTATGAACAGGGACTAGGCAAGACGAAAATGTCGATCGATACCGCTTCTCACCTTTTTCGTCTTGGCTGGATTGACTTCGTGATGATCGTGGCACCAAACGACGTACACCGAAACTGGATAGAAGAGCAGTTACCTGTACACCTACCTGACGACGTTAACGCACAATCCCTGGCGAAATACTATGAAACAAATCGGGCAGGCACGAAATGGCACGAACAAATGTTGAAGGTAGCCTCAGAATATCCCGGTCTAACCTGGATCGCCATCAGCTACGACGGAATATGTACCGATCGCGGAAAAGCTTGGGCACGTGAAGTAATGAAAAAGCGCAATGTACTTTTCATCATGGACGAATCGCACACGATAAAAACGCCCAACTCGGGTGTGACTAAAACCGTTCGTGATCTGGCGAAACGTGCTAAATTCCGCCGCATTCTGACGGGTACGCCCACAGATAAGCCCTTCGACATCTATTCTCAGATTGCCGCCGTGGACTCGGAGTTCTGGAAGTGCCACCGTTTGGGCACATTCCAAGAGTTTAAAAATATGTTCGGGGTGTTCTTTCAGCCTATCGATCCGCTGACCGGATTGCCGGAAAAGTACAAGATACTGAAAGGCTATAAAAACCTTCCGTATTTGAACCAAATCATCAAAAAGATATCGGTTCGCCGGACAAAAGAAGAAGAGCTTGACCTTCCGCCCAAGCTGTACAGCAGACGTGACTTGAACATGAGCGCGGAGCAGACTCGGGTGTATGCTGAGATGTGTCGCCATTACATCACGGAAGTGGAAGAGGGTGTAACGGTATCTGCTGAAATTTCCCTTTCTTTGAAAGGTAAACTTCATCAGATTGCCTGCGGCTTCGTGAAAACCGATGACGGTGACTGGATCAACATACCAGGTAAAAATCCGAAGCTCGAAGCAGTGAAAGACATTGTGGGCAACAGTCAACACAAGCTGATTATCTTCGCGTTTTATACCCATGAAATAACCCTAATCGTTGACACACTTAAAGAGTATGGCGCTCTACGATTTGACGGCACCTTGTCTTCTGACGAAAACGCCAGAAACAAAGAACTATTCAAAACCGATCCGAAGCACCAAGCTCTGGTAATGCAAATCGACAAGGGATCCACCGGCCACAACCTCACGGAGGCAAAGACGGTAGTATATTTCTCTAATACCTTCTCGTACCTAACCCGCGCACAAAGTGAAGACCGTGCCCACCGAATAGGGCAAGACAATCCTGTCTTATATGTTGACTTGGTAATGAAGAGAACAGTTGACGAAGAAATAATAACCGCGCTACGCGGCAAGTGCGACGTGGCAAGTACGATTGTTGGTGATCAAATGAAGGAGTGGATATGACACTACTCGCAGAACTAAAGCACACCGCCCAAGACCATGAATGGTACCCAACAACCAACGAGATCATCGAAGCATTCCACAACCACGTTCATCATTTCGAGATTGAAAGCCTTCTGGATATTGGGGCCGGTAACGGCAAAGTATTGACCGCGTTCAAAGACAAAAACAGCAAGCAAGAGCATGGCTATCACACCGATTTGTTGGCGATTGAAAAATCGCAACCATTGCTTGAGAGTTTGCCGCCTGATATCGGAATCCTCGGCACGGACTTTTGGCAGCAATCGTTGCTTGATAAGTCAGTGGATTGCATTTTCTCGAACCCGCCTTATCGTGAGTTTGTGGAATGGAGCGTGAAAGTAATTCGCGAGGCCAATGCTAACTTGATTTACCTGGTTGTGCCGCAGCGGTGGAAAGATCAGAAGCAAATAACGGCAGCGATTGAGGCAAGAAGAGGCGGATATGAAGTAATCGGCAGCTTTGACTTCCTGAATTCCGAAGATCGGCAAGCACGCGCCAAAGTTGACCTGGTGTTTATTTGGTTGTGCCATGAATCTCAATTGCGCGGATCCCACCAGTCACGCAGCAGAGTGGGCGCGATGACGGACCCATTTGAGCAATGGGTATGCGAGTTTTTCAAGTTAGACGATAAGCAAAAGCAGACAGGATCGGATCACGTTCGAGACACCGAAACGCAGAAAACCAGGAAAGATAAGGTTAAAACGGCCTTGGTTACAGGGAACGGCATGATCGAAGTATTGGATAACCTGTACCGCGATGAGCTGGCATTCCTGATAGGAAACTATCAGAAGGTTGCTGAACTAGACGCGGCGTTGTTCAAAGAGCTTGAGATATCGATACGCTCAATAACAAGCACACTCAAATCACGCATAAAAGGATTGAAGTCATTCTACTGGAATGAACTGTTTGAAAACTACGCGCCTCTGACGAATCGCCTAACCAGCGCAAGCAGAAATAGTTTTATAGAAAGCATTCGCCGCAAAACCAACATCGACTTTAACGCATCGAATGCTTACGCCATCACGATATGGTCAATCAAGAATGCTGATCAATATCTTGATAACCAGATGATTGAGACGTATCGCAAGATGGTCAACGCGGCCAATGTGATCAATTACAAATCCAACGAGAAGGTATTTAAGAATAACTACTTCCGTTATAACTGGGATGAGCATTCACACTTTAAGTTGGATTACCGGATTGTTATTGAGCGTATGGGGGGCATTGATAAAAGAGACTGGACACACGATGCCAGGGGTGGGCTGGCTAATAGCTCAGCTGATTTCATAGATGACTTGATTGTCGTAGCCAATAACCTGGGATTTACCTGCACAGATGCGGTTATTGCCCACAATTTTGAGTCAGGCAAGAAAGAAACTTTCATTTGCGCAGACAAATCAGTAAAAGAGACTGAGTTAATGACCGTGCGCGCTTACATGAACGGCAACCTGCACCTCAAACTCAACCAAAAATTTATACTGGCTTTGAATGTCGAGATTGGCCGGCTAAAAGGCTGGATTCACAACGTTCAACCTGCAGCTGCTGAAATGGAAGAGAAAGAAGAGGAAGTATCGACCTACTACAAATCAAGCTATACCCTGATTGGGGACAATACATTGACTAAATTATTAGGAGTAACTAAGTGAACAAATTATTCATAATACTTGCCTGCGAATTAACAGCCATTATTTTTGCGGCTGGGGCTGTTTATATGGGAATCAATGAAATATCTGGATGGGGTTGGTTTATTCTTGGGGCAGTATTTACTACAGCAAGTGTTGAATTTGGGAAGGGTAGGTAAAATGCACACAATAACCGAACTAGCCAACGCCGCAAACCGCGCCAAGACAACAGTAATGGACACGCTTCGCGCCGAAGGCATCGAATTTATAGAAAAGATCGGAAGACAAGGCGGCAGGCCGTTGAAGCTTTATAAAATAACGGTTCAGGAATTTATCAAATTACAAGAAGCCAGAACACCAGGCAAAAAACCAAAGCCGAAGGTAGAACAGCAACAGATCAGCGGCATTAACGATTTATTGCTGGCAAGGTGGAGCAAATAGCTTGACATTTAGGCCGGATGGTGTAAGATGAACGTATCAATAAATTAATAGAAAAGGAGAATAAAATGCCCAAAGGATTCACCCTAGGCGTACGAGTGTCTCGCATGGATCGATACGCCGCCGTAAAACTTCGTCAACGCATCAAGGGAGAATTGCTTCGCGCCCCGAATGTCACACACAAAGAGCTTTTCAGCCGATTTTTATTACGTGGGTGGCTCCCGAATAAGGTCAACAATGAGTCCCTTGGAACCTTCGGCTTTAGGGGGCAGTTCCGTACAGTCAAGGAAGACATAGGCCATGTGTACTCAGAGTTTTTTCTCTCTTTTCTACAGCGTGCGGTAATCGGGGCCTATGGGGAATTTCATATGCGAGGCAAAGCACCACATGCATACAATGGAATGCGAGAGCTTGTAAGGATGACTGGACTGCAAGAGACAACCATCCGTGATATTTTGATTTTAAACGGAGAAATTGAATGAATAAATTGCACGTACTACCAAACGGCGACGGCATTGACCTACGCCGCGTTACTGCGGTCAAGTTTGTCCGCGCAATGCCAGTTAGGGAACACGACCAGGAACCGGCAGTTAGGGTTGAGTATGAAGGAAACGACTTCGGCCCAAACAGAATAGTTGCAATCGATGTTCCGTTTCGTTCTGACACAGCCGCCCTAGCCTTCCGTGACGAACTAATCAAACTCGTCAACAGCAAAGGACAAGCAACCTGGAAACCCGATCAAATCGAAGCAGCACCCGACGGCAGCGGCTTTGGTGATTGGTATCAACGATACAGGGTTTGGAATCGTGACAAGACGGTGGTGCTACTACATACTGACGTATTGAAAGACGCAATTGAATTTTTAAATAAAGGGTAAAGCTAACATGCAACACCACAACCTAAAACTTTTCACAAAATACTTCCAGCCGGTAGTTGACGGGGATAAGCGCAGCGAAGTTCGCGCCAACGACCGGCAGTATGAGGTTGGCGATATCGTAACCCTGCACGAAGGGCAACCCGGTCTTAATGGTTTCGAGTACACAGGCCGATCAATATCCGCGAGGATAAGTTTTGTTGATAACTTCGGGTGCAAGCAAGGATACGTCAGTCTATCCCTAAGCGATGTGGGCTTAGTATTCGCTGACGATTACCCTGAATTTTTGAAGGAACAGGCATGACAACCCTACCTAAACTATATGTTGCTTCTCGCGCTTCTATCCCAGGTCGTGCGGAAATGTGGAAGGAATTGAGAGACGAAAAGGGATGGAACATAATTTCCACTTGGATTGACGAGTCAGCCCCAGGCCAAACGGAAAGCATGACAGAACTATGGCATAGAATAACCACAGAAGTTTCTTCTTGTGATTCGTTAATCTTGTACGTTGGGTGGAACGATAGGTTATTGAAGGGTGCGCTCGTTGAAGCAGGAATGGCACTAAGCTTGGGCAAACACGTCTTTGTGGTTTTTGAGGAAAGTCTTACAATGGCTGAAATGAAAGATATATTAGGGTCATGGCTCGCGCATCCTAACGTAATAGTAAGCGCATCCCTTTTCATGGCACACACAAAAGCAAAGCAATTATATAGTACTCAACGGAGAGAACAGTGACCGTCTACGTAGTCCAACAACCCCAACGCTGGAACCATGAGAAGCAAGCAATGGAGTCCGCCTTCGACGTGGTTGAAGCAGAAGAGTTCGGCGACCTGGTTTATCTGCTCTCCCCTATGGCCAAGCCGTTCAATGTAGAGGACTCGATCCTTGGGCAGATTAAGGAGGGGCTGGCACGGTTTGGGGAGGATGACTACCTTTTGCTTATTGGGAATCCTGTGTTGATTGGAATTACTTGCACTGTAGCAGCCGCACAGAATAAAGGCTCTGTGCGGCTGCTACAGTGGAGCGGAAAGAATAAGAAATATATTCCGATTACTGTGAAAAATCTCTTGACTTCTACGCCGAACAGTGTAGAATAACCAAATCGCAACACAAACAATAGAAAAGGAGAAACAAAATGGGAATGTATACCGAATTAGTCTTGAAATGTTCAATAAAGAAAGACTGCCCGGAGCAAGTAAAAGCTATCTTAAATAGCCTATTTAATGGTGTGGAATACAACAAGGAATTGCCTAACCATCCCTTATTTTCTTGTGATCGGTGGCATCATATTGGAAGCAGCTGTAGTTTTTACCATGTGCCGTGGCACGACTCGAAATACGAAAAAGACTACATATTCAGTCGTTGCGACCTTAAGAACTATGCGCACGAAATAGAAAACTTCTTGGACTGGATTAATCCACACATCGACGCTCAACCTGGTACCTGTATAGGTTGGAAGTGGTACGAGGAATACGACATGCCCACACTTTTATTTAAGGCATAGGATAAACAATGACAACAGACATGCAACGCCTAAACACCCTTGTCCATGAGCAGCTTATGGCAGAGGAAGAAGCAGCTCGGGCTGAGGATTCACTCAACCGCGCGAAAAAGAAACTGGCCCGACTATCTGAATATGTTATTCCCGATGTCATGGAAGAAATGGGAATAAACGAGTACAAAACGAACGACGGCCTAACCATAAAACTGAAGCAGGCAATCCGGGCAAGCATCTCTGAGGTAAACCGCTCAGATGCCTTTGGCTGGATGACAGATCACGACCACGAAGCAATGATTAAGACCAGCATAGTTATTGAGAAGCCAGCGCTGCTTGATGACTTCGAGAACGCAGACGAACTCAAGGAAGCTTTGCAATTAGTCATGGACAATCTGCCCAGCACCGAGAACAAGAGTATTCATTCCAGCACGTTGTCAGCATTCGTACGAGACAAGCTGGAAGATGGTGAAGAAATACCACTGGATACTTTCTCAGTATTTAGACAAGTAACCTCAGTTATCAAAACAAGTAAGTAAGGTAACGCCGGGAACCTTTCCTTAACCGGCAAACAATGTAAAGGAGCAGTACAATGGCAACTAAGAAGACAGCAGCAGACGAGGCCACAGCAGTGGCGACGCAAGGAACCACGGCAGTGGCCTCTTATTCGGGATACGAAAGCATGGAATCATCCGGCTTCGAGAACCAAGACAACCGGGACTATGCCTTACCCTTCTTAACAATCCTGCAAGGGCTCAGCCCACAGCTTGAAGAGAACAAAGCCCTGCGGCAAGGCCTACTGTTTAACTCAGTAACGGGCGAAGCATTCGACGGTGACGAAGGTGTGCGCTTCATTCCTTGCGCAACAAAGCACTCATTCATCGAATACAAACCACGCAAGCAAGGTGGCGGATTCGTGACCGAACACAAACTGGATTCCGAAGTAGTGAAAAACTGCCTGGAAACCCAGGACTTCGGTAAGTACACTGTGGGCGAAAATGAACTGGTCGAAACGTACCAGGTATTCGGCATTATCGATGGTGAGGATGGCCTATGCCACGCGGCAATATCCTTCAAATCGATGGCAATCAAAAAATTCAAAGGCTGGATGACGCAAGCCCGGACTATCCAGATTCAATTGGAATCCGGCAAACGAATCAACGCTCCTCTGTTCTCGCACGCCTACCGGCTACGGACAATCGCAGAGAAGAATGCGAAGGGTAGCTTCTATAACTGGAACATTAAGTTCGATGGCGAAAACGCAGCAGCTTGCCGATTGGCTCCGGACAGTGAACTGGTTCAAATGGCTGTAGCCTTGAACAAGGTGGTGCAAGAGGATAAGGTGAAGGTTGATCATGATTCGGTAAGCCGATCAGAGTCGAATTCAACTGAAGCTGAGACAGAGTATTAATCAAGCAAGCCACGGTATCATATGCCGTGGCTTGCTTGACAAAGAGTTACCAACCACATGTAAAACAGAAAAGGAGCAATTATGTATTTCAATTCAAGCAAACATACACCGAAAGGAAGCCCAACGCTTTTCTCTATGTATCCCGAGCCACAAAACACGCCACTACAGTTCTTTGTGTACTTTTTAGCACTGATCGCCAGTGTGTTATGGGCCGGATCGGTGTTCGTTGCGCTGTGGGAACTATTTGTTTTGCCTGCGTTAGGCAGACAGCTACTGCTTACAGAGGCTGTTGGTGCGGTTATTACTGTGCGAATACTATTCGGTAATTCCGCAGAGACTGAATCAAATATGACATGGGCACTTATCCGAAACAGACTGCTTGATTGGACACTACGCCCTTTAGTTGCCCTTACGGTTGGCGCAATCGTTTACGCTTTCGTGTGAGGTAATAAAATGCGACTAACAAAAGCAATGAAGGAAGAAATAGTAAGCTCAATCCTGCGAGACGTGCCGAAGATTGACCATACGGACAAGATTGTGGCTTTGGTACAACAGTATGCCTACGATTCTTTGCCTGACGAATTAAAGGCTGTGCCGAAGGCAATATTGATTGAATACCTTGATCCCGGGACTGTGTGGGAAAGCAATCTCAAATATTGTATAGAAACTAGCATTCACGTAATAACGGATAAATTCAAGCTTGACCTGAAACTTTATCCAGAACTGGTAAAGCTTATCGAGGAACAAAAAGCAGCCAAGGAAGCACGTAATGGACTTGAGCGTACCCTGGTAAACAACATCTACACAATCAGCACAGTCAAGCAATTCGAGCAACGCTATCCTGAATTGACTAAGTATCTGGATAAGCCAGTAGTTCACGCAGGATTGCCCACATTTCCCCTAACCGATATGCTCACTAAAGCAGGATGGACACCAAAATGACAATATTCCAGATTCCAGAAGGAAAGGTAGTTGATAGTATTGAATTTAAATCAGGTGAAAAAGCGGCGGTGCTTAACCTCCGGTACAAAGAAGGTAAGCCAGAGGAAAAGAAACGTGTTGCTGTCTTGTGCGAAACAAAAGAACCTACCGGTATTTATCTAAGCAACCTTACGGGTGAACTTGTTGTTTGTGGTAGGGCAGACAAACCTGACCCATCATACTACGTTCCAATGAAGAAAGCTGAATCAGGGGAGTTTGTGGTAATACAGCAAGATAGCCTGCGCACGGCTATTACTAAGGTGGAAAGTTGCTTAAGTACGTGCGTGTGTCCAGGCCACGCTATCGATGTGGCCTGGAGGGAACTAAATGAGTTATTTGTGGAGCCTAAGTAATGTCTTGGACTCCACAACAATCCGCCGCCCTCCTCAGTGTGCGGAAATGGTTTTCTCAAAAGGATAAACCTTTCTTCACCTTGGGCGGTTGGGCCGGTACAGGAAAAAGTACAATCGCCAATCATATTGCTGAAACCTTGGGCGTACCCACTCTGTTCATGGCCTACACCGGCAAGGCGGCATACGTTCTAAAGAAAAAGGGTGTGCAGGATGTCAGCACGGTGCATAAAGCAATATATACGCCAAAAGGGCAAGCCAAACTAGAAATCCAAAAACTTCAGGTTGAGTTGCTTTCGTGTAGTGACGAGAAACGGAAGCGAGAGATCAACTACCAACTCGACAACCTTTCCCGGCCTTCCTTCGCATTGCGCAATGACAGTCCGTTATCCGGCTGCGGCCTTGTGGTCTTGGATGAATACTCTACGATAAATCAGCGAATGGGTGAAGACTTAATTTCTTTTGGGTGCCCAATACTTGCCCTTGGTGACCCCGGCCAACTTCCTCCACCGTTTGGCACGTCCTTTTTCACGGGACCACCGGACGTTATGCTTACAGACGTGAGAAGGCAAGCAAAGGACAATCCGATCATCCACCTTGCAACACTGGCGCGGGAAGGAAAGAACATCAGCCTGGGCGACTATGGGGATAGCCGGGTAGTGCGCCGTGGCGGAAATAGCGACTTTGTGAAAGAAGCAGATCAGCTTCTTGTAGGCATGAATAAGAGCCGCGATGCCGGTAACCGAAATTTGCGCAGAATGCTGGGATTCGAGGGTGATTTCCCGAATGCTGGTGAAAAGTTGGTATGCCTTAAAAACAATGCAGAGGTTGGTTTCTTTAATGGGCAGACTTGGACGACGCTGGAAAATGCCACGGTACTCGATGACTGCCTTGGGTTAAGTCTTGAGGATGAGGAAGGATTAAAGGCTGGGGCACTTGCCCAAACAGCCCCCTTCCTTGGGCAACCACTTGACCGGTTCACGGATCTCGATACCTTCGATTATGGCTATGCTCTGACCGTACACAAATCTCAAGGTTCGCAATGGGACAAGATTGCGCTGCTTGATGAATGGTATGGTAATCATCGAGATCAATGGTTGTATACTGGCATAACCCGTGCAGCAGAAAAACTGACGATTATCCGCAATGCCTGATTCGATCAAAATCATTAAGCGGAAGCTACGCATCGCATCAGTTACACACCAGTGTGACGGATGCGATGCGTACATAGTAGCAGGAACACATTACACCTATTTCTTTGTACGCTTTGACGGTAGGGCTATGATTCAACGCCTCTGCCAATCCTGCCTACCACTATTACACTAAAATGCACCCACCACTATTCCACACAGTAGAAAGCACCTGGCAACCCCCAAAGCTATGCGACCTTCCCGATTGGTCAAACGCCAAACGGGTAGCAATCGACACTGAAACAAAAGACCCGATGTTAACGAAGACGGGGCCAGGGGGCGGCAGAACGCCTGATAGTTATATAACCGGAATCTCATTCTCCATCGAAGATGGCCCCTCACACTACCTACCGATACGCCACCAGGGTGGGGACAATCTCCCGGTTGAGGAAGTGTTGCGATACATGGCATATCAGGCCACAAACTTTAAGGGTGTGTTGGTTGGTGCTCACCTGTCCTACGATCTGGATTTTCTGGCTTCTGATGACATTCGCTTCACGAAGGTTAAATTTTTTCGCGATATTCAAGTAGCCGATCCGCTGTTGTACGAACTGCACCAGCACTACTCGATGGGTCACATCGCCGCGCGCTGGGGCGAACAGGGCAAGAATGAGGATGTATTGCGAGCAGCAGCTAATGAGTATGGTGTTGACCCTAAATCTGAAATGTGGAAACTACCAGCACGATTCGTGGGCGCATACGCAGAACAGGATGCGGTGCTACCGCTTAACATACTACGCAAGCAAGAGCGCGAGATTGACAAAAAGAATTTGTGGCAGATTTACGACCTTGAATCACGATTGCTTCCCTTGCTAGTAAAACTTCGCCGCCGGGGTGTGCGGATTGACACAAAGCACCTGGACTACATGGAGTCGTGGGCACTGGCCGAAGAACGGCAAATGTTGAAAAACATTCACACCGAAACAGGCCGGTTGCTAAGTCTTGATCAGGTAACGAATCCCCGATTCCTTGCGCCGGTATTCGATGCAATCGGTGTGACTATGCCCACAACAGAAACAGGAAAAGCAAGCGTAGATAAATTTTGGCTGGAATCACTTAAGCACCCTGTGGCCGAATTTGTCTTACGCGCAAGAAAAATAAACAAGCTGCGTAACACCTTCGTGGCCAGCGTCCGCAAGCACATGATCAACGGCAGGATACACTGCACATTCAACCAATTGCGCATGGCCAAAGAAGAAGGCGGACTGGATAGCGAAGAATCTCAGGGTGCGGCATTCGGTCGATTAAGTTGTCAAAGCCCGAACCTTCAGCAGCAACCGGCACGCGAAGACTATTCCGCCATGTGGCGTGCAATCTATTTGCCCGAGGAAGGCCAGCTTTGGGCAAGTAATGACTTTTCATCGCAAGAACCAAGGATGGCAATTCATGTAGCATGTCGTGCACGATCTACGCTTGGGCAAGACGCCTGGGAAACGGCTATTGCAGCAAGAGACACATTCAGAAGGCATCCCCGAACGGATAATCATGCGATGACTGGAGAAATGATTTATGGTCGAACGCCAACAAAACTCGAACGATCCCACGCAAAGACCGTCTTTCTGGGTCTTTGCTATGGCATGGGTGGCGCGAAGCTGTGTAAGCAAATCGGACTACCCACACGCTGGGTTGTTCGTAACCTTGGGCTGACGTGGGAAGAAAGAATGCAGGTATTCGAGTACGGTACACCAGAAGCAGATGCACTAATTAAACAAGGCCAGCAACCGTATGAAGCAGCCGGGGAAGAAGGGCAACGGTTTCTTGCTCTGTTCGACCAGAAAGTTCCCTATGTCAAGAAACTAGCCAAAGCCGTAGAAAGCAAAGCCAAAAGAATCGGTGAGGTTAAGACCTACCTCGGGCGACTATGCCACTTCCCACAAGATCAGTACGGCAATTATGAATGGACACACAAAGCACTTAATCGAGTAATCCAAGGAAGTGGCGCGGATCAAACAAAGAAGGCTATGCTTGACCTGGATGCAGCAGGATTCGATATCATGATTCAGGTGCATGACGAAATAGCGATGAGCGTAAACCACAAAACGGAAGCTGAGGAAGCGGCTCGGATTATGGAGCATACGATTGAATTGGAAGTGCCCACAGTGGTTGATGTGGAAATTGGGGAAAGCTGGGGGCATAGTATGGGGTATGGGAAGGACTATTAAAATAATCCTTTTATTACTATTGACTTCTGCGCCAAACAATATAGAATAACCGAATCGCAACACAAATAACAGAAAAGGAGAATAACCATGACAATAACCCTAGCAACACTACCGAAAGCCACCGCCCAAGAAGTCTACAGTCAAGTGCGTAATCACCTATTGACGCAGAAAATACAATCTATGATTGAATTTCATGGCTGTCAGTATCATGGCCCGGATGGACTTATGTGCGCGGCTGGTTGCCTTGTATCTAATACGGAATACCTGCCAGAAATGGAGGGTAAGGGGTGGGGTTACCTGGTAGATAGAAAAATGGTTCCCGATGCGCACCATGAGCTTATTTCGGAGCTACAAGCAATCCACGATATGCGCGATGCGGCAAGTTGGGAACATTGCCTAAACAAACTAGCCGCCGATTTTAACCTGGAGCCAAAATGATTATTCACGGAAAATATTTAAAAGCACTAGCACTACTAGCGCCAAAGAAAGAACCAAGGTCTTACTTGACTGGGGTACATGTCGAGGTCAAAGGGTCACAAGCAATTCTTGTGGCTACGGATGGGGCGGTATTGGGTGCATTGTGCGTAATTCTCCCAGAAATAGTGGAAGAGCATTCTTTCACTATTTCCTTGTCCATACTGACCATGCTCACGGCAAAAGACGAAGTTACTGTGTCCTACGACAAAGACGAACAAGGGCCTGGAACTGTAACGCTTATTCAAGGTGATAGGGTGCTATCAGGAAAGGCGGTAGAAGGCACGTATCCACCATTTCGCCGTGTGATTCCTGAAAAGGTTTCCGGTGTGCAAGATCATTTAATCGCGGTGAAGTACTTGGAAACTGCGGCGAAGGTTTGCGCTATGGTCAATGGGGTGCCGATGCCCGCAGTACATATCCACTACAATGGCGGGGATGCTTGTTTGGTTGACACGCAGAATGAAGACTTTGTTCTGTGTGTTATGCCGATGCGCGACCCTGGCGAACAAATCAAGAATACATATACTCGTCCGGATTGGTTGTCGTAATGTCCGAATCAAACATGTGGAAAGCGTTAAAACCGTTATTCGAGGATAACGGTTTAGACGCTCATCGCATCGAAAACAAGATAGAACTTGGTACGCCGGATGTGAATTATCTGCATGGGTGGATTGAGTTGAAGTGGAAGAGCAAGTGGCCTGCCCGTGGCGGGGTGCTTGCTGTTCCGCATTTCACCGCGTTACAGCGTAGATGGCTCTGCCGCCGTCAGGATGCCGGAGGCAGAGCCTTCGTCTTGCTAAAAGTCAATAAGGAGTGGATACTATTTGAAGGTAGCACAGGGGCAAAGACCCTGGGTTACCTTCAAAAAGATGAGCTACTGAAACACGCCCTAATCTGCACAACAAACAAAAACAAACTACTGGATTACCTATGATACTGAAACCACACGAACTTTTATATTGCTACCGTAAAAGATCGGACAGCACACAAAAACAGATTGCCGAAGAGTTTGGGCTACCGATCAAGGTTTATCAGGCCATTGAGAACGGCAAGAAAGAGATGCCGGAGAATGTGTCCAAAACGTTGGATACATTCTTCCAGATGAACACGGGAGTCACTAAACTCGACAAATGCATCGCCCTGCGCCGCAGACGCAACTTTTACCAGCGCCAGATCGGGGAACAGATAGGCTGTAGCCGCGCGTGGATCAACGAAATGGAAACAGGCAAGGTTGATCCTGCAAAGCTGATAGCCTATTGGGAAAAATCACTGCTGCGTGAGTTGTGAAATGTTGGGCGATACGCAAGCCGCGATAGACTTTCTCGGAAAGTTCTATGGAGGAGCCCGATGGGTTCTTACTGCCGTTGTGCCGGACGGGCCAACGGATACTAAAACATTCAATGAAGAGAAGATAGCCGAAGTCTTTGAGTGGCTTCAGTTATGGCAAGGCAAAAAGAATTTATATTTCCACGTAAACCCCACACGAACGGACAGAACCTCTAAGGCATCAAAAGAGGACATGTACGCTCTGCAATGGCTTCACGTTGATATCGATCCACGCGCCGGGGAGAATATCGAAGAGGAAAAAGCCCGTGCATTGAAAATGCTTCAGAACTTTCCACAAAAGCCCACGGTAATCATCGATTCCGGGGGAGGGTTGCAAGGATTTTGGCGGCTCAAACTTTCGGAAGAGCTGATCGTTGACGGCAACCTGGAAAAAATACAATCGCTCGAACGCTACAACCTGCAACTAGAGAAGGTATTCCAGGCGGATCATTGCCACAACATTGACCGGATCATGCGCATACCGGGCACTATAAATCTACCCACGGAGCGTAAGAAGAAAAAAGGCAGATTGCCTACTCTGGCCAAGCTGGTGGAATGGAACGATAACGAATTCCCGATAAGCAGTTTCATCCAAGCTGTTCGTGTACAAGATAAAATACCTGGACTTGCTGGCGGTCAGCCCAAGGTTAAGGTCGTGTCCGGTGCTGTATTGGATATCGGCGTACAGGAATTGCAGGATTGGGCAAGGGAACACAACAAGATCATTTCAGATCACACCTGCGCACTGATCGCTTCGGGCCAAGACCCGATTAACCCGACAAAGTATTCTTCTCGATCCGAAGCTCTGTTTAAAGTGTGCTGTGATTTGGTTCGGGCTGACGTACCCGACGAAATGATTTTCGCAATAATTACCGGCAACAACGAAATAGCGGTAAGCGTGCGTGATAAGCCAAACTGGGAACGATATGCCAATCGGCAGATAGAACGTGCGAAAGAGGATGTTATTGACCCACACTTACGCCACATGAACGAGAAGCACGCTGTCATTTCCGATATCGGTGGCCGGTGCCGGGTAATCAGCGAGGTCTATGATGAATCGCTTGAGCGCTTCCGTATCAGCAAGCAAAGCTTCGAGGATTTACGCAACCGATATAGACACCTAAAGGTAGTTGTTGGGCAGACAAAAAACGGAGTAGTTGAAAAACCCTTGGGCCATTTCTGGCTCGATCATCCGCAAAGGAGACAATATGAAAAAATCGTATTCGCACCTGGAAAGGAAATCGATACTGCTTATAACCTATGGCAGGGCTTTGCCGTTGAACCTGTCCCAGGATCAAGCCATGAATCTTTCCTCAGACATACCAAAGAAAACCTCTGCTCAGGAAATGAGCAATACTTTGAATACCTTATCAATTGGCTTGCGCGACTTGTCCAACACCCAGACAAGACTGGCCAGGTGGCCATCGTTCTCAAAGGAGAGCGAGGAACCGGAAAATCTTTCTGGGCAAAAACGATAGGTCGACTATTTGGGAGACACTTCATGCAAGTGTCCGACTCCAAGCACCTGGTAGGATCATTCAACGCCCACCTTCGGGACACGGTTCTGCTTTTCGGAGATGAAGCGTTTTTTGCTGGGGATCGTAAGCATGAAAGTGTTCTCAAAACGCTCGTCACGGAAGAAATATTAGTGGTTGAGGGCAAAGGCATTGACGCAGAGGCCGCGCCCAACTACGTGCATTTAATCCTGGCGTCTAACGAAGAGTGGGTTATTCCTGCTGGATTGGATGAAAGACGGTTCTTTGCGCTGGAAATATCGCCCAACGGGAAAGGTAAGTTCGAGTATTTTCAATCAATTCAGTCCGAGCTGACGGGCGGGGGCTATGCTTCGCTGCTTCACTTCCTACTAACCCGAGACATATCTAAGTTTGAAGTTAGAGACTATCCAAAGACAGAAGCACTACAACAACAAAAAATTCTCAGCATGTCCGCCGAAATGCAATGGCTATACAACAAGCTTCAGCACGGCCATATACTGAAGCACGACTCGGAATGGAAATCGGTTATCGTCAAAGAGCATTTGTATGAAGACTACATTGTCGAAATGCAAGAGCAGAGCAAGCAGTATCGGCAGGGACGCACGGGCTTTTTCAATTTCTTATCTAGCGTCATGCCCGAAGGATTCCCGGTATCCCGGCAGCAGCAAATGCTTGTGAAAGTGAGGAACGACAACGGGCACCTGGTCGAGATTCGCAAGCGGGTATATGTGGTAGAGTTTCCGGCCTTAGACGTTCTTAGGGCGCACTGGGACAATAAAATGGGTGGGCCGTTTCATTGGCAACCTGTGGCGGCCACGCAGGGGGAGCTTGAGGCGGAAGATAGGGTGGAGTTTTAGTCTAACCACGATAACCAATAGTGAAAGAAATATTTTTAATCTTTCTTTCACTATGCTTGACTTCTACGCCGAACAAAGTAGAATAACCAAATCGCAACACAAACAACAGAAAAGGAGAAATAAACATGACACCAGAACAAAGACAAATAGTCGACGAAGGGCTATCTGTATTCAACGCGAAACTAACCGAAGACTGTTTGATTCAGAAAGGTAACCGAGTTATTCCAAGCGTAAAAGTAATTGTAGCCAGAAGTAGGTTACGTTTTGAAAACAGAATGACCGGTGATTTAGTCGCATCCGGCCCAATTACCGCAGCGTTCGCTAAAGCATTTTGCAAGAAATTCTGGTTCTGGGAAGAAGGGAAATGACGATGCGGCTAACCGTTTATCTTGACGACGGACACAAAAACTCAAGTGCTGCAATCAAAATTTCCGGTCTGTATGAGGAAGCATTTGAGCCGATACGCACAAATGATCACCCGCTCATGTGCCTTATGGAACCAGGCAGTATGACAATGTCATCACAGACCTTCGAGGCTAAACGTAAACTAAGAGCTGATGCAGCTAAAGTTCTTGCCGAGGAACTGGCAAAAGTCTTAATTCGGCAAATGGAGCAATACGACTACCACAATGGGTACCAAAAGGAGAAGCAAAATGATCGTGTTTAAAAATGAAGGAATACTTGACATTAACAGTATCATCACTTTCGGTGTGTCTGTTAAAGAGAAAGAAAGTGCAATCGGGTTCTTCGGGACTGGGTTGAAATATGCAATAGCTGTTTTGCTGCGGAATGGTTGTGATATTTCGATCAAGGCGGGTGAAGATGTTTATGACTTTGGTACAGAAGAACTTATTGTACGAGGCAAGTCCTTTCCGATCATCACGATGAACGGTAAGCCATTATCTTTCACGACCGAATACGGCAAGACGTGGGAACTATGGCAAGCGGCTAGAGAGCTTTACAGTAATTGCCTTGATGAGGGTGGAATAGTCACCAGTGAAACAGAGGACAGTTTTCCTGGAACTCAGGTCGTTGTTTCAGGTGATGCTTTTGATCTTGTTTGGAAAGAACGCCATACTTTCCTGCTGGCCGCTCCGGTATTGTGGGCGAACGACAGACTTGAGGTGTGCGAAGGCCCGTCAGAGTACGCCTACTATCAGGGAATCCGTGCATACACTCTGCCCACAAAGTCGAAGTTTACATACAACCTGAAGACGCACCAAAAGCTCACAGAAGATCGTGCGCTGGCGAACTGGTGGGGTGCGCAGTTTGAGCTCACTTGGGCACTTGCTTCTTGCGACAACAAAGACGTTTTGGAAAGTGTGATAATCAATAATCCAGAAGTAGAGGAGGATTGGCTTGAAGCAGGATTCTCATTTGATAATCTGCACACAGGTGCGGCACTGAACGAGTTGGTAGGATTCCATATCCGCAACAAAACAGAAGGATTGAACAAGACGCTACTCAAAGAAGCAATGAATCGATCACTTCTCGAAAGCACCCCGGAAGAGGTTGCCCACAACCTTTCCCCGGAAGATGTAACCACAATCAAAGACGCAATCGAAATGGTACTGCGCGCCGGGTTTGACACCACAGCATACACGATAGGCGTTGTCGAATCTTTGGGCGAAGGGGAAACCTCTTGGGCGGCGGGGGATAAGATTTATGTCTCTCGATTGGCAATGGATGCCGGGGCAAAGAAGGTAGCGGCAATTATCCTACTAAGCATTCTGAAAATAGAAAATGGCCTCTATACCGAATCAGCAGAAATGCAAGAATTCTTGCTCGACTTGGCCATTAAATTAGCGATGCGGAGGTGAGACATGCTCCGCGTGGAGATTACGGATAAACGGAAGCAGGCCTTTTGTAGATGGCTGATCTCGAGAGGCGTGGAATTGCTTGCACCTTCCACGCCTCTCGAGATTGCAAGATTCCGGACTGCGGAAGGTATCTCGGTTGTATCTGTAAACGGAAGGGGAGATTTATATTTTGCGGGAAACGGCTACCATATTTGGGACTGTTACCTCAAGGGAAGTGCATGGCGTGCATTCCCAAAGGGCAAACGAGAGGATAAGAAAGGAAGAAGTAGGCTAATGACTACGGTTGCACTTCGAGATGGGGAGAATTGTTTCTATTGCCACAAACCACTGAACGAAGATCGATCGCTGGAACACCTGCTTTCTATCACGTTCGGAGGCTCAAACCACCTGGCCAACTTGGTACTTGCCCACAGGGAGTGCAACGAGGCTGCGGGGAACAAGAGTGTAAGAGAAAAGTTGCAGATTCATATTGATAACTTAGGGGAAAAGCATGGGACAAGCTAAGCAAAGAGGTACGCTAGGAGAAAGAAAAGCTCAAGCTATTGGGGAAGGTAGAACTCCAGGCTGGAGAGCAAGGGAAAGAGAGAAAAACAGGAAGTTTATCGACGAGCTAACTAAGAAAATTATGGCTAAACTTTTTGATGGAAAACTACCTTGACTTTTACGCCAAATTCTGTAGAATAATCATATCAACAACTTTTAGTAGAAAAGGAGAAACACATGAACGAGAAAACATTTGCAGAATATAACGAAGCCAGCGTAAAGGTTAGCCTTTGGTTAGATTCCTCAGGTGACGTCGGCTTTTGCTTTCAGGCTAGTCACGTAGGTGGAGCTACACCAGAGAATTTGGCCATAACAAGAAAAGCTATGTTGAAGTTTAGCGATAAGCTACAAGAATTAATTGTGCGGCAAAAAGAACTTGCCCCAAAACCAGAACAAACCAAAAAATATTGTTACGGTTTCTATCCCAATCCAGAAATGTTTTATGACTGGGAAACGTTTCAAGACATGCTATTTGATGGCAGACTGCACGGGGAAGAGGTTGAGGTTGTTCGTGGTGTGCGAGTGGAATTTGACAACGAAGACTTTATTTCTCCCCATCAAATAGGAGAGGATATTCTTGCTCAGGCCGATGACGAAGGCGGCGAATATGCAGAAGCATACGACGAGGAAGTTTCGGCTTTCTTTGACAACAATGAAGAAAAAGTGCGATCGGTACTGTCGCAGATGATGGAACTATTCGATATTCGCCCAACATTCTTTTCCGTCGAAAAGGAAGAAACCGTTACAGTAGTTGTGGGCAATCGGGACGAAGGGCACATAGTTTAATAGAAAAGGAGAACAGACATGACAACAATCGAAGAGCAAAAGCAAATGTTTTACGCAGGTGGGAGAGCTGCGGCAAGGAAAGCACTCTCCGATTTTATAACCGAAAGACACAAGCAACGGTTTTCATTAGTGGAAGCATGGCGGGTAAATGGTTCTAGTGAAGAGGGTTGGCGTGAAATAGAAAAATTTGACGAAGAGACCGAACGACAAGAACGTATTTTGAGCGGTATGGGTACGTGATGTGCGCCGCAAACCAAGAAAAGGAGAATATGTTTGCAGGTGCCCAGCATATCGATTCCCACATCGCTTCGGCGGTGGGAAGTGTACAGGGTTTCACGTTGTCGCACAGCAGTGGTACACCTTCTTCGGATCGGGAACTTGTGAGAATTGCACTTCACATTCGGATGGTTCGTGCCAAGTAGTTGAAGGCCGGGAATCAGAAAAGGAGTGCCCGGTGTTTCAGGAATTAGTAGGTTTTGAGGAGATACGGTTGCTTGGGCCGTATTGGAAACGGGTGTGGTAAAATAGCAATAAGTACGGACAGCCGGGATTAAACACTGATCCCCTACCGAGTGTTTGGTTCTCGATAAACATCCTAGCGGTCAAGCCCTTCGGGGTAAGGAATCGATGACACCCAGGAAAGTACTGGGACTAACAAGTAAGGCGCGGCGTTGAAGGAAACGCAAGGATAAACCGGATAGGTTGGACAGCGTAAGCTGGGGCTATCCCAAAGTAGTGCAAATCGCGCGGGTTGCACTAGCCTAAACAACCGTAGCTGGTATCAAGCCCAGCCGCCTTAATTGTTAGTGAATGCACGATTAAGCTGACGTGCAGCAGAAGCATGATAGATGCGGT
>ERZ724522.309-NODE-309-length-32960-cov-80.950676_pt1 | contig 32960 bp, 40 predicted proteins | sample MGYA00376055_ERZ724522 | MGnify/ENA primary metagenome ERZ724522 (study PRJEB28724, sample SAMN07190884) | wastewater metagenome | isolation source: effluent of sewage treatment plant in Hong Hong | place: Hong Kong | collected 2016-03-17 ...
TCTTTATCTTTATCTTTATCTTTATCTTTATCTTTATCTTTATCTAGATGCACTTTTTGCGCAGAACTGATGCGAGTAGTGCGCGCTTTTTTTGTATTCCTTTCTAGTAAATTCAACAAGATAGGCATTTTTATTTCTAGTGTGTTTCCAGAAAACTCAAACGAAAGCAGACCGTTTGTGGCGCAAACGTCCAACAAACGTCTGAGATTGGTGGCGCTAATTCGCAAGTTTTGTCTGACAATTCTTGTGTGAAAGCTGAATGAACAATCAACTTCCGTAAGACCATTGTCTTCCTTTTCTAGCTTTTCTGCGCACATTTCGACTAATACGTAATAGCAAAGACCTGTATGACCTAATTGATCCAAAAGATCCTGAATTGACTGACCTCGGTGGCTATCGGAAAAATGCTTAAACCATTTCATTTGCAATTTCCCACTGAGATAATTGATTTTTAATTGTATCTGTGAGAGGAAACCATTCCCTTGTGTCAGAATAGGTTTTTTCGCCAAGATCTTTTAAAATTCGGATGAATGATTTTTCTAACGAGAGAGCTAATTTTTTTGAATCGACTTCGATGGTGTGAACTAGTTGGCATTCATGTTCATAATCAGAAAATGAATAAATTCTTTTGAATGGACTGATTGAGTGACCGATTTTTAAATTATATTTTGGCGAACGTCCGGAGCGATCTAGTTGAATAGCAAAATAAACGAAATAATGTTGCTTTTTAATTATTTGATTTAATGTTTGAGACAAACAAAGGAACCGCCTCAACCGCGAGCCTAAGCCTATTTAAAAGGCTCATCCAAAACGCGTAAATTTGATTTGGCGGTGTGCAAGTGCTCCAAAGTCTGAGGAGTTTGGAGCGGGAGACGGGACTCAAACCCGCGACCTATGCCTTGGCAAGGCATCGCCTAATCGAATAAACGCGCTAAGGATGCAACATTAGCGGTTTGATAATGTTGTTTAATTTGTTTACAGCGAGTTAGCGGCTTTTTTCAAGTGTTTTCTTTTGAAGTGTATATAATTTTCAGTTGTGCGCCAAGACGTGTGTCCCATTAACATTTGAACTTCTGCGTTTGTTAAGCCTTTTTCGACGGCCCTCATGCAAAAGGTATGACGAATGCCCTTCACGTTTAGGTTTTTATTTCTAGCGTACTTTAAAACGATTTTTCGAACCTTTTTGCCAAGACTGTCGGACGTAAATTTTGACCCTTGCCCGAAAACATAAAGACCTTTTAGTTTAATGCTATGAAGCAACCTGTCTACGCGCTTTGTTATAATTACCTCTCGAGCAATTTCGTGATTTTTTTCACTTCGTAAATACAAAACACCCTCAAATCTGGGAAAATACCTATTGCCGAAAGCTCTTCGAACTTTTCGTCGATCTTCACATATAATTTGTGTCTCAACTTGGCTCCATTACTAACAGTCTTTAGCCCTACGCTTAACCTATATGCAATGGACGTTCATAAACAAATCAAGCACACCGCTTAACTGTCTTTTAACAAGTTTATGACTTAATGGAACATTTTCCCCATTTAAGTGTTTCACTTTGAAAATGGGGAATTTTTTGCCTAGAAAGGGATTTTCTCTTCTGTGTCGAACTTTGGCTCTACTTTCTGAGGCTTAATTTCTTTCAAATATTTTTCAGCAGAATCTAAAAACCAAATCATGTTTTCTCGAAGCTTTCCAGTGATCGGCTTCCCGTCGATACCTTGTTTTAAAGATGAATCAATGCGGTCTTTGTATTCAGTGAGTTCGACATAATTAAAACTGTTGAGTTTTCGCCCTTTCATTTTCCCAAAATTAATCTCAAAATCTCCACTTGCAACTTGTTCAACATCAATTATTTCGCTTGGTTTTGTAAAACCCTCTTCTTTTGCAATTTCTTTGAATGCTGCTACGTTTTGTTGAGCTATTGATTGTTCATCAAAAGGCTTAGCATCTGGAATTGTTTGAACCTCAGTCTCGTCAAGTAAACCTAGACCACACAATGACAAAGTTACGCGACGCTTTGCTTTTGTTTCGCATTTTAAAAACGCATTAGCCAAAGACTCACCTTTTAGGCCAGCAACATTAACAGCACCGGTTGATTCATCAATTCGACCAGTTTTATCAGTTCCTTGAGCTGTCACGATATAAATGTCATCAATCTTTTCACGCGCTGTGATCTTAATTGAAACGCCGTGAACCTTGCGGAGTTGGTCGGTTGCATCTCGTTTAGCATACAGCGTGAGTTTTCCATTTAACTGAATATAGTCGAATGGCTTTGTTAATGGATTAAGGCCTACCGACTCACATACCGACTTATAATAGCTTAATCTTTGATCTACGTTTAGTTTTGAAAGATCACCTAGTATCAATGCCGATTCAATTGCTGATTGTGTTGTTAGATTGCTCATTTTATCCTTTATGTATTTGTTTTAAGTTGTAATGATTGATCTTGAACTAAGCGGCACCCTGGGATTTCGGCACCCATTTTCATTTCATCCTTGATCGCATCTTTTCTGATTTCAACTGTCGTCACTTGCTTTTTGTAAATATCCGGAATCAAAGACTCATCTTCAATAATAAGCTTATGTGGATTTAGCTTGATGACATACTTGATCAGATTGCCGCCAAGCTCAACCAGCCCATCGCCTTGCATTTCTTCAAATACAGCTTTTTCAGCCATAACAACCAAAGCCTCAAGGTTTTTTCTTTCGGCAGCCAACAACGACTCTTGGGCCTTTAGCTTCTTGGCTTCGCCGTTTATCAAATTGATAAGGTTTGCTAGATGATCAACTGGGCTTTGGGCGGGTAGCATGCTTTCGATTTTTTCTTGAATTTCTTGTCTGACTCCATAGCCAGCTTCAAGTATTTTAATTGCCTTCATTACGCTGCCTTCTCCATTTCGTTTTGTATTAATTGATAAGCTACTGTTATAAATTGAGATAAATGACCTACGTCGTACCAGTCTTTAATCGCAGGAACGTAGACATGGACTGACTCTATTTCAAAGCCTTTGGTTCTTGTGCGACCGAACTCATGATCGAATGATTCGTCTATAATCTTGTAATCAATTCGAATGTCTTCATTTTCAAATGTTCTGCTCATATAGCCGCCTTTCGTCTAGGTCTAGGCTACTCAAAAGCTTAGGTGTGTATCATGATGATGAGAGTAGGTTACAAACATAGAATATTACAATAATCGTATATTGTCAATTGACTTTATTACAATATGTGATATTCTTATAAACATGAAAGCTTTACACTTGGACGCTAAAAAGGCCGTAGCATTTAACTTAAAACGAATTAGGCTCGAAAAGGGCTTAACTCAAGTCGAGATGTCTAAAAAGACAGGAATGACACAAGGATCACTTTCCCAAATTGAAAATGGCGACCGTTGGCCTGATTATAAAACGATTGTATCAATTTGCGACGCTTTAAAATGCGAACACACAGAGATAACATCACACCCTGATTTATTAGACGCTTTTAAAAAATTGAAGTCTTTAAAGTAAGTGACTTAAGACTTGTAGAGTTTAAGTCGATAACTAAAGTGAGGAAAAATGAAGCTAGTTTTATTATTGTCTTTATTTTCGTTTGGATGTTCACAAACTTCTTTGTCGGGTGCAAGCGTTAGAAACTGTTTTACCGGGCGACTGTGCTCGAACTCTAACGATACTGGTTGTTATTCACCTCAACTATACGAGTTGGACCCAATGGGGATTGTTGGCGATAACTATATTTGTTCAAAGAATTAAAAATAGGTTGAGTCGCTGGCAAAAATAATCTTACATGGCCTAGTGTTCGTTTTAACTAGGCTTCCTTTGCCGCCCTCATCAAATCAACTCTATTCATCGGTCAAAGGCAGGCTCATCAAATCAATTGAGGGCCGCAAGTATGACAACCTTATTCAGCTTTACAAGCTAAAGAAATTCAGAGACCTCGAGAAAATAGCGAGCTCCTTTGGGTCTGACGACTTACTTAATATTGAAACTATTTTCATTTTTAATAAAAACAGGATCGTTGGCAAAAAAGGCCAAATCAAAAGGCTCGACGCTTCAAACCGTATTAAACAACTTCATGATGGTCTTTCAACCCTACTCGGCATTGACGATTGCCGTTTCGTTTCAGGTATCTTTTCAAAAGCCACGTGCCAAAACGAAAAAGACGAGCAGGTCATCGTTAAAATCACAAAATCAGAGCTTTTAACCCTGGACCAAGTCACGCAGGGATTGAGTTACTAGCAAAAATTAGCTTTGCTTTCAGTGTGGGAGTTCCAAAGGGTAGTTTCCTTATTGAGTGCGGCTCTGAGCTTGTTGATCTAGGAAATCTAGACGAACACGATTGGCTGACAATCAAGAACCTCGTTAAAGACCTTGTAAAAACAAAAACCATAGTTGAACCGTCAAAGGCCTACATCGCGGCTTTCCTTGTCTGGCTTAGCGATCGACAAGAACTGTTTCAGCCTTTCGATCCAGCTCGTGACAAGCTGAATTAAGTACTGACTTGCATAATTAGCCTTACTTAGCCTGACTTTATAAATTCCAAAAAGGATTAAAAATGGCAAAAGATACTAAAGCAATTGATCAAGCTGAATTACTTAAACAAAAAAAGGCGGCCCACGATTATATCGCAACGGCCGTTCAAGTTCTTACTACCCGCGTACAATTCTATGTCGAAGAGTTCGAAGGGATTCATCAAACGATTTCTTTTCTTAAAAATATGTTAGCTCAAATCAAAGCCGACATTGAAAAGATCGAGCCACCAAAAAAACAAGACCCAGAAAAACCATTTTCTATGGATCTTACTCACGTAAAGGCTGAGAATGTCTAAAAAAGAAGACCAAAAGAAAACCGTAAAGGTTCTAGTCCCGATCATTGACGGACTTACCTTTGGGATTAAGGTTGTAGAAATTGACAGCGCTTTAATCGAAAAGCAAGGCAAGGTCTTACAACAAACCGACCCCGATCAGTTTAATGTCTTCGTTTCACGACTAGAAAGAATTTTTCGTGACCTTTTTGGGCTTTAAAAAACTATTTCATGACTTCCAAACCCCAATACTTCTTTGGGTTCTGTTTGCAAAGCTCTGTTATGCAGGGCTTTCACTGACAGACTGTCTTGGCGCTCTAATAATCCTAGCCTTTACACAAGTCGCAAGGATTGTTGACTACGTCTACCCCAAGCGGCCTGACCTGTATCAGGAGCTATCGCTCGTTCAAGATGAACTTAAGCAAATCAAATCAAAATCGGATGATTTAGAGCACGACGTTACTAGCTTAAAATTTGGTATCTCGCAAAAGAGGTAAAGAATGCTAACAGTTAAAAAGCTTTTTGATGATCTAGACTACTGGATTCATATAGGCATTGCTGACGACATCGTAAGCCTTCCCTATCATAGACCCGAGTATCAACATCTTGTCGCCCAAGCTAAAACAAAAACAACTGAGCCCGAAAACATTCCAATAGTAGCCCTTGCATTGCTTGAAACTGAGCTTAAAAAGCCGTGGTTTATGCAAAAGACTTTCTGGGTTTTGTTATGGCTACAAATTAAAAGGATTCCTTATATATGGTGATTCATTGTAAACATGACGAGCTCGTTAATCCGAAGAGTTTAAAAAATCACCCGAAGAATAGAAATAAGCACGGCCAAGATCAAATTGATCGGCTCGCTGAACTATACAAATATCACGGCATCAGGCATCCGATCATTGTTTCAAATCTTTCTGGGTTTATTGTCGCTGGCCATGGGCGAAAACTTGCGGCCATTCGCGCAGGCATTAAAGAGATGCCTGTGGTCTATCAAGACTTCGCCTCATCTGAAGCCGAATACGCTTTTCTCCAGGCCGATAATGCGATTGCCGCATGGTCTGAGCTAGACTTAAGCGGTATCAACACAGACTTAGCTGATTTAGGACCTGATTTTGACATTAACATGCTTGGAATTCAGGGATTTACGCTTGATGTGGCCGAAAAAACCTTTGAATGCGATCCAGATGAAGTCCCAGAAGAAGTAGAGCCACAAGCAAAACTCGGACAGATTTATAAGCTGGGTGAGCATCGATTGATGTGTGGAGATTCTACGGATGCGCAAGCAGTAAACGCTCTCATAACAAATCCAGCGGAACTATGTTTTACAAGTCCACCTTATGCAGATCAAAGAGAGTATCGAGGCGGAAAAGAATTAAGCACAGAATTTTTGGCGAAATTTATTTCTGCACCTGGAGAAAAAGTTAAATATTTTGCCGTTAATCTCGGATATGCGCGAAAAGACGGGGAAGTGAATCCTTATTGGGACGATTATATAAAAGAGGCAAAATCAGCGGGACTAAAGCTTTTAAGCTGGAATGTTTGGAATAAGAACGAGTGCGGATCCGTAGGTAATCAAACTGCCATGTTTGGTATAAGCCATGAATGGATTTTTGTGTTTGGGCGAAATACGAAGGAACTAAATAAAACTCAAGAGAATAAAACAGCAGGCGAATTTAACAATCACTCTTCCGTTAGAAATCGAGACGGATCTACCACGAAAAAGAAAAATAGATTTACAAATAGTCATTCACAGCTAAAAACCGTTTACAATTGCTCGCCTCAAAAAGCTCGTGATGAAATTGATCATCCAGCAAGATTTCCTGTTGAATTTCCAATAGGATACATTGAGGCGATGACGAATCAGAGCCAATTTATTTATGAACCGTTCGGCGGCTCCGGCTCAACCCTAATCGCCTGCGAAAAAACGAACCGCAAATGCTTTATAATGGAATTAGATCCACATTACGTCGATGTCATTATTGCTCGTTGGGAAAAGTATACAGGCAAAAAAGCGGAGCTTTTGAATGGCTAGGCCAAAATCAGGTAAGACAGCCAAGATAGAATTAAACATTGAACAAGTTGAAAAGCTTGCTGCGATCAACTGCACACTTGTTGAAATGGCGTCGTTCTTTAATTGCTCGGTTGATACATTACAACGTAACTATGCGGCGAATATCACTAAAGGACGTGAAAATGGCAAAGTGTCCCTTCGTCGGCTTATGTGGGATCAAGGCCATAAAGGCAATAGCACAGCACTAAAATACTTAGTGCATAACGTGTTAAAAGAAAAAATTGAAGATCCTACAGCTTACGATGATCGCTCAAATGAGGTCATGGACAAGATCAATGCAATATCTACAGAAATGATTCTAAAGATCGTGAAGGATAACGAAGAAAAGGCCGGTTAGTGGAAATTACTAACGATGTCTGGCATAGTATATTATGGCATCGTAATGAGCTGTCTTGGAAGTTCCACGCAGGTCAAAGAGTCATCGATCAAGCTTATCGAAATGTCACGGCTAAGCTTTTTGTCGCCAATTGCTCTCGCCGCTTTGGTAAAACATTCTGGGTCGTAACCGAATGTATTCGCGTAGCACAATCAAAACCTAGAGCACGAGTAAAGGTTGCTACAGCATTTTTGACAGACCTTGAGGAGTTCATCGTTCCAGCTTTTGAGTCAGTATTAGATGACTGCCCCGACTCAATTAGACCTAGATGGCATGAATCAAAAAAGAAGTTCATATTTAAGAACGGCTCAGAAATTCAGCTCATCGGTCTTGATCGAAAACCGAACGCTGGTCGGGGTAATTACTGCGATCTTTATGTCTTTGACGAAGCGGCTTACATCAAAAATGTATCTTATATTTATTCAAGCGTTGTGATTCCTATGACCATGTACCGCGAAGGTGCACGGGTCATTATGATATCTACTCCCCCCAAGTCACCTGACCATGATTTTAAAGATTTCTGTTTAAAAGCTAAGTACGAGAATGCTTATGTTGAGTTAGATATCTACAAAAATCCGATGGTCACGCCCGCAATGATCGAGGAGTACCGCAAGGAGTGTTTAACCGAGACCGATTGGCTTCGTGAGTATCTTTGCGAGTTTGCTACAGACCAGACACTTGCAATCGTGCCAGAAATGAAGGGCTATGAATATCAGCGCGGTCCAGTTGATGAACACTATAGCTTATATCACAAATATGTAACGATGGACTTAGGCGTAAGGGATCTAAACGTCACGCTTTTTGCTTATTACGATTTTTTAAGATCAAAGCTAGTCATTGAAAAAGAGCACGTCATGAGCGGCCCTGATATGACAACACCTAAGCTTCATTCTGAAATTTCAGCTATCGAAAAGGAACTATGGCAAGGCAAAGAGCCATATAAGCGTGTGGCTGACAACAACAACCCTCTTTTGCTTTTAGATCTTGGTTCTATCCACAATATGTTTTTTCATTCCACAACGAAAGACTCACTTCACGCTATGGTCAACGCTTTGCGGGTTTGGATTGCTCAAAGTCGCATTGAAATAGACTCATCTTGTCGTGTGCTGATTGACTCTCTGAAATATGGCGTTTGGAATGACAAAAGAAGCGAATTCGCAAGATCAAAAACACTAGGACACTATGACGCTGTGGCGGCTCTCATGTATTTAGTACGAAACATAGACGAAGTGACGAACCCAATTCCGGTTAAGATCGGCTTCAATCAAGTTAATTTCGAAGAAAACGAACAGTTAAACGAATTTAAAAAACTAAGAGGCATGATGAGATAGTCACGCCAAAACTATATTCTAGAAAAACATTAACAACCTATTGCTCCATAACTAGGAGCCAGGAGAAAAATGGAAACTAAATACTGGGCCGCTGCTGGCCCCGATAAGATCGCGTCTAACATCATGGCTAAGGTTGACTCTTATAAAGAGTACGTCGAGCAATCTGGCCTTTTGACTGAGCTTCGTAAGTCATACAATACGTTTTATGGCTCGGTCCACATTAAGAGCGTCGATCAATCCTTAAAAGCGATTCACATCAACCACTATGCAAGTTATGTGAGAAATATTCATAACATAGTAACAGGATCGCGCCCAGCTTGGGAAACAAGAGCGATTAACACAGACCTTGAATCACAAGCAGACACCCAGCTTGCAAGTGGCCTTTTAGATTACTATATGCGTGAAAAGCATATTGAAACGAAGCTCACGGATTCATGCTTAAAGGCTTTGTTCTTAAAAGAAGGCTGGATCTCGTTAGGTTGGAACGCGACAGGTGGCGAGGTTTACGGAACCAATCCCGAGACTGGTTTACCAATCTACGAAGGTGATTTTGAATGCAACACGCACACGATTTTGGATGTTGTACGCGATGTTAGAAAACGTGATCTAAATCATGACTGGTATGTCTTACGCCAATTTAAAAACAAATATGACTTGGCTGCTAAATATCCAGAACTTGCAGAAAAGATTGAAGCTTTAAAACCAGACAACCGCTTTGACATTGAATACGAGCTAGGCGGTGTCGATACTGCGCACAAGCTGAATGAAGACGATACAGACTTGGTCGCAACCTATACCCTTTTGCATAAGAAAACTGAAGCAATGCCACAGGGGCGAATGGTTGAAATCTGCAACGATGAAATCACCCTGTTTGACGGACCACTGCCTTACAAAGATGTTTATTTATTTCCAATCACTTCGGGCCAACAATTCGACACGGCTTTCGGTCACTCATATTTAATGGACTTACTACCCGTTCAAGATGCTTTTGATATGTGTGTGAGTGCGATTCTTACTAACCAAGCGGCGAACTCCGTTCAAAACTTTCAAGTTCCAAAGGGTGCAGCTCCAAAAGTTACTCAAGTCATGGACGGCATGAACGTATGGGAATATGACCCAAAAGCCGGAAAAATGGAATCAATGGACCTTTTAAAAACGGCTCCGGAGGTCTTTAATTTTGCAGGTTTTCTAACTCAACAAGGTGATTTGATTTCGAATGTTTCACAAATTGGTCGAGGCAACGCTCCGACGAATATGTCAGGAACTGCGATGGCCTTGCTACAACAACAAGCCATTCAATCAACTTCAGGCGTTTCAATGAGCTATACTTTCGCGCAAGAAAACGTAGGCACAGCACTCATTGAATTACTTCAAACTTTCGCTGTCGTTCCACGCATTGCGATGATTGCAGGAAAATCAAAAAGATCGATGCTTAAATCATTTAGTAACAAAGACCTGCAAGGTATCGGTCGCGTTTATGTTGATCGTGCAAATCCACTCACTAAGACCGGAGCTGGACGCATGGAAATTGCTAACAACTTGTTAGCTGCTCCAAATATGATTTCAACTCCTGAGCAATACCTGGGTGTTCTTACAACCGGAAATCTTGAGCCACTTTATCAACGCGATAACTCACAACGAATGCTTGTCCTTTCAGAAAACGAAAAACTGATGGAAGGCGCTCCAGTTCAAGCTTTAATGACCGACAATCATCCGACTCACATCCTAGAGCATAGCTGTGTATTAGATAGCCCAGAGGCTCGAGAAAACCCGCAAGTCGTTCAATCTACGCTAGCTCACATTCAAGAACATATGAACTTAGCTAAGTCGATGGATCCAGCAATGGCTATGACATTAAAGCAAGCTTCTTTATTTCAACCTCCACCGCAACCGCAGGCCCCGCCTGATGGAAGTGCTGCGCAAGTGATGAATCCAACCGCTCCGGCGAGTGAGATCGCTGAGAAAACAGCTTTACCTAGTCCGGCCGAACCGCCAAACCCTAACGCATTTCAAGGAGTTTAATAAATGTCTGAAGTAACACCAACAACAGCAGCGCCCGCAACCACTGAATCAACTGAAACAACTCAAACGACCGAGACTCAAGCGCAACCAACGCAAGCCGAAGTCAAAGCGATGAAAGAAAAGTTCAAGTACACAATTGACGGCGAAGACGTTGAAGAGGAAGTTGATCTCTCAAACAAAGAAGAACTCCGTAAGCGCATGCAATTAGCTCATGCAGCTAAAAAGCGCATGGCTGAGGCTGTGGCTGAGAAACGCAAAGCCCTTGAAATTGTTAAATCTTTTGAAAACGACGACTCTTTTGCTGAGCTTATTAGAAAACATCCAAAGGGACGCGAAATAGCTGAAAAGATCTTACTCGCTAAGATCCAAGATGAAATGCAATCACCCGAAGAAAAGGCCGCGAGAGCCGAAAAAGCAGAGCTTGAGCAGCTTCGTCGTGAGCGCAAAGAGCGCGAAGATAAAGACAAGAAATCGGCCCAGGAAAAGCTTGAAGCTAAGTACGCTGAGTCTTATCAAAAGACGATCATCGACGCTTTGAATAAAACATCACTTCCAAAGACACCTGAAATGGTTAAGCGCATGGCCTCGATCATGAATAAAAACTTGCAGCTTGGCCTAGACCTTACGGCTGAGGAGCTAGCTCAAGAATTAAAGACTGAAGTGAACGCCATCATGAAGTCAATTGTTGGCGACGCTGACGGAGATCACCTCATTTCACTGTTTGGCGACGACGTAGCTAAGAAGATCAGAATGTCAGACATCAAAAAGCTGCAAGAAAAACAAAACCAAGTCTTCCAAGGCGGGCAAAAGTCACAAGCTCAGCCGAGTCAGTCAAAGGATGATTCCCGTGCTATGAGCATGGAAGAATGGAAGGAATCTGTAAATAAACGTCTAGCTCAAAAATAAAGGTTGAGTTACTGGATTTTTTTTATTCTCATTCAGTTAATGGCTCGTGTTGAGGGGTAACACCAACCCCGCAGTAGACATGAGCTTTCAAGATTTGTCGTAACACCAACGACGAAGAAACAAGTTAACAAAAAATTAAACAATGTTTTTTCATCGTGGCGCTTTGTTGCGTTCAAATCATAACGTCTTTCAAGTCCACACGAAAAAACTAAACCAAAAATCTAAATCTATTAGGAGTTTTTTCAATGGCACAATATAATACAACAGCAACCCTAGACGGTCTTTTCAAAGTCGTATACGGCGATGGACCGATTCGCGCGATCCCAGAAATCGCAATCTTACAAAAAGAAATTAAGTTTCAATCTACTGAGAAAATCGGTAAGTCTTACAACTTCCCAGTGATCCTTTCTTCAGAAGCAGGCGTTACTTACCTAGCTGCGGGCGCAGGTGTTTCAACTTTAGTTGACTCAATCGCTGCACAATTAAAAGAAGCGGTTGTTGACGCGAATCAAATCATCATCCGCGGTCAAATGGACTACGAAGCTGCAGCAAAAGCAGTTCAATCAAAAGAAGCTTTCAAAAATGCTTCTGAGTTATTGGTTGAAAACTTGATGGAAACTGCTTCTCGTCGTTTAGAAGATGCTTTTCTTTATGGTCAATCTGCTACAGGTCTTGGAACTGTTGATACTTCTGCGAATATCAATACAACTTCAACTCGTTTGACAATGCTTGCGGCTGGTTGGGCTCCTGGAATTTTCGCAGGTGCGGAAAACGCGCGTGTTCAATTCTGGAAAGTTTCTGACAACACCGCGGCGGCTGCTTCAAATGATTTCACAATCGTTTCTGTAGACTTTGCAAATAGACAAATGGTTGTATCTGGTATCGCTACGACTGGTATCGGTCAACTTGATACAGCGTTGGGAGCTGGTGACTGCTACATGACTTGGTACGGCGCTAAGACTGGTACATCAACATGGGTTGAGCCAGTAGGTATTGATAAAATCATCACTAATACTGGTTCTTTATTCGGTATCGATGCGTCTGTATACGCGTTGTGGTCTGGTTCTTCTTTCTCTTTCGGTTCTGCAGCTGCGACTGTAGCAAAAATCTTAAATGGTGTTGCGTTGGCAGTTTCTAAAGGTGGATTGATGGAAGAGGCTGCAGTTCTTTTAAGTCCAAAAACTTACATGAACTTAGCTGGAACAATGACTGATCTTCGTCGTCAAAACGGTGGTCAAAAAGAAACGACTGGAATCGGTGGTTTCGAGTCGATCACTTTGATGGGTCCAAACGGAAAATTGAACTTGGTTGTCCACCCTAAAGTTAAAGAGGGCGAAGCTTTCTGTCTTCCATTCAAACGCTTTAAACGTATCGGTTCTCAAGAATTTTCTTTCGAGACTCCAGGACGAAAAGGCGAATTGTTCTTACACGTTCCAGATAAAAACGCTTACGAGTTACGTCTTTACGGTGCGCAAGCCATCGTTTGTACGACTCCAGCGAAGTGCGTGAAATTTACAGCGATCGTTAACTCTTAATAGTTTTTATTAAGAACGACTTATGCCTGGGGGGCTGGAAAACCCCTTGGGCATTTTAACGAAAGAGGGTTTTTCATGGCTTCAACAATTTCTTTCAATGGTTCTAGTTACTCGATCCCAGCAGAGGGTGACTCTGGATGGGGCTCAAATCTTTCTTCTTACTTAATTGCTATTGCAAGCGGTGCTCTTCAAAAAACAGGTGGGACGTTTGCCTTAACTTCTGAGGTTGATTTTGGATCAACTTTTGGCGCGAAACTCGCCTATCTAAAATCTCAGGCAGCAAACCCGTCTAGCTCTGGGATTATTCGCTTAGGAAACAATGAATCGATAAAATGGCGAAATGCTGCAAATAACGCTGATTTAGATTTAACCGTTAACGCTTCAAACATACTTCAATTCAACGGATCAGCTGTCACTTACTCTGGATCAATCGTAAACGCTGATATTTCGGCAAGTGCCGCAATCGCATATTCAAAGCTTGCAGCTCTCACCGTCTCTCGAGCTCTTCAAACTAATTCATCAACTGGTTTTGTTGAAGTTTCTTCGGTGACATCAACAGAACTTAGTTATTTATCAGGCGTTACATCTGCAATTCAAACACAGATAAATGCAAAGCAAAACTCTTCCACTGCTGTAACCTTAACGGGATCTCAAATTTTAACGAATAAAACTTTAACTTCTCCTGTTATTAATTCTCCGACTGGTTTAGTTAAAGCCGATGTCGGCTTGGGGAGTGTTGACAACACTTCAGACGCCACGAAAAACGCTGCGGTTGCGACACTTGCGAATAAAACTCTAACGAGCCCAACTTTAACGACTCCGGTGATCGACATTCCTACTTTTATAGATCAGTCTTCGTCGCCATCAGCTCCAATCTCTGGAAGACGAAAAATTTATTCGAAAACAAACGGTAAAGTTTATCACTTAGATTCTGCAGGAGTAGAGCGTGAATTAGGCTCAGGCGGTACAGGCGTCAATTTCATTACTGGAGGAGACGCAGAAGGTGGAAGCATCTTTGCCACCTATAAAGATTCAAGCAGTGCAGTTCCAAGTGACGGCACGGGTGGCGTTCCAACAATTTCAAGTGCTACTACAACCTCAACAAACCCCTTGAGTGGAGCAAATTCATTTTTACTAACTCATCCGGCCTCAAATGTACAAGGCGAAGGTTGGTCGGTTGATTTCACAATCGACAACGCAAATAAAGCTAAAGTTTTAAAAGTAGAGTTTGATTACTTGGTTGATTCAGGGACCTTTGTCGCTGGTTCTAGTGGTGTTGATTCAGATGTCGAAGTTTACATTTATGACGTTACGAATGCACAAATCATTCAGCCGTCGAGCTATAAGCTTTTATCTAAATCTACGACGATTGCAGATCATTTTTCGGCTACATTTCAAACTTCATCAAGCTCGACTTCATATAGACTAATTTTTCACTGTGCGACTACTTCAGCATCCTCTTTTGTTCTGAAAGTTGATTCTGTTTCAGTATCACCAAGTCAATATGTATACGGAACTCCAATAACTGATTGGGCTGCATGGACACCAACAGGGTCTTGGTCAACAAACACAACTTATACCGGACTTAAGCGCAGAGTTGGCGATGAGTATGAATACCAAGTCAAAGTATTAACATCTGGAGCACCAACTTCAGCAGCATTAACAATTAATATCGCAGAGACTATTGATTTAAATAAGCTCATTCAAGGCGGTTCTGCATTTGAAAATTTAGGTACAGGTGCCGCAAATGATTCTGGCACTGCTTACACGTTAATTGTGGCTGGTTCCAGCGCAAATGCCGTTCAAGTTCGCTACCAATCAGCGACTACAGGAGCAAGTTCCCAAGTAACTCAAGCTTCTCCATTTACATTTGGCGCTTCTGACTATGTAACTGTTTACTTTAGAGTTCCGATTTTAGGTCTGAGCTCGTCTGTTCAAATGTCTGACCAAACAGACACGAGAATAGTGTCTTTTTCAGGAGGAAAATCAGGAGGGTCGCAAGCGGTCACTGGCTTGTCCACAGATATTACTTTTGCTTCCGAGAAAGATACACATGGGGGCTGGTCTGGTTCTACTTACGTAGTCAAAGTTCCCGGGGATTATATTGTAAATGCAACGGTTTATTCGGTGGCTTCGGCTGCAAACATTTTAGTTTACAAAAACTCAGCAAGCTATACAGGAATATTGAACTCTCCAGCAAATACATACACCTCCGGGTGCGCATTTTTACCTAATCTGGTTGTTGGAGATGTTATTTCGTTAAGGGCTTCTACGAGTATAACAATCGCAGGAGACTCTACAATAAAATTTGGTATTTCAAGAATTTCAGGACCTTCAGCAATTGCGGCAACTGAATCGGTAAATGCGAGATACACAAATTCATCAACGTCAATTTCAGGACAGACAACAGTAGTGTGGACAAATAAAGATTTCGACTCGCATGGTGCAATGAGTTCGGGAGTTTACACAATACAAAGCCCGGGAAAGTATCAAGTCAACTCACAACTCTTTGTAACTGCAACCTATACCGTAGGAAACGCCTTGGATTTGATTATTCAAAAAAATTCTACGGATTACTCTAGAAGTAGGATTACTGCTCCAACAGTTTCGGGCGGAATTCAAGTTTGGGTGAGTGACATTGTTAACTGCGTAGCCGGCGACACAATTCGCATTCAAGTCAGCACTGCTGGGGCCACACCTTCGATCGTGTCGTCAACAGTTGCAAACTATGTTTCGATTGCGAGAGTTGGTAATTGATGAAGTACGCTGCATTGCTATTATTTTTATCAAGCTGCTCACACTGGGAACCAGTTAAGCGGTGCATGGATACAATTGACCGAGATACTCAAGCAAAAACCGAGTGGTCTCTCTGCAAGACGAAGTGGTGGTGGGAATGAAAGCAGAAAACATAAGACTCATAATTGACGTTTTGATCATCCCATTAATTAGCGCAGCCGTTTTCGTGCTTTGGGACTTAAACAAGTCTGTAAGTGCTTTAAATGTCCAAGTAGGTGTTTTGATCAGCAACAACCAAAGCATTGAAAAACGAGTCGATAAAATTGAAGAAATAATTTTTAAAAGAAAATAACCGGCCATAGGCCAAGGAGTCAAATATGTCAAAAATTAAACAATTAGCATTAGAAAAAGGTGAAGATTTCGTGAAAGAACTTATCACTCAAGAAATTCTTCCAGCCGTTGACAAAGCAGTTTTGGGATCTGAAACAAAAATTGATGACGGATTGTGGGCAGTGGCAAAACCACAAGTTGAAGTTGAGTTGTTAAAGTTAGCCGACAAAATTGACGGTCAAGTTGGTTAATCATGAAATTTGATTTCGTAGATCTCTTAAAAAGTTACGGAGTCAAAGCTATAGCTGGGCTTTCCGGTTGGAAAGCTTGGCTTGCAAATTTGATTTTAAACAAAGTCTATAAGGCATTAAAAATCGCTGCGATGAGGATTTATAATTTCCTAATCACAAGCAAAGAAATAAAAGATGAACTCAAAAAATATGATGAAATCATTAACAAACCAAATGCAACAGAAGAGGAAATACGCGATGCCGGTCGTGATTTTATTAAGTAGCCTCTTGCTCTTTGTTGCTTGTGGAAAGCTTCCACTCGTCACGCTTAATCAGCTCGACACAGTTCACGGCGTAGCGAATCCATTTAAGATTACAAAGTACAATGAGGATTCGTGTCAGTTAGAAATTGAAGACCAGCCGCCTTTTCCAATTATGAGTAATCAACTTCATGGGGCTATTTGTGTCACGAAAGAAGATTACGCGAAATTAAAGACAAAAATCAAAACTGATTGCGAGAACAGGAAGGCAGATAATGGCAGAAATTAGCGAAGTTTCACAAGAACTAGCGATCGTAAAAGCCTTTGACCTAGCCCTTCAGGTCTTGAAAACGAAAGTGCATGGTGTCACGACTACAAATGTAAGCGGCAAGGATTCTCTTGACGTAAATGTCACTGACATTTCAATTAATGCGACTAACGATTCTATCGAAACTCGTTCTTTAGCAATGAAAACCGCCCTAGATGAAGCTTCTACTACTGTTACATATGTTGGCGAAGCTGCGACAGGAACTGCAGCAAATGCGGCCTTGTGGCGTATCAAGCGACTTACTCAGTCTGGCACGGTTCTCATGATCGAGTGGGCTGATGGCAACGGAAATTTTGATAACATTTGGGATTCGAGAGCGACGCTCTCTTATTCGTGAGGTTTTAGATGGCAGCAATAACAAGCGCAACATCTGGTGATTGGTCGTCAACAACGACATGGGTTGGTGGAGTTGTTCCAGTCGAAGGTGATTCTGTTACAATTGCTCTAGGGCACGTTGTAACTGTCGATGGTACTTATATAGCTGGAAATGACTCAACAACAGCGATTACAGTAAACGGTACTTTGAAAGCGTCAAGATCTGTAAGCTCTTCTTTAACAATCAAAGGGCAAATATTTACGGCAGCGGCAATTACTGCTGAAGTTGACTATGGAACTGTAGCAGATCCGATTCCAAGTTCTATCAACGCTACAATGATTTTAAATTATAGCGCGGCAATGGCTAATTTTAAATATGGCTTGTTTATAGCAAATTTATCTAACTTTAGTGCTGTCGGATCGCAAAGGCAAACTAACACAATATTAACGGCATCTGTATCTGCGGGTGCGACTTCATTTTCGGTAGCTGATTGCACTGGCTGGAGAATTGGCGACAGAATAGTTCTTGCGGAAACATCGGGAGTCTACACTCAAGATGATAATAGAATTATTCAATCTATTACACCCGGTACTGGCACTAGTGGAACGATTACTGTGACAGTTGCTTTAACATTTGCGCACGAATTGAATTGTCCGGTTGGACATTTTTCATCGAATGTTACATTTAAAAACTATAACGCTGTAAACCCTGGATTTGTGTGTATGGCGGGTGGCTCTGATACAAATATTAATAATAGAAGAGCAATTAAATATTCACATTTCGAAGAACTTGGCAGCAATGCAAACGCGGGTAGTACGCAGGTTTTTTTCGCATCCACTTCATTATTGACTAATCCAGTAAGTGTTTTTGATTCTGTATCATTTTACGGAACCAATAGTAATATTGGAAACATGATTTGTTATTTTGCTTTTGGGCAGCAACTTATTTCTAACAATCTAGCTTTTTATACATCCGGTAGTTCTGTAACCGCTGTGTATTGCGGGTCTGGAGCTTCTGTGAAGATGACCAATTCAGTCATCTACAGAGCATCGACCGCTATTCAATCGCAATTTTCTCAAGGTGGACAAGGTTGTAGCTTTTCAAACTGCAAGTTCTGGGCATGTAACTCAAGCACTACCAGTTTTTCTCCGATGATCTATGGTGAATTTAATGACTGTCAATTCCATACATCGGTCAATCAAATGCTTAATTTTACTGTTGGCGGACCACTGCTTTTTAATAGGTGCTCATTTGCATCAAGTGATTTACCAGGTACAGGTTCAATGCTGTATCTTATCAATGGTGGAACGAATGGAGTTATCGACGCAACTTTAACCGATTGCAAATTTAGAACGCCAACGGGGACTTGGTTTAATAACCAAACCGTTTGTAATCCCTTGTGGCAAACAAAAATAATTAATAAAGATGGCGATTTGACTCAACAAGAAACATATAAGCGGCAAGGTGCATTTTACAGAGATAATTCTGTTTTTGTCGCAAGCTCGTCAAGTATCAGAGCGAAAGCTGATACGACTGAGCTATTAAGTAAAACAATGAGTGTTTTTGCACCTAACAATGTCGCTGTAACTATTAAAGGATATCTCAGAAAAAATTCAAGTTATGGATCAACTAATCTACCGAATGTGGTGCTCTCTGGTTTAGGAATAACTCCTGTAATGTTCACAATGAGCAATGTTAACGATACTTGGGAAGGGTTTACGCTAACGGCTACGCAAGTGAGTGGATCGGATGGCAGTCTTACCTTAACTTTTAATACTCAAGCATCTTCGACAAGCGGCCTTTCTTATTTATCAGGAGTTTTAGACTCGCCGTTCATTACAAATGTTAGGCATTATGGTTATAAATTCGATAACTCAAACATAGTTTTGTCGCAAGATTCAATTATCCAACAAACGAACGAATCGACTGTTGGTGCTTACACTGGTATATCAATAAATCATGCTACACAAAAAATAAGTTTAACAGCGAATCACACAGTAAGAGAGCTTTATGATTATTGTTATTATAATTTATGTCAGACATCGAATTTAGGTTATTCAGAATTTTTCACATCAACTGATGGCACTAACTTCACTTGCACTTATGACATAGAAGTTAATAATTGCGCGTTAAGTGGCTCTGGCAACATTAGCATGCCTGCTAAATCATTAACTTTTATCGGATCTGGTTCAACGACAATGATCGTGACCGACTCAACTGGCGTTAAGGTTAATATTAATGTGAATGGCTTTGTTGCGAATTCTCGCATCCAACTTTATAACGCTACAACATCAACAGAAATCTATAACGACGTTGTGGCTGGTACAAGCTTAAGCGTACCTGTAACATGGACAACGAATCAGTCGATCAGATACAGAGTAATGTATGTTAATGGGACAAGTGCAAAAAAATGGATTGAGGCTACTGGCACACTAACTTCTCTTGGTTTAACGATTACTCTTAACCAAGAAGATGATGCAATTTATAACTCGATTGGAGTTAATGGATCAACTGTAAGTGAATGCTCTATTGTTGGAACATCTCTTGTTATTAATGTAAACGATGCTGATAATAAAACAACAGCGCAGCGTCTTTTGGCTTTTGAAATATACTGGCTTTATACTGAAGATGGCATGAGAGACCAAAACTTATATATCGAATATCCTGACGCAACTCACTTGATTTTCTTGGGTGGTTTGAAAATTAAAAACATTAAACCAAGCCCACCACTTTCTGTAACAGGTGCCTCAATCGTTCCTGAAACAGGTGACCCAGCAGATGTTATTGACTCAACGGGTGGATCTATAAATATTAATACTGATCGCGTTGTGAATTTTAACGACACAACAAAATATCTAACAACAGCTAAATTCTTGGGGTTGAAATAATGGCTACTTGGGACGTTAAAGAACGAGAACTATTTAGAATTGATGCTGAGAATCTGAAAAATGATATCGATGCAATTCAGTCTGAGAAGATCAAGCTTGTTCAAGATGAGATAGGAAAAGTCGAAGCTGAATTTCTTAATTTCAAATATGAAATGCTTAAAAAACATAGTGAAGATCTAGGGTTTCGCGCCTTAGTGCAAAACAGATTATTCGAAATTCAAGGGCAGATTATTTCAATCGGCGAGGAAATAGAAAAAGAAAAAGCATTCAACAAAAAGATTTTTATTAGCTTTGGAATTTTATTTTTAATTACAACAATTACATTGGGGATTTTATGACTGATATCGAAACAAAGAAAAAGGTTCTTGAAGAAATCATGAGTTTGATGGATGAAAAAGAGGGCGAAAAATTAAAGAGCCATCCTAAGTTTATGGCGGCAAAAATCGAGGTTGAAAAACCAGAGGTTGAGGCCAAAGAAATTGAGCCGAGCTTAGAGATTGAGGCTGAAAAGCCAGAGGATGAAATAAGCCCTGAAATGATCGAAATGCTTTTAAAGAAGTACAAAAACGAAATTTAAAGGGGGTTCATGATGAACACCACGGAATTGATCGACACACTAAAAATAAAGGGATCGTTTCCTACGTCAAACGATCTTTTTTCCAATTCGGATTATTTGAACCTTTTTAATCACCAATTAAAGGTCGATATCGTGCCGCTTTTGATTCGATTGAACGAAGAATTCTTTCTTCAGTATGTTGATTTCACGATCGTACAAGGATCTAAATACAGAATACCAAAAAGAGCTATTGGCGCAAAGCTTCGTGATCTTAAAGCAATGGATTCTCAAGGAAATTTCACAAATCTTGACCGATTATTTGAAGAGGATCGAAATACAGCCAAATCAGGATATTACATCACTAGGAATTCTGTCGAACTTTCAAAGGATTTTTCGTCTGGCACTTTAAGAATGTCTTATTTTGCAAGACCGTCGACGTTGGTTTTGCCGACATCGTGCGCTCAGGTCGATTCGATCAACACATCATTAAATCAGGTTGTCGTTACAAGCGCGCCATCTGCATTCGCGACAAATACGGTTGTTGATTTCGTACAGAATAACAATCCGTACGATCTTTTAGGTTTTGATTTCTCGATTTCGTCGGTGTCAGGGACGACGCTGGCGTTTTCGAGTTTGCCAGAGGGTTTGGAAGAGGGCGACTGGATTTGTCTAGCCTGTGAATCCCCTGTTCCGATGATTCCTGAAGAGCTCCACCCAGTACTTGTTCAATCGGCTCTCGTTTCTGCTTTATCGAGCAAAAAAGACAAAGCCCTTGAGGTTGAAATGCAAGTTCTCATGCAAAACAAGCAGGACGCGATCAACATGCTCGAGCCTCGCGTCGAAAACAACTCAAGCAAAATCAGAAGTGGTCGCTTGCTTAGCTACTTTTCAGGCGGTTTCTAATGAGTCAAAAACTTGTTTTAAAAAACAAGGGGCTTAACACTAGCGCGAACCAATTAAGCGAGGTTCCGGAAGGTGCCTTAAGTGTCGCTGATAATATCGTGATCGATAAAGACTCGGTCGCCGAATGCCGCAGAGGCTACATTAGAAATTCGAACCCTCCCGCGAGCGACTTAATCAGAAATGATAGAATCACGTCATATCAGGATAAATTAATTGTCAGAAGATCTTCAAACGACACATTAGCTTACTTTGACGCCGGTTGGACTGATTACGCGGGTACTTATCTGCATCCCGACAGTGATTATGCACGAATGCAATTCATGCAAGCTTCGGGAAATTTGTATTTTACGACTTCTTTGGGCGTTAAGGTCTTAGACTCTTATCTTGGCCCCGTTTATTCAACTGGTATGCCTCGAGGACTTGACGGCGTTGGCTCCACAACTGGGGCGAGCGGAATGATGAGTAATAATACTCAAGTTGCATATCGTATCGTATGGGGGTCGCGTGATGCTAATAATAACCTTTATCTCGGAACTCCATCGCAGCGGATTATCGTATCTAATTCTAGCGGCGGCACTTGCGACGTTTCTTTGACTTTCACAATTCCCGCGGGTGTTACAACTTCGGACTTTTATCAAGTTTATAGATCGAAAGAATCAGCAAGCTCAACCGATGAGCCAACCGATGAACTTCAATTGGTCTATGAGAAAAACCCTAGCGCGGGTCAAATCACAGCTAAAAGTGTTACGTTTACCGACTCGACTCCCGTTTCGTTGATGGGCGCAAGTTTGTATACGAACGCTTCTCAAGAAGGAATTGCAGAAAGCAACGATGAGCCTCCTTTTGCTTCCGACATCGCCCTATTTAAGAATTTTACGTTTTTTGCAAATGTTAAGACTAAGCACAAGGCAAGTATCAAGCTTTTATCGGCTGGTGGCTCGGGCCTTGTTGCAGATGACACGATCACCATAAACGGCGTTATTTTCACAGCCAAAGCTTCTGAAACAATTGCGAGTGGTTTTTTTAAGGTTTCGACCGGAGGTTCTGCGTCTCAGAATATTTCTGACACAGCTCAGTCTTTGGTTAAGGTCATTAATCAATACGCTTCAAACACTTCAATTTACGCTTACTATATTTCAGGGTTTCAAGATCTTCCAGGTCAAATTCTTTTAACAAAAAGAACCCTAGACAACACGTCTTTTTCTGTTTCAGTTTCTAGAGCTGCGGCGTGGGATATAGGGACTGGGACAAGTTCAAACGATCAATTTCAAAATGGCTTGATGTGGTCAAAGAATCAACAACCAGAGCACGTCCCGACTGCTCACGTTGAATTTGTAGGTTCAAAAAACTACCCGATTCGCCGAATTATTGCTCTTCGTGATTCACTATTCATTTTAAAAGCTGACGGAGTTTTTCGTTTAACTGGAAGTGGTGGTTCTTGGTCAATCGATCCTTTAGATACGTCGACAAGAATCATTGCACCCGATAGTGCTTCTGTCGTTAACAATCAAATTTTCTGTTTAGCCGATCAGGGCATTGTTGCGATCAGTGATATCGGAGTTCAAGTCATGTCTAGGCCGATTGAGGATAAGATCAACGATTTGATATCTGAAGACGCTGACAAATTAAAAAAACTAAGCTTTGGCGTGAGTTATGAAACCGATAGAAAATATATTCTTTGGACAATATCTGAGAGCTCTGACAATTATCCAACGAAGGCTTTTGTTTACAATACTTTCACACAAGCTTGGACGACATGGATTAAGAATGCAAAACACGCATTTGTGAGTCCTGTTGATGACAAGATTTATTTATGTAATCCAACGGATAAGCATAATTTAAAAGAACGAAAGACGCTTACATATGAGGACTATGCAGACGAGGAGCTGGACGGATTCAGTATCGTGTCGTCTTCGCAATATACAATTGTTTTAAATACAACCGCTGGCCTTACGGTTGGTGATATCATTTATTCTTCATCAAGTGCTTTTTCTGTGATCACTTCAATTGATTCAGGTGCAAGCTCTGTTGTGGTTAATGATCTAAGAACTTGGCCAAATGGATCTGTCACGGTTTACAAAGGAATCTCTGCTGTTATCGAATACACGTCTCAGCACTTTGACAATCCTGGAGTGATGAAACACTTTCAAGAGGCAGCTCTATTGTTCCGCGAAACTAATTTCATTTCCGGGACCCTTTCGTTTTACACTGACATATCAGGTGGCTATGAAAACACGACATTTAATGGTGGCTATGGTGGCGCACTTTGGGGTTTATTTGACTGGGGCTTAATCCCTTGGGGTGGAGCTATCAGACCAAAACCGATCAGGGTCTTTATCCCTCGGGAAAAATCACGCGGATCTTTGTTAAGTGTTCGGATGACAATCGCAAATGGTTTTTCGAAATGGTCTCTAAATGGCCTAAGCCTTCAGTATGACTGGGTGTCTGAAAGGACGACTAGATCATGAGTAAAATCACACCTCAGAGATTTTCTTCTGAAGAGTTTACTGAGCAGCAAGGCTGGATTGAAAAACTATTCTCTCCGCTAAATCAGTTTACGGGGGATGTTGTTCGTGCTTTTTCAAACGGTTTTAATATCGAAGACAATTTATTTCAGGAAATTAAAGAAATTAAATGGGTTAATTCTGTAACAAACTTCCCTTTAAAGTTCAGAACCAAGTTCACGTCATCACCCAAAGGGATTTTGCCTATTTATTTATTAAACAACACTCTTGGCAAATACTCGACTCAGTCACCGTGGGTTGTGTGGAGTTACCAGGATGGGACTGTCACGATTAGCGACATTTCAGGACTGACAGCAAGCTCAACATATACGATTAGATTGTTAGTGATATACGGATAAGGAGTTAAGATGCCGTTTGCACCAAAACCATTTAGTGAATTAGACGAAGAAAAAAAGAACCAGCAACAACAAGGTGGAATCAATATTTCCGGAGGTGCTGGTGCTAATTTCTCAACAGGAATTCCAGGGCAAGACGCTTCAAACGGCGCAAAACCCGCGAAGTCTTCAGGGAATTATGCGAATATTCAGAGCTATTTAGATGCGAACAAAACGCAAGCTGACAACATGGGGCAAACTATTGCTAGCAATGTCGATCAATCAGCTAACGAAGCACAGCAAAAGATCCAAAGCTTTGATTCAAAAGCTCCGAAGGTTGATGTTTATGATCCGAATGAGATCTTTAACAACGTTACAAACCTAACTGACGATCAAAAGAATCAATATAGAGCTCAACGCTCGACAGGTGGGTACTCTGGACCACAATCGATTGATCAGGTTGAGGGTTATGCCGATACTCAGAAGAAAGCGACTGAAGCAAATACCAAGCTTAAAAATGCGGGCTCTGAGTATGGACAACAGCAGTTATTAAAAGAAACTTACGGACGGCCTCAATACACAGCGGGCGAAAACAGACTTGATCAGGTTCTTTTGCAAAACAGCGAAGGGTCAAAGCAAGCTCTCGAGGGTGTAAAGTCTAAATACTCTGATCTTGAGAATTTGTTCTCAAATTCAGCGAATAAGGTTGGCGAGTCAATCAATCAAGCCAACACTCAAGCTTTAAACAACAAAAAGAATTTATTAGCAGCCGAGCAAGCGCAGTTTGATAATTTGTTAAATCCTATCCAACAAAGAGCGGATCAGGCGAACAGAGACAATCCGGCTCTCGTTAATAGAATCCAAAGCGATCTCTCGGATGACATCCTAAGTGAAGAGACACTTCAAAGACTAGGACTTTCTGCTGGACAAAAACTATACGATATCAACCTAGACAGATACATTAAACCAAACATCACGCAGGTTGGTATAGACAACGTAGCAAATGCAGACGAAAGAGCGAAATATAAAGCTCTATCTGATTTGATTCAAGACCCTACACGAATGCAATTAACTGGCGACGGAAAAGCAATAGATCCTTTGGGATTTGATAAGGATGCTTATGACAAAGACTACGCAACACAAGAGCAGGCATATAAGGGCTGGTCTGAAGAACAAGAGCAAAATAAAGTAACCGCACAAAATGCACTTAATGAATTTATGAGATTAGCGGCTGGGGAAACTGGATCTGTTCGCGACGCCATAGAGAGGTCAGCAAGACAAACCGTCGCTCAAGCATTGGCCAAAATGCAAAACGAAACCGATGTGAAGTTTAAAATTGACTCAAATAAAAATAATTTAAATAGAACAATTCAAAAGGGGTAATAGATGGGACTAATTTCAGATGCAATGAGTTTGATTGACGGAGGTGCAGGAGCCAAGGCTCAAGGCATTTCCGAAGACATGCTAAAACAAGCGCAAAATATTCCACTACCCGTTTTAAAAGAATATTATCCAGAGCTTTACAAAGTCGTTTCAGAAATGAATCCGGAACTTGAAACGGCTGTAAATCTTGGCCCTTCAGAAATGCAAGGGATCGCAACAGACCCAGCTTTAAGACAAGCGCAATTGAATGCTCTGAATAAGCTTTCGAGTATCGGCGATGCTGGTGGGCGTGACGCTCAATTTCTATCAGATGCGGCTCGGGTTCAAAACGATGTGAACACTAACTTGCAAGGACAACAAGGTGCGATCATGCAAAACCTTGCAACTCGTGGAATGAGTGGCGGCGGTTCTGAATTGGTAGCTCGAAGCATAGCGGCTCAGCAAGCAGCAAATTCACAGGGTCAACAAGCTCTAGATCTAAATGCACAAGCTCAACAAAGAGTACTTCAGGCATTGATGCAATCAGGTCAACTTGGTGGACAAATGCAGCAACAAGATTTTGCTCAACAACAAGCAAAGGCTGAAGCAGCTGACAGCATCAATAAATTCAATACCCAAAACCAACAACAAGTTATTTCGAACAACGTAGCGGCAAAAAACAATGCGCAAGCTTCGAATGTTGCGAATCAAAACAATGTTGCCGGCCAAAATACGAACGTTAGAAATCAGGCTCAACAATACAATTTGAATTTGGCGCAACAGCAGTATGACAACCAGCTCAAGAAACTAGGCCTTGTAAATGGTGCAAGTCAAAATCTTGCAAACTCTTACATGAATGAATCTCAAGGAAATCGTCAATTTGTTGGCGGACTAATCGGAGCAGGAGCTCAGTACTATGGGGGTAAAAAATGAACGACATGATCAAAAAATACTTGCAAGATAAGTACGGTCTAAACTTCGAACAAGACGCGCAAAACCAGTACGACGAGAGAACGTCAGGCCTAAACACCGCTAACCTATTTTCCAATATTGGCGACGTGATCGCTGGCAATAAAGTAGGTTCTGCTAACGACTATTTCTCGGGATTAAAAAAGCAAGCTAAAGACGACACACTAGGAAAGATTGAAAACGATAAAAAGTCTTACATAGCTAATGCTGAATTTAACAACAAGCAAGCTGACTTCGATCCGAGTTCTTCGAAGTCTTTAGCATTTCGCAACACTCTAAAAAATCAGTTTCCAAGTTTGGCCGCAGCTTATGGCGATAGCTTCGACTCGATAGCTGCAGGTGACATGGAAAGCATCATGAACCCGCTTAGATTAAAGGAAACTGTCGAAGCAAGAAAAGAGTCGGCTCGCTTGATGTCTCAACAACACAACGACGCAAAAAGAGAAAAAGCAGACGAAAAACTTCAAGCTTTGCAAACTCCGTTTGGAACAGCAAACACCCCTGACGACGCAAAACAACTCAAAGAGGCTTTTGAATCTAAAAAGAATTTTGATGGAAAAATTCAAGAGCTTATAGACTTAAGAACAAAATACGGCGGCGAAATGATGAATCGTGAGGCCGTTGCGCGTGGTGAACAGCTTTCCAAAGATCTTTTGCTTGAGTACAAAAACATGGCAAAACTTGGTGTTCTTTCGAAAGCAGATGAAGACATTATCAACGCAATCATTCCCGCAGACCCCTTAAAGTTTTCCTGGATACCGGGACAAGACCCTATTATGAACAACATGAAAAAATTTAAGGAAGACTCTGACAAAGATTTTGCGACGAGAACTGCAACGCGCACTCGTGCGGGCACAAAAGAACTTCAATCGGGAAATCCTTTAGAGCAAAAAACCCAAAAAACAATTGTAAAAACTCAAGTTAACACCAAAACGGGACAAACTCGCGTGGTGTATTCTGACGGCTCTGTCGAAATTCAACAAAAACAGGCAGGTAAATAATGAGTAACGAATCTGATTGGGTTGATCTACCTACCGCCGATGATAGCGATTGGGTCGATGTTTCAGAAAACAAGGAGCAAGACTACGACTGGTCAAACGCTCCCCGTGATCTTTTGCAAACTAATATCGACGCACTGCCTATGTACGGAGCCGCCCTTGGTGGCGCTCTTGGTATGGGTATCGCTTCAGTTCCATTTGCAGGAGCTGGCGCCGCTGCAGGTGAATCATTAAAGAACGGAATAAATTCTTTGTGGCATGGTGAAGAGGCCAAAGACATTCCAAAAACTCCGGTAGATATTTTAAATCGATCAGTAGAATCCTTTAATCAAGGCGCTGTCTCTGAAATGGGCGGTCAAATTGCTGGTAAGGCGTTGCCCATGGCTTGGAGCGGAATTAAAAGCGGAGCGAATAAAGCAGGAGAGTATTTAGGTAGCCAAGCAGAAAAATTTGCAACAAATGCTACTGGTGCAACTGGTGCCCAAGTTTCAAAATTTTCTGATGACGCGGGACGAGAGCTGTTAGATCGAGGCCTAGTTAAGTTTGGTGATAACGCTGAAAATATAGCGCTAAGAGCTGGCCAAGCTATGGACTCAGCAAATGCAGATATTGATTTTGTTCTAAAGGAACTCGACGCAAAAGGCGTTACGGCTTCAGTCGACAATGTTGTCGATACTCTTGAAAAAAAAGTCGCTGAGCTTTCCAAAGATCCTTCACAAGCTGGGGCTGTCCGAAAATTAAATTCAATTATTGAAGATGTTGTGAATACCGGCCAATCAAACATACCAATCAGTTTGGGTGAGCAAACAAAGCGTGGGTTCAACAAAATGGCTGGAAATTGGATGGACCCGGAAGTTGGATCAGCCGGAAAAACAGCTTATCAAGCTTATAGAGGCGAAGTTGAAAGCGCAGCAGAAGCGGCTGCGCCCGAGCTAGCCAAAAAGTTTGCCGAGGCTAAAAAAACTTATGGGTTACTCGCTCCGATTGAAGAGGCAGCAAAAAAAAGAGCAAACACATTGAACCAATCCCCTTTTGGCGGGCTTCTTGATGTTGGTACCGTTGGGGCTGGGGCCGCAGCGGGTGATCCATCTGGTGGATTCGCGACCGCATTAGGTAGAAAACTTTTAGCCCCTAGGGTTTCCTCGTCTACGGCAGTTACGCTTGACAAGATTTCAAGGTCTTTGATGAGTTCGCCTCAGCTTGCGCAAATGGCAAAATCAAATCCAAAGATATTTGAAGAGCTAGTTTCTCGAGTAGGACAGAAGCTGCTGCACGAATCAACTGGATCAATATCAATCATGCAACAGGCTGCTGAGGCTCCAGACAACTCGGCTCAAACTAGACCGTTAATCAACAAAGACGAAATCATTCAAAAGACGAGTGGCTCTAAGTATCAGCAGGTCTTGCAAAATGCAGCTCAAAAAGGTGACGCTTCTTTCAATGCGGCCCACTATGTTTTATCAACAAGGGACCCGCAATACAGAAAGCAAGTCGGTAACTAGCCTTTTCTTGAGTCGTAAATTGTTCTAAGCTCTTTTCTTTCAGAAAGCTCGGTCGGTTCTAAAATGCCATCGAGCTTAATGTCTAAGGCGTCTGCCGCTAACTCAGAACAGTAAAACTCTTTATCATCGCCTGAAAACTCATAATCATATTTCTTACCACACTGATCAAAAGCCCACGCTCCGCAATCATCTAGCTGCTCCTGTTCATACCCTTCACGCTCTTGCATCATCACAAACGACTTTTTATAAAGCCATTCTTCAATAGGGACCCATTGAACTCCCGATCCGATAGCTTCAACAACAACAAGCTCACCCGTTTCAGGATGCCTTGCAATGATCGCCGAATGCTTCCAAAATCCTTTGATGAAATTATATGTTAAATGAAGGCGCTCTCTTGAATGAAGCACTTTCCCTGGTCCTGCTAAGAATAGAATTTCATCAACTTGTTTTTTTGTCATAGATGGCTCTGGGGGTCCTATTTTCTGCATTAGTTTTTGAATTGGCGTTAGTATTTTGAGCAAAAATCGTATTACTTGATCCATTTTTTTTCCATTACTTTTCTATTTAAAAAAGAATGCTTCCATTCAACAAATTCTTTCACTTTTTGAAATCCGCCGTGTTTTGATTCCGGTATTCCGTACATTCTGCACACCTTTAGCTTAGCTAGGCTGAGCGAATAGTCTTGTTCTTCGGCCAGGTATTTAACAATGGGCCACGTTCTTTCGAAAATATTTTTATCAACAATCTGTTTCATAGCTCGTAAATCCTAGATTTTGATTTCTTCTCTTTGAAACGATCTTTTAATATTCTTTTCGGTTTTCTTCCTTGAGCCTTTAAAAGTAGATTAACGATAGACGTGTCTTTAATTTCGTGAATTTCATTTTTATAAAGCCCGTGTTCCTTCATTAGATGTTTGATTGCTCTAATTTTTGCAAGATCCATAAGCGCGTCTATCTTTTCATAATTTACGATCGTCTTTATAAAATCGATTCTCTCTTGTTCAGTGATTTCTTTTTCCACTTACCCCTCCTTAAGTGTTTTAAAGTTCAATTTCGTTTCGCCCTCTTGGTAGAATAATGATTCGATATCCCTTGTGTTCGACTTCTATCTTTTCGTCAGGATGAAAATGACCACAAACGTAAGTCTTAACACCGTGATATTTCGCGATATTTGCTGCTCTATTAAGAAAATCTTCTTTTGGTTTTCTGTTTATGATTTTCTCTGCCGCTTCAATTGCGTTAACGATCACGCCACGTTTAAAGAAAGATGCTCCCATCGCTTTGTTTCTGTATTCAAGCCACTTTTGAAAATTAGCTTCCAAATCACCATGCGCCAGAACTGCGTTTTCTAGTTTGATATAACATGGTGCCGGCATTCCTTGGCGTTCGTGATTTCCGAAAATATAATTATCACCATGACGAAGTTTCAGGATGTTGATCAAATCAATTGCTTTGTTAACATCTGACTTTTTGCAATTAGCTCCGTCAATAATATCACCAATCAATCGCACATTTGACGCCGCCGCCACTGTTAAGACATCGGTTTTAATTAAATTTGTTGCGAGTTCATGACAGTCTGTATAGATAATTTGCTTCAAAAAATTCCCCTTTTTAGTAGTTTAGATTTGTAAGTAGTTGAATTATTTAGGTTCACTCATTCCCATCCTCCAGTTTGGCTAAACCAGTTCATCCTCATCTCCATTCGTTAGCTCGCTGCTTACGGGTTTAGCGACCAATAAGGCTGATCGATAGTTCTAGTCTTTCTAAAGACAAGCTGGCCACCTTGATAACCTGGATCGCTGATTCCAGTCGGTATCTGTTCAGTAGTTCTCTTTTCGCATTTTAAACATTTGATCGCTGGAATTACCTGATGATGGAATCTTTCATCGTCGTAACCATACTTCAGTAATTGGTGACTTCCGCAGTGCTCGCACTCTAATACTCCTTCGAAGTCGTTTCTGTGTATTCTCATCATTTCTACCAATTTCATCCTTCACCTCTCTAAAACCAGGCGGCTGCTTTCGTTGACGACTAGAGAGCCTCCCTAGAAGCAATCGGCACCTACGACAGCCGCCCGGATAATTAAAATCTTTTGTTTATCCAATCCATTGTCTTTTCAGCTAAAACAGGTGTTGCGTTAATCAAATCAATCAGCTTCCATGTTCCAGCGATAAACAATATTCCAACGCATACCCAATCGATTGTTTGCATTGAATCAGTAATACAAGTCATCTTCTCTCCTCGTTAAACTTTGTAAAAACCCCGGTCTATTTCCCGAGCGTCACGCCTCACATGGTCAGTCAACATTAAGGCGATCTGTTGACCTATTCTCAAACTTCCGTGCACGTCGCTTGAGTGCCCCCTCTTGTTTTAAAAAAATGAAGTAGCCGCCTTCACGCCCGACATGTTTCTATCTTGAAACCGCGTTTTTTAATGCATTACGGTTACGGCTACTTCAAAACTCCCATCAAATGAGCCGACCTAATCGACTCAGATCAGGGGAGCTAGTCCCCTAATCAATTACCTGTCGTCGCTCACTCTTCTGATGATCGTATTCCATGACTCCATCGAAGAAATATTCACCAGGTGGAATGCCAATCGCGTGGTGCTCGGCATGTTTTGGCTTTGCAACTCTGTGATCTTTAACATGATCAAGCTTTGTTTCTTTAGTGACATTAATAAACAAAGTCCCTTCATGAGTTAGCAGCTGAAACTTACCGCCATAGAGCGCATGGGAGTTAGTTGTACCTTTTAAAACTAAGTTACCCTTCACTTTCTTTGCATCGGCTGGAATCGAAGTAAATTCTTTCTTAAATACCCCAAACTCGCCGCACTTTTTGATTAAGCAATCGCCTTGTTGGACCATGTATTTCATTTCACACCTCTATGTAAGAGCTTCTGGCTCGATAAATTTAGTTAAGCTGTTTCTGAACATAATTGCGTCTTTGACTGTTTTGCATTCAACACCAACACCCTCAATATGGTGCACACCCTTTAGTGATGGGTTGGTCATTTTCAGATATGGCCGCTTTTGACCTGAGTTATTAAAATCGATCATCAACAGTTCGTACTTACCGCAAACTTTAGAGTCATATGTATCAACTGTCTCAGCTCCAAGCATTTCGATAGTTTTATCAATTCCTAGCTTTCTTGAAATTTCACGTCTTACATCAACATTTTCTTCAGATAGAAACATTTCTTTTGTGATCTTATCTACTGGTGTTTCGATGTATTCTTTTTTCATCTGAATGCCGTTCGACATGTAAAGCGAATACGAATCACGGTACAACAAAGCCGCTTGATCATACGAGTGCAGTTGTTTTTCAGCATTAAGATTAATCTGTTTCGGAAAATCAGAAACGAATACTATTTCGGGAAACATATAAGAAATATGAATCTCTTGAAAATGTTCATAAAACTCACGAAATAATTTGAATTTAAGTTTTTTCTTTGGAAGCAGCTCGTTTAATATATAGTTGTAGAAAACATAGTATCCTGTCCATCCAAACCAGTTACTAGTCGCCATATAAAAATATTCTAGCTTCTGTGAACGAAGCTGCGAATCAAGCTGTGAATCAAGCTGTGAACCAAGCTGCGAACGAAGCTGCGAATCAAGCTGCGAACGAAGCTGCGAATCAAGCTGTGAACGAAGCTGTGAATAAAGCTGCGAACGAAGCTGCGAATCAAGCTGCGAACGAAGCTGT
>ERZ724522.311-NODE-311-length-32958-cov-15.278242_pt1 | contig 32958 bp, 38 predicted proteins | sample MGYA00376055_ERZ724522 | MGnify/ENA primary metagenome ERZ724522 (study PRJEB28724, sample SAMN07190884) | wastewater metagenome | isolation source: effluent of sewage treatment plant in Hong Hong | place: Hong Kong | collected 2016-03-17 ...
TGTACTTCCAGTTGGACCTGTACTTCCAGTTGGACCTGTACTTCCAGTTGGACCTATTAGGTATAAAAAATTTCTTCCCTGAGAAAATCGAAATCGATTCATTTATATATAGAAATTTTATTTTTCAAATGTTCTTTCTTTCACCCAAAGTAAAAAAAGAACATTTGGGAGACAATGGAATTACCTGCTACATTCAATTTGTAAATTTGATTCTCTTTTCCTCGGAAGGAAAAGAGGTAAAATTCCTTTCAAATTAAGCGTTTGTTTTTCTAAAGAAATTTGAAATGTCTTATCGTCCACTACCTTTTTTCTACGAAAGAGATTCACGGATATTTTCCACAACTATGCTTCCATATCTTGAAAATTCCAACCTTGTTCAATGGGAAGTTGTTCCTCTTCAAAGTGAAGAAGTTAACGATGAGAGTGAAGACGAAAAGAAAGACGCCAAAAAAATTGATCAACAATCTCGAGAAGAAGAGAGAAATTAAAATTTTCCCTGTGATTTTAACCCTGGAGGAAGTTTAACCCATGTTTTTCCCCCATTTTGTTGCCATTGGATTATCTGAGGAGGGACAGTTCCATTCCTTTCTGACTGATGGATTGTATGATCCGAGACTTTTAATTACCATTGCAAGTTTTTTACCCAGCCTTGATTATGTTTTTAAAATTGAAGCCATCCAACCAACTTTTCCAATTGAAGTATTAGAAAGGGCTGCCAAACAAAGAAGTGAAATTCAATTTCTTTGGAGAAATTTTGAAGATGAAAAGAATATTGACTTTAAAAAGATTCTATTCTTTCCTTGGAATAAAGTTAGAAGTGTCTTGAAAAGTAATCGATATCTTCCAGAATCTTTGGATGCATTTATTTCATCTTGGATGCAAGCAAATTTCTCTTTGTTAGATATTTTACCTCTTGTGGAAAATTTTATCTATTTTTTCCCTACTTATGGAGACGCTGCTGAATTTTATCAAAGATATCGACCTCTCTTCAATAATGCTTGTGCAGCTCCACTCCGGACAGCTTGGATTACATTTCTTACACAGAACGTTCAAGGTGGTTTCTTTGGAGGAAAATTAGATTTAACAAAAGTTAACTCTCTTTTACCACCGATGACGAACAATGAAATTCTTGAAGCAATTAGGGTATCAAAAAGTGGCATGATTTTTTGTCTTTTCTTACCTCTCCCAGGAAAAAACGAAGGTATTTGGCCAAGAAGATTGCTAACTTTGGAGATGGTGAAATCCGTTTTGTTAAAAATTCCCAATGGGAATTTCGAGGAAGAAAATCCTTATTATTTCTTGTCTCAAATTGAAGTTCTCTTTTCAGACTTTTATTCTCAGTTAGTATATTATCTCCCTCTCCGCTATATTCCTCCTCATCTTTGGTCTTACGAATTGTTAGAAAGCAACATACACCATTTACGTTATGGCTGTGAGGAAATATTTAATTTATTACCGCAACATCTCAAAATTCCCAAAGTATATGAATTTTTTTATCATCTTGACCCCCTCGTATTAGAATTTTTTCCACTAGAAGAATGGAATTTGACGAGAGTAAGGAAATGTATAGAAATTCCATTTGGAATAGTATCTGATAACATCTATGCTTTTGCAGAGAAACTTTTTTCTTATCTTGATCAAGGATGCATTCCAGATATAGAAACAAGAAAAAAAGAGTTATGTACAGCCCTCATTTTAAAATACCCCTCTTTATTGCTTCATTTTCAATTGGACACTGTCCCCCTTGCTTTCTGTTGGCAATTATTAGAACAACGTTCAGATTTGTTTAAAGAATATGAACGTTTATTCCATCATCAACGGCCTTCTGACGAAAAGCAAGTCATTGTTACTAATACAAATGACCCTTGGCTTCAATTTCACAATTCTTTTAGAATTTCCGAGGAACGCAGAAAAGCTTATCATAGTATGATAGGAAATATTGAACATCTCTTACGCGAATGGAAAGAAGGAGATGGAGTTGACAAAAATTTTATTGCTTATTACCTTTGGGCTAAAATTCATCAACAAAATTATGTTACTTTATCTTGTATGAAATTAAAATTTGAATAAAATTAAACAAAATAAATCGTATATAAAAAATGTCATTTACTCTGGTAACTGGATTTTTGGATAAAGGTCGTGTTGGATCTTTAAAACTCAACCTTTGTAAAAATACCATTTTTCGATATCAACATCCAATGATTATTTTTGCACCTATCGAATTTAAAGATGAAGTACAAGCAGTAAGACAAAATGTACCAACATTATTCATTGCTGTTACCTTTGAAAAGAGTGATTCTTTTGATTTATTATCCATTGCGCGAGATAATCTTCAGGAACGAAAAATAAAATATGACGAACATTTTTTAATAGAGACGATGCAGTCGTTAGAACAAAATTATTGGATGCAACAAGCTATTGCAGACAATCTTTTTCAAACTGACTATTTTATTTGGTGGAATCCTTCAATTTGTTTTGAAACTCCTTTACCAGCCCAATTAAACATAACTCAATTGTTAAGTCTTTTATCCAAAGATAAAATATTTCTTCATCTTTTTACAGATTTTAATACTGAATTAGAAAAAAACATTGATCAAAATCAAATTTCCTTATGTGATATTGTTAACATGAATTTTTATATTGCGGGGAAAGATACAAAAGAACTTCATTTGCAATTAAACCTTTTTACTCTAGATAATATTCAGTCTAATATTATTGGACATAATAATATTTATTGGTTGTTATTTATGAAGAAAGAAGGTAGTAAATTTTTTATTGAGAAGTTATCTTCTCATTCAAAAAGAAATGCTTCATTAAGCCATCTCACTACAATGAATTATTCACTACTTCCAATCTCTGTGCGAGAAGCTTTTACAAACATTAAAAAACCAAGAATTGCGATTCTTGTCACAGGTAATATTCGCACTTGGGAATATGTTCACAAAGAATGGATGAAAAATTATGACTGTTATGCAATCTCATATCAAAAGAAGTACAATTATCATCCTAAGATTCTCGAAGCTTTGAATGGATTACCAGAATGTGAAATTAATGCCGAACAAATTTTATCTTCATTTCCCTTTAAAAAAGTAAAAATAATTTCTCAAGAAGAAGATGAAACATCGCAAATTTTTCCTGAAATTCAAAAATATGCTTTTGGCTATTATCAATTTCGAACTACATTAAAGGCATTTGAATTATTTCCCGAATTAAAAGAGTATGATTTTATTTTTAGAACTCGCTTTGATATTAATTCACCATCGGATATTATTGAAAGGTTAACACATAATGAAATTTTATATTCTTTCGAAACAACCTTATTTTTAAACTCCTTTCATTATGATATATCACCACCATTACCATCGAATCAATTAAATTTGAATACAAATGGAGGTGTCATGTATTTAGAAGAACAATTTTTGAAAAAAGAGATAGCCATCTTTTCCCCCAACTCAACGGTTGTTTTTTCTGATACAGTATTTTTCGGAAAGCCAGCACATATAATTAAATTACTATCTTTTTGTATGGAAAATTACCGTTCACCCTCTTCACCCAAAGCACTCTCCAATCCACCACATAGTATGTTACACTTATTTTTTGAGACATCCCCACTTAAAGTTAAATTGTGTAATTTTGGCATTATTCTACGACCTCCCATTTATAATCCGTCAATTCCTCGATTTCTCAAAAGAAAGTTAAATATTGCTTTAATGATTCACGAAGAGCATTACAGCACTGGATGTCCACCGCCAACAGTCTGGATGCAAGATCATAAAATAGATATCTTTTTTACAAGTTATTTGAGAAGATATTTTCTTCTCAATATGAAAGATTGGATTCATATTGCTCAATCTTTCCAGCAAGAATTCTTTTATTTTCTCCAACAAAATCAATCAACAAAAAGTTGGTATCTCTTTGAATATGGTATGAAACAAATAACAAAAGATTATGATCTAATTATTAAATGGAATCCTAATATTTATTTTCCAGAAGATATTCCCATTGATGAAGCTTGGTTGTTTGCAGCTCTTCAAAATAATACTCTTGTAATGCCAGAAGGCAAAAGTGAAGAAAAAGAGAACATTTTATCCCATTGTTTTTGGGGTCCTTCTACAATAATGAAAAAATTAATTTCACAAGAAGCTTCTTGTGAGAATGAAGATAAGGCAGAATTTAAAGATGTATTCGAGTTTCGGTTGAATACATTAAAAATACCCGTTTTACGCTTCCCTTTTCATTATGGACTTCGTGGAAAGGGAAAAATAGAAAATATTACAGGTTACTCCGATCCAACAAGACAAATTTAACCCTTTATTTTCTTCTCACGAGAAGAAAATTAACATGCCAATTGACTAATTAGGATCAATAATCGAGGATCGTATAAGTTCTCAGTCAAAAAAGAACTCCACATATTCTTACCACCAATCAAACCAGAAGTTACTAATCGCATCAAACAGATAAGAATATTTAGATTATCATTATATTTATCTAACAATTCATAATTTTCAAAGGTTATATTTCGCAAAGGAGAGTCGCTTGCCAAGTAAAAATCGAGCGTTCTCTTATAAAGTTGATGGTAAGATTGATCTTGGTTATTCCAATCCTCGTCGTCTTCATCGTCTTCATCATTTCCCAGATACATTAATCCAACAATTGTATCTGGATGAGTAAATTGAGCTTTAATTGCAAATAACTTTTGTGGAGAATCTTCGACGATAAGTCCAAATAAAGGAATTACTACATTCCAACTTCTACTTATACAAATATAAGTAATTTGATTATCAAATATTATTCTTGCACAATCAATATTTTTAAAAGTGTATTCAATATGGAGTTCATTTGATTTAAAATTATTTGATGCCAAATCATTGATCATTTTTTGAAAGTTAGGTTGATGATAATAAGTTACTATCAACTTGTCATTAGAAATTTCGATTTTCTCAGGAAAAGAACAGAGTTTATTTAACACCTTTAAATTTGAATTCATTATACTTTCTTTCCTTGAAGGAAAGAAAAAATCAATTTTGATTGAGAAGTTATTGGCCCACACCCCTTAACAAAATTTGATTAATTCCTCTTCTCTTGTCATCAAACTAGGTGCCCATAAATTGCCAGCCATCACAACGTTCCCGTCGGCTAACCAACTTACTGCATAATCATTTTTAAAACTAACCCATAACTTTCTTGTTTGAGATGACATTATCAACATTGTATAAGAGACATTTGTACCATCTGTTTCAATAAAAAGTTTGGCACCAGCCGTGGCTTTAAAAAGAGGAGTTTCAAGAGTAGCTCCAGGCAGTTCAAAATCTCCTTGACTATTTTGAATCAATTTAATTGGATCACAAGATTCGAATTGATCTGAAACGTTCAACCATGCAAAAGAAGCTCCCTGCACTTTGATATTAAAAAAACCATCGGCCTCTTTGAAAGTAAATTTTTTCTCGGCAGGCATACCATTTGTTTGTATATAAACAACTTCAAAGTCAGGATAAGCTGCTAACCAAACATAACATTTTTGAAAGGTTGAAAGACCATTCCATTCTTCTCCCACAACCATCTTTTTTTGTTCTTCAGTTAGAATGGATGGTATTTCTCCTTTATTGAAAGATTTAAAAACAAAACGTGTATCGATAAAATGGAAAAGATTTTTTTGAGTTGCATAATATTTTTGATGTTGCCAACGAGAGAGTTTTGAATTCCATTCTGCAATTCGTGAATCGATTATTTTCTGTTGTTCAGTATAAAGAAGATCAAATTTTCTTTCTTTTTCTAAGTCAGCTTCAGTTAATTTTGGTGTATGTGTTAAATACGGAGCCAACAGTCGACTTTCAAGATAAAAATAACCGATCCATCTATTTTCTCGGCGATGGTTTATATTAAGTACACCGGGAATAATGTCTTCTTTAGTCCAAATAACACTACCTTTGAACCAATCTCCGCCATATCGAACATCAACCTCGCTTTTTTCTCTTAATTCATTTCTCCATGTTTCCTCTTCTGGTACAATTTTGGTATCATCAAAAAGTAAATAAGAATCAGGGCAAGTGACTAAAACTTGATCTTCATCAGGTTCGTCTTTGACACGATAGAGACAAAGATCATATGGCAATCTTTTAATTGGTGTTACTTCCAACCATCGTTTATTCTTTAAATCATAGTAATATTGTGTTTTTTGTGGTGGATCTGGAAAGATCGCTCCACAACAAGATAATATTTTTTTAGCTGAAAACATTCTTTTGAATAGATCTATCATCTTTAAATCTATTTAAAAATGATTTTCTAATGAAGCACAAATTACAAATTAAAAATCGAAATGGATCTTGATTCCTGGATTAGAGATAAATCTAAGGAGATTTCAAGTAAAGATGTCATTATCGGAATAACCAATTGTGTCATTCAATTTAAGACTCTTACAGCATTTGCTGAATACAGTCAACGGAATAAATCTATAGCAGAAAGATGTTGGGTATCTATTTCAACCAAGGTTAGAAAACAAATAGCTACAATTATTTATAGCGCAGATCTGAATGAAGACACCTGTCTTTTCTTGTCTTTACCACTTCGCGAAGAACATCTTCCTCAAGATTCAAATGTTTCATCAGAGTGGTTAAATGCACAACTATCAACATGTACTTATCACTATATGGACTATAATAAAGAAACATTTAGATTTTATTTAGATTTTCCTTATCGAATTCCTATATACAGACTTAATTTCGAGTTTAGAACACCGTTTAAAGAGCTTAGAGATTTTGTTGAGCTTTATCTCAATTCAACTTCAATTAATCGCTATTTTCCTTCTTTTGGCTATAAATGCAAAGAATTTATGCCTTATTTTATTTTAATCTATTTGTTCCACCTTGTATGTGCAGGGTTAGCCTCAAAAGGAAGTTTAACCCCGGAAGGAAGTTTAACCCCGGAAGGAAGTTTAACCAATTCTTTGGAGGTTTTAAACGTAGACAAAGATGAATGGTGTTTGTTTTTAACAGCTGGATTGTATGATCCTCGGTTGTTGGTTTTAATTGTACAATTTACTCAATAATAAATTACTCCGCGGAGTAATTTATATCGTAAAATAAAAGCTGTGTATCAAAATGAGCACTCGAGGATCATACAATCCAGCTGTTAAGAAATGATTCCATGGTCCTTGCTCAACGAGACCTACTGTTAAGAGTCTCATGAAATTTAACATCAACACCAAATTCTTTTCATGTGAACTTTCTTCTTCAATTCGGCCATTTCGACAGGGAGAATCTGTTTCAAGAAAATGTTGTAAGACAGTATATAACATTTCGGGATAATTTCGGTAAGAGAAAATACCACAAATTTCAATATTTGTAAAAATAATCTTACTTCCAAACATCGCAGTATAATCATATACAATCACAGAAAAAGGTAAGATAATGTCCCATCTTGCACAAATAGTTATCCTAATTTTTGGTGAAGAATGCGTAAAAAGGATATAACCTAATTCTTTTTGTGTAATATGAACAATGACTTTTGAATTTGAAAAAAGGTTAATTGCTTTTTGCAACTTTTCTTTAGAGTCAAGGTTCAATCGAATTCCACCGAGTGTCCATTCAATACTTGAAACAAAAGGGGGTAAGAATTTTTGGAGTTCATTCAAGTTTTCCATTTGATATATCAAATGGACATTCATAAAAAAGATCAATTTTAACCAATCTAAAAGATGTTTAATAATATTTCTTCGGCAATTTCTCCACTTTCCGAATACGAAAAATCATTGCTGGAAAGGGATTAGGGTTATTTTTGATGAGACTTTCTTTTACCTGTTGAATTTTATGTCTCGAACGACTTGCATACCACCATTGATTATCAAAAGTGTTACCACTTTTAGCTGGAAAAATTGAAGGTGGATTCCAATTACTCTTTTTCTTTCCTGTAAGGACTGGCTTTTGGAGAGTTAGAAGATAATAGGGCATTTTAGAAAGAAAAATTAAAGAATTTAATTGTAGAAAATGCTCTCATCACTTGAAAAAATGGCGGAGATAGACATAAAATACAACAAGCAATACGAATGTCTATCTTTTACTTCCCTCGAAATGCTCCGACAATTTTAGCAATCAACAAAATCAACAATAAGGCAAACACCACAATCAAGGGCCATTTCAATTTTGCCAACACTCCTTCAATCTGAGAAACAATGGGGCCAAAAAAAGCGGTGACGATACCAGCGGCTACACTGGCTACTTTTGCGGCGACGTTACCAGCTACTTTGGCCAAAGCGTTAATTGGTCCATCAGCACCAGGAATGATGGCCCCCACGACTGCCAGCACTAATAGAGCCTTTCCTCCATAACTTAAAAGTTTCTCTCCCACTGAACCAAGTTTTTGTTTGAGAGTGTCTTTCCAATTGGGATCAGCTTTTTCGATTGCTTCTCCTTCAGCAGTTAATTTGGTTTCAGTTCCCACGGGATCTTCGACTAATGAATTAACCAATTCTCCCGATTTACCTCCCACTTCGGAAAGACTTCGATCAATAGCAGTACTTAATTCAGTCTTAAAATTAGCTTTTGCTTCATTAACTTTTAAATCAATCTCTTTTCCATAGGCTGCTTTTAAATCTTCAGCAGTAATTTTAGTTGCATCTCCGCCTTTCGATAATAAAGCATCTTCAATAGCATTACTGTGCAACATTTGTGAATTTTGTTTGATATCTTCAAGAGCATTAGCTTGGATTTGTTTTCCAGCAATTCCATCACTAACAGGAATTTCTTTCACCGACATTTCAATCAAAGGAGGAGTAAACTCGGGAATTTGCACCAATACATCAGAAGGTAATCCAGAAGGAACATTTACATCTCTTAACGAAGAAGAGATTTCACCTGAAATATCTCCTACAATTGCTTCAACACCTCCGCCACCCAACGGATCTGGAAGATCGCCCAGTTCTCCCAATTTTCCTAAATCGCCCAATTCTCCAAGATCAGCCATCAAGAAGTTCTTTTAAAAGAAAAAAATTTAATTTCTTCTTTTAAAAGAACAATTTTCAATGTCGACTCTGCAAGACCAAATGATTGCGCGTTTTCCAGTAAAGGAAAATTTCAAGGTGATGGCGGCCGATCCAATTGATTCAGCTGGCAAGTGGAAAATCTCCTTGATGGCTGGTCTTCTCTTTATTGTCATCTCTTCGCCTCTTCTGTACAAATTGGTACAAAAGTTGATTAACAAAGTAGCCAATATTGATATTGCCAATGATGATGGCTGCCCCAACTTTTATGGGTTGGTATTACACGGTATCGTGTTTATGCTGATTACTCGGTTGATGATGAAGTAATTTAACATCCTTCCGAGGGTTAAAAATTGATTTCATTTTCTTTTCTCCACGAGAAAAGAAAATGTTAAAACGAATCTTACCACCGTATGTTGAACATGTTCAGTTTGGTATCAACACATTATATTTACACTTTAATTCAGAAGCAAATTTTATGACTGCATTAAACTTTTTATTACCGGATGAAGTAGGGTATGTTCGTTTTCATATTAATTTTGATAATATCAATTTACCTTATACTTTAGAATTTGATGAAGATGGTTATTTACAAGAGATTAGTTTCCCATTTACTTTTACAGGTGAAATAAATATTCGGGGAGATCTTATTTTTGAACAGCAACATTATGAAGGACATGAAAATTTACTGTTCAAAATGAAAGCCCGACTTCCCCAATTGGAATTAAAATTATCATATCATCATTTAACCGACCCAAATGGAACAAAATCTCTTAGATCTCTTTTTAAACTAGTTAACGAATTTTTACGTACAAATTCTCCAAATCGAAATCTTGCTGTCAAAGAAGAAGGTTGTAGTTATTGGACGATGAATCAAATTTTTATTTTGATGAAACTTATTACGGCGGGATTAGCCCAATCTAAAGGAAGTTTAACCCCGGAAGGAAGTTTAACCCCGTCTTGGACCTTTTTCTTAACTCAAGGAATTTACGATCCAAGATTATTGATACTTATTTTTAAAATGATGTTTAATTTTCATTTACCAGATGAATTGTAAAATTGATATTTTTCTTCTCCATCAAGAAGAAAAATGTATCTCTAACTATTTTTACAATAATGTCTCTTTTTAATCTTCAAAATGTAGATAAGACAATTGTTGCCTTTGATAAAGAAGAGCAAAAAGTTTATTACTATGTTTTGGGTAATGTCAAGGAACCTTATGTTTTTCGTATTTCCGAAGAGACTATCTTATATCAAGCTTTTTTAGCCTGGAAGAATAAGCTTTTCTTTTTTAATGATTTTGGTCAAATTGACTATTGGGATTCATATGAAATGAAATCTCTCCGATCAGTTGACCAAAAGATGGCAGCTCAATTTGTATTAACTATTACCGATGCAATTCTTTTGCAAAATCGATATCTCGTTGTAGTGGTGGGCAAACATCCGTCTTACAAAGATCCAAACGTTTCCCTTGAAATTTATGATTTAGAAACTCATTTCAGTATCAAATATCCTTATCAAATTCCCGTAAAAAACTTTGAATCACTTATATTATTCGAAATGCCGAATCATTTGGGGTTGAATTTTTCTGTAGGGGAAATTCAACTTTTTTCTATAGAAAAACTTCTAAAAGGAGATTGGAATCCTTCTTCTGGTGAAAAAATGCTTTCCCCAATTCTTGTTCGAGGTTCCTTTGAATTTGTTTTTAATACACAACTTACTTCAAAAGGAACATTTTTTCTTGACAACAGCAATTACGAGAAGCAAAATAGCGCAATGTATTTTCTATCTGAAAAAGATGTATCACTGTGCCCTTTCTTTGTGCGAGATAAACCTCTAGCAAATTTTTCTTATGATGACCTTTACTATGATGAGGGAATGGAATTATTGATTTTAATGGACTCGGAGACTGAGAAAATTGCCTTTTTCCAGCAAGAAAATGATGAATTTCATTTTCTTGCTAGGTGTTATAACACTTGCGTTAACGAAGGTGAATGTAAAATTATCGGAGATATATTCGTTACTTTGCGCAACTGGGGTGATGGCGTAGTGAATGTTCGTCAATATCTCATTCCTTTTCTCACTTTAGGTAAACTGTTAGCAGCGGGGTTAACCCCGGAAGAAAATCTTGATGGTGAGAACTCAGAGTTCTTTTCCTTTCTGACGAAAGGATTATATGACCCGAGATTGTTCTGTTTGATTTTTGCCTTTGTTGATGTTGATTTTATTAAAATAGAAAAACATTAATCTTTTCCTTGCGAGGAAAAAATTGATTACACTTTTATTCAGTAAAAAGAAAATATCTTTGAGATATGCCTGCTGAAAAGAAAGAAATTGAACTTCCATCGTATCAAGAAAGTTTTTTGAAACTATTGAAATATGTTATCATTCCTGGTTACATTGCTTATCTGTCATCCAAAGATGATATGACTTTACTTAAAAGTATAACATCTTTTTTACTGATGTCGGCAGCCATGTTTACGGAAGATATATTACAATTAACCCGCAATTATCTCAAAGAATGGAACAAAAAGAAGTATTCCCAGCAAATGACTAAATTTTTTTGTACTGATAAAGCTGGTCATAAATTTCTTCAACTCTACGATCAACAACAAAATGGATCAAAATACTTGGCAAAAAGATTATTACAACGTTCACAACTAATTCCTTGTGCTCTTGAATTGACGGTAGAAAATTCATTTCAAGATTTTTTCCAGTTGGGCAAAAAGAAAATTTACTTTGAAGTTACCGGAAGCGGTGAGGATGATTTTATTAAATTGGCTCTACCGGACAAGGAAACCTATATTGAATTGTTAAAAATTCTCGAACTTCCTTATGAGGAACCACCCAAATATAAACAAAGTATTCGGGTTTTTAATACTCACGACCAAGGTGATTCAGATGGACGATCGGAAAATAAAAGAATTTTATCTTCCCTTTTTCTATCTCCTGAAGTAGAAAATAAATTAACATCTTTTATTGAAGATATTCGGAATCCGGAGAAATATCCTATTTTTCAACAAAAAGGAATTAAAATACCTAACACTTTACTTTTGACTGGACCTCCCGGAACAGGTAAAACCTCGATTGGTTTTGCTATTGCCTCTGAATTAGATTATGATTATGTCAGTGTAAATTTTGAAGGTAAAATTTTACATCGCCTTCGCAATGGTTGGTACTCAAAAAGTGTTATCGTCTTTGATGATTTTAATTTGTCAGAAGATTTCAAATATTTGAGAAGAAAATCTTTACGAGATCAAGAACCTAAAGTGGAACCTTGGATGAAGGCCTTTTCTCTCAAGAAAAACAAAAAGGATAGCGACAATGAAGAAAAAGAAGAAATAAATGAACAAACGAAAATAACCGTTTTGCAAGATTTGATGAACTATCTCGATAATCCCTGCCCTAATCAAGTTTTAATTTTTACTGCTAATGATATTTCCGAACTTGATGAAAGTATTTTTCGTCCAGGGAGAATGAAGATTATTCGCGTTTTAGAAATGAATATGGGTCAGTTTAAAAACATGCTCACTACTTTTCAATTTACTTTACCTTCCGATGATTTGTTAGAAAAATGCTTGTCAATTACGACAGAATATAATACCAAAATGACCACTTCCTATGCTATTTCCAATTTGATTATTCCTTATTATGATCAACGGGAAGAGTTTCCCAAGATTCTTGAAGAATGGTGCACTTTTACTGCAAGTCAAAAGTATGAAACAAGATTCATCCAAAATTGAAAAAAAGTTTGTTTTTCTCTAAAGAAAAACAAAATGGGCCAAGCTGCTCCTCAACCCAACCGGGTGGTTAATCTAGTTTTCGTTCCATATTATCGTAAACTCGCCAAACGATTTGAGTTTGAAGCAAATGAAGAGGAGAAACTCATTGCTGTAGAAATCAATGATTTGAATGATCATCTAACTGAATTAATTCGCAAACAAACAACTCTACAGGAACAACAAGAAAAAATGGCTGGTCAGTTTGACCAACCACTTGACCAAGAAATTAGAGATACAGATGAGTTTGGACACCTTTTAGTTCGACAGGGAGTTCGGGAGCTTCAAAATCAAGGAGGTTCTTTTTCCTTTGAAGAGAAGGATGCGTCTAAAATTAATCGGGCGACCAACATTTTAAAGAAAGAACGCGAAAAATTAACTCAACAAGCTCAACAGGTTGAAGATCTTCTCCTCAAATTAAGTGCACAACAAAGTCGAGCAAGAAGACGAGACCAAGAAAAGGTGTTGAAGTATTTTTTGTTGCAACAATATAAAGAACTTAAGAAGATAGAAGCAGATATTCGCAAGACTGTAGGAAAACTTGAACATCTTCAACAACGTCAAGATGAATATCAAGAACAACGTGCTAAACAAAAGGTAAAACAAGAGGAAGAAATGAAACAACGAGATTCAAGTTGGATTAATGATCTCATTCAATTTTGGGTAAAGTTGTCAACTGGATCTTTAGGAGGAAAGCCTTTCACTCTTTCTTCAAAAGAAGAGCACATCCCTTTTGTAGTTGATTTTATTCCTTCTGTAGTGTTAATTGTGTATGTATTACATGAGTTTGAAGATGTTAGACTTCTTCTTCAACACAAACGTGAAACCTTAGTAGTTCTTGAGTTAGACAGTAGTAATCACGATGATTCTGCTGAAAGGTTGATTAAATATTCTCAATTAAAACTTAAACATCCTCATTTCTCTCTGGCAAGAGTTAGTCGCAATATCACCAATAAAGAAAGGGATATCGCAAGGAAATTTTTTTCTTTTGAAACAGTACCAGAGTTAATAACAGTAAAACATTCTTTTGAAATTTCAGCAAGAAAGCAAGACGTTACGGAAAAAATAAAAAAGTTATTATTACCAAGTGAATAAAATGAATTTTCTTTTTCCCGTGGGAAAAGAAAAATGAATCAACTCTTTTGGCGTTTAATTTATGTTGCAATTGCATTTTATCTTGGAGGATATCTTTTTCTTCAAGAAATTGAAAAAGATAAAGTTCATTGTATAGGTCAATTACCTTGTCTTCGTTGGAATCAAGCTTGTGATTTTTTCCATTGTCATCAAGGTTGCTTAGATCGAAATGCAGTATGTCATCCTCTTCCCGAAGAGATGACACAATTACCTTTTATTTTGATTGCTTTTTTGAGTGGATTAATGGTGTTAGCACAATTATGCTTTTCGCGATAACATCAATCTTGATGTTGTAATAAAATCAAAATTTTATTACAACATCAAGTTCAGTGTTTTTGCGGAGGGTGGGACGTCCACAGGAGTTGATCTGCAAATACCCATGGCTTTTGGTAATTAATACTACAAATTTTTTAAATATTTTTATTGAATAAATTCAATAAAATTATCAACTTTTATTCAGATGAATTAGATCTATTCAACCATAATCCGAAAAGTAAACCAGAAACAAAACTAGTTATGGGAAGTAGCCAACTTTTTCTTTCAGTATCAGCGGAAATTTTCTTCAAATATTTTCCAATGGTAAGAGAAGTAACTAGCGTTTTGTAGCCTTCGTCCTCCCCACTGTGAGTGTAGATTGAACTGAGTGGAATAAATCCATCGGGGTTAGTTAAAATTGAGAGCAATTGCGGGTGTTTGTGTTGACAGGAAACAATCATACTGGGGCAAGCAAACAAAGTAATTTCTCTTCTTGTAAAATATTGAACAATTTGTTCAATTTGTTCAAAGTCAATTTCATTTACATGATTGTATCGCACAAAAATACCTCCTTTTTCATGGAGAATAACATATTTAAAATATTCAAGCTTTCTTCTTGCTTTTTGATATCCTTCAAGATAATGAGTCTTCAAGTCATTATCAAATTCAGAAAGATATCCTTCGATTTTACTTTCTTGATAATATTGAATTGTCCAAGAATGAGAGGGGAAAGAACTTTCTTCTTCTCCAATCAAATGAATAATCCGTTCAGGACCCTTCGACATAAAAAGATTTTAAAGAAAATTTTTTTTCTTCAAAGATTTTGAAAAATTTTTATGAATCTAACAATCCACGAGAGAAAATCAATTTTTCTGGCCGAAATTGGCGAAGGAGGTTCAAAAGCCTTGAAATCTCTGATTGAAACAATGAAACTTTGTCTCAAGCAAGTTAATGGTGTATTTACAGTGGATGCCAAAGGTATTTCTTCTTGTAACGAAAATGAGGATCATCGAGTTCTCTGTAAAGCAGTGCTTTGGGCCAATCAATTCAAATCGTTCAGTTACTATGGCATTGATGGAAGTGGTACGGGAAGTTTTTCCTTTTCTATTGATATGGAGAATTTTTATGAAGCCATTAAGAAAGTCAAAGTAAAGGAAACAGTCCGATTGGAACTATTTTCACTTTCTTCCTTTGAAATTATTTTGAGTATTGTAAAAAACCCTAAGGTTCAAACTTCTGCCGATCAAGTTACCGCTAACATTAAAGTAAACACTGTTCGTCCGTCAGAAGTCAAGGCTCCTGAAGATTATGATGAACATCGCGTAGTTCCCGTTTGTAATAGTACATTTCAAGCTTCTTGCCAATCCTTGAATCCAAAACCTGCCAATGCAGCAATTTTAGTGAGGAGATTTAACAATGATGCTATTGTTTTTTTCTCTGGTAACAAAACTGGCGTTGAAAATGAAGCAGTTTTTCGTAAAGGTTTTCATGATGTGATGGAAGAGAGGAAACACCCTCCAGTTGTTGATTTTCAAGCGAGTTATTCGGCTTCACATTTATTTTTAGTAAAAAAGATGTTGGCCAATACAATTAATGTGTTGATTTACTTGAAGAACAATCTTCCTTTGCGAATGAGATTGAATATCGGCCAACTTGGATTATTTGATATTTATATCAAATCACAAGAATTGGTTCAGATGGAAAAAGAAATTGAAGCTGGAGAAATGGATTCTTCTGAACTTCGCTAAAAATGTTGAAGATTAATATCTCCACGGAGATATTAAACTGAGATGGACTTTTTCAAAGAGATTGGTTAAACATCTCTCAGAGATTGGTTAAACATCTCTCAGAGATTGGTTAAACATCTCTCAGAGATTGGTTAAACATCTCTTTCAATTCTTCTGGTGTTACCCGATCTTCTACAAAACAAAGAATTTTCTGCAATAATTTCAATTGTTCTACTGAAAAATTGAAGTTACGCCATTTGTAATTAATCTTTGACTCAGAAAAATATTCAACCAGCATTTCAGGAGAAACTTCAGGCATTCCACTTTTTCCCCATGTAATAAAAAGAATAGTACCAAGTCCCCACATATCCATAGTGACAGAGGATAAAGTTCGTTGTTGATAAAATTCAGGTGACATGTACACGTCAACACTACCATTTGCTATTGCGCCAGCCCAATCGGCAAATTCCCAATCAATTAAAAAAGGAATATCTCGGTTGACAACCACATTTTCAATCTTCAGATCTCGATGAACAAAACTATACTTTTTAAGAATAATTAAAATTTCAATCAAACGAAGATGAATTTTTGTCAATTGTTCATTAGTGAGAGAAGATGCAACAGTCAATTCGAATAAATCTTGACCAGCGTAAGGCCAGACTGTAAATTCGATGTAATCTTTAGCCAAATCTTGAGATGAGAGGGTTAGTTCTTTCATCTCAATAACTTTTGGAATTAGAAAATATTCCTTTTCTTCTTTGTTGAGCTTGGAAAGGAATTGAATGTATTTTTCATGTGTACAACAAACTCGACTTGTATTTCGTTTATAAGCTTTTTGACAACGAAGTACAAATTTTTCTTCTCCGTTTGAGACGAGAAAAACATCCGTTTTTGGATTGATACCAGTATGAAGATCTGTTAGAAATTGATATTGAGTGCCAAACAAAAAGTCTCCCAGTTTCATTGAATCGAGAAAATAATTATACAATCAATTGATTAGATTTTTACTTCTTGAAAAGATTTGAATATAAATTTCAATTTTCTCTCAAGAAGAAGGAAAAATCTTTTTCAAATTAAAAATCTCTTTTCCTTCTAAAAGATGGCAATTGAATTTAAATATCTTGCGCAAATTGCGGACGAATCCAAAAAGTTACTTGATGAATTTGTCAACAAACATCTTGACAAAAAAGGTGTTGATGTCCATGATGTTATGACCGTTGTGGCTCAAGCTTCAGGTTTGGTTAAAAACTTTGTACTCGATGATGGCACGCCTGTCGACCAAGATGAACAACGTCAACTCATCAAATATATCTATGGGATGTTGGTGAAAGAAGAAAATAATGATTGGGAAGAAGATCCAAAATTGGATATCATTTTGGATGCTATTTATGGACTTCGTAATGGAGAATTTGAAATTGATCTGGGAAAGAAAGGTAAAGGATGCCTTCCTTGTTGTTCATCGGTAAAAGTAAGTGTAAAAAAATAAAGGTTTTTTTATAAATGAGTCGCAACTCATTTATTTACATTTGAACTCCTTCCAATTCATTAAGAATAGCGTCAACATCAGCTAAGATTTCATCAGTTGATTTTGAAGTTGGTTTAATTTGTTTACCAGCCAAGAAAGCTTTGGCAGCTTTTGATTTTGCTCTTTCACGATTATCAGCTTGAACTGTAATTTTTCCTCGACTTTTCTTTGATGGAGATTTATTGAACGTCACTTCATAAATTGAAGACATATATAAATATAAAATTGGATAATAGAATAAATGTTTATAGATTAAAATCTTTCTGATAATCTCAAGAAAAAAATCATTTTTCTTCAAGTCTTGACTTGAAGAAGAGAGTTTTATTTTAGCCTTCGAAAAAGCTAAGATATTTTTATTGAGGAACACTCGTTGGGAGTGTCAATTGAGGAGGTCCTTGAGGAACACTCGTTGGGAGTGTCAATTGAGGAGGTCCTTGAGGAACACTCGTTGGGAGTGTCAATTGAGGAGGTCCTTGAGGAATTGACATCAAAGGAACTCCTTGAGGGACTCCAAATGGAGCGGAAGTATTTGGTTGAAATGCTCCCCAGTTAGGAACACCCAATGGAGGCACTTGCGAAGGAACACCCAATGGAGGCACTTGCGAAGGAACACCCAATGGAGGCACTTGCGAAGGAACACCCAATTGAGGTTGTTGAGCCATACCACCATCGGTCAAAAATTGATGCACAGTATAACCCTTTGTTTGCAGTTGATTCAAAAGAGAAGTAATCAAATCGGCCTTCTTCTTTCCAGAGAGACCTTCTACTCCAAAACGAGTTGCACGTTGCTTTAGTTGTTCAATTGTCATTGCATTCAAAGCAGTGTACTCTCCAGGAGTGGCTAGGTTTTGGGCTGGGGCTGAGGCTTGAGATGGAACACCAAAGGGGTTAATCTTAGCAGCTTCCACCGAATTTGTAGGATTGTGGAGAACCTTATTCACTTGAATAAACGCTTGGGCCAAAGTTGCACGGAAAGTTGGATCAGCATGCTTTTCAAACAAACTGACCAATCCATTGGTAAATTCTTCAGCCAACTTACGCAAATCTGCAACAACAGCTGGATTGGTTCCTTGAGGAGCTTGATCCGTTTGAGGAACTTGAACCGTTTGAGGAACTTGAACCGTTTGAGGAACTTGAACCGTATTCTTGCTTTCAGTAGACATTTAGAGTATAAAAGTTGAAAGTGAGTTTAAGATTGTGAGCTATTGACCTTCTTGTTTTCTTTTCTGAAACGAAGAAGAGAAAAATCAATTTTTTCTTTTGAAATATCCTTGAAAAAATTTTCATTCATGTTTGTGACTTTCTTGAATATCAGGATCTGGTAAAGAATGCCCTTTCAACTCACCAAAGATCAGCTCTCGACATAAAATTGACCATTGCAATAGCTTCTCACAAAAAGAAAGCAGCATTTTCTTTCCTTGTAAAGAAAGAAATAATTTTTAAATTATTTAACCCTGGAAGGATGTTTAACGGTATAATCCATAATATTGTGGTGACAAGGCATAACGGACATATTCATCTTCATGATTATAATTTGAAGTCAGAAAATCATCACAACATTTATCTGGCATTCTTTCAGCCGCATTTGTTTCAGGGTTTAAATAAACACAAACTTTTTGACCAGTCGGAAGATATTCGAGAGTTTCTGAACTTGCACATTTGTTATTCGGCACTTTTTGTGTAGCTGGCAATTGGACTGCATTTTGTGAATGGTTAAAACCAATCAAACTGGTGAAACGATCAAGAAAAGTAGATTCGGTATTGAGTTTCTTCGGACTACATTCCGAATCTCGACAACGAATTCTACCCAATTGAGTATCTCGATGGCACGTTGGATCAGATGGTGTTCGAGTACAATGTTGAGGTTCTCCTCGAACAAGAGGGGTAGCTTGAATTGATTGAAATTCGGGAAGACGGCATGTTTGTGCTTGAGTTAGAATATTAGTTTTACACTGTAAACCAAATCGACAGTCTCGATCGTCGCGGCAAAATTCATCCGCTTTTCCATAAGTCACCATCGGATAGGCTTCATTGAAAGAGGCATATTCATCAGAACTTCCCACACTTCCGCGCAAATCTCGTGCAGCGGTTATACGTAACATCTCTTTTCTCTTATAAAATAAAAATTACTTTCAAAGATTTTTCTCTGCCGAAACTTGCCGTTGAAATTTAGGATAGGTTTTATACAAACCTGAAGAAAGGGATAACTCCTGTTTATACTTTTGACTGTATGAATTTAAGACGGTTTCAGGAACATTATCAAAGATTATTTCCAAAGGATGTGCTTCAAGAATTGGTGCTATTCCATAATGTACACGAGAAGAGTAAAGTTGATAAAAGTCTAAAATCTCAAGTGGTATCTTAACGTCATCTTTAATGGAAGAATGATGTTCAAGATGAACACTTTTCCTTTCAATTTCAGTTCGAAGGAGATGATTGAGATCAAAGAATTTTAAAGCAATTTCAATATTTCGGTACATGGGAATCAGACTTTTTAAGTCTTTGTTGGACATCCATCCTTCAATATAATTATTATTGGTGTAAACAGATTTATATATTTTTCGGAATAATTCGAGAGCATTATTAGTTAAAATATTTACCAAGCCTTCTGTTAATTTCCATCCCAATGGATCAACTGTCCAATCATTCTTATCCTTGATGTAAACAAGAGGATATCCTTCTTTATTTTTAATTAACAGAGAAACTGGTTTCAATTTGCTAGTAACAACTTGTGCAATAAAAGCAGAAATAGGAGTACACCACCAGCGAAGTGAAAACATTTCCAAAATACTTCCATCAAAACACGAGTTCAAGAAAGGAAAATTAAATTCAAATGATGTTACATATTCATACTTTTGCAAGAGAGCATAAAAATAATATTTATATTCAGGTTTACAACAAGAATCAATAAATCCTGAATCAAATTGTTCCCATATTTCAATGATAGATAATTCTTTTTCGATACGAGAAAATTGTGTCACCAACTCACTAATTGTTTTATCAGGAACTTTCCCAATAGCCAAATCGAGATATTCTCCTAATAGAGAACCCAAGATGTAAAAACGATCTTCACCATCAACACTCTTTCTTTCTCCTCTAGAAAGAAGTCCGATTAAACCCAAAATTCGCGACTTTAAATCCATATTCTTGTTTTCATATTCTGGTTCAAAGGAGGATTTTTGTGCAAAGAGAGCTAACTGAGAAGATTTTTCTTGTTCTTGATGGAGAGTAGTTGTAATTTCATTTTCAATTTCTTGAGCTGATTTAACCGAAGAATTATCCGACGATAAGTCGTCAGTTACAACTGACGACGGTGAAGAACGTTTGCTGAAATCGCGCAACAATTTTTCCAGGGTAGCTACCCTAATTTCATATTCTTTCAACCTGGGATCGACCCAAATTGTACCACAAACGTGACTGCGAATTTGCCCCATTTTTTCGAGAAAAACCCCACATTTTCGACATTGAAAACGAAAATTTCCGTTGATATGCGCAAAATTTTGACAAGCTTGACTCCGTTGATGTACGGCAAGATTTGAGACAACTGCACCACAAATTTCACAGGGCATTTCTCTTCCTTTTTCTTTTTCTTCCTCTCCCTTAAAAAGAAAGAATCATTTTTTCGATGTCCCAGTTAATTTCGACAGCTCGGATTCAAGAAAAATTAAAAACCCTTCTTTTCCCTTTCAAAAATACACACACTTTTCCTCCTTTTTGGATCTGCTCAAGAAAAGGAAACGTCTCTTTTCGACCTTCTTCAATTGAGATGGTGAAAACAAATCTTGAGCTTGCAGTAAGATTAACCAAGGTTAACCATGTAGTTGCTATTCCTCTCGTTTTTTATCAATGTGACCAAAAAGGAGAATATCAAGAAAATCAAAAAGAAAGTCATTACACAAAATTACATTACAATTTATTGTTAATATACAGATCACATAACAAACTATTTTTAGAGAGATATGAACCAAATTCAACAGAAAAACAAGAAGACTTACATCTTCAACTTGAAAAGAAATTTCAAGAAGTACTTCCCTATCCTTTTACCTTCGTTTTATTTGCCCGCCATGGATTGCAAACAACTGATGATCTCTGTGGTTATCATATTCTTTTTTGGGCACAACAGAGATTACTCTTTGGTAAAGAAAAAACACGGCTTGATTTTTCTCTTCCCGAAATGAAGAAGAAATTTGAGCTATTTTTAATAGAACAACAAAAAACATCTCTTTAAGAAGAGTGAAAGATTCTTTTCCCCGAAGGGAAAAGAAAATTACGTTGAGGGAGGTTGGGTTGGTAAATCTTCTTTTACTTGTGGAGTTGGAGATGCTTGAGAATTCATCAAAGTTTGTACAATTTGACTCATCTGAGAACAAAAACTCGTCAATTGTTCAAGTTGAGTTTGATATTGGAGACATTTGGCTTCCAACGCGGAAATACGTGATTCCAATTCTTTGGTCTTTTCTTCAGACACTTCTTGCATTGTTTCTTGATAATTATCAGCGTGAGTCTCCAATTCAACTTTCAATTCTTGATTCTTCAGCATTCGCGGGCCTTGTGGTTGAATAGGAGTGGCTAACGGTGGAAGTGGTATAGAAGCAGTCATATTACCAGGCAAGGGTACAGCAGTTGGTGCTTGGACTACAGCTGGTGCAGATTGTGCAGCAGCCAACATTTGAGCATAATTTTGAGCATAATTTTGTGTAGCTGAAAAACCTGGTGTAGCTTTGGCTTGTACATATCCAGCCGGCATATGAATTTTTTGCCGAATCTCTGCCTCTCTTACTCGTGGAAACATACATCCAGGATATCCACGCCAATCATCTTTGTACATACCCTTCATGGCAATCAATTGTCCAGCATATTGAGTTATAGTGGCTCGATTTGCACGAACCATAATTGATTTGTCAGTGTATAGTTCGAGCGCAAATTGTCCATCAGCAAGTCCAAAGGGATTGGGATCAGCCATTTTCTTTTTCTTATCTTTGGAGGAGAAGTTCAAAGGAAAGAATCATTTTTTTCTTTTTTCTTTAAAAAGAAAAAAGAAGATGCCCCTCCCTCTTCTTCTCGGAGTGGGAATTTTAATCCTTATTCTTTTAGTTTGGTGGTTCTTTCGAAAGCGAAAGAAATGTACACCTCTTTCAGGTCAGTGTCTAGTTGATGGAGACTGCTGTGATGGATATCACTGTCTTTCAGGTCAGTGTAACATTCCCTTACCTCCTATTCATCTCTTCGCCCCCTTTTCAACTGGAGAAATTGGAGTGTCAGCGAATACTTCGCTCCAAAATAGTAATGGAATTCTAGTTGCTGGACCTTCAGCAGGTAATTTTGCCGTTTGGGATGGTGTTTCAACACTGTCATTTGCCACGTTAGTTGAAGATGCCAATGGTCATACTTCAGTAAATACATTATACCTTGCTGAACCGGTTCAAGGAGTTGCACCCCGTGTTACAAGTACAGCGGGAAAAGTTTTACTCACACAAGAAGGTAAGATTCTTTCTTTTAATCAACAATTGGGTTTATCATTAACTCAAAATGGCATTATTTGGGATCTTGCAGACAAAGCAATGACATTTTCCTTGAATGTTTGTCCAACAGAACAAACTTGTGCGGTCGATAGTGATTGTTGTGGCCCTATTAAGAAATGTAATGGTGGGAAGTGTCAAAAATGTTTTGGTGATTTAACTAAAATTACTCAAGCATGCTGTGATTCTCCACCTTGTACGACAATTGGTAATGATTACACCATTGTATGCGACGAAACCAACAACTTGAAATGTCAATCAAAATGCGGAGACACACCACCAGTTTGTCCAAGTAACGCACAAGCTGTCTGCAGTGAAAATGAACAAAATCAATGGAATTTTAAATGTGTGAGTAAATGTACTGGAGATCCACCAACAGATTGTGCATCTTTCGATTGCCGTCAAGATTCTCAAGGAAATTACAATTATTTTTGCATAGATCCTGAATGTCATCCTCGTAACCATCCTAATTGTGGAGAAGAAAAATGTGATGCTTCTGGTTTAAATTGTACTTATACTCTTCAAGGACAAGCAGTTCTTCCTCAATATGATTGTGGTTGGCGTCAATGGAAATGTAATCCTACTTGTCCAGCTGATGCTTGTAAAAATATGCAATGTCCATCGGGGCAATATCCCAAATGTGATAACAGTACTAACTTTGGTTGTATTTGTGTGGCTGATAATCAACCAGATTTTTGCGGATCAATTCCCAAACCTCCCCATGATGATGCTGTATGTCGATATGTTGATGAATCAAATTGTGGTGGTCCGCCAGCTGGATGGAGATGGTATGTGGAAGATGAAATTACTGACAATTGTCAACTGGCAGCTTTTCATGCAGCTGAAGGATGGAAAGAAGTGGTTTGCACTGATGATACTGGAAATGGAAGACAAATCATGCTAATCAATGGAGTGCCGGTTTATCCGACAATTGACGCTGATAATTGCCGAGGTGCCAGTGCTACAGCTGTATCTCCTGATCCTAATATTCACAATCCAACTGGTCACATTCGAGGGCAAAATACAAGCAATTGTCAATTTACTGCTTATGACCCAAAGAAACATAATTATTACGCTTCTCCCGCCGTCAAAAATACACCTTTTTGTCTCATTGACGATCAAGCTGCATGTCATGGAGGTCAATTTGTCTTGAATACCAATCCTAGCTTATTAGATATTCCTTCAGCTGGTACTTCACCAACACCAAATGAAATAGTTTCGGCCAACGTGGGACATTGTAACTGCCCTGCTCACACTTCTGGCTTGTCATGTGAATATAATTCCCAAACTTGTTCAGGACACGGAGATCCTATTCCAGTTCCAAATAATCCCGATGCCTATACTTGTTCTTGTGCACCAGGATATTATGGGGCAAATTGTAATTACACTGTTCAAGATTGCAATAATAATGGAGTTCCTTTGAATACTACCGCTTTAAAATGTAGTTGTCAAGCTGGATTTTCAGGTTCAAGATGTCAATACACTCGACAAGTTTGCAACTATCAAGGATCTCCTGATGATAATGGAGTATGTCTTTGTGATCCCATGTTTTCTGGGAAAGATTGTTTGACTTGTATCTCACCGACCGTTCCTTTAACCATTAACAGCGACTGGAATGCTTATTATGTCAAGATTTTTGGCTATGATGATTTAGTAATCATGCCAGTTCAAATTTCTCGATTGGGTAAAATGATCTGGGTGACTGGAGTTCGAATGCCATGTCGAGAGGCTGTCGGAAAGACTTTGTACGATCCGGTAAGTAACACATTTCAACTTGAATGGATGACCACCTTTTATTTAAATAGTGCAAATTATTATGGTTCTCAGGCATTGACCATTCAAAATACAACAACTGATACAACTGGCAATTCGGCTTTCAATTTCCGAGTCAATAAATGTGGTTTCCTTCAAGATGTAAATGGAAATTATTTTTCGTTTAACTTTGGAGCAATTCCTTACACTATTGCTAATGGATTAAATGTTGATATTATTTTAGCTTCTCCTTCAGTACCTGCTAATCTCACTGGAATGTTATATTTGTCAAAAGTGTCATCATTTCCAACCAACACTTGTTAAACATCCTTCAACAAATATTTTGAAAGAGTTTACTCTTTCAAAATATAAATTCTTTTATTAACTATCTGGAATATCAACATCAACATTTGAATGTGCTGGATTAACGGCAAAAGCAGGTCCTCGTTGAAAGAGCATTTGCGGAGGGGATTCTAAATATAATTCATTAGAATAAGGCAGAAATGGAGGTCGTGGTGCAACATAAGTAAAATGGGGGATTTTTTCAACTTTAGCCAATGGACCGGTGCCAATATTCACGAAAGGTTGGCGATATCTTTCACGCAAAGAATCCATCGTTAAGAATCTTTAGAAAGAATGAAATAATTTTTTACTTTTGAGAGATTTTTACCTGACGGTTGGTAGTCTTGCCAAAATTCCCGCAACTCCTCTTCCTCTGCAGGAAGAAAATCAACCAATCTACCAGCCTGTGATAACAAATATTTTGTTTGCAAACCAATTCCATCTGTAAAATTATGTAAACTTAGCCAAATCAATTGATCAAGAATTTGCTCGAGTTCCTCTTCTAAAAGGTAATGACGCAAGAAAAAATAAGGATGGTTAATGGAATACGCCAAATAGGGAAATTTCTCTCTTTTTGAAGAAAAAGATTGATGCAGAGTTTGAAAAACTTCAATAGTCAATTCGACATCATCTAATTGAGCAAAAAAAGTTAATACATAAAAGAAATCAAACCAACTTTCAACAAATTCGCTTAAACAGAGACCTTCAAGAAAGGTAATCTTTTTTCTTTTGATTAAAGAACGAGTGCCATACCAATTATTCAAACAAATATCAAATTGAGTTAGACAACAGCGATTTAAAAAATGTTCTATGCGGAGCCTTTTCCCAGGAATCTTTTCGAGGAATGGAGATTTTTGTCCTTTAAAATACTTTTCATCTTCCATTTTCAACTGTTGAAAATGGACAAAAGAGGGATTATCCCATTGTCTGTCACTGTCGATATCTTTTTCTCCGAATAAAGCTGAACACATACCCAAGCTCCATTCTTCGATTAAAAAGTTATAAGAGTTGGATTCGTTTAAAATTTGTCGAGCTAAAACTTCAGGGGCACGATAAGCTGTTGTTTGGCAAAGAGTATAATCTTTTGATTTCATAAACGGTTGGACGAGAGCCAATCCATAATCAATGAGAATGGGAGAAAACTTTTCTTTACTATTCTTGTGAAAGACAATATTGTCTCGTTTGATATCTCGATGGAAAATGCCTATTCTTCTTAAATTATATATCGCAGATGCAACTCCGATTAATTTATTTTGAAGCAATTGTTCAAAGAAAAGATGACCATTCAATCGATTAATGGCGTAACATGGAAAGACCAAATATTTATTGCGACTGGCAATCAAACGGGGAAAACCCAGAGTTTCAAGCTCAGAAGAGTAACAGGTTTCTAAAGTTTGATGCATAATTTGCTCATGTAACCATTCTCCAGCGTAGCGATAGCTTTTAACCACGTATTTCTGTTCAGTTTCAGGATGTGTTAATTGGTAGAGTCCTTTTAAAACAGATGTCTCACCCCAGAACACAGTCCACCGTTCTAAATATCTTCCATATTGATATTTAATAGAAACTGAATCGACGTTAAAAACTTCAAAAAGCGCGCGAATATCATCAGCAATGGCTGTTTGTTGGCGAATTGGCTGATCTTTTTGTTCAAAATTAGTTTTTTCTGAAATGGAAATTCGAGGAGGAGAAAGATTTCTCTCATCCGAGTCTTCTGAATCAGAATATTTTACACCTGGGCTTGCATGACATACGCCCATCTCAAAAAAAGTGAATTGAACACTTTCTTTTGATAAAGAAAAATAATGTTTTCTTTACCAACAAGTATTCCTTCAGTTACCACGCAGTCATTTTTTTCTTCGACTGTCGTGTCTGAGTTGCGCCAGGAAATTAAAAGCAAAGTTTCAGAAATAACTGATCTTTATCTGCAATCTTTGGAAAAGTCCACTGGATTTCCACTCGAACAACTTACAAAATTGTGGAATCAACCAAGAATTGTTCAGTTATGTTGTTACGTTCCAGAGAAAGGAAAGAAACCAGGTAAACCTTGTGGTTTGAAGGCAACCAATGGAAAGTTTTGTGACAAACATATTCCTAAAGCGGTTAGTTTGGCTGCACCATTAGTCACAGTTCCTACTACTAAAATTGTAATCGGAACCAACCTTTATGGCAATCGTGAACACGAAGAAACCGGATTGATTTTTAATCCGACTACACAACAGGTGATTGGAAGACAAATCGCAGCCGAAGTTCGCAAACTTACACCTTTTGATCTTCAACAATGTGTTCGTTATGGATTTACTTGGGATCCATCTGCTGTTGGTGAAGCCGAAAGTATGACACCCCAATTAAATGAAACGTTGGTTGCTGACCAACTTGAATAAAAAGAAATTCCTTTCTTCTAAAAGAAAGAAATGCGCGCACCATACAAAGGAATTCGTCCCCGAGCAATTGGAACAAATTCATTACCACCTAAAGTTGAAAGTATTATACATGAAGTTCCTCCCCGTCCAGCAGAACCACCTTTACCTGAACCTTTTTCAGACACACCAATGAGGATGATAGAATTACCTTTAACTCCGGAAGGATGTTTAATTCCTCCAAAAGAAGAAATTGTAGAAGAATCTCTTTCTACAGAAGAACAAATTATCTATAATAATATCTTAACAAAATTGAAGGGAATACACGGTGAAAAGAAAGAAATTCCTCTCGAAACAAAATATCCTCCAGTAACAAACGTCCAACCGACACGTGATGTACATGTTTATGATCATCAATTTACTGAAGTCAGATATCAAATACCAAAATATTCGCGAAAATTACAATCCGAAGTGTTTCTTTTGTTACAAAAATTTGTTCACCAAGAAGCTATTGCAATGTTAGAAATCTTCAATCGTTTTCAAGGAAATATGGACGATAAAAATTGTTATGATGCTGGGGAGTTATTAGTTTATTTTCTTGAACATGCCTCGGGTGAAGATTGGCTGCCTCTCTTGGAAGAACAACTCATCGATAATTATCGATTAGGACAATGTCCTCAAGGAAGAGTAATTCGTTTACTTTCTTTGATTGGAGCTTTTTGTTAAACATCCTTTTAGGAGTAAACATAACTTACAAGATTTCTTGTAAAATAAATGTACACAAATGATTTGGCTGGTTAAATACAGCAGTTCCGGTACCAATATGGGACTTTCCCTTTAAACTATAATTAAAAGTTCCAGTTGCTCCAGGCGTATCAACATAGTTAAGTGTAAAATGACTTACATTTAAATCATTAAGATAAACCATTGGCGTTCCATCACCTAAATCAGTTGAATCACGGTATAAACTTGCAGTAAAATCTTCATTATTTTCACCAGTACGTGACGCACTAGCCGAAGCTGTAATTAAAATTTTACTATTTGGATTAGTTATAGTAATACTTTTTTGCATTAGAGTTGTCGATCCTGTTGCAGGAAGATTTGGCCCAGATGCGTTCGTCGCGGTTGAAGCAATTTGGAGGATACCTGAACGGTTCCAAAAAGTTGCTAGATTTTGAGGATTTCGCGAAAATTGAAAACTCATGAGTTTTCAATAAAAGAAATTTTTGGAGAATTTTTACAAATGTCCAACCATTCCATGACTTTGAACACTGAATGGATGAAGATCTTCAGCCCCTTCTGATCCGTCAAGATCGGCTGTAGGAGGATCTTCATAACTGTGATTTGCAATAGGGAGCAATTTGGGATTTTCACTTACCGGAGAGGCTGAAGAATCAACTTCTCCATCATCGTCATAAGCGACAAGTTGAAGATCTTGGACATCTTGATGAGGAGAATCATTGAGAGATCCTCGTTGAGGGAGATGACCATTCAAGAAAGCAGCCGCGGCTGGACCAGCTGGAGGCACAGGTTGAAGACCAAGTTGTTGGCGATATTTCCAGGCGACTGCTCCAACAACTGCTGCAATCAAAACAAGGAGAAGGATTTTGTTCATTGCAATGTTTTTAAAGCAAAAGAAAATATTTTTTCAAGAAATCAATTTGTTTTACAAGACCTGAGCTTGACAAGGACAAGGTCGTTTTTCTTCAACAGCAACCGCAGTTGTTTTCTTACGGTTAAAATTATCAACCACTGCTTTCAGTTGAAGAGACATCCAAATAATAAAGTTGATAATTGCCAAGGCAACTAAAATAAAAGCTCCTTTTCCACCAAGAGCTGCAGCCATAATGAGCAAGAGGATAGCCGCCAATAAATTGCTATGTTGTTGGAGTACACAAGTTACACACATTCTTTTCAAAAGGAAAAGAAAAAATTAAAGAAAATCATTTCGAATGGGATCACACCATTTTGCCGAAGGAATAGCTAATACCTCTTTTCTCGCAGCGGGTGATAAATGAGAAGGCCATAAATATCCCTGTTCTAACCATTCTTTTGAAACAGAAAGAAAATGTTGATACCATTTTTCCTCCTTACGAACAATTTCTTTCCGTAACAGAGCCGACTTATTTGAATTGTGAAAAGCTTCAGAAAACACCCACCAAGGATAATATATCTCATCTTCAAAGAGGAGATATTCTTTCATGGTATTTTGATGACCACGTCGTTGCCACTCTCGAATAGCAGCGTTAATATAATACTTTAAAGCTTGTTCATAGCCAATCCACATCAAACAAGCTGTATGCATTACAAATCCAGAGCCAATAGGTTTAGACTGGAAATACGGATGTTTACTGTATTCATAGCCAAACGAAGTTTCTTTTTCATAAAAGGTTTGTCCAGAGTTACGATAACATTTATACACTGTGGTATACCATTGTTCACGAAGAAAATCTCCATCGGATCCTGGATAATCTTGGAGAGAAGGCATTACAGGTAAAGAAAGAAACTTAGCTATAATGTGTGACCGGCGAAGAGCATTGTAAATTTGTAAGGCTTCGATTCGTTGTTTTCCCAACCTTCTCCAGTCGAGTTGTCGCATTGACTCTTCGAAGGAGGCACAAATGAGGAAAGTATTAACCATCAAAAAGTATAAATTTTATGAAAGTTCCTTTCGAAAGATATCAATTTTTCCTCACCTCGTCAGGTGAGGAAACTATTTTGGCTTTACCATTGATATTATCGTAAAGCATCTCGCTCAAGTCAAGAGCTGTTGGTGGAAAGAATCTTTTTTGTTCTACCAGTCCCTCTGATAGAACCACCCAGGATCTACCCTTATTTTTTTGAATAAATCTTTCAACAAACTCAGAGTCGGCATTGTACTCCCCGTCACCGAACGAAATACGGAAAATGAAAAGTCCTCGCAAACCTCATCAAAAAGTTCACGGTACTCCAATAACCATCATTTCTCCAAATAAAGAATCCTTTTAAGAATATGAGCCAAATACACTTTTTGGGTGCAAATGAATTACATTACCCTCGGAAGACTCAATTTACTCGAAAAAAGAGATTTTGTTGGGAAACTTTTCGCATAGTTTTAAACCCAATTCAAACACCATTGTATTCGAGTTGAATTTTTTGTAATATCTTACAAACCTGATCCGCCACAGGAAATCTCTCAAACCTCGCCTCGAGAGCTTTCCCCAGCAAACGCCGGAAGGAAAGGGAAGACCGCATGTCGTCTTCCTACTTAATATTGGGAATTCTTTAAATCATTTTTGATCTTTCAAAAATTAAAAATGATTTTCTTTTTTACTTTCGAAAGAAATAAATACCAGAGAGAATATTTCCATTTGCGATTCTTCTTTATTCAAATGGAACCAATCTTTCAGACAAATTTGTCAAACCCTGAATTAATTGATGAACTGTTGACCAAAATATATCAAAAAGGAATGATTGGAGATAAGGTTGACGGGCCAATCGGATTGTCGGAGCAACTTTTTCTTCCAAAAGAGTTATTACAAAAACTGTGTACATTCCTTATTGAAGAAAAAACTTCACTTCCCCGTGATTTCTTTGAAGGGAAAAAGTTGAAGACCATTTATATTTGTCATAAAAGTATCGATGAAAAAGGTATGCTAGATCACCATTTTAAGGGTGATTATCTGAAGCAAAATGGCGCTTTTTCTGATTTTGATAACTGTACGGTGTTGCAACTATGTCTCAAGAATACTTTTTCATTTGGAGGAACTTTATCTCATGTTGATGAACATGATAATCTTTTTGAATATATTGATTACAAACATGGCAATTTTACCATCATTCCAGGTAACCAACGACTTGGATACAATCCTTTTTGGGGATGTGGCGAGTGTATTATATTGGAAATTTTTGTTCAATAAGATAATTAATATTATAAATCTTTGCGAAGATTTATATTATCTTTTCTTTGAAGTTCTTCTTTTCTTTGAAGTTCTTCTTTTCTTTGAAGTTCTTTTCTTTGAAGTTCTTTTCTTTGAAGTTCTCTTCTTTGAAGTTCTCAATCTTGAGCAAATCGCATAAGGATTGTAACATTTCTTTCCACTTGGATCAAGTTCATCTCGGGGATATCCTCGAGAGCGACACCATCCAGATTGTTTTTTACTTACTTTTTTGACACACCGATCCCACTTTGCAGGCATTTTAAAGAGAAAAATTAAATCCGAATATCAAAATTTACTCGTTCTCCCTTTTTATGGTTCAATTTCATGGTATTCATATCAGCCAATACAATACCATGATTTCCATCGTAGTTTTGAATCCATGGATCATAAGAGTTCTTTAAAGCAACTACTTCTTTTTCATGTACAATCGAATTTACAAAATAGTTAATTAATTCTTCTCTCAAAACCATAGGATGTTTTCGTTCATTCAAATATTTTTCCCACAAACAACCCTTAATAGAATCGTTATCAACCATCTGAGGACGACCTCTCGGATATAAAGCTCGTAATTTTTGAGTCACTTTGTTTGAGATATATTTAATACTTTCCTCTGAAAAGAGGAAAGAATATTCTTCATTAACCTCGGAACCACTTGTTCGGAGAAATTCGTATTGATCCCGACTCATCTTCTTTCTGTAAAAGTTAAAAAATCTTTTAAACGAAGAAAAACACTCAACAAATGAGCCAACTGATATATTTGTATAGCTCTTTTTCTGAAAAATCAAAGAAGTTACTTCCTTTTTTTCAAGGGAAAGGAGTTCGCATTATCTCAGTTGATGGTAATCAAGATTTACTGGCTCGAAGTCGAATTCAAATTACACGAGTTCCCTCCTTAATCGAAATTCAAGGTGATCGAATTGCTCTATATGATGGGACGCAATTTGATGCCTGGGTAAAAGAACAACAGCCAAAACCTTTACCTCCTCCCCAAAAACTTCCGCCTCCACCTCAAGGAATGCCTCAAGGAATGATGGGACCACCTCAAGGAATGCCTCAAGGAATGCCTCAAGGAATGATGGGACCTCCTCAAGGAATGCCTCAAGGAGGGAATGGACTATTTAATCCTTATGCACTTAAGTTTAATGTGAGTACAAATATTCAAGATTATGATCCAAATCAAGCATTCAACGCTGCGATACCTGATCAACCTCGTAATCCTTTTCAACCTTTTCAACAAGAACAGATGAATAGCAGTCCAAAAGAACAACAATATCAAAGTATTTTGGCCAAAGCTCAACAAGAAGCCCAAGCAAGAGATGAAGAAGAGAAAATGCGTTTTCCTGGAATGCGTCCACCAATGATGGGCCCACCTCAGGGAATGCCTCCACCTCAAGGGTTTCAGGGAATGCCTCCACCTCAAGGGTTTCAAGGAATGCCTCCACCTCAAGGGTTTCAAGGAATGCCTCCACCTCAAGGGTTTCAAGGAATGCCTCCACCTCAAGGGTTTCAGGGAATGCCTCCACCTCAAGGGTTTCAAGGAATGCCTCAAGGAATGCCTCAAGGACTGATGGGACCACCTCAAGGAATGCCTCCACCTCAAGGGTTTCAGGGAATGTCTCCACCTCAAGGGTTTCAGGGAATGCCTCCACCTCAAGGATTTCAAGGAATGCC
>ERZ724522.313-NODE-313-length-32749-cov-10.529547_pt1 | contig 32749 bp, 46 predicted proteins | sample MGYA00376055_ERZ724522 | MGnify/ENA primary metagenome ERZ724522 (study PRJEB28724, sample SAMN07190884) | wastewater metagenome | isolation source: effluent of sewage treatment plant in Hong Hong | place: Hong Kong | collected 2016-03-17 ...
TTTTTCTGTTTATGCTGAGTTAACAGGCTTATGACTATAGGACAACTGAGACGGGCGTGTATGCGCTATACGTTCGACCAAATAAAGCACGGGTACAGGATAGCGGGAGAGAATTTCATTTATAGAGTTAATCATCTTAAAAGAATAGAATATGCTGAGAAAACAATTAGAGGAAGCAAAAAAACTACACGATAACGGGCAATACATCGAATCCATCGAGGTGCTAGCCCCTGAACTGTTTGAAGAAGAGAACCCCACTCCTTGCAATGGTTGCGGAAGCGATCATATGCCATACGAATGCCCCCAGCTAGCTACATGGAATCCAAAACAGTATGCCAACAGTTAGACAAGTACGTTACGCCGACTACCGCCTACACCCCCACGTTGACGACATAATCGTGGAGAAGAACGGGATGGCGGTAAACGTTGCCTTCATGGCGTTAAAAGACATGCTCGAGGATAGCCCGAAGATACAAGGCTTTATTAATACCGCCGATGTCCTCGATGAGTATGTCTCTGGTCCAGAGTATGACCGTGTTCGTGAAGCACTAAATAAAATGATCAAACCTTATGCCGACAGATACAAATAAAACATTGCACGACGCTCTACTAGAGTTCCAGAAAAAAGTGGTTGCCGTGAAAAAAGAAAAAGAAAACCCACACTTCAAGAATACTTATGCGGACATCAATCTGTTCCTTGCGGCTGTAAAGCCTATCCTCTCAGAAGTTGGGTTGGTGCTTACTCAGTCCATTGAACGGGATGGGGAGGAAAGTATCTTGCGTACTCGAGTGTCGAACGGAACGGAGCAGATAGAATCGGCAATGGTCATTCCTGCTGTGTCGAACGTGCAACACCTTGGAAGCGCAATAACGTACCTACGACGCTACTCTCTTCAATCCCTTCTAGCTCTAGAAGCTGAGGACGATGACGGTGAGCAGGCAGCAAAGGCTCCCAAAGCCCCTTCCCCTGAAGCCTACAAGAAGGCTGAGAAGGCGGTGAGTGAAGCTGAGACTGTTACAGAACTTGAGACGTTGCGCAAGAGAATAGAAGCGTCCCAAAATATTGGGATGGGTGCAAAACTTAGCTTAGCTAAGCGAATAAAAGAGAAGCTGGAGACACTTCAAATAGTCGAGGAAGTGGACGAGCTGATCACGCAAGACGAGGCGGTGGATTTACTCAGTAAAAAATAGATATGTTCAAACAACTAGTATGAAAAAGAAATACATTGACGGGATTATCCTAAAAGAAAAAACGATACAAGGAAACAACGGGGCGTTTACCGTGATGAACGGGAGTATCCGACTAGAGGAGTTTGTCGCCTCTCTCCAAGAGTTAGCGGTAGACGGATGGGTGAATGTGGAAATTAAGAAGCGTTCACAGGTAAGCGATAAGGGAGTTACGCATTACATGGTTCCTAGCTCGTACAAGCCAAAAGGAGACTGGGAAGGACGAGAGGAAGCGAAGAAAGCAGTGTACGGAACGGATGACTTACCATTTTAAAAAAATAAGGAATAAAAATATATGTCTGACGCAAAATTAGTTACGTTAGCCGTTCTTGGTGGAGGTGGGGTTCTGGTTTTCTTAATCGTTCTCTTCAGTTCGTTCACAACCGTAGGAGCTGGGCAACGTGGGGTTGTGGTACAGGTTGGGAACGTACAGGAACGAATCTTGGATGAAGGCTTCCATCTCAAAAAGCCCTTTATTGAAAAGGTTGTAAAGATTGACGTTACTACCCAGAAAGTAGAAACGAGTGCGGGAGCGGCAAGTAAAGACCTTCAATCCGTGGACACGGTAGTGGCTCTAAACTTTGCCCCGAATGTTGGAACGGTGAACGACTTGTACCAGCAATACCGCAAGCAATATCAAGTGCGATTAATTGACCCTGCTATCCAAGAATCGGTAAAAGCAGCAACAGCTAAGTTTACAGCAGAGGAATTAATTACAAAACGTCCTGAGGTTCGGGACGCTATCAGAAATGATTTAGTATCTCGGTTAGAAGGTGAAGGAATTGAGGTGAAGTCTATTTCTATTGTGAACTTCTCCTTCTCAGCAGCCTTCGACAACGCTATTGAAGCAAAGCAGGTAGCAGAGCAACGTGCGCTGCAAGCTGAACGAGATTTGCAACGAATTGAAATCGAAGCAAAGCAAACGATTGAAAAAGCAAAGGCAGAAGCAGAAGCTATCCGTATTACAGGAGACGCACTGCGAGAAAACCCTTCTTTGATTGAGTTGGAAAGCGTGAAGAAGTGGAATGGGGTTTTACCCACTTACACTGGCGGACCAATTCCGTTCTTACAAATCTAAATAATAATATGGAACAAAAAACAATTTACCGAAAGAAAAGAATCCCCCCTGACCACTGGGAAGAATCAATAAATAATAAACAAACAGGAAATATGTCATTACTCGAACAAGCGAAAGCAGCTGAATTAAAAAAGAAGGCGATTAACAGATTCACTCTCTACGACTCTAAAGAGAAGTTGGAACTGGAGGTGAAATAAGGTATGCCACTCTCAACCGAAGAACAATTTACTGTGGCGCAAAACATGCAACGTTATGGTGGTTCATTCGTGAGCCATTTAGGGGCGGCACTTGCCTACGCAGACATTCATAACATTCGTCGCATTAAAAATGCTTTCCCAGAATACTGGGAGGAGTACCTCAATTGGAACAAAGAAGTATGAAACTCTTCGACCTCCAAAAAGGCTCGAAAATAATTGCCGATTGTTCTGATGGGTCAAAACATATTGTCTTCGACCACGTTGACGGAATGTATTCCTACTGCACAACGGAGAACGGGGCGATTGTTCACTTGCGTGCGGGGCAACTGTTAGAAAAGGTCGAAGACGGAATGTATAAGTTAACAACTGAATAAGACTTATGAGCTATAACACGCTAAACACACACGATGAACTAAAGAAACACCACGGGAAATGGGTTACTTGCTCAATCAAAGGCGATGAAATACAAAACGCAAAAATCTCAGTAGAGGGAGAGCGGGTTTTCATCTGCCAAAACTTACACAGTGGGTTGAAGGCAAAAGATAAGCTGGGGTTCGAGTATTCGTGGATTATTAGCACGAAGCACATTGGCGACAAATACGAAGACCGTGATAGAGGGTGTACAGATATTACTCTAGTGGAAGGCGCACCACTCCCCCGTCGGGAAGAAGTACCCCAACCATTCGAACCAGATAAAACAATAAAAGAACTGGGAATTGATCCTACAAGGAAGTTTATAGTGGTGAGGAATGCTGGTGGGTTCAATAAAGGCGATATCCTGAACCTCAGAGAAGATGACGATAGTTATAACCCATTCTTTGTTAGGGTATCTGATCATTACGAATACCCCTGCCATTTCGATAAGCTCGCCTACTACGAAGAACCGTTCAAAACCCCAATAACAGACCCAACAACAACAGAACTACTAACACCTAGAAAATCATTTATGACAAAAGCAATTCATACACTAAAAAGCCTTGCTCTCTCTAAAACTGACCGTGTTCTACGAGAAAATGGTCTTGAAGATGAGAACGGTAAAATGACTTCTTCAGCATACAACTACATGCTAGAGCAACTCACTGAAGAACGATGGAAAGAGCAGCGAGAAAAGATCGCTACTACTCTGTCGAAAGAAGAAGGAAAGAAGTAAACTAGAGGTAGATAATCAGTCCTTCGGAAATCCCGAATAACTGGTTATCCCCCACCTGTCGTTCAGCGTCATTGGACGGCAGATGGGGGATTCCACCGCCTAACCCCCGAGTGTTAGCTGCACTCAATGAGAAGAGCGGAAAGAGGAGTGTATGACGTTTCACTCCTCATCGAGTGCGCACAAAGACAACGTATAGAGTCATTCAAGGGCGAAAGTCGGCTTCATGCCGTGCGCTCGCTGATCACGAGCCTAGCCCTTGAGTGGTAGGGAAATAGGTATAGCAGTCAACCGCCTATACCTATTTCACACCTTCCCATCTGTTCGTGTGTACGCCTACCAGAGGCACATGAACAAATGGGAGGGGTAAATCATTGAGACATAGGCTTTACCTGATGGCGAAGCATCATGCTCAGTGTGCTCTCTGGGAGATTGAAGGATGTTGGCTTCCGTAAGGAGTCAACGAGCATTGCGCTTTGGTCTAACCTCCATTCAATCTCCCCTTCCAAACTGTTAGTTAGGTGGCGGAATAGGTAGACGCTAACTTTAAGCGGATATCCAAAGTTGAAATCTAGTAGCTACAATAGGTAGAGCTTTGGGGTTTCCCCAGCGGTTGCAGGTTCGATCCCTGCCTAGTTGTTCATGTAAGGTGCAAATCCTTACCCTAGCTAGCAGTTTGGAGGGGAGAGTCATGGTTCGTGTAGTCGTTCATTTCCAACCAATAAAAAACATCTTGAGCATTCGCATATACATGCAAGCCAAGACAATGGCGGAGGCAGTCGAGCTGGTAGATAATACTTTTTCAGATGAGTACGTCCGAAAGCGTATTATCCGAGTAGAATACAACACCGAGGAGGACGCATGAGGTACTTTTTCGTAGCTCACGGAACGTGCGAGGCAGAAGGCTGCACGAAGCCGAAGCAGAAGGCAACGGGAGCAGACGAAGACGACGCTACGCTTCGCCTGTTCCACGACCACGGACACGATACGAAGCACGCCCTCGATGGCAAGATCGTCGTCATCAGGCACAAGCTGGACGTGGAGGAGTGATGGTCGAATGCCCTCGATGTTCGAGAAATGAAATGCAATTCCTCGCTTGCGGTCATGTTCATGTGTTCCGCTGCTGGTCTTGCCTTCATACCTTCGTAGTCTGTGAAGAATGCAACGGCAAACTTCGAGACAAACCGCCTAACTATAGGGTGTTGAAGTGTTCCGACTGTGGACACGAAACACCCGAGCGCTTCACTCTCTGACAAACGGTCGGGGAGTGGGGCAACTCTTAAGAAATGCTTGATAGTTCAATTATGGGAACTAATTATTATATTGAAACAACTGCATGCAAGTCCTGCGGTCATTCCGAAGGAGATATTCATCTAGGCAAATCGAGTATAGGGTGGCGGTTCAATTTTCAATACAATGGTGGGCGGTACTACAAGAATGTGAGAGAAATGAAAGAGTGGCTAAAAAACAAGCAAATTTGGAACGAGTACGGGGAGGAAGTCCCACATGAAGAGTTTTGGGAGTTAGTAAAACTCAAACAAGACCCTGAGTATACAAAAAACAATCCTGACGATAAGAATTGTGAGTTTGAGATTGATGGGTATGTATTCAGCGATTACGAATTTAGCTAAAACACTATGAAAAAACTACTACTTATTTTACTTACCGTCATACTGGTTGGGGCTGGGTGTAAATCGATGACTAACGAAGAAGTGATAGCCGAAACACAAAAATGCGAAGATGCTGGAATGGAGGCGACACTTGGGATTCGGCTCATTGATTATCGAACAATGTTCGTTGCATGTCATCCGATAAACAAATAACTATGACCGACGAAAAACTAGAAGAAAAAGCATCATTTAAAGCGGATAATTACGGTGAAGTCATTGCTGTTGTACATGACCTTGAACTAGTGAGCTACGAGGAAAACGGTAAATATAGCGGGGAATATCTCGCTGTACTAAAAGATGAGGATAGGCTGTTTTACTTCATAGGAGACTTTGGTTCTTGTTCGGGGTGTGATGAGCTTGAAGATATCCGAGACTACACGTCGAGAACTATCGCTTATAAAGAAGCGGTGAAACTTTTGGCAGGCAAGAAGCCTAGTTATATTGTGCCTAAAGACAAGCCACTTACATTCAAAAAAATAAGGGTAGAGTTTAGAGAAAGATGGAAATTGCTAAACAAATAACTATGACCGACGAAAAACTAGAAGAAAAAGCAAACACTTTGTGCAAACTGTAACCTATCAAAAGAAGTCAAAAGAAAACGTGAAGCAAGAGGTTATTAAATCGTTTGATGCGTTCGCTGGCGTTGGTGGTTTTACACAGGCATTAGAGGCTTGTGGTATAGAGACTGTTGGGTTTAGCGAGATTGATAAATATGCTTCTGCCGTTTTGAAATATAAATATCCAAACATACTCAACTATGGAGATATTACAAAAATTAAACCCTCCGACTTACCAGATTTCGATTTGTTTACTTTCGGCTCACCCTGCCAAGATTTTTCAATTGCTGGAAAACGTGCAGGAATCGATGGAGGAAGGAGTGGATTACTGCTTACTGCCCTCGAAATCATTAAAGAAAAGAAACCTCGCTATTTTCTCTTTGAAAATGTTAAAGGAATGCTATCGAGTAACAAGGGATGGGACATGGCAAGAACTCTCATTGAAATGGAAAAAATTGGCTATTCTCTCTGGTGGCAAGTTCTCAACGCCAAAGACTTCGGTGTTCCTCAAAACCGAGAACGTATCTTTGTCGTCGGTTCTCGAAACGGAAGTCCACGAGAAATACTATTTGAGCGAGGAACAGACAAAGAAACTGTTGTCGCAAACACCATCAGAACGGGGGGCAAAGGAAGTTTAAGCAAAAAACACGCATGGGATTTGGTACAAATCAACCAACCAAAGCACTCAAACGACCGAGTGTATTCAGAAGAAGGAATAGGTCCAACACTGAACACAATGCAGGGGGGCAGAAGGCAACCGTTTGTTGCTCGAGCGGTTTTAACCCCTGATCGAGTAGAAAAACGACAAAATGGTAGAAGAATGAAGGAGGACGGTGAACCTAGCTTCACACTCACAAGTCAAGATAAACATGGAGTGTTTACAGGTACGAGAGTACGAAGACTAACAGTGGTTGAGTGTGAACGCCTGATGGGGTGGCACAGTACTGCATTCTATGCTAAAATAAGTTTATGTTTAGACCAAGCAAACAACTTTGTAAATGCGGTAAACAAAAATCCCAAGTTGCGAGGACTTGTTTTAAATGTAGAAAACGAACCAGAGAGTCAGCTTGCAAAAGCTGTGGCAAAAATATTATCGCAAAGCGCTCTGCTCAACGAAAGCTCTGTGGGCGAAAGTGTTACCACGAATGGACAAGAGGTAAACAAAAACCATCAATCCAAAATAGAAAAGACATCCAATGTAAACAGTGCGGACAAATCAGAACTGTACGAGTTTCTAAGAATCGAGGAGGGTTTTGCTCAGTGCAATGTTGGGGTAAGTATAACCGAGGGAAGAACAACGCAAATTGGCAAGGAGGTATTACTTTTGAAAGAGGACGAGCAGATACATCCGCTCAATGGAAACGGTGTGTACGAACTGTCTGGCAACGAGACAATGCAACTTGCCAGCGATGTAAAGACAAATTTCGACACGAACCCTCTCAGAAGTTTCACGTTCACCACATCAGACCGTTCAAGTATAAATGTTTCAGATTTGATTGCGATAACCTTATACTTTTATGCCAAGACTGCCACAGATTCGTCCACTCCCGAAAAAATAAAACCAAAGACTTTATCATTATTCCTGAAACTAAGTGATGGCTGGACACGCTATGGAGACTTTGACGGAGAGGTAAAGGAAATATCAGATACGCAACGATACAAGATGTGCGGTAACGGAGTAGTGAGTGCTGTTGTTCGTGAAGTTGTAAAAGAATTAATCACCAACCATCAAGTAAAACTTGACGGTTAATAAATAACAAAGCGATGAACAAGAAAGTGCTAGCGGAAGTGCTGAGCCGTCCACAAATTTGCGCTCGAAGAAATAACGAATGCAGCGGAAGAATTACGATAGAGCATTCTTTTGGAAGGAAGATTGAGGCTTCATGGAATTGCGTGCTTCTTTGTTGGTATCACCACTTAGGCGGAGGGATGAACAAGGAAATAAACAAACACCTCGCTTACCAGCAGGCAACTGATGAAGAATTGATGAAATTCAAGCTCGGCACTCAAATGGTTCAAGAGAAAAACTACTTAAAAACAAAATATGGAAATATATAACATTATTGTGTTGGTGGTGGGATTGGTCTGGTACGGGTACGCGTGCTACACGCTTGGGACCATGATGGAAAACGATAAATAATATGTTTTGGACAATCTTCTTTGGCGTACTACTTGCCTTGTTCGTTTGGTCGCTTTTGACCACTGAATTCTAGTATGCGCTTCGGGGCAACAATTAAAGATGGGAAGTTGCGCCTGCATGACCTGCAATACTTCCAGCACTTCGTTGCGACCAACAGCGGAGACTATGTCTTGGTCTTCAAAAAGGGAAAGGAAACACGCTCGGATAGACAAAATAGGTTCTACTGGGCAATCCTACGAGAGATTGAACAGCAAACGGGTTCAAGCTCTAGCGATTTACATGAGTTCTTCAAAAAGAAATTCAACACAAAGCTAGTAAAGGTGAAGGATGAGGTGTGCGAGGTGGGAGGAAGTACAACGGAATTGGGGACGGGAGACTTCAAAAAGTACCTTGATGAAGTAAAGCTCTACACCCTCTATGAGTTCGGTATAACTATTCTTGACCCGAACGAACCACCATTGGTATAGTCAATATAGCTCTTTCCATTACACCATATACGAGCCAGAACCCCACTTGGCTTCGATACGAAAATACCACCTTTAACGGGTGGTATTTTGTTTGTGCGCACTAGGAAATTCCCAGCAAGGACGGAACCTTGGCAGGATAAATCCCGTGGTGCTTCTATTCTACCATAAAACAAATAACCACCCCCGTCGGAGTGGTTTTTGTTATTTCTATGTTGACAAGACTACTTTACCATACCTTCAATCACCGCAATAGCTTCTTCTGTTGAGTAGCAGACAAAAGCCGATATCCCCTCACACGCATTGAGAGCCTCTATCCAAGCCTTTTGTTCCTTCGTGGGCTTATTTGGCTTAATCTTCATTTCGATGGCTACGAGGCGATTCTGAACGATAACAACGAGGTCGGGGAAGCCGGGCTTTAGTCCTGCTTCTTTGTTCTTCCGTTTTTGGTTCCAGCTTCTAGTATAGGTAGAATTTGGGATCGCAGTATGCTTGTACCCTTTAAACTCTAACCACTGAACGAACGCTGCTTGTTCCCTATGCTCAGGATTGTTTGGCATAAGTGTACATGATGAACCGTGCAAAGTGTCGGTATTCGTACCTCGCTTCTTCTTGGTGAGCCTTGCAACAGGAATAGGGTCTTATCTTGTAGTGATTGTCTGCGAAAAAGGGTGAGAGTTTGTACGCCATAAATTTGTCCGCCCGTGCTTTGTAGTTCCTGCAAGGTGCGCCGTACTCTTCGTCGGCAAGTGTGCAATAAATGAAAATGTATTCTTCGAGTGTAAACATAGGGGTAAAACAAAAGCGCACAAGATCCCCCGAGTGCGCTTCTGTCTGAAAGGATTGTGAAACTATGAGCGATTCACCCGTTCAGTATAAAATAAATGGCTAACCTTTGCGAGAAAAGTTATTCACACCTACTTTGTGTTGTCCTTCAACCACTTCTCAATGGTGAAAAATACCATGTTGTAGAAAGGAATAAGGGGCAATACTTTTACAATTGCGTTCGGTAGCTGGTCTTCTGGGAAGCCGATGAGAGCTGTTAGCACTGCTGAGGCAATACCGACAGTTACATACGCTCCTGCTTTTAGTACCTTCAGCAAGTCTCTTAGTGTTAATGATTTTTCTGTTGATTCTTCGAGGTTTGAAATTCCCATATATTATAGTTTAGATTTTTCTATTGTTGGTTGTTCGTTCACTCGCCCTTCCCGTACAAGGTCATCTGCGAACGCCTTTGCTGCTTCGTGGGTGATGAAGTGTCCTGTCTCTTCTTTGCCTTCACGCCCTGTTACTGGGTTGAGTTTTCGGTAAGTGATTTTGTATGTCTCTGGCATATTATGGCTCTACGCTTACAAATTGTTGCCCTTCCTTGATTGGGTCTACTACTTCGGGAGGAAGTATCTCCACTCCATCCATTGTACTAAATAGCTCTACGAAGGTGTACCAGTCTGGAATGCGAAACTTCTTTACGCCGTTATAGAAGTAAATGTGAGGGCTATTTTCCGCTTTGATTAGCCTTTTTTTAGGCTTTACGGGTACTGGGGGTGGTGTTGGGATGACTGGTGCGCCGAACCTTCGCTGGAAGTAGGCTGCTCCTGTGATATTCCCATAGGTAGCAAGTACATCTACAATCTTCCCTCCTAGCGGGTCTGCTACGGTTAATCTTCCTGTGAGGAATTTCGTGCTGTACGCCACTACCCAGTGCGCTCCGTTGTCTACTTGAAGCAGTACGGCTTCGTTTGGGTTCTTCAAAGAATCAAGAATGCGAGGCATGAGGCTTTGTGTTGTTCCTCGTACTCGCCCCACAAATTCCATCTTACTGAATTTACTGGATACGTTGTTCCAAATAACAAGCCCATCGTGCGTATAGTTGTGAGCGTCGCTTGCGAGTGCTGGTGGTGAAATGTAGTCGTCGAAGTAGCTGGATATCATGGACAAACATACGGTCGTGCAACCCCATCTCCCCATCGTTAAGTTTGAGGCTCCTAGTTTTACCGATGACCATTGAGGGTCTAATTGCGAAAGTAGTTTCATATTGCGCTCTTCGTTAATTGGTTCTGGTGCGATGACACCCTCTATAACGGTTGGAAAAGCGAATGGGTAGTCTTTGTGTAGCTCTACTACTTCCTGTCTGTTTCCGCTTGCTCTCCATGAGTTCATGACAAGGTAGTTTCCGTTAGGAAGTTTTCCTATAATCACGACGGCGTGTAGTCTTGTCCATTTCTTTCCTGACGGAAGCCCTCCTCTAAACCAGTCATCGTCTGCGTTGACGGTTACAATAACGGGGCGTAGTGCAAGTTCTTTATCCAGTCGTTCTCGCTTCTCTTGCGAGTCTACCTTGCTTGTGATGACTTTATAGCTAGATACTTTGTACCGTTCACCACTTCTTCCTTCTGTTTCCTGCTTCCATTCTGCTCTCCAGTTGTCTGAGTATTCATTCGGGTTAAATGGGTACAGACTATCTAGCGTTACGCCATGCGCCTTTAGCTGCTCTAGAATGTCGTTTGTTGACCCTCCGCCCCCGTCTCTTGTATTGATAAACGAATACTTAACGCTGAGTACCAAATCCCCATACCCATTCTGCTTAGCTTGCCACTCCATCGCCTTCAAAACCGACACCGTCTGGCATACTGGGTAAGAGCCTTGATCTTGATGTTTTACGTCATGCATATACATATAGAATACTAGTTATTTGGCTAAGGTTACAGGAGTTTAGTCTCCCGTGGAAGGCAAGCCTTCGTCCGACGTTCTTAGCAAGCTCTTGATAAACTCTTCAATCGCCTCTGCTTTGTCTGCCTGCATAGCTTTCTTTGCCTTGCCTAACGCTCCGCCTACGATACTTCCTGGAAGTCCGCCGACTTGTGCGCCTGCTGCAATGTCTGCCACGTTTTCTCCTGCCTGTGTTATACGCCCTTGGAACGAGCCTGGTTTTGGAATGTTGAGTGCGCTTTCAATAAGGTTTGTCCACTCTACAAGGGCGTTCAAATCATCTGTTCCCGTGTATCCATATCTTTTCGCTAGCTCTTCTAGTTGACCATAAATCAGTTGGCGTGAACCTGATACGTTTGAAAGAAGCCTGATGAGCTTTTCTCCTGCAAGTGTGTCTCCGCTCTCGAGGAAGTCATCTATTGTGTAGAATGCTCCATTCTTTTTCGTAGCCCCCATCTCCTTTAGAAGGTCATTGATCACTCGCATGACCTCTGCGTACTGCTGAGAAAGTACCCGATACTCGTCTGGGAGTCTTTGTGTGATCACCTTCCGTATCTGGCCAACAACAACATCTAAATCAGAAGAAGTGATGTTCTTCATTTGAGAAATAGTCCTTGCTGATGAGGCGAGCCTACTATTGATGTCTGCCAGCTCCTTTGCTGATAGCGTAGTCGCATTCTCTGGTATTTCTTTGAGGATTTTATTTACTGCTGTGCGAAGTGGGATTGGAAGCCTAGTAGCATTTTTAAGCACATCCCGTATCTCTTGGCGGATAGCTCTTGCGTCGTAAGTGTTGCCACCAATTCTTTCCACGACTTCTTCCATTTCTTTCCCGATAGCCTTTCGTGCGTCAACAACCTTTGCTATACGGTCTAGCACTGCTCGTCCCTGAACGTCTACTAAGTTACCCGTGTTCGTTGTGAGTCTTTGTTTTGCTATGTCTACAACTTCTTTGACCTTCTGTGCCGTTTCAGCTCCTGCGTTTTTCAACTGGAAGATTGGGCCTTCTGGTAGCCCTGTTGCTAGAAGTTTTCTTTCTACTTCGGGAAGGTTAGCCTGTTCTGCAATTCTTTGAGAACCTTTTTGAATGTTACTGCCGATATTCCCCACTGTTTCACCGATTGAACGAGAAACACCCTTTACGAAGTTTGAAGTGTTAGACGGAATTAAGTTTTGGGCGGTTTGCGTTGCTTTATTCGCTAACTGTGAAGCTCCTCTGCCTATTGCTGCCGAGCCTGCTCCTAATGTTCCTCCCGTTACTCCTCCGATAATTGTACCGAGTGCTGTTCGACCAATAATGTCGCCAACGTTAGCCGTTTTATCAGCTAGCGCACTGCCTAGGGAACCAATACCAGAACCGACTGCTCCTGCTGTTCCCGTTCCTCTCGCAACTGCTGAGATGAGTGGCTTAGCGGCCGCCTTTGCTCCTTGTGCTGCCGCAACCCCCCCTTTCACGACTGCGCCTGGTGTTAGATAGCTTCCTAGCTCTAAACCTGTACCAATAACATCACGGGCAAATTGTCCTGGTGTTGCCATGCCTCCATCTTCTTGAACGCTTACTGGTCGGGAAGAGCCGAGAACGCCAAAGTCTCTCTCCCTTGTTGTTGCTTGGTTTATTTTGTTCAGCTCTTCTTGTGATACTCCCCCTGGCAATGCTGCTGCTGTTCGGGCTAGTCCTTCTGCCGCCGCCGCTCCTGTCGCCAATGTTTTAATTGCTGGCTTAGCAACGGTTTGAAGTAATTGCTGTCCGATATTTGGCTTCTTGTTTTGGTTGTACTGGTCTAACAATGAAGGTGCAGCTGGCTGTGGGGTTGGTGTTTGTTGTGGTTGGCTTCCTCCGATAGCAGATGGATTTTCACGGTACTTAATCACCGCTTCCTTGATCTTTGCTTCATCCCATCCTCTATCAATTCCACCTTGAACGATTTGTCGTTCGATGTCTCTGTTTACTATTGGCATATTATCCGATTGTGTTTAGGTAGCTTGCCACTTGCCGAGGGTTGTAATATCCGCCTCCTGGCTTTGGCATGGTTATGTCTAAGTGAATCCCCGTAGGTCCATACGTCTTCCCCGTGTTCCCCTGTGTGCCGAAGGTTGTGTTAGGAGGTAGCACTGTGCCTGGCTGGACGTTTAGCATTTTATCTAAGTGAGACACCCATACCGTTTGTCCATCGGGCATTCTTAGCTGTACTTGGTTCCCGAAGCCGTTTGTCTGGCTTGCGGGTTTGACCGCAACGACCGTTGTTTGTACAGGCAACTTCACTTGTGCATTCTTTCCACCTGGTAGAACGTAGTCTAGTCCGTGGCTCCAAAACTTCGATCCATAGCCTGTTACGATTCCCTGACCGAATAAGTTAGAGACTGTCTTTTGTACGGGTGGAAGGTTCTGCGTGTTGTTTAGATTCCCGAAGCCGTTTTGCGACGTGCTTAGGTCGTTGTTAAAAGAGTTCAACCAGGAGTCTATATCTCCATACGAGCCTTGCTGGTTCTGGTAGGTTGGGGCGGATAGGATTTCATTTAACTGGTTCATGAGGAACTCTGAACTCTTGTAAAGTTTATCCAACTCTTCAACGAACACTTCCTCCCGTACCTTGTATTTGCCTTTGTCTTCATCCCAGAAGGTAGAGAATTTGGTTGCGGCTTCGGCAAGGATAGCTAGTTCTTTTTCTGAGATTGCTCCGAGCGTTCCACCTTGCGCCTTTAGGGCGAGTAGAGTGTCTAGCGTTTCTCTTGATGTTAATTGGTCAATCGTTGCCTTGAACTCTCTCTGTCTGCTTGGATTGAAGGAAACGGTTGAAAGAGGCCCGACTCCCACCATTCCTTTAAGACCACTGTCATTTGCCAAAAGGCTTTGAATTTCAGCCATCTTATTTTGAAGACTGAATACAGCAGACTCTGCCGCCTTCTGGTCGCCTGTTCTAAGGGTGCCTGCCTGAATTGCATTAATAGCCTGACCTCTTGTAATACCGAACGTACTTTGTGGAAGCCCCAAGTCTGCCAATTCCTTGATCGTTAACATCTGGTTCATGTCTCCACCTCCCATCAATTCATTTTGTAGCTTCTGGATTTCTAGTAGCTGTTTCTGTTGAGCGAGGGGGTCTACTGGTTTTGTAAGCCCGATAGCGACCAAATTGCCGTTAGCGTCATAGCGAGCCTGTCCTTCACTAAGAGTGAACCCTTCTGCTGCGCTTCTACCTTCCTGCAATACTTCCACCTGGCCTGTTGCTGGGTTGTACTGAACAAGGTTGCCGTCAAATTCGAACGGTGTACCTGGCTGTTTCTTCGCTTCTTCCTGCAATGCTCTCTCTAGGTCTTTGTCTGCAAATGATAATTCATACCCGAGTGCTTGCGCCTGAGCTTGTCTGTTCGCTACTTCGTTTGCGAGCTTCTGCAACATTGTTTGTTCCTGAATGCCTGCCTGTTCTTGTAGTTTAGCCTGTTGACCACGAACAAGTCCGAGAGGAATACCACGCCCCTGTCCTTCTAGACTTGCTAAGCCTAGGCGAGCCGACTCTTGGAACTCTGCAAGCTCGTCTTGTAGTGCAATTTCTCGTTCACTAGGCGACATGAGGGCTAGTAGTCTCTGCCGTGCTTCTCCAACAGTTCCCCTGAGCAAGTCTGCGTTACTTGGACCACTTGGGATAGAAGCCTGCGCTGGTGCTGGGGCTGTTGGGGTTAAGTCCTGTACTCGTGGTTGGGTTGGTTGTGGTGCTGGGGCTGTTTGCTGAGTTGGTTGAGGCGAGAAGAAGGAAGCCTCGATAGAGCGTTGTAAGTCTGCTCCTGTAAGCCCTTGGTTAATTCCCTGCTGCTGTACTTGGTTTTGTGTGGGAGTTGGTACGCCAACACTTGCCCCTGTACTTGTTGTTCCCATCGTCTTTGCTCCGCCTGCGAATACTGGTGCTGATGGGCCGGCAGCCGCTCCTGAGAGGGTCTGTACTTCTTTAGGCTTACTCAATGGAAGCGAGCTGATGGTCGGGTTCTTTGTTTCAACACTGCTTGCCTTTGGAAGAAGAGAGGGGAGTTTTGAGACTGCCTCTTTTGCCCCTGATATCACTTTGGGCATGATGTTTTTAAATGGATTTTGTATTGCCATATATTATGGTGTGAATTTAGGAAGCAAGTTTGGATTAACAGGGTACATGTCATTGAACCCGTCATCGACGCTCGGGCTTGTGGTTCGTAGCCCTTCATCGCCGTGCATTTGAGCCTTCGTCATCTCAAATGTGTTCATGTAGTCCACTGACCGTCCCTGATCTCCCTGCGCTCTCCAGTACATGGCAGCAGCGTAGTAAACTGGGGCTAACTGGTAGTCTTGAGGAATTATCATGACATCTCCAATTGTGTAAGTCGCTGCGCCTGCAACTATGGAAGTTCCTGCGTAAGGTCTTGAAATGGTAAGTGAGGTGGTGCTAGGTACGTCTGTTATCTGATACCAGAATCCGTCGCCAACGTTAGCGGCGTTTGTGTTTGTAATGGATATGTAGCTCCCGACCATCCCTGCTGTCCATGTCGTTCCTGAGCCTGTAATAGTTGTTCCTCCGTTCGCAACTGCTGAGACTGTTCCTGTTACATAATCGTCTTTTGAAATGTCTCGTACCTGTGTAAGGGCGTTGATGGTTATTTCGTTTCCGCTAGTTGCTGGCTTTGGCCATAGGTATACTTGGTTATCTTTTACAAAGTAGTACGACGTTACATCTCCCGTTACGTCTGTTGGCGTGTTGAGGAAGTTCCAGTCGTCCTGCGAGAATACCTGCCTAGGTGTGTAAGTGTACGTTCCTATCTTTACCGAAACTGCTACGACCTTCTTTACTGGTACTGGAATGTTGTAGACTTGCTGGCCTGCTACTGAATCTTGAACGAATGAACGCTCGAGGAACGGCCACTCCATACTGCCGAGAAGCAACCGAATACCCTGATTGATATAAATCAATCCAGTTGTTTGGTTCCGTGTCTCTGCGTTGTTTGTTAAGTCTGTGTAAAGACTCAAAGCTCCTGTTTTAGTAAGCATATTAGGTTGATGTTAAGTTAACGTCTTCATACTCGACGACCAGTTTTCTGATAATCGGTGCGTTGACGGGAGAACCGTCCCCCAGCGTCCAGTCGAATACTGGGTAAATCTCGTTAAACGGTGGGAGAATTTGGTTGTTTGCGTCTCCTGTTGAGAAGTTACGTTTCATAATTAGGTCTGTTGCCGTTACTCCAGTTACATTGAACACCTCCATACTTCCGCCGTCTGAATCTCTAAGGTAGGTTCGTAGTCTAAGTGTGTTCGTCGAACTATTCGTCTTCGCAAATTCAATGGTTACTGACGATACCCTCCCACGCTTCCCGTCCTCGAAAGAAGGTGCGCCGACTGTAAGGGCGACCATTGTTTGTTCTCGCATTTGAATGCGGAAGCTCTCAAGACCCCCTGCTTCTCCTGCTCCCGAAGACATGAATGTACCCGCAAAAGCTGGGTTAACCGATCTCAAAAATCCTGATGACGTTCCTAGCCCTTTATTGGTTCTATTAAGCACTGACGGAAGCCCTGGGAAAGGTGCGCCCCATGAGTGCATAACCCCTCGTGAGTTCCATCGAATAATATCCCCTGCCACCTCTGCCCCTCCTCGGATGGGAACGTCTCCATGGAACGAAGTTACGACATCGAAGTTCGAACCGTTATAAATTTGAACCTTGGACATTAAGCTATCCGCACTGATATCTGGTAGTCGTCCTTGTGTGAAACATACAACAGTGGACTTGTACGCAATTGCTTCTGAAACGTAGTTGTCTGCCAAGTCGATAACTACTTCTGGGTCTTGATCAACGTAATTCCACAATGCACAAATAGACTCCCCGTACTGGTAGCTGCTTCCTGAGCCTGTTCCGTTGAAGGAAGAAGGGCGGAAAGCGAAGACTGCCATGTAGTATGGCTGTAATTTACACATTGCTGTTACTCGGAAACCTGAGGGAAGTTTTAGTGCTTCAATCGCAAATGTTCCGTTCGTTCCTTGGTTTCCGTCGTATGCGTGAACGTAGCTGTTATCTCCAATGTAGAGAACGTCGTCATGTCCTACTGCCAGAGGGTGTGTTGATGATTGACCTGAGGCAAGTGTCGGCGTTGTTGCTCCTGATAAAAGAGTTCCTGCTGGCACAGTCGTCATGAAATCATCATCGAATGCGCTGAACGTGTAGCGTCCTACGTCCCAGTCTGTATTGTCGTTCCATGAATAGAAGGCGCAAAGCGTTGGTGTGCCTGATACGTTCGCTGTGTAGAGCGTCATGTCGTTCCCAACCACGTCTGTGTGCCCTCCGTGTGCGCTAATCGTATGGAAAGCTGGGGTAGTTACTGGGAAGGTAATGAGGTTCATGGACACCCTTTGAATGCGTGGACCGTTCTCGATAACATACAAATAATCACCATTTACAACCCCTTGTCTTAGGAAGTTCTGAATAACAGTGGCGTTCGGTACGCTGATTGGGTTAAATCCTGGCGACAAACTTCCTAAATTGCGATATGGGTCAAAAGACTGCCCGAAAGCAATTGTATTGTTGAAATAACGTAGTGGGACTAGGCTACTTGAATACAAAGGGTGAAGCCCTCCGACGAAGTCGTCCTGATCCCATGTTATCCGTCCACCACCACCTTTGTATGCTTGTATCTTTGGCATATTATCTATAGTTACCCCGACCGAATGGCTTGCAGTAAATCGTTACAACAAGCTGTTCAAGATTAGTTAGCGTTCCACCGTACACAAGAGCGAGTGAATCCCCCTGTGCAACCACTCTGTCTCGTACTAGGTCTACTCCTGACTTAGTTACGACGGTGTTTATTGCGCCTGAAAGGCTGAAGTCTGTTTTGCATAGGTCTACTCCTGTACCTTCTGCGCCGTTTCCTCTAATCTTTTCTATATTGAGCGTTCCTGATGTTGAGGCAACTCTGAACCGTACTGCTATTTGGGAGACTTCGAAGGCGTTGCGGGCGATAATCTCTATCCCGTAGTTTCCCCCAACTGCAGCCGACTGTCCTCGTAAAACAATAGGGACGTAAAACCCATCTTTGAGCGTTACTTCTGTCGAGTTCGTTTGTTCGAAGCCTTTGAAGTCAAAGTTTGTGTCTCGTCCCTTTGTCATAGTTATTCTGCTACTTCTTCTGCCTGTGCTTTAGCGGCATCAGCTTCCGCCTTGAGAGCTTGTAGGTCTTCTACTGAGAACCCGAATATCTTTTCTCCGGGCTCAGTCTCCACCGCTACTCCTTCTGCGATACTTTGGAAGATAGTGTTTTTACGTGCCAATTCTTCTGCTACAAGAGCTTCATCCACCAATGCGCCTGCTTGTTCAATTAAAGGCATTTTGATTTTGTTGTTCTTTCTACCTCCTCGTCGAATGTAGTCATGGCAAGCTGGACACTCTGCTTTGTTTTCCGCTGTCTGCAATTCCTTTGCGTGATGTGCAAGGTTTATTTCTGCTAGTGGTCGCTGGTCTTCTGAATCAACGACTAGAGCGAACCCGCATGTAAGGCATCTGTATGTTTTGTTCATATTAAGAGTTTGGTGAATCCATAGCTCCAGCCACGCCATACACATCAATACATCTTGATGTTGAATCACCAGAAGCATTGTTAACTCCTGTGAGGAAAAAAGCATCATTTACGGAATCTCCCGAAGGAAGGTTGGTAGTATGTGTTGCTTTGAGCGTGAAATTATAATAAATTTTTATGTTGGTTGTTGAGTTTTTCTTGATCGTCCACCAGTCTGTCGTCGCTATTGCGAACGTAATTCCAGTAAGAGCTGTGTTGGTGTTTGATGAGCCGTTTGCATTGACCAGGTAGGCGGTAGATGTTCCAGAAACAGTTTCCATCATCAAGAACATGCTCTTAGCCGTTTGTGTTCGGGAAGGGTTAAACGTATCTGCCGTATCTCCCACCCACACCTCGCCGTTACCTGTGTCATATCCAGTTCGGTATTTAAGGTTAAAATCAAATTCTGGACTACGGTCATAAAATTCCCACGCCGTTGAAGCTCCATCGACAGTAAATTTTGCCACGCTACCAGTATCACTTGCCGTTACTTCGTTACGGATACCACCACCTGCTTGTATTGGGTTTACTCCAGCTTTAGAGAGACTTGTTATCACCCACATAATCCCCAAGTTCCTTCTCGGCGTACCACCCCCGCCCCCTGCGTCTTCCCAAGTAGGCAATGCGCCTGCTCCATTAGATGTAAGGACTTGCCCTGATGTTCCAACGCCTGAAACGCTTTGTACTGCGCCTGTGGAAGTCGTCCCGCCACAAATAACTGCGTAAGCCGTGAGAGAAGAAACGCCAGTTCCCCCGTTCGCAACTGAAAGATCTTCACCGCTCCAGTTGGTGTTGTTGATAGTTGCCCCTCCTGTGATGGCTGATGTTCCGTTTCCTTGTAGAAGCCCTGTAAGCGTTGAAGCTCCAGTCCCTCCATTCGCTACCGACAAATCCTCTCCACTCCAGTTAGTGTTATTAATTGAGTTAAGCACTGCTAGAGAGCCTAGTCCTAGACTTGTTCGAACGGTTGAGCCACTTTCCGCTACCCATGTTGAGCCGTTTCCTACAATAAAGTTGCTGTCTGTTGGGGTGAGGGCTGCTACGTCTGTTAATCGTGCGCTGTACGCCTGTACGCTTACGCCGATGTCTCCGTCTACTAGAATGTTTGCAGCTACCACTCCTCCGTCTACTGCGTCTCCATCTACATTCCACGCAACGACGTTACCGTTTGTTCCTGCTGTACCTGTTACGAAGTTTGTGTCTGCTCCCGTTACGTTGTTTACTCCAGTTACGTTATCTGAATCATCAATAATCACTCCACTGTTTTGTATTTCTTTTCCTGTTGTACTTTGGAAGCGAGCAATTGCATGGTCTGTAGAAGAAGCTGGACCAACAACGTCTCCACTTCCTCCTCCTGGTGTTTCCCAAGCAAGAGAACCATCGCCCTGTACGGTAAGTACTTGGTTTTCTGTACCTGCGCCTAAAATGACAATGTCTGCGGTTACGTTCCCGACAAGTAAATCTCCTGTAGTTAAAGTAAGCCCTGCAATGTCTGCAAGGTTAGCGTTATATCCCTGAATTGTTGTCCCAATATCTGAACTAACAAGAACGTCGCTGATAAGAACGGTTGAATCTTGTAAAAGTGTTCCATCGGTTCCGTCCCATACAGCTAAAGCGTTATCGGTTGAAGTGCCTGGTCCGTTTACATCTCCGCCCCCTCCTCCTGCACCTGAAATAATGGCTAACACTCGCCCGAATTCATCTACTAAGACGGGGCGTATTTCACCAGTTACAGAATCAACGCCTGTTAGCGAGGGTCTGTTATTCCTGTCTATTTTAGCGTTTTCATCTGCCATATTAGCTGGTTAGTTTGTCGAACAAATAATTGATTAAAAGGGATACAACGGGGAAGACGAATACACCCACTCCGAGCAGTCTATTCTTCCACATCTTCAACTCCTCTAACTGTACTTGAAGTTCGTGGATGTCTTGGCGATGAATAAGCATAATCTTTTCTTCTTGCGCTTTCATGGCAACCTTCATCTCTTTGAGTTCGATAAGAGTTTCCTGCATAACCTTTGAAATGAAATCGAGCTTCGTATTCACGATACCCCTCCACTCCCCATCTTCCATGCGCTCCGTCTTGGTCGACATATCCCTGAGTTACACAGTTACAAATGCGAATGATACTGCTCCGCCTCCTGCGTCTCCTGCAATGTAAATAGTTTCAGTTGCGCCTAGTGGGAAGCGAACCTGTACATCTGCTGGAACAAGAACGTAGTTAGAAGTAAGAGCTGCTGTTGTTGTCGAGTACCGAGCAGCAATTGGGGAAAGAATAATAATCTCTGTTGCGTTCGTTGGTACTCTCAATGTAATAACGCTAGTTGAGAAGATAGCCACTGTTACTGGTGATGGGATTGGTGTTCCTGTTACATCAGCGAATACCGTTTTAGAGCCTACTGGGATAGGGCGATTTGCTGAATCTGTTGCTTGTTTTCCGAAGTCTTTGTTGGACATATTATGGTGTTTGGTCGTTTATCCAGAGCCTGCCGTCTGGGTGAATGAGTAGAGAAAGAATGTCATCGCCGTCTATTCCTGTGTCTGTTGGGTTAGTGTTTGCGTCTATCTTTGGTCGATAGCCGTCTGTTGGCGTGTCTGAGGTGTAGCCCACTGAGATGAGGAGATAGCCTGTTACAGACTCGATGAGGATTGGACGAATCACGCCGTTCCCATCCACCCCCATGCCTGTTGGTCTATTATTTCTGTCTGTCGCCATACATCTCTTTTACTTTCTTTAGCGTGCGTACATCTGCTTGAACCTTTCTTTCTGCTAGGCGTAGCTTCTCTTCTCGCTGTTTCAGTAGACTGAGCTTTGCCTCTATTGCCTGCTTCTCCTGCGAAATAGTCGTATTCATTTCCATTTCCGCTAGTGAGAGCCTTGAGAGCGCACGTTCGGCGTAGGCTAGTCTCTCCATGAGAGCCTCTTCGCTTGCCTCTATTCTCTTTACTCGTTCATCCGCTTCCTTGCATTTCTCCGCTAAGGTTAGTGCTTTTTCTTCTGTTTCCTTCTGTTGTTGTTCGAGGGCTACTGCGAGGTTATTCACTTGTCTCACCTGGTCATTGAGTGCTGACACGAGAGCGTCTGCGTGTTCCTGTACTGAGCTTAGGTTGTTGAGTGCGTCTTCTAGTGCATTTGCTGTCGGTTGTAGTCTTTCTGCTACTTCACCAACCTGCTTCTTTGCCTGTTCTGTGTGCGCTACTGCCGCCATTTCTTCCTGTCTGAGAGCAACTATCTTTGCGTCGAACTCCGCTTCTGTGTCTTGTAAGTGCTTCTTGAGCTGTTCAATCTCTCGGGCAACAGTCATCTTCTCCCTTTCGAGAGTGGCTTTTGCAACACTAATCTGCACATCTACTTTCTTTTGTGCTTCTTTGAGGGTTGCGCCTTTTTGTACTGTGCCGAAGAGTTGCATAGCTAGATAATCTCTGCTGTTTCTTCTTTTACTTCCACCTTTGCTTTAACTGTTCGTGGCTTACGAGCCTTCACTACTGGTTCTTCTACTTCTTCCACTACTTCTTCCTTTTCTACTGGAAGGTCTGTGCAACGCAATGCGTACTCTTCAATCTTTTCAATCGCTTCGAGGGTTACACCTTCTTTTTGAAGTTCACGCTTAGCGAGGGCTTTAGCGAACGAGTAAACAACGCCTTGTTCTAGCACAACGACATCTCCTGTATCACTAACGGCTGAGTTTCGAGTAATTGAACCTGCTTTGAACGTGTAGGGTTTGCTATCCCACTTAGCTGTGAAGTCTTCTGAAGTCCAGTTGTAAAAATGTTTTGACATAAATGTTTGTATAGTTTGAGAGAGGGGCTTTCACACCCCTCCCATTAAATTAATCGATTGACAAAGTAGCGAGGCGATACTCTGTATCTACCAATGCTTGCTTAGCAACTCCGATTTCTGGTTCACCAGCTGCGTCAAGCTGTTCTACCTGTCCTGCCGCACCTGTTCCAATTGTGATTGCTTTACCTGCTGTTACAGTTTCATCTGCCCATACAGCACAATCTCCCTTAGTCTGTACCCATCCCCAGTTAGCCGCTGGGATAGCTACGTTCGGTACTCCCGCAACTGCGTCTGCTTGGTCTGTTGCTGAAATAACGATGTCTGAGTAAGTGTTCTTTACGAGACATACTTCTGTTGTTGTTGCGAGCGCAACTTTCAACGGTTCTACGAGGGTTACAACGAGTGTTCCTGCTGAACCTGCTGCTGGATGACCACTGATTAGGTATGAAATACCCTCACCAGTTCCATCTGTAATAGCGAGCTGTCCTTGAGCGTATGCATTAGCTGCTACTGCTTCTGCTCCGAGCGTTACTGTTACTTGAGTGGCTCCGATTGGGGCTGCTACTGCAACAGCGATGTTTTCTTGAGCAGACGCTTGTGTAGCGGCTACTGTTAGCTTTCCTGGGTCTAGAGCTGTCGCACCTGCCTTCGCTAGACGAAAGATTCGCCCATCTGGCGTTTGACCTGGCGTACCAACCAAGATATCTGGTTGTTCAGCGTAGGTAGTGCGTAGGTCGTCGATTCCCAATTGCATGATTCCAACTGACATAATTTTATAGTTTATTTAGTTAAGCTGCGGTCGTAATAGCTGTCCAAGTATCCATACCATCCGTATTGATATACGCACGGGTTGAAGTGCTTGAACCATCTGTCCGCAAGTACAAAGAGCCTTGTGGGGCTGTGATCGTAGGCACACCGCTTCCCCAGGTAATATCTGGGCCATTGGTTCCTAGCGAGAACGCTACCGCTCCGCCTGCTGTTGTTGCTGTGCCTGAGGCAACTGTTGTTGCTCCTGAGATTTCTACAACACCTTTTAGGCGTACTGGTCGTAGCGTGTTAAACCCATCTTCCTGTACTGGTGGAAGGTAGTTTTCAATCAATCGTTCTAACATAAAGTTAAACGGTTAGATTAGTTAATTCCAGTGATTCCTGTAATTTTAGCGTTGTATCGTGGGTTCTTTACTGCAAAGTTACCTGACAAAACTGTTCGCATTACAAGTCCTTCCTGGTTCTGTCCTGGAATCCAGTCTGTTGAGTAGAATCCGAGGCTGTCTACAACGTCTGGAGAAGGCAACCCTTCCATTTCATCCGCTGCGAAGTTCACTGCTTTTCCTCCGTAGTATGGAAGAGTCAAGAACTCGAAAGATTCTGAGTTCAAGAAGAACATCAAGCCTGTTGGACAAAGTGAGTCTGCAACAACTTGAGCTGTTCGGAAGGCAAGACGCTTAGCACCTGTCTTCAAGAACAATCGTTCTGGGCCTGTTACATCCACCATGTATCGTTCCTTTGGATCAAGAAGACGGTTGTACATGGAGAAGATAGCCTTTGTTGTAAGAACAAGGTCTGGAGTTTCGTTTGCTTCTGTCGCTGCGTCATCTGCTGCGTACATAGTTGCAAGGTCGAGGATTCCATTAGTTGCTGCTGTTACATCAGATTGCAATGCTGGGTATGTAGCTCGAGACTGACCACCGATAGTAGCCACACTTGCTCCGTCATCAACGATTGCTCCGAGTCCTAGAATGTCTAGTCCTGAGTTACCAGTCCCATCACCGTAGAACATGCGACCGAGCTTTTGAGCTAAGTCTGCGGTGTCTGACGCAACTTGTCGTTTCATCAAGTTAGCAACTCCCATCTTTGTGTTGTTCACAGAAAGGTCGGTCTTTGCTAGCACTGTTGGCTGTTCAACGAACTTTGGATTAAAGGTCAACATGATCTGGTTGTTTGCTTCTCCAGTAGACAAAAGTTGCATGCCTGAGAAAGAACCGCCATTAGGGTTTTCCTGGAACTTGAAAGGGATTTCTACCTGGTTTCCATTCCATGAACCTGCTTTACCTCGTACAAGGAAGTAGCTAAGACCAGTGTTACCTTTCAAAGCACCTTCCACCAGTTTCGGTGAAAGCCAGTTTTGTGTTGCGTTACGCAATGCTTGGTTATTCATAATTTATTATAAGAAGTTAATAGGGTCTGACTTCCGCAATTGGCTTGGAGTGAACACGGGGTTCGCTGGTGTGCCTGAGTGGGAAGGGGCTGTTTTCTTCGCAATGCTTCTCTTGTCGGAAATATCCGTCTGAGTTGCTTTGAGAATTTTGAGTGCTGCTCTGAAGTTTGGGTATCCATTAGCGTCTCGGATCTGATCTTCTTGAACAATTTTGAGGATTTTATTCCGCACGTTGTTCTTCTCGTCTCCTAAATCTTCGCCAATTTCTTTCCCGAGCTTAGCGAGGTCATCATTTGCCCACTCGATGAACTCTTTTTCTAATCGCTCCTTCTCAGCTTGCATTCGTTCTGCTTCCTGTTGCTTTTGCAGTTGCGCTTGTTGAGACTCTTCGACAATCTGCCGAGCCTTTTCTAGTGCTCGATTATCAGTGTCTTTGAGATACTCTTCGTAGGCTTCAACGTCGTTTCCGAATACTTTTTGCAAATGTACAGGTACAGACTTTACCGTTGTTGGCTCCTCTAGTGAGGGCTTAGCTTTTAGGGCTTCGATTTCTTTGCGTAGTTCTTCGATTTCCTGTTGCTTCTTCTGCCAACGTGGGTGCTTGTGGAACGGAATAGTTTCTTCCGCTGGAGTATCTTCTTCAACAGTTTCTGTTTCTGCTTTCGCTTCCACTTCCTCTGTTGAGTCTTCCCCCTCCTGCGATGGGGTAATTTCTTCCACTGCTTCTTCGGATTGCTCCTCGGCTTCTGCGTTGCCGAATTCCGTCATGTCGATAGCGAACTCTTCACTATCTGGGAATTGATCTAAAATATCTTTGGTTTCCATATAAAAAGGATTTACACAGGGACTTGTTTTAGGACGCACCCGAGAACGTCCATAGTTGTTATTTAACCTTCGTCTTCATCGTCTTCGTCTGCGAGCTTGTCCATAACGGATAGCGTGCTAGACAAATCCTCGACCATCTCCTTCCAGGTGTATTCTCCTGTCTGGTACATTTCGAGTGATTCGAAGAAGATTTGACGTGCGACGAGACAACGGTCTGAGTCTTCACGTTCTTCTTTCTTTGCTACACGGCTCGCTGCTCGAGTGTCTGCTTTCTTTGAGACTTCTCGTGCGAGCTTAGTTAAGCTGTCTTCTATTTCCTTGTCCTTCATAGTGTGAGGTTAGGTGGTTGAGTTAATCCCGCCATTGGGTCGAGTGTTTGTTGTGCTATCTCAGCGGCTTCTGGTGGTGGTACTCCTTCCCCTTCTAGGAGTGAGGCTGGGTTCTGCTGGTACTGGAGAAGTCTTTGGAAGGTTGCCTCTGGGTCTGGGAAGTTCATGCGTTCGAAGGCGGTTAATGGGTCAATGATTCCCATCTGGAGAAGGTCTACTGCTTCGTTACGTCTGAGAAGTGGGTCTTGTGGGATCATTGAGCCTTCCTTCACAGAAACGGTGAGCCGTGGGGCGTTCAAGTCTTTCAAATATTCCACTAAGATTAGCCCTTTTTGCTCTCCTAGCTTCTCTCCGATTTCCACCTCTGAGTAGTAGACGAATATCATCTGCGTTATGTAGTTGAACAAGTAGTCAATCTGTTGCTCAATGTGTTCAACAATCAACGTGCTTCGGTCTACGTCTGACTGTCTGATTTCAATCTTTCCTCGTACTGTTTGCTCGCTTGCTATTCCTGCTGCCGTTGAGCCTCGTGTTCCCATGATGGATTGGATCTGCTCCCGTTTATCCAACATGTTGTTGATGACATACACTGGAAGCGATGGGGCGTTGATTCTCGTTACTGCGTCTGCGATAGAAGCAGTCTGTGTAAGAATTGCGCCCCCGTTACGCAATGAGGAAAGGGCTGTGCGTGCGGTGTCGGTAGTAAACTTATTGTTGAATATCCATCCACTGTTAGCGTCGTCTGCGTTCTTCTGGATTTGACGCTGTGCTTTGTTTACTGAGTCTTGTAATGGGATGGATTGCTCTACAAGGCTTGTATCGTCGAGCGGGTGTTCTCCTAGGTTGAAGACTGAAAGGAATGCATACGGCTTCTTCTTCTGTTTGAAATGGTTTCGGCGTGTTGCTTTTATTTCTTCTGTTTCATTCCCGAACTCGTCTACAACGATGAGGTCATCTTCATAGTTCCAGTGAGGGTTCTTGCGCTTATCTAGAACAACTCCGTTAAACGTCCAGAAGATATACTCGTCCGTCCACCATTCCTTGTACTTGAGTTTCGTTCCCATCTCTCCTTGAGCGGCCTGCTCGATTGAGGCTTTCGCTTCATCGCTTAAGTTGTCGAACATCTCAATCATCTTTTCTGCTTCCATGCTCTTGCGCTCTCCAATGTACTTTCCTGTAAACTCTCCCCCTTCGAAATTGCCTGATGGGTCAAGAATGATGTCTTTCGGGTTGATAACGTAAACACGAATATCTCCCACGTCATCAATGGCTAGTTTCAAAACGCCAATATAGCTCAACATCCAGTGTCGAGCTTCTTTCTTAATCTTTACTTTGAGGGCGTTCTCGTCTTCAATGACACGAATAAGCTCTGCCATTGCGTCTGCTACCTGTACGTCTGGGGAAAGAATCATCGGCTCTGGGTTCTGCCGAGAAATAATTGGTAAAAGAGTTTCTGTACTCGAAAAGATGATGTTATCTACCGAGCTGTACTCTTGGTTATCCCATCCGTATTGGTTCCCTAGCCAGTATTCCTTGTTGTTCTTCTGTTTCTTCTTGATGTCTTTGCTGAGGTAGTTATCCCATGCAGTCTCCCAACGTGAAGCGAGCTTTAACAGGTCTTTGTCTGGTGTCTCTAACGTCAAATAAGGCTCTTGCGAACCTTCTATGATGTCTGAGCCTGGTTGTATTTCCAATGCGTTGTAGTCGGAAAACAAAGTCCCAACGTCTTTTATCTGCTTTCCAATCCCTCTACTATCTCTGCTTTGTAATACTCGTGATCGTCCCACTTCTGGCATAAACAATAGTTATTCCTATTGCCTATGCAAGGATCGAGGGTTAATGGATTAAGTATACAGGATTTCGCTAACCTTCGCCGTTTAGCTGTTGATAACTTTGTCTGAATACGTTACTTGCTCCATTTTTACCTGCTTTAGCTTGCCTTGGTAATCAAAATGAAACGTAATACTGCCGTTCTTCATCTCGAAAAAACCAATGCTTCGTAATATTTCCAGTATGCGTTCTTCTTTTGGGGTCATACATCTCTCCAATCTCGTGGCTTAGAAGGGTTTGTGAGCGAGGCTATTCCTGTTACAGGGTCTGTGTAGAAGCTCCCCGAGGTCTTTGGAAGCTCAAACGCTGGGTTCACGCTTGTTTCTGTGGACATACCGAACATGTCGAGGCCTGCTCGTGCATAGACGAGGGCGTGTACAAGGTGGTCATGTCCACTCCGCTCCCAGACAAAGCGTTCATTCCCTGCTCCGTCCTCTGAGACTATGCGGTAAATGTTCTTGAAGTGCGTGGACAACATCTGCCAATCTCCCCGTGTTCCTCGTAGGGGTATTCTCTTGGCTTTCAATTCGTCCTGTACCAGCTGAATAAGCCTGTTGCGGTCAATAACTACCTTCCCAGCTTCGTTCCCTTTCCCCCACTCTACAATGCTTAGTGTGCTTCTTGAGTGCCTGTAATACGCAAGGAACACTCGGCCTGGGAACTCTTCTTGTAGTTCTCGAATACCAATCAAGTCTCCCCCTTGGTCTGAGACGAGAATAGCTTTCGGGTTGTCTTTTAAGAGCTGTCTGAGCGGTTCGTAGTTGTCGCACTGCGCCCACTTGTACAGTCCGTTTCTGCCTGCAATGACGTACCAGATAGGCAAGCCTGTATCTACTCCAATGACAAATTCCCCCTCTACGTCGTATGGTTCTTGGCTTAGGTTAGCGAATAATTCATCTTCTGTGATCTTTCCGCCAGATGATTCAAAAGGAAGCCCGAGGACGAAGTTATAAAAGTATTCTGGGGACTTTGTGTAGTATTTCTCTAAAAGAAAAGAGGCTGGTATCCATGAGGCCATCATCAAGTTCACCCAGTAGCCTGAGTATTCCCCTTCTGCCATAGCGTGCCAGTAGCCCTTCGCTCTTGTTGCGTCTGAAAGTTCTTTCTTACACTTCTTGCACTGGTAGATTTGTGTATCAAAATTGACGGATTCTGGAAACGAAAGATACTGCTTCTGTCCGCAGTGTTCGCAGGTATTAATCCAGTGCTTCTTGTCTGATCTCTGCCAGTAGACATCCACGCCATTCCCTGAGACTGAGGGGTTAGAGAGGAACCATTCCCACTGATAGTCTGAGTGCTGTAAACGGCTGGAAAACTGGTCTACGACTGAACGCTTAGAGCGGTCTACTTCGTCGTAAATGTTTAAGTCTGAGGAAAAAGAAAGGGCTGCTCTGTCTGTCCATGTTCCTTTGAAATAGAGCTTGTTCTTCCCAATTGCTTTCATCTCCGTCGAGTCTTTCTCTTCGGGATTCATCCACGCTTGAATAACAGGGTTGTTCGCAATGAGTGGGTTCGTCTTCCCTGAAACGAAGTCTTTTACGTCTCCTGCTGTTGGCATGGTGTAGAGGACGTTCATCCCCTTCTTCTTTGCTACCCAGAGCATTTTAAGATTGAACAGGATTGAGCCTCCTACCTGAGCGGACTTGAGTACCACTTGCTTCGGGTGCATATCACAAAGGATATCGAACCAGAAGAAATGGTCTTTTAAGTCGTAAGGCTTCCCAGTCTCTGTCTTAATCTCGTTACTGGTGAGCCACGCTGCTGGTGAGATGTCCTCTAGCTTCACACGAATTTGCGTCCATCAAAGATTAATCTTAACTCGTCTTCGTAGTTCTGGTCTCGCTCTAAGCTCTTCTGTTCCATCCACTCTTCTCGCTGAGCTTCTTTTACCAATTCTTTCACTGCTCCTCGTCCTCGAATGAAGGTGAAGATGTTGTGGTCTGCGGTGAATGGTTGGGCGAAAGCTCTGATGTGCGCTCGTCTGTATCTCTCTGAGTGGACGTAGCCACCAATCTTCTTGAAGGCTAGGCGTTTAGCGCAAAAGATACATCTCTCTACCTGAATGTCATCGAGGTTCTGAATGACTTTGAAGTCGCAAAGGATATTGCGTGTGCAAAGACTTTCCCTGTACGTTTTACGTTGATTCTTCGTCATCTGGAATGAATGAGGCGAGTAAATGGTCAATGTCGGTGTCTTCTGGTTCTAGCACTTCTGCCATCGTTTTCCCTTCTCTGTACTCAGCCCGTATATCTTTCAATCTCTTATTTGCGGGTGAGTATGGGGCGAACGTAAAGCCTAACATGCAACCGAGCGCAAAAGCGTTCACGATGAGAATGAGGGTAAGCATACTAACTGAGTGCTTCGAGTAGCTCGATGAATACTGACCGTGATTTGATTACAGACGCTCCGTAGAGCCGTACAAGACTCTCTAAGAGGCTTTTCTCGTCTTCTGTGATACTTACCTCGAATGACTCGTCTTTCATGCGGTGAGCGTCACTTTGCTGTTCTAGCATCACCACTGCTTCTTGTGAGATAGGCTGACCGTCTAGCCCTCGTTTCTCTGAGATAGTCTTCTGCAATGCTTGGATAGCTTTCTCGAACGGTTCATTTGCTTCTATGAGGCGTACTGAAATGCTTTCTAGTTGCTTCAGTCCTTCTAGGACGTTGTGTGTTTCGTACATGTCTACCAGGTCATCGAGAGGAATGCCGTTAATAGTCGTAATGAGGTTGCGTAGTTGTGAGCGAGTAATTTTCATAGAATGGCTATTAGACTGTCTTGGTGAATTGAGAGGTACGTTTCTCCTTCGTGCTTAAACTCGTTGGTTGCGAATTTATCAAAGAGAACTGTGTCGCCTACCTTGAGCTTGTTCGTATTGTCCTTGCTTACTGCATGGATAGTTCCTTGGTCTTGGTAGGTGCGTGTGGTCTCTGCTAGGAGAATGCCTGACGCTGTTGTTTCTTCTTTCTTATTCTGCTTGATCAGAACGTAGCCGTTAAGAGGTTTCATGTTTCTTGGTTAATGCGTTCTTTAGCTCTTCCTCGTACTTGGTCTTGATGGCGATCTCTTCTGGTGTGGCGAGGGTGGTGTTGAGTGCTTCGCCCTTGGTAGTGTGGTCTACCTCTGTTCTTGTTGAGTAGCCTAGTAATTTTCCCTGTGTTGACGCTAAAAACTTTGCCAGGTCTGCTTGTATTCTCGCTATCCCGACATCAACTTTATCTCCTCCGTTGTTTAACTCTACATCAAGTAGTTCTTTAAACTTTTTCTCAGCTGTCATGGTCGCATTCAGTCGCCACAATCTTCCTACAAACCAATCTGTTGCCGTTATAGTGTTTGCGGTTCCTTCTGTATAGCCTGCTTTTATAGCTGATTGAGTGGCGTTACCAAACGTCTCTGACTTCGGGTCTGTGTAGTAGGCCCAACAAATATTTTGTCTCGGGTCCAACTGCCACTGGTTGGCGTTGTTCGGGTTCGTCTTGGCGTTTTCTCTCGAGGTTGTAGACTCGGGCTTCTTTTTCCTTTTGTCTACTGCCATACTATTCTTTTATTTTTACCTCCCCAGCGTACTTCTTTCCTTGTTCAAGCGTGATATCCATATCATTTATCGTTAGCCTATCCTCCTTCCAACAGACAATATAATAATCCTCTTGTGCGCCTTTCATTTCAATGATGTCCATACCCTAAATGATACTAAGGTTAGCTGTTTAGGTCTACTAGGTTATTCACACCTTAACGTTTTACGACACTAAGCTCCCCCACCCCATAAGCCCAGGCGACACCCCGCCCCCTCCTCCTGCAACGATGATTGGATCGCAGCGAGAGGAAGGTTCGAGGAAGAGTGATGTCAGGTTGCCACCCTGTGGAATGATTCCCTTCTCCAACTCTCGTGGAAGGGTTCCCGCAAGAAGCGAGGCGATACAAATGAATTGTACGAGTATGCTTACACTTCTTCATTCTGCACATACTCTGCGGCGATACCAGCCGTAAGGTCCTTGTTTTTTTAGTGTCGTAAAATAATTACTCACTAGGCAACAACCCCTGTTTATTCACTCTTATTTAGACGTTAGTGTCGTAAAATAATTGTGTCATGCTATACGTTGCAACCGTGTATCGAAAGTTTAACGTCATTGCGGATACTTGGACGATTACTCAAACCACTTAAAGGAGAATAGATGGGTCAGAACACTGATATCTCGCAATCGAAGTGAGAATATGCACCCTGCTACCAGTGTACAAGGCTGACCGCCTTCATCTACCCTCTTTTAAAAGGATGAGGTGTTGGCTAAAGAAAGAACCCTCTACGAGATAGACAGGTTGCTTATGCACCGTCATGATGCATTGGGCGGGTGCCCGCCTATCTATCTTGTAGAAGGCTTATGACGGTGGTATTCCTTTAAGCCCTTCAATTATAACGCACTGCCTCCGTCCATCAAGCGTACATGTGGATATCTTTACTCCCAGTCTTTGACCGTCATCCCTTTTTCGCCTATACTTGGTTGGTCGGGAGCTTAGGCTTACGATAAGATGAGCAGAAATACCCTCTCTAGTAGCGGGTATTTTTGTTTGACGTTTACTCTTTAATCCGATACGGTGCATACAATATGTTTCTACAAAGAAAAAAAGGCAACTGCTCTAAATGTGGACGTTCTGACCGCCCCCACAAGGCAAAGGGGCTGTGTAATGCCTGCTATCGAGTGCATATGTACCATGCTAAAAAGGCTGTGAATAAGTCTGGTGATGTACCCTTGACTAGCCACAAAAAGAGAGGTACAGTGTGGGAATGGATGGCTGATGTCATCAAGTCGACGACGGGGACGAATAACTAGGCTACGGCTTATCTACTCGTTCCCCCGAAGACGGATTTACAAGATTTACTTATAAACTTACAAGATATGGACAAAATCTATACATGGGCGTACTTCAAACGCCTGAACAATATCGAGCTAGCACACTACGCCGTACGCTCTTGCGTGAATTGGATGGTTATCCTTCTCTTCGCAGGTGCTTTCGTAGCGTCTATGGCTCGTTTTTCTGTTTATGCTGAGTTAACAGGCTTATGACTATAGGACAACTGAGACGGG
>ERZ724522.315-NODE-315-length-32661-cov-9.191529_pt1 | contig 32661 bp, 49 predicted proteins | sample MGYA00376055_ERZ724522 | MGnify/ENA primary metagenome ERZ724522 (study PRJEB28724, sample SAMN07190884) | wastewater metagenome | isolation source: effluent of sewage treatment plant in Hong Hong | place: Hong Kong | collected 2016-03-17 ...
CGACGTATCGAAGCCAGGCTGGCAGACAAACATACAGCTCTATGAGCGCATCCTCCGCGGCACCTGGGCCGACGAGACAAGCGACCTCATGCGGCTCGGGCAAGATATGGAAGAAGGAATTCGCAAATCGTATAGGAGGATTAGGGCCAACGAACTAAAGGATTTTTCAAAGGACAACGATGCTCCATTGAAGTTAGTGCGCCCTAAAAAACAATGGGCCGATGCATCCCCGGATGATTTTTTTGTAAGCTATGACGACGGCGCTTTGAATTTTGGCGCTGAATATAAATGCGTCACGCGACCAACGAATGGGGAATGGGGCGAAGAAGGCACTGACCAGGTGCCGATGGCGTACCTTGCGCAATGCGCATTTTACGCTTGGTATTTTAATGTTTCGCGCTGGGACCTCGCCGCCCTGTTGCCGTACCGCGGTGTGGTGATTTACCGCTACGACAGAAGTGAAGAGCTTGAAGAACGCATCATCAGTGAGTGTGAGAAATTCTGGAATGAACACGTTGTCCCCAAGGTGCCACCACCTCCTGATGGGAGCGACGCCTTCAACGACTTTTTGGCGACGCGATACACCCCAACAGCCGAGAAGCTACCAGCGACGCCCGAGGTGAATCAAATAGCGCGCGCATATTTCGCTGCCGAAAAAGAATTGGCCGAGGTCGAGAAGCGGGTAGCAACGCTTAAGCAATCCTTAATAGTTGCGAGCGACGGCAATGGATTTGATGGCGATGGTTGGCAAATGACGTGCCGAAAGCAGCAGCGAAAATCCACGAAGTGGAAGGAGGTTTCGGACGCGCTCGGCAAAAATGTCAGACCTGAGTTGTATACAGAATCGGTCGTCAAATTCACAACGGTTTCTGATTCGTTGGTTGTGACGCTCAAAGAAAAGGAAGGCGCATGAGTTCAGATATTCAGTTGTTTAGTGATGAATGGGCGAACGCGGTCAATGAGATGTTTTTTCCCGACCTCCCGAAAAAAGAGGCGGCCGTGTTCAAAGAGTTGTGTCGGCAACGAAAGCTAAACCCGTACACAAAGCAGGTTTATTTTGTCCCGTACAAAGACAAGCGGACAGGTGTTGTAACCTATTCGATGATCGTCTCGATTGACGGGTTTCGCTCGCTTGCGGCGCGAACCGGTCTCTATGGCGGACAGGATGAGCCGAGTTTTACATACGACAAGAACGGGAATGTGCACAGTTGCAAGGTGGCGGTATATCGCAAGGATTTTGATCGTCCAACGGTCGCGGTCGCCCATTATTCTGAATATGTCCAAATGACGGAGGACTACGAGACAAAGACGAGAGTCCCGAACAAGAATTGGAGAAAGCCACATATTATGCTCGCGAAGTGCGCCGAGGCTCTAGCGCTTCGAAAAGCATTTCCCGACCAGCTTGGAGGGCTCCATGAAGAGGCTGAGCTTGGGGTCGTTGTCGACGGAGAGGTGGCGCAAACACCTGTTGACGACGCTCCGAAACAGGCGCCAAAGTCGCGAACGGACGCGCTCATTAAGAAACTCGCGCCAAAGCCTTCGCCAGCAAAGATAGTCGAGCCGAAGGATTCAGCGCGAGCGATGGTTGATTTAATTAAGAGCGCAACTGACATGGATGTCGAACTTGACCAACATCCAAGTCTGGGTTTGAGAAACAATAAGCTTCCCTTAAGAGATGAGCCACCGCCTCCGACAGACGACGACGCCCCTCCACCTGAAGATGTACCATCCATTCAATCGTACGCTGAAAAGGTTATGGCGTCTCTCGGTGGAAAGGTCGAATCATCTCGAACCGACGGTGATTACATAATTTCGTTCGGGCAGAACAAAGGGAAGAAACTCTCTGAGGTGGATGACGGGTGGGTGAAATGGTGGTCGAAGAATTCAAAGAGTGCGGAAGAGCGCGCGATTGCGAATGCTGAATTGCAGAGGAGAGGTGGGCAATGAGCGGAAGGGCCACAATAGAGCATCCGCCCGATATCGTTACTTACTTGCGGTATGCTTCCACTTCCGACAAGTATCGCGTTCATCAATTCAAATCGGAGGACGGATTCCATGCTTTTAAGGAGTGTGCCAGATACTGCTCTAGATATGACGATGATATCCATATCTTCTGGAGAGGGGAGGATGGGCGCCTTGAGGGTGATGGGTACCGAGTCAGTAGGGTGGTTATAGAGAAAGTTAGGGAGCTTCTCGGTATGCCTCCGCCCGATGAGGATATGTGGGCCCTCTTTCAGCTTACGCTAAAAGGAGATGTGTTTGAGATTGGAGAAAGAACTTCCTTTGAATCGACGGGGCCGTGGGGCGCTGTAAACAAGTACTACGACATCTTTGAAAACCTTGAGCATTACAAAATTCCGTTGGACGATCCGCGATGCGTCGGCCTCCAACTCCACGGTCGCCCGCCGGTAGTCGTGTTCGAAAATCGGCCAAGCTTCGACAAAGCAGGCTACATGGCAGTGTTTCAATTCAGATTTAAGGCGGAACAATGACACCAGAACAAAAAGAAGAATTCAAGCAAGCGGCCGGTGCTGAGGTCCTAGAGTTTTTAGAGAAGGCGATGTCCGAAGATAGGATTGACGCATACGTAAATGATTTTGGCGTTAAGGGCCTGGCAATACTGACGGTAAAAGACCTCGTCCATGCGATGTTCGACGTCACGCAAATTCAGAAATCAGCCAGCGCTTTTGAAGAGCTGCTTAACGGATTTCAATCCATTCTGAAGAAAAAGCAAAAGGAGAAGGTGGAGGAAGCGCATTGAAGCGGTACTGTTTTGACGAAAAACCGGTTGTCGTAAGCAATCGACTTCGACGAATGGCCTACGATTCTCGTGGAATCAATGTGAAGGACAATGTCATTTTTGTGTCGTTTGACGTCACCGCGGAAACCGAGCCTGAAGCTGAAATCATTGCTGAAAACTTTCTGGATTTTGCAGCGAACAAGGTGCCGTTTGCAATCATTGAAACAGATATGCATGAAAGGTCTCGCCATGCATTTCTTGTCGACATCGACTTCGGCGCTTTGGATGCAGTTCACAAATTAGTCAAATTTCGAGAATACGTAAAGGCACCAAAGGACTCGAAACCAATTGGAAGATTCCCCACAAAAGAGTTTGCGACTTTGTTTATACAGAACATACTTGACTCAGAGATTGCGCCGCGACGTCTGACAAAAGAACAGCGGGACGCTTTGTTGTTTCTTGTTACAACCTCAGGCGCTGCAATTTTACTTATATGGATGATACTTTCTCGAGGGTTTCGAGGATGATTCGTCAACGCCAAGAGTCTGACCATCCGAGCGAATTTATACGCGCCCTGGACAAACTTACTGTTGGAGTGGCGCGCAATCTGGCAGTGATGAACGAAGAGCGTCTGACCGCTCAATTACTCGCCTTTGTGATCAAGGACAAGATTGTGCCGCCATCGACAACAAAGGAGGACCTTATTAATCTATGTCACGCGGGATGGTTCAAGCGGCTAATTGCAGAACGATACGTGCGCACGCAGATTGCTGGGGAAATGGTTCAAAATATTGAGCGTAATCCTCGTTTCGGAAACCACGATTCAGACGACTGGGCGAGTCCATGAACACATTGAATATGTCAGAGGCCGAGCTTGACGAGTATCGCGAACGTGTCGCTATTCTTGAATTTGAAGCTGGGTATTCACGCGCGGAAGCTGAAGCAATCGTCAAAAGCTGGGTTTTACGCGCCCGAGCGCTTAAAAAAAGCAACAGCGCACCAAAAACTGCCCCCTCTGTAGAGCGGTCTGACGGAAAATAACTGCAATAAAACCAACACGTTACTGATTGTTTTGAGGTCATGTTGACAATGGCGGTATTGTTGTGGTATTGTTTAGGCAGGCGCTAACAAGGGGAGAAGAAATGAAAAATCTATACACTGCAGAGATCCTTAAAAACGCAATCATCACTCGCAAGCATCTAGTTCCGTGTGAGAGTGAGTCGGTGGCGGCGGCGAAACGCACAGCGACTCGCAGGCAACAATTTTGGGGCACTGAGCTGATCGTCGTACGGGTATGGGACAATGACGGCGGCTTTGATGTTGTCGCAAGCAAAGTCGGTGGCAAATGGAGTGATGCAATATGACCATCTACATCCTCACAATACCGCATCAGCGGCGACCAAATCTCACAGCATTTGACGACTTGGCGTCTGCTTACGCGGCGTATGATGTCGACAATATAGCCGATCTGCATCGCGCAGTTCGGCACGACATGAGTTCTTCAGATATTTTTCGAAACGTTGACCAGCTCAAGGAGGCGTTGGCATTACTTAATCCCAGGTCGCATCAGTATTCAGCTGTTGTAGTGCTATTCGAGAGAGCAATCGCGGGGGCTGCATGATCTACATTCTTGTCGTAAAACCAGATCAAACCGTTCTGTCGGTGTACGAATCTATACGGCACGCCCTTGAACTGCATTCCGCGAAAAATATTGAGGATCTCTTTATGCTCTACGACGGCGCACACTGTGAGCTTTTGACGGACGAAGACCTGGACCGTGCTCATCTTGGGATTTCGCATCAGTACTCTAAAATCAATCGCGCGGTGACTTGTGATTAAATACACTCTCTATATGCTCAATATCCGACTCACAAAAGAGCAGTTGGAATGGCTACGCAAGCGTTCTGACGCACAGGGAAAGTCGCAGTCTCAGATAGTAAGAGAGATTATTTTTGCAGCCATGGGAAAGTGACCGTCTTTCCGGCCTGTCATCTACTTTCGCGCCAACGGTGTAGAACCGTCAAATAGAGGAAAGGATATCTCTGGCACTTCCCCTGGTTATTTGCCACCAGAGGCATATGCAGTCTGAATTATACGCTCGGCTTCGGTCCTTCGATTTTGGCGACTGGCTGCCCTGGCAGTTGATTCTGCCGAATGCCTGGAGATGCGATGCCGATGACCGTTCCAATGCCGACAATCAAGTGTGCAATCGTGTAGACGACGGCTGGCAGTCCAGCAATCTGCGAAAGCACAGCGGCAATTGCGACGATTCCAGCGGCCCATGCGGCAATTCGTGGGGCAAGTATTGGGGTTCCGGTTGACGATGGGACGGGATTCAGGGTGTTGGTTTCTGGTGTGGCCATGGTGACTATTGCTCCTGATTTGGTTACGATTCGCCCCGGCATCTCTTCAAAACGCTTCGCCGGCACCGGGTGCGCTGGCGGAGTGGGGATTAAATTTTCGTCGGTCACCACAAGCTCGGGGCCCGTGACAAGTTCGAGATAGGGGTCGATATTGCAGACACCCAAAAAGTCCTTTCGGTATTTCACCTTTGACTCAAGTTTAACTCGGCATCTTGGGCTGGCCTGGGCTTCTTTGGGGTCCGTAATGAGCCGCGTTGCCCCGCTGGCACTCAAGACTTGGTTGCCCGTCCAGATAATCGCTACGTGCTGCACGTCTGCCCATGAAGGGCCGTAGAAAGCCAAGTCCCCTTCTTGCCACTCTGTCGAATCTCTTTGATCTGCGCCGAGGTCATTTGCCATGCGCTGTGCGTTCCAATTCAGGTCTTTGTGATGGATCTTCGACTGGAATCCAGCCTTCAGAAGCGACCACGCAACGAGCCCTGAACAGTCAAAGAGGCGTGGCCCCTTCTTGCCCCAAAGCGTGACGCATCCGAGGCGTGCCTCCGCGATGGTGCAAAAATTCGCCCTGGCAAGGTCAAGATTCACTCTTTGCCTCCGAAGTCTCTCGCCAGTGCTTTGCAAGTGCATCCATTCGTTCGACGACTTTCTCCATGCGTCCCTCTAAAACGCCATCGGCTTTCGAGAGGTGCATCGTTCGTTCCTCGACTCTGATCACCAACTCAACGCGTGCCTCGACGCGTTCAAGGCGCCGATCAAACTCAGTCACAGCCCGGCGCAATGCCCATTGTCCAAGGGCAATTCCAAGGCCAACGGCAATCGTGATTATCGACTGGGTGTCCATGGTACGTCTCCCCCTGACCCTATTCGGGCAATCATGTATTTCATGCTCTCGTCGAGCTTGTTCAGCACTCGCATGATGCCATCATTTTGCGTGTCTTGGGATTCGTGAATAAGGCGAACGACTGCGCGAACTTCGTGCACTTCGCCGGATACTCTGTCGAGTTTTTGATCTCTGACTTCTTCGCGCGCTGAAATCCCTTCGAGTGTTTCCATAATGTGAGAGACTTCCGATTCGGTTCTATCTTGACGCCCATCGAGTGCATTGATTTTGTGCTCGAAAGACGACATCTTTTCTTTCAGGCGCTCGAACTCGGATCGCAGCTCAAGATATTCAGACGTCATTTTTTGACTCCTGGGAGTTTGTTTGGCCAACCGCCTTTCGGTATCCATGGCTTGTCATCGTCAATACACGGCCGACGAACACACCCATCGCCCTCAAAGGAACCGGGAATCATGACAAAGCCAATGGCTGCCTCTTTCCCGTTCCAGAAACATTTGTCCGCCTCTGAAACTCGCGTAGCGCACGAAAACTCGGTTAGGAGTTCTTCTATTTTCTCCTTCGGTCGACAGTCTCCAAGCTTGCAGTCGGTGAATTGGCATTGCGACTTGTTGACATTGAGCTTGTCGAAAGGAGGGAGGAGAAAGAAACCATCTTCGCACTTGAGCGCTCGGCCAACGAGTTCGGATTTCTCGCCTGCCACCTCAGCCCAACAGCGCGCTGATACCTCCTCACATTTACGCTTGTCCTCTTGTTCTCCTTGCGTGAGAGCGACTGCAACCGATGCAGCAATTCCTACCGCCGCAAGAATAGCGCCTTTCGTTTCGTTGCTTAAGGGCATGTTGTCTCCGCGTTTGCGACGCATACATTTTTAATCTGTCCACTAACTGCACCAAAGGACCCAAATCCCGTTCCGATGTCGATTGTGCCGTAAGATGTCGATGCTCCAGCTCCGCCCACTGTGTCAGTTGTCGCATCTTGATAACAGGTGTTGTTTGAGCCGACGGTATATCCACGCACATGGTACCAAGTGCCAACACCTGAAGCGATGGCCGGCTGTGCCGCACCTGCGTTATCAGCGAAATACCTCGTTTGGTTGCCTGGTGAATTGGACTGCATGATGGCGCCGACTGTCGCGGTATTCCTCAGATTAAGAAAGGTATTGTAGACCTCGACACGGCCCCGTTTAACGTCCGCTGCAAGGGCTGGAGTCCCGTCGACTGTGTATGTTGCGACGCTCTGAAGTGTCGGAGCCGCACGCGTCGCCGCCGCACCGAGCGTGACAATCACAGGAGAGGCGGTGTCGCCCTCCTCCATTTGGCATCCCCAGACGTAGATTGTTTGTGTGTCGCCGACGACGGCCCCGGATGCAACCGTGCCTTTGAGTTGGGTTAGTGTGCCAGCGTAGGCGGCTGGGGACACGCAAGAGATGCGCTGCCATGCTGTCGTGAGCGAGGCGGTGCACTCATTGTCGCCGGTGGAATCACCCGTGCCAGTAAGTCGGAGACGGCCGGTTTCCGTGCCGAGCGCGCCGCGGAGGTAGCAGGAGAGGGTGTATTTCGTGGGAGTCGTTGCAGCGGCTGTCTGTTGTCGGCCAGCGTAGCCAGCGCCCGAGCCGTCGGTGAGTTGAGTGCCGCTCGGCACTCCAGAGGGGGAGGTTGAGGCATAGGAAGTGACGGTTGCCGCCACGTACGATCCACCGCTCGCATCTGTCCAGGGGGCAAGCGCTGGATTCGTCGAGTATGCCAATAAGTTGGTAGCGGCGTTCCAGGCTTCTGCGCTTGTGTCGCGGATGCATGGCCCGTTAATCGGCACGACTGTCACGTTCACGTCTGAATGTGCGCACGCGGTGGGTGAGGTGGCCGTATAGACTGGAGTGGTGCCGACATCCGCGGTGAGTACCGACGCATAGACGCGAGCCGTCATAGCGGCGATTTCCCCGGCTGTGAGGTCGTCTGGGATATACGTTGTGCCGTAGAGGAGGCCCCGGACTTGTCCAGCGGTGGTTTGCGCTTCAGCACCGATCTGATCAAATGAGGAAGTCAATAGGCCTGCAGTTGTCGGTTGACCCGTCGTTGTCGCTGCGAGCGCCCCATCAATGTACAGCTTCACCACAGAGGTATTTGCCGCGCCACTGGTAAAGGTGCCGCATATAAATCTCGGGGCATCAACGTTTCCTACAGAGGTTGCGGTTGTGTCGCTATTTGCGCCGGTCGAATACCAAATTCGAAACGTAATTCCGGCTGGGACATAATAAAGCCCATACTGCCCATTCACCCCGTACGTGGTATTTCTTGCTGCGAGTGCCCAATAAATGGGGGCTTCTGCGACCGTCGAATACGAGCAAACCGTAAAGTCGGTATCATTGCTTCGGCCGCCATTTGCGATGTCGTATTGACCGAGATTCATCAGTTTTCCGTTCTTGGCGGTGCAATCCGGGCCGTTGGGGCAATGGCGCCGAGAGAGAGTACTGATGACGCCGCTCCCTGAGATACTGGTAGCACCGAGCGGATCCATGGTCCCATCGCCGTACTGACACCAGTAGTTTCCTGTTTTTTTGGCCTCTGGGACGACATCGCAAAGCTCTTCCGAGGTGTCGTATGTCGTCGACGACGTCAGCCAGCTAAAAAGTGGCAAAGCGCCACCACCACCGCCTGGCGCATCGATGCAATTTCGGATGCGTCCGCCGTCGCGGTAGCGGCATCTATCCCCACCAGCGCTGAGGATTGCGGCCATCAGAAGTACATGAATCATTCTTTCCCGTTCCTCTCAAAGATGCGGCAATTGGTTGTGCCGGACGCAAGGATGATGGACACGTTTTGATCAGCTGCTCCAAGCGATGTCTGAAAGAGCTGGTCTGCGATAATCTTGACGGAAGTTGTCGCAACGGCGGTCGATGAATTCACCGCTACGAAGGCATCCGCATCACACTGGATAGAGAGGAGTGCCATCGGGGGAATTGTAAAAGGAACAGCTGTCGATGACTGGTTTTTGGAGGTGGTACTTGCTGCAATCGTCCCCAAATATCTATCCCCGGCAAACGCATTCAACGAGAGGAGGGTAGCAATGACGAAAAGCAGGGCAGAGGCGAAAAGGTTTCTTGGGTTGTTTTTTTCTCGGATCATGCCAAGAATATCGCATGGCTAAGAACAAATCGGAAGAATTGCTTTCTACCTCCCCCGGCGTAAAGGCTCAACCCGAACCACAACCCGTGGTAGAAAAGGCCCCTCCGCCTCCAGAAGAGAAGAAAATCCCTCTTGTTGTCGCCCGAAAGGCGCTCATCTTTGAAGTTTTGGACAACGATAGGCTGAATGTCGTCTATGGAACGCTCGACGGCAACGTGAAGCTTTCAACCTCGAAAACGCTTTGCACGGACACGCGGTGCATCCAGGCCTATTCGGAAGTGGATGTCATCATCCGAAGCCTCCTTTCAAAGCAGAGGCTCCCTTGATTGAATTGGCCATAGTCTTGTCAGTGGCGATTGTTTGCGTCACTTTTTTGGTCTCGATAGAGCGAAAGTACCGACTCGAGAAAGAGAAGTGGGTGCATATTGAAATCGAGAATCTCGCAAAAGAACAGATGGCGCTTCGCGAGCTTGTCGAATCCATTGGAAACAACGTCGCAAAGATGAGCATAGGAAGACGCTGACCCATCCCAAGTGAGTGAATCAGCGGACCGCCTTGGCATTTGCCTTGGCGGTTTTTGTTTGGCTATCTGTTGCGAGTGAATTGCAGATAGTCTCTAAGGGCGTTCATTCCGCCTTCGGAAATCTGATCAGGAATCTCTTCGGCGGCCTTTTCTATTGGGGCGCCGATGGATTGCAGCGCCCTGCCGCCCTTAATTCCAAGATTCCCCGCAAACGCTGGCCCAAAGTTATTGGCAAGGTTTGTCCCCGTATATCCAACCATTGCCGCAAGTGCTGTTTCGGGGGCCGTGTGACCAGTGGCAACTGTTCCAAGGCCAGCAAGTCCGCCGAGCATCCCGCTCATTGTGTTCACCTTATTGTTTGTGAGTGCGTCGGATGCTCCTTTTTTGGCCAATGGAGCCAACTTGGCAAGCTTGGAGTAGTTTGCATTTGCTGCTTCGTAGGCCCTCCCTTTTTCTGGATTAAGTGCGGCAAGTTCGCTGAGCTTCGCCTTAATCTGCTTTCTGATGATGTCCTTGGCTTCCACGGATGCCTTGGCTGCTGCATCCTTTTGCTGCGACAGAAGGAGTTCTGGAACGCTCGGATCAAAGAGCCGTCTGGTTTGCTGAAGGTTTTTGAACGGTATGGCCTGAGGTGTTTGCAGCTTAAAAGATTCCTCCAGCTCGTCGATTAAGGGGTTCAGTACCTTTGATCGGCGAAGCCCCTCCAATCCCTCTTTTGCTGGCATATCGGATGCCGTTTTTCTCAGCCCTTCGATAAATTTCTTTGTTGGTTCGGCTGTCTGAATTTCGCTCGAAATATCTCCTACGTCTCGACCCCGCTTCGATAGTTCGTCTTCGAACCTTTTTCGAACTGCATCTTTCGAGGCAAACCAAGGAACGATCCCCTCGTCGACTGCACTGGTGGCTGCCTGTCGCAACGCCTCTGGGCCGCCAGCTCGCCCAGTAAGCGTGGCGTTTGTTCGTCCAAAAGCTTTCGTGGCGTAGTCTTGACCGAGGCCGTACAGCGTCTTTCCTGCGCTTCCGATTCCACTGGCAAGAGCTTTGCCGCCAGCGCCAAGGATTGCCCCGGTAAAACCACCAGTAAGACCTTCTTTCCCGGCATTCTGAATTCGTCCGGCAAGAGAATCATCGGCCGAGTCTCCAAAGCCGCTCGCCATGCCGCCGATCATACCATTGTAACCCATGCGTGCCGCTGCCCCGCTCACCCCTGGCAGTGCCTTCAGGGCGCCAACGCCTGGCATGGGTGTAATGACGGCACCGGCGGCCCTGGCAAATGGATGCCGCTCTGACTCCAGTTTTTGCGATCTGCGAATATTCTGAAGCGCTTCGTCGTAGTTTCCGCCACCAAGGGCCGTTCCTGCTGCTGCAAGTTCGTCGGAAATACCGAAGAAGTCGTGACCCTTTCCAAAGGCTAACATTTGACCAAGTTTGTTCTCTTCGTCACGAATTTGCTTGGCATCTGTACGCGCCTTTTCAAGCGCTGCATCCGCCTTGTTTTGTGCTCTTTGGCGAACTTCTGGATTGATGTCGTCTGGATTAAACTCAGCTCCAGAATCAAGGAGCTTTTGAAAGTCCTCGTCTGTTTCGATGCGTTGTGGAACGGCGCCTGATTTCTCGCGCGCATCCATGATTGCAAGAATCTCTTCCTCAGTAAGCCCATCAAATTCACTGGCCATTGATCACCTTCCATCCGAGTTTTGAAAGAGCTTCCGCTTCTGCCTGTGTGGCCTGTCTGGTTTTATCGCCTTTGGAGATGGTGATCATTGGCTTCGCCGAAGATGCGGCCGGTTGTGCGGTCGGCTTGTTGAGGTATGGGTCTATGGTTTTCGCCGTAATTCCACCCCTGTTCGTGTATTCCGTAACAACCTCTGGGGTAAAGCCTGCTTCGCGCTGTTTCATGATTGTTCGAACGGATTCCATCATGAGTCGTACGCCTTGCCGCTGAACTGCTGGATCTCTGCTTCCAAGCATACCCTTTGCTCTGTCAAAACGTTGTTGCTCAGCTGGCGAAATCGCAGCGCCGCCGAGCTTTTTGATATCCAAGTTTTGCAGCTGCTGGAAAAGCGCCTGATTTGATTTTTCGGTCGTCGATAGGCCACCCATGGATTCTGGGAGAAATCCCGCAAGACCGCCAACAATTGGCGCTGTCGTCATGGCCCCTCGCATCCCGCTAACTCCAGGAATTTCAGAGGCGCCATCTAAGCCAAATTTATCTGCAATTTCTTTGAGCGCTGGAAGTATATCCAACTGCTCTTGGGGAATGGCTTTCGAGAGTGATTGCAGTCTAGACTCATTGAGTTGGTCTTGCCGTAGCGCCATCATGTCGTTTGGCCGTTCTGCGTTTTTGAGGCCTATGGCATTCTGTGCTCGGTTGTTTCTCTCAATCTCAGCTTGCTTGCGCAAATCCAACTGAAACCTCTGCGTTTCCTCTTCCGCCTTCCGCTTGGCATCCTCGCGCTTCATGCCCATGTCGATGTATTGCCGCTCTTTCTCGGCGCGAAACTTCATCGCCTCGAGCACTTGCGCCCGCGCGTCTTTCTCGCTCGAATAGTCTTTGTCAAACTGGGACTGTTGCGCCTTCGCTATATTCAACTCGTCGTCTTGCTGGCCTTCGAGTCCCTTATACTTCCGAGCCATCTCTTCCAATATGCTGCGCTGTTTTGCGACCGCGTCTGACTCCATCACATTCGTTGGAGCTACAGCCCCAAGTTTCAGTGCGGGATTGTTGACGTTGGCCATCTCGCGAAACGAATTGCGAAGACCGCCGAGCGCATTCACCCCGGAATCAAAAAGGCGTCCCATGCCGACGGATTTGGAGGCCTCGGCGATGCGTGGATCAAACCCCGACTGCATGGCCTGTCTGTCGGCCGCTTGCTTGGCAAGCATCGATTGATAGTCGACCTGTTTGGGCTTGGAAAAAGGTGTCGACTGAAACTTTAAGAGTTCTTCAAGGGCGCTTGGCTTGTTGGCTGGCTGAAAGTCTGGGTTCGGTGCAGCGCCTGAATGACCCATGCGCATCGACTCATCGAAGCGAGATGGTACGCCCGCCATAGCATCTGCCTTCTTTGGCTGCGCTGCATCATAGGGCTTGGTCGAAGTGGTTCCAAGTTGTGCATTTCTTGCCGCCTCCTCGTCGTTCAAAAGAGAGTCGAGTTCCTCGTCTTGCAAAAGCATTATGCACCCCCCATCATGGCCTCGCGAAGCCGTCTTTGTTTCTCGTCCTCTGAAGCGTTGATGGCATTCGCCGATGCAGCGGCATAATCAGCCCGCGGCTTATTCTGGCTCAATTGGCCGGCGATTTGTCCGCCGACGTTGGCGGCTGTCTGCAGGCCTCCCAACAACATGTCCGCGCCCTGGTAGGCATTGCCTGCATTTTGCTGGTACTGTGCAGCAAGTCCCATGCGTGCATTGCCTCGGGCGGCACGAAGATTTTGTTCGTTGTCGAAGTATGCCTGCTTTCGGCGGTTGTTTTCTTGCTGTGCCATCCATCCTTGGTTGGCGTTGAACTTGGAAATCTCGTCTTTGGCCTGCGCTTTGTCAGCCGCTGCACCGTATTCAAACTTCTGTTGCCCTTGCGTACCAGCAAGACTCTCTCGCAACGCTTGCAGACGTTGCCTGTAGGCATCGGATGCCGACGCGATACCAGCGCGGCCCATGGCGTCGCCTGCATTCTGTGAACCCTGAAGCATCGCCTGCAGCGTAGCGCCACTTCCGCCAATACCTCGCCGATTTGCCATCGCGAGTGCGTTTTGCGCCTGTCTGTTCGCAGCGTCACCGCTTGCGACTTGCGCATCGTAGTAAGCCGCATCCTGCATCGGGTCTTTGCCTTCACCGTAGCGGCCGAGCTTGCCGAGCATTTCGCGGATGGATTTCGAATCCATGGCGTTTGGATTGACGCCTTCCATTGCTGTCGAGTTGAGTTTCTGCGCGTAGGCCTGCTCAAACGCTGGCGGAACAACCCCGTCGTACATCGCGGCGACTTGCTCGCGAATCTGTTGAGCCTTGTCGAACTCGCCATTCGCTTCCGCTTCGGCGGCTTTTGTACCAAAGTACCCAATGAGTCCACCGCCGACCGCGCCGACCGCTGTTCCGACGGGGCCGCCGATGACTGTTCCGATTGCTGCGCCGGATGCTGCGCCACTGAGGGCGCCACCTACTGCTTTTGAACTCATTCAAACCTCCCTGTCGTATAATTCCACGTCGGTTTCCCGAGCTTCTTTTTAACTGGTTTTTGCGGTGCCATCGACTCTTGGATGGTGGATTGTCGAGAAAGTGGGACGGATGGGTTGGTGACGGCCTTCGCGGAGGCGGTGGTAAGCGGTGCCGAGAGGCCGGCGGCTGAAGCACCTTTGGCGGCGAGCGCGTTATTGGCCACGACTGGGGCTTGTGTTTGGTTGGTGAGGCTTCCGACGCCTGGGCTTGCGCCGCGGATCATCATTCCACCCGAAGACGACATATTGACCGGATTCGGATTCGCGGTGTTGTTCAGGCCAAGCTGACCACCGGCCGCTTCGATTTCTTTTTTCTTCTTCTCCGCATCGGCCGCGATAGCCATTGAGTTTCGCACCGAAGCCGCATCGCTTATTTTTTGCCCGTAAGCGTTGTAGGTATTTTTGTAAGCGTTTCGATAACGGTTTAGCGCTGCTTCGGTGGCCTTCTTTCTGTCTTCCCAGGCCTTCAGCGCTTTGTCGGCGTCGACCTTGGCCCGTGTGCCAACAAGGAACGAATCAAGTATGTTGGCGTTGCCCATCTTTGTGGAGGACATCCACTTGGCCCGGTTTGCTAAGTCGCTTCCCTCTCCGCCTCGGCCTGCAAGGCCGTTAATGGAATCGATGTAGCGCTGTTCGTTTGGCAACTCGCCGATGATTTTTCCGGTTGAGTCGAAAGCGGCGTTGGCGTCGACCATCTGCTTTGCAAGTTTGTAGCGCTCTTTTTCGTATGGCGTAGCATCGGGCCCTGGTTCTTTCTCCGCATACTTCAAGATGTCTTCCTGTTGCGTCGGCTCTTTGCCAAGGCCGATGTATTTTTGCAGCTCTTGGGCTCTCGATTTCTCGCCTTCGCTCATTCCAATGCCGGCGCCCTTGAGTGCGGTGGTCATCTCGTTTTGTGGTCGACCCTTGGTTGGGAGGGCGGACGATCTACCAATGCCACCAATCTTTTCATTGGTCGCTTGACCGACAACCATGTCGCTGTTGTCCATGGGCATTTCTTTCGGCGTCTCAAGCCCTAAAAGCGTCTTCAGCCCATTGGTGCCTCCAAATTTAGAGGCATTCCCTCGGCGTGCAAAAAGCTCCGCGCGTCCATCACGCACAACCGGCGCATTCGACTCTACGCCCGGAATCTTTACGCCCATGTCCGCAAGCGATTGTTCCGCCCGCGAAGACGCTTGTTCAAACGACTTATTGATGTCGGTCTCTCTACCGGCCTTCAAATTCGCGTTCACTGGTTCCGAGTCGAGAGCGAAGTTCTTGCCGATGCCTGCATCTTGAAGCGCTTGTTCCGGCGCTGGAATGTCTTTGTAGTCGTTGGCCGAAAGTGCCTTCATTTGGTCTTCGGCTGTCTGGCGAAGCTGTTTCTCGGCGCCCTTGTACTGAACGTCGTAATCGTTCGAGTTGGCGGTAGCGGCTTCGGTGGATATGTCCTGCGCTTGCTTGGCCATCCTATCTGCTTCTTCTTTATTGAGGCCGAGGAAATCCTGTAAATTCATGTAACTCATCCATCCACCCCCAATCGTATAATATATCCAGTAGATGAACTGAGACCCTGGATGTCGTAAATAATAAAGCCGTTCAATTCATCTTGCGCCCATGCGCAATAGACGGGCCCGCTTGTTGGTACGCTGGCGAGCTTTGGCTTGCAGTAGACGACGGACACGCCGACAGGTCTCCATGGAAGCCCTGAGACTCGTATTGGATAGGTGTCGGCCAGGGTTGCGGCCGTGTCGACGACGATTTCCCGCACAAGCCTTCGCGGTGTCTCTTCGAACGCGGCGCGTACAATCGAAAAAGAGCGCTCCATGGCGCGTACTGCAGAGTCCGGGGATTCAAAGTCATCTGCGCGAAACGTTGGCTTCATCATGGTTGCGCCCTCGCATGTGTTCCAGAAGAATCGACGACAAGCGTCACGGCTTCGATGGCAAACAGCCAGCCATCAACCGAGATGTCGAGGCCGACCGCGAGGCGTACGCTTCTGCATGCCTCTCGCGGGACGGGGACGCGGAAGACTGTCGGCCAGTTTGCGAACGAAAAAGCCGGCGTCTCTGGAAGCGCGGTTGTGCCGTTGTAGACATCGCTGAGGAACCAAGCTGTTCCGCTTCGAACGCTTCCGTCGTTAAATATATTTGTAACGCTGTAGGGCGACCAAAACGAGTGCACGCGCATTTCTCGCCAAAACTGGAGTTCATTGATGTCTTCGTTGCAGACAACCCATCGAAGGCTTACCGCGTATGGGTAGCTGCCATCCTTGTAGTCAACCGTGACGTCGTCGTACCCGTGTCTATAGGCCTGGTTTGTGGCCGCAATATTGAAGGCGTATTGGCGCTGGTAGCTCTTTCCGAAACAGAGGGTGCTTATAGCGCCTGGTGTCGACGGTGTGCTTGTTGCGGATGGGGTGGCAAGCCACGTTTGCCATGCATTGTTCTGTCTGTCGAAGACGTATGCGGTCGTGAGGGCGCATGCACCGTTGAGGTCGTACCAGAATTGGACACGTCCGCGGATGATGTCGACCGACGCGCACGCTGAATACTGAAGTGTTGTTGCAAAGAGGTTTGTCAGTGTCTGGATGTCTGGGTTGATGGCATCCGAGATTCTGCGCGCTCCTGATTCGGTGACCGAGTAGATGCCGTCGAACGCCCAAACGTAGATGGCGTCACCGTCTGTGCAAATGAGTTGTTTTCCGACTGCGAACACTGTCGGGTCAAAGAGTTCGAAGGATGGATTTTCTGGATCTCGAACGATGTAGATTCCGTAAGACGTAAAGGCGAAGAGTGAATTTCGAAGCTCTACCATCTTGTAGATGACGGTATTTTGGGGGCCAAGTTGGCCGGTGTTGCCGATTTGCACTGCGTGTGGCTCGCCGACCTTGGACCAGGCGAGATTGTCGGTGCTGAGGGCTTTGGTGACTGTCGACGCATCTTGTTGGATATAAGCGGCTGGTACGCTCGGGGTGATGGTGATGACTTCCCCGATGACTCGAGATCTAACTTCGTAGGCTCCAATAGTGTCCGGCGTCACGGCTCCTGCATTTGCAGGCTGTAAATCGCAAATGACATTGCTCGAACTCTCATTTGCCGCCTGACAGATTTCGATGACTGTGTTTCGGATGTTTTCCGAGAGTGTGCCGGTCGTGTAGACGCGAAATTGGGCGGCCGTCGGAACAGCTGCTTCGAGTACGCCGGTGAGTGTGAAAGAGCCTGAGGCGGAGGAGAATGCCAGCGTTTGGCCGGCGACAAGACCGCTCCCACCAATGGAGACAAGGCGCATGATTTCCGACGTCTTGAACGATGGGTTCGGAAACCAAATTCGATTTCCCCAAAAGCAGGGCGAGTCAGACGCTGGCGCTGTGTAAGCGGCCGCAAGCTCTCCCTCATAGGTTGGGTTCGTGTAGAGGTCTTGGCCCATCAGGCCACCCGTTGCGCCGCTTGCTGGGACAATATCGGCAACTGTGATGTACCCCGTCGAGACATCCCCGGCGGAAATAGCTTTTTCGTACACCAATCGCATGTCCGCCACGGCTTCGGACGTGTTGGCGACGTTGATGATGGACCTATAGACTTGCAAGTAGGCCTTTTTGTCGGTCGCCTTCAGCGCAGTCGCTGTCGTCCCATTTTCCTTGGGGAGCTGCCACCTGAGGCTTACGTCTCGGGCTCCTCCGGTGGTATTGGTGACATAGTACGGTTGCGATGGGGCGCCGACCCACTCGCTGCCATCCAGCGCTTTGTAAACGATGATGGCTCGATACGCACACCGCTGATTGTTCGCGAGTACTCCTGAACCTGTTGGTGCGATGAGTCCGACGCTGTCACGTCGCGGGATAAGTCCCTGTTCGACGCCGAGCCAATAATACGTATTGGAGGCGCCAAGAGAGCCAAGGAAAGGCTTATCGAGTCCACTCCAGAAGGTCCCATTCTTTCCTCCGAACACCACATGGTTCCGAATGAGCGCGGCATCAAAATGGGACGATGACGCCGAAAACGTCTCAGTGGTCCCAGCGTCTGAACGCGTGAGATTCGTCCACGAGTTGGTTGTACTGAGCTTGTTGTAGCCATACTTGGCGGTGGTTGTGGAGGCAGAAAACGACGTCGGCACCAAGTGCTGAAAAATGTAGTCGACGCGTCCATTCCATGGACTGATTGGCGTTGCGGTGTATGGGCGGTAGCTGGCCGGAAGCGAAACCTCGTTCGACAAGTTCGGGAATCCTGGCCTGCCCTGAATGCGGCCTGGGGCGTCAATGACGACATTTTGGCCGATATACAGCTGCCCATTTTGACGGGTGAGGTTTGTACCTCGGACGTCGATTCCTGTCGAATTGAGGAGGTTCTTAAAAACCACGCCAGTATCCCCCGATGCGAAGTCCTGTTCGAAGGCCGCCACTTGCTATTTTGGGCGCACCGTCAACCCGAGTGCTGAACGCGGTGGTGATAGCATTCTCCATGAAGGCGGCATCCTCTTCGGCCAACTTCAGGTTGCGCTCGTCTCCGACCGTGCGAAGCAATCGGCATATGGTTCGCTGTACCAGCAAGTCATAGTACTCAACCGGAAGCACCACTTGCGTAGATTGTCCCGCTAATTGCACCTTGCCGCCGACGTAGCTTGCGACCGGCGTCAGCCCGTCGAGTGCTGTCTTCTGAACAACCCACGTTGTTGAGCCTCCCCCAGCCACGTCATGCGCGATGACTTCATATGGCTCGGTCCCCGCTATGATGTCGTACGTCGCCGACGTGCTTGGAGCGCTTCCAACGGTGAACGTCATCGTCGTCGATGTTTCACTGGCGGCTGTAATGGTTGCAAAAGCTGCACTGACAAGCGTAGAGGCCCGTGGAACATACTTGATGAGCAGACTCCCAGCGGAGGAAGGGATAGGTAATAGCCCAATATTGTTGTTCTCCAGGTAGAACCCATATGGTTGTCCCTGATTCGTTTGATATCTCCATGTTTCCTCGGGGTCGAACCTGACAAGATTGTACTTCGTCCCGTCGGATGCAATCCACCAGACATCCGACCACTTCCCGAGCGCTGCGCGTGTCGGCATTCGCACGCCAGCCTGTCCCGCCGCAACAGAGATTGTCATGCGACGAACGAAAAACTCCTCCGCATACTTCATACAAAGCGGATAGATGCGTGTCCGTAGCTCAATGTCGGCCTTTGCAATGATGTCAGCCGCGGCCGAACCATCTGCATCGGAATCAGGGAACATGGCCCCACGGCGCACGTCCGCAATAACTGAGGCGTAGTCAAAGGCCATGAATCCTCCAGTTTTAGCACTTGCCGAGCAGTATCTTCAGCTTGGCGATATCCGACGACGAAAGGCTTTGCGCTCCGCCGGATTCACCCATCTCTTCCTCTCCGCTCGCCATACCCTCATCCATCCCTTCGACCGGCTCTTCAGAGGTGACGGTGACGGCTTCGACGACTGGCTTCTTCGCTGCGCGCTTCTTAGCGAGTCGTTGCGCTGTGACTTCCGTCGACATGTTTCGAAGCTCGCTTAAAATCCCAGGAAGCATCTCTTTCAGGTTCATTGTGTGTCCTCTTAAAAAAAGCGCGAACGGTAGACCATTCCACCGCCCGCGCCCATGTCACGGCACCTTAGGAGTACGTGATACCTGTCATAATTGCGGTGTGTTTTGGTTGCTCAACAAGGAGAGCCTCGTTGTTATACACGCGCATTTCGGATGCTGGAGTGGTCGAGGACTCAAGAATGAGCGTCTCGTTTGAGCCGTGGCGCTTAATGAAGGAGATGTCTTGTGCGCCGATCCGCTTGGTCTCTTCCGGAGTGATGATGTAGCAGTGCCCATTCTTTTGGAGTGGGTGAGGCATGATTTCAATCTCGCCATTCTGCGAATAGAAGGTTAGCGAGGTGTGGCCTTGCTTCGCGTTGCTCGAAGAGTAGGACACGTCGAACTTACGAAGCGCTGCAGCGTCAACGTTGAGTTGCTCGAACGCCTTCGGAGCGATGATGGCCAACATCTTGCCGTCGGCACCGTAGGAAGCGGGGTCTGCCACAGCGTCCAGAATCTTGGCGAGAGTCAAATCCCCCGTCGAGGTGCTGTAGACGTTACCTGCCCACAGTGGATAGGTTGCAGCGTCGATGTTGAACAGCGAACCGGTGTTCGAAAGAATCTTGTTCAACCCAGCGGCCTCGGTCGTCGGCGAGTGGGTCTCCCAGAAAAACACCGCGGCGGAGGTGCTGTCCAACGTGGTGAGGTCCGAAGCATTTCCAGTGACCGTAATAGCGCGAGTCGAAGGGTTGACTGCGGTGAGGACCAATGGGGCGTTGGTGTTCAGCTTCGAGCCCGTGGGGCCAGCTGCGAAGAAGTCCAACGTTGCGCCGGTCTCGCCTGCCCAGATACCAGGGGCCCAGGAATCGACAGAAAGGACGACAACGCGAGTGGTCGAGGTTCCGCTGATGGAGGTGAGGGTACCAATACCCATCTGGCCGTGGAGGAGTTGCAGCTCTCGGCGCTTTGCAGCGGTGTTCGAGAGGTTCATCACCACTTGCTTGGTTGCAGAGGTAAAGGCGCGAAGACCACCCTCAGCGGCGCGAGCAAGGGCCTCGTACGTGATGTTCGAACGGCCGATGATCTGCGAACCTGCAATCTGTGCGTCTTGCATCTGGCCCGACGAAGCGGCCAAAAGTGTTGGGGTCGAATTTGCAGCGGCCGCCGTAAAACCGTGTTCGTTGGTTACCACGACCGGTTGGTGATACAGATTGCCGTTCTCGGCCAATTTGCCCTCGACAAAGCCGAGAAGTTTGCAGAGGCGAGCGCGGTTACCAGTGAGAGGAATAACTTTAGAACCGTAGGCCTCCTTAAAGAGACCTACGAGAGTTGACATGTCATTTTGTGCTGCCATGGAATGCTCCGAAAATTGAAGGTTGAAAAAAGTGAAAACGAGTTGGTGTTTTCAGATTTCTCGGGATGGAATCCGCCTTCACTTTCGGGTGAGCGTCCGCATGGAGTAGCTGCCTAAGTGTGACTTACCGCCGATATGTCCGACTTGGTTAGTGTCTCACAACTTGAGCTGGACCTCAAGAATTAGAGGATGCCGAGCTTGCGCATGTGCTCGCGCTGATCGGAGTAATAGGACCTTTCGGTTGCCTTTTCCTCGAACTTCCTCGGCGCTGGTGGTTGCGGAGTCTTTGCGCGCGGTTCAGAGGTTGAACGCGTCAACATGTACGCCCGAGCGCATTTCTCAAGCGCCTCCAAACCAAGCACATTGATGAGGTTCTCGACAGGTGACTTGATGATAGCCGTTTGCACGCGGGCTTCGTTCTTTGCTTTGACTTCGTCGGCATACGCTTCCGGGTCTGGCATTTGCTGGTTATCCAAGTCGGCGGCGATCATGCGCGACACTTCGTCGAGCGCGTCATCCACCAAGACCTCTGGGAGTGCCGCCTTTTGCAGTGCTTTTAGTGCTACGTCGCTGACGTCATTTCGAAGGGCTTCGGTCTGTTGTTGTTCGAGCTGCCTCCGATGCTCTTCCTGGATTTGCTGTTCCTGGGTTTTGTACTTCGCCAGCTCGGCCTGTTGTTGCTGAAAGGCCTGGTAGAGTTCGCGCGTTTGAGGGTCGAGCGCTGCCAATTGCTGTTCACGCTGGTACTTTTCGATGGCTCGACGTGTGATTACCTCGTCCGCATCGGGATGCATCTCGGCTATTGCCTCAATTGACCCTTCGGTAGTTTGAAATTTGGCTGCGAGAGCCTGCAACCGCGCCCTCTCTTCAGCAAGCTGTCTCTTTTGTTGCTCAAGCCCTCCCACCTGCTGAAGGATTCGTATGGCTTGGTCTTCGGTGTATTGAACCTCCTTGCCAGCAAGTTTGAACTTCTTCAGGAGTCGCTTCTCCTCCGCCTTGGCTTCTTTTTCAGCCTTCTGCTCTTCGGTTTCAGGCGGCGCTTTCTCTTGCGGCTCCTTGGCCTTTACAGCTGGCTTTGGCTCGGCCTTTGGCTTTGGTTGCTCTTCCTCCTGATATGCTGTCGGCTCGTCGTCATAGCCACTCGCATCGCGAAGAATGGCCGGTTTTTCGTAGTTGTCGTAACCAACTGCCCCATTCGGAAGCGTTGGTGTGTTTTGCGCTGGGGCATCAGTAGCCCCCGTGGTTGGCGCTACCGCTGCAGTTGTGCCGTCTGACATGTTCTACCTCTAAATTAAGCCATCGGTGGCGGAGGCTGTTCCCCTGTGATGGGATTCCTCGGCGGCGATGGCTGTTTGATGTTTGGTCCGTTCAACGGCACAGCGCCGGTGGCGGCCAAAGCACTACCTGGTTCTTCTCTCGCTCCGCCGCCTTGCGGTATTGCTCCCTCTTGCGGGGCAAGCGGTTGCATTTGGCCCATCTGCTCAGGCGGGGCGACGGGTGGAGGCGGTGGGATGCCTCGGATGGCCAGCCAAAACGGGTCGGCTTTGTAGTAGAGGTGTTTCAACTCGCCGATGACTTCGAGCACGGCCTTGGATACTTGCTGGTTTGCACGCGCATCTGGCGCATTGAGTACGGCCATATACGTTTCGATGTCGACGGGGAAATTGTCCGTAATCAACGGCTTCAGTCCCTTGCCGCCTGGTTCGTACTCAAGGGTATACTCCCCTGGGGACATCTCGTCTTCGACGACAACGTGCGGCGCCAAGCCGATTCCCTTGCGGAGAAGTTCACAGTCTTTGACCAGGCGCATCTTGTAATTAAGCTTCTCGTCGTCCAAAAAGTTGATTTGGCCCGTGGCGATGTACTCTGTAAATTGCTGAACGTTGACGCTTCCGGGGTAGCGATCTGCAATCTCGCAGATTTTCGCCGTGCGCCCCGCAACGGACATCGAATCCGGGGATACCGGTTCAACCTGAAACCTGTCAAACCCGCGGATTTTGTCTTTGTTGAACTCAACGGCCTGCCACGAATTGGCTTTTCCGACGATAAGCATCGTGCGGTTGTTTTCGGCGAACATCTGGAGCATCCGAATCAGTCCGGTGCGCACTTCGGCCGTCAATTTGACATACGACGAGGCCAGGCCGCCGTGCCGCTCCGCGAATTGGGCCTGCATCGCTGCAATACCTTGCGCTGGCATTCCCTTAGGGACATCCCCCGCAACAACGTCTGAAATCGCCAGCCTCGAGCGGAGCATCTGCGCGCTTTGGCCAAGGTAGTTGTAGACGTCTGGCGGTACCTGCGCGCCCATGATGAGTTCTGGTTTGGCCTTGGACTGAATGACGGCCTTTCGACCATTGAAGTCAGATGCCCGCAAACCCGAGCCAATCTCCGTCCACCAGTTTTGCACCCCGTTTGATTCGATGGCGGTGGCAATGGCGCTTAGCGACAGATCGTGACTCTCCTGCAGTGAGAGCATGTCTTTCACCGGCGTATGCCCTAGTGGGGTTCCTAATTTCTTATCGATAAAGACCGGATAACAAAAGAGTTCGTCGCCATAAGGGTATTCAACGCCCTCGGCCAGCGAGTCATATAGCACGCAATCCGAGGTCAAAAAGAGGACACGGCGCCCTTTCGGCATCGCCAGCGTTTTCTTGTGTCGAAACTCGTAAACCCAAACCGAGTCCGGCTCCATTTTCGTATTGTCGACAAAACGCATAAAGTCGAAGTCGCTCGTTTCGCCCGACGGGACTTGGTCACCTGGTTGTATCGACAGTATCTTGTCGACCCTGTCTGGGTCCGAGACGTCGTCTGGGTATTTCGCGACCAACTCCCAGCGACTGGCGGGGCGCCTGATGCATACCCAGCTCGAATCGTTGACGTCTGACAGACCCCAGTCGAAGGCGACGTCGAAAACGGTATGGCTCGACACCTCCACATCGCCTGTTCCACGTGGAATCCCCGTGTCTGGGTCGATGAGTTTCTCACCAAGCGCGCCGTTCCAATTGAGTGCTACCCAACCCATTGTCGTGAGCGCAGCGGCTTTTACAGCCTTCCATTCAGCTTCGTTGAGCGAAAGGCGCCTGTCGTACTCCTGCATGATTCCAGCTGCGACCTGGGAGTCGGACATCGACGACGCGTCACCGTTCTTTGCCACCGCCTGGAACCCTGGCTTGTGACGCAAGATTGAGGTCAACCACGTGTCCACAGCCTCAGCGAGGATATTGGCGGATTGCCGGGTAAGCTGGCCATTTTCACCGGCCGTCATCAGTCGAGAAGTGTCTCCGTCGCCTTCGGTACCGTACCCGTAATAGGCCAGCCAGCAACGCCGCGCATCATACGCGGTGTCACAGTCTCTGAGTTTTTGGCGGTAATCGCCGAGCTTGTCGATACACAACCGCGCAAAATCGAAGGAATTCGGTTCAGCTGCCCAGTAGGTTTTCTTCACCCAACCACTATATGGTCACGACGATATGTTGTCACGTATTGTCAATTGTGGCGCATTCGGAAGTGGTATTTTGAGACTGAATTTTCACTTCCTTGGCAATTATCGACCGCGCGCAAGGTCAGCAATTGTTCGATTCACGAGCTTCATTCGCAAGCCGTCAAGCTCCCGAATGGCCTCCTCGACCTTATTGCTTCTGAGATGCTTCAGCGCCAGCATTGCTGGAACGGCAAGGCTGTTCTCGAAGCTTTGAGTGAGATCTGCGCGCTGTAATTCGCGAATGGCTTTTACATCCACTGCCATCGACTTTAGGCTTGTTGCTGTGAAAGAAAGCTTATCCTCGGCCTGTCTAACAAACTCGTCATGCTCGTATTCGGCTTCTTTTAGAAACTCGCCAAGCCTTGCTTCAAATATTCGCGCGGTTTCCTCTCGCACCACTTTAACCAACTCATCCCGTTCTTTTTTGTTCATCGCCTACCTCTCAGTATGTCCCCAATAAGCGCATCTTGCGTGGCGTCCAAGACTCGCCACATTTCATCCCGCGTGTCTGGCCTTGGGTCTCTGTGTTTGTCGACTCGACGCCACATGTAGACGAGCGCGTCGATAAGCTCCCCATGACCATGTTCATCTCTCTCCCACTCTGTTCGCGCTTCGTTCCAAATAACAGATTCCATCTGAACTAAAAGCTCTTTGCAGCGTGGGTGAACCTCCACCTGCCCACGCGCTATCGCGATGTTCAGAAAGTCGACCGCCAGGTGTTTTTCGTGCTTCTCAGCGGGGATATACGCCACGCCATACTCTGAACTGATGTCCGCGAGTCCAAGCTTGGTCGCATCAGCACAGCGCAAATAGGGCTGTTTAGGGGCATCTGCATTGATTCTGTCTGCAATCCACGGCGGCACCTTCTCCATTCCCGCATAGAGGTCCTTCGCGCCTCGCAATGTTCCATTCCAGCCTTCGACACCCCACAGCTCGTTCTCGATGCGCTTGGCCTCACGAATCATCGTCGCAGTGGTGACGCGTTGCGCTTTGTACTCTGCCTCAATCACCAACACTTGCCGCGCAAAGTCCCAGTACCCAAACAAAAGGCCGAAGCCGTCATCAAACCCCGTGTCGAGCGCCGAGTAACCGTCGAAGTATTGCGGTCTCTCTCGCTCAACCGTGCACCGCTTGGCGATGTCTTCCGTCCACGCTGGGAGCGCCACTCTGGACACCTCGGTGACGATTTCCCCCATGTATTCGCGCCGCCAGACCGTCGAAGCTCGCGCTTCCTCGCGAGTCATCCCCTGGTTCTCCGCGAACGCATCGAGCACAACGAGGATGTCTTCCTCACTCAGTCTCGGATTGTCGTAGATGGTGCCTTCCTGCGCTCTTCCCTTTGCTTTTGCCGCCAAGAATCGACTCACGAATGGATGCTTTTTACTGAGCGGAGGCGTCGACAAATAGAGCGCCTTCCCCCCAACACTGCGCGTAGTAATGAGCTGAGGTAAAAGCGCTGATTCGACCTCCTTCAGCTTCTGGTAAAATGCTGCCTCATCAAGCGCGATGCGGTGACAAAATGGCCCGCGCAACTTGTCGAAAGAAAGTGCGTCCGTGCCTGCCCACTTCAGAATGCTCCCATTGCGAAAGATGACGGTATTATCCTTCACCTGAGGCCTAAGACTTGGGGTCATCGGTTTGAGTATTTGCTCAAAGGTCGGAACCAAAATCTCAGCCGCGCTGTCTTTGGTTTTCGCGCAGTACTTTCCAATCCAATGCGCATTGGTGGCCATGGTCTCAAACACCTCTGACACAGCTGCAAACGTCTTGCCCCGCTGTCGTCCAATCTTCCAGACGTGGTCACCCGGAATCGTGCGAAAATCATGGACCCACTTCTTTTGTTGGTCATCGAGAAAGTCGGTGAAGTAGCCTTTATCGGCGAGTTCGCGCATTGCAGCGTTCGCTACTTCGACTGGTATCTTACTCACTTTGCCTTCGAGTTAATCGCTTCCCTTGCGAGCGCAACAAGCTCTTCGCGGCTCAACCCTGATAGAGGCGATTCGATGAGTGGCGCCCCATCCTTGCCCGTGATTTCAGTCGATTGCTTGGCTGTTCCCCAGGCTCTATCAAAGACGAGCTTTGCGGCCTGTAGCTGCATGTTTGGATCGTGCTCTTCACCGTTCTCTATATCCGGGTTGAGAATCGCTACAACCCTTGCGAGCGCTAACGGGCTGTAACTTCGACATGCCTCTTCAAATTCCCGCTGTTCGGGAGTTTTCTTTGGTCCCCCAGAAGGATTCCCGGACTGGCCAGGCTTAAAACTTCCGGAATGTCTGCCTTTTGGTCCTCTTTTTGCCATAAAATACTGTCAAATACTGACACCTGTATTTCCACTATATCGCGTCAACGCCGAAGCTTCAATTTCTATGCGCTTGCCTCTGGGATGTGCTCTCCGCTCAGGGACTTTCGCTTTTCGTAGAATATAATCGCCTTCTCCGCGTAATCCAAGAACGCTTTTGTGGCCTGGTACACTTCTGAGTACGCCTGCAACTCGTCGATGTCGTTTAGGTACTCTTCCGTTGTGTTGACGCGAAGCTTTTCTTTCATTGCGTCTACCATGCCACGGTCCTGAGACTTTCGTTTCTCATTCATGTTTTTCCTCGTCATTCTCTGGAATCCACGCCTTCGCATCAAGAAGCCAGCCAGCCGGCACCTCAATCATCCCCGGTACGCGCTCTCCAGGCTTAATTTCTGCTGAGATGCCAAATATATTTCCACGTTTGCGTTCTTCCATTCTCTTCCACTCATCCGCATGCGCCGCAACAGCATCTGCCAATTCATCAAACGTCATACCCCATCGCTCGTTTCGCTTCATCCGCTCATACTCTTTGACAAAGAGTGTTGCCGCCATACTCTTGAGCTGTGCCGTCTGCTCTTCTTTCGGCTGTGCCAGAAACTGCCTCTGAATCAAGCTTACGGTTTTGTCCACGGAAGCACCTCGATTTCAATCCTTGGGTTATCCTTGTCTATCGCTCTTTCAATTCGAAGCGCCATCACCTGCGAATCATCAATCCACGCAATCCCATTGAGTGCGTCCTCCACAATCTTAATTCGGTTTGAGAGGTCGCCTCGTCGGTTCGGAAAGTAGGCGACTGCGCTCCATTGGAGTGGCCCCTCCTGTGGCTGTATTCGCTTTGTAATGAGTTTGACGTGCGCTTTGAAGCTCTTTGCCTCCTGACTTACGACGGTGACGCCGCGGTAGTTGCGCCAGTATCGATTAGCGCTTGGAGGAAATGGGAGGGTGAGCTTCATTTGCCTTCGAGTCTATCAATAATTTTCGACGGCCTCGGCATCAATTTGTCGATATGCTCCGAGTAGGCCCGTTTCAGCAACCCGAAAAGCTTGCTGTAGCCATGCTTTGCTATATATCGCTTGTCTGCCCTTTTCCATTCACGCCTCTGTTTTGCAGAAGTAGGCCGACCTCTAACCTTCCGTGGCAACTTCATTTGAACCGCTCCTCTTTCTCAAGTTTTTCAGCAAGCCACATTGTCACCGCAATGGCGCCCACAATGAGAGCCGCACCTCCAAAAACACCAACAACGACGCCTGCAAGAAAGTCATTACTCATTATTCACTTCCGTAATTTAATCCCAAAAGCCTTCTCTGCTTTCTTGAGATTTTCCTCTTCATCACCATAGCAGTAGTCGATAATTTCACTTCTCATTAATTCCTCCTCGCGAGGCAACACCCACGCCATCACCTTGTCGTCGCCACCTGTATAGAGTATAGAACTCGCCCAAGCGACACCATCGACAAACGACTGCGCTACTCTCTCTGATTCAAATGGCACGGTCGTGGTCAGAAACTCAAACTTGCCGTGATGATATGTCGCCACTTTAAATTCGTTCATTTTACCCTCACACTTCTACCCGCCTTAAGTGCTTTATATATGATGTTGTTCCCAACAAACCAATCCAACGGAACGCCCACATATCCAGGGTGCTCGGAATCAATATCTATCGTCTTGATATTATTGACGTCGAAGTATTCGGCTTCAGCGAAAACCACCTCGCGCTTTTTCTTCGGTCTGTAGTTTTTAAAAAAGTATTCTGCCTCCTGTTTCGCAAAAGCTAATGCATCGCGCTCATTTTTTGGCGAGCAACTCGAATCTTCCGTAAGATACCGAATATATATTTTCTGTACCATCTCATCTTTGGTCATTTTTTCTCCAAGAAAACACTTTGTGGAATATTTCTAAGCTCTGACAACTTGTCCGCATCATCCGGGTAGATAAAGAACTCCACGCCTTGAGCTATTGCCTTTTTGCACGCGGTGCTTCTCAGAAAACAAAGAGCGGCTTCCTTGTCTCGCCACTCGATGGGGAAAATTGCGAATTTCTTTTGGTATAACGCTATGACAGTTCTCGGCATATACATTGCCCGCTCCTACTCTTTTTCGATTTCAGAACCGCTCATTTGCCCACTCCTCGAACTTGTCTGAATACGGAAACCTGAACGCATTTGGCCACAATCTCGCATTGACAGTTGTCCCTCTCGTGTCGAGTACTCTCGCCTCGATAAGCCCGTAAATGATTTCGCGAACGCGCTCGAAATCTTGACCAGACTTCCAAGCAATCTCCTTCGCTCGAAGATATTGTCGACCGCGCTTTCGATACGGAATGGAGTCGAGCACTTTCAGAACGGCGATTGCGCGCTCCTTTTCGTGGTTCATATGCCAATCCTTCGCCTGATTTCTTTCCATGCTTTCAGTCTAAGGCTCTGCCACTTCGTGCATGCGACGATGAGCGTTAACCAGTCCCATCTTTCAATTCCTGGATCGCCGTACACCATCTCAACCACCCATCATTCCGTCGATGCGTTGATTAAATCTCGCCATCGCACAATATTCCTCCTGCCATCGCTTGAATAATTCGATGGACGTCCCAAACGCCTTGCTAAAAAACTCCGCCTTTTCTGGATTCGTTACGCATCGCTCGCAATACCAAAATCCATAGGCCTCTTTAAACTTCGGATGATGTCCTCCGCAACCGAGGCATGTGCACTGCGGATTCATGCTTTCTTCGTTGGTCATGCAGACTGGTCCTTTCGCAGCTCAGCAATCACTCCCGCTATTTCCTTTTGAAGTCTGCATAGGCCGCACTGACAATTATTGTCACCGTAGATATGCCAACCATGCTCTGATTCTTTATCGATTTCTTCGTTTGTTGGCAGTTGGTTGTTCATTTTCCTCCTTCATATTTTCAATGTCGTTTACCTTGCGAAGCGCATTGCCAGCATCTGAAAACAATTGGTGATTACGCGCCAGGCTTAGGCCTTTGATTCCGCACGCAAGTTCGTATGCAATTTTTTTCATTCGCTTAGCGGATTTTGTTGGATCCTGTTCGACACATCGACATCCGCCATTGGTCGCCATTCCGCCAGCGTAGCCGTAAAAGCAATTGCTGTCGGTGCATCCTATTTCGTCGCCGAATATCGACCTTGCAACCCTGCGAATCAGTTTTGATTGTTCACTCATTTGCCTCCCCACAGCCACAACTCAACGTCGGATTTTCTTTTAGCGACCGCCGCTTCTATGGCTTTCGAATCATCTGCTGAGCCATCGAATATAAGTGTTCTTATATCGAATATTATCTCCCTTAGCATGAGTGGTTGTTTGTGTAACAACAGAAAGTCTTCTGCGATGCTGATTTGCGTACCTTCTAGGCCTACCCAAAGAGCATTTGCCCATGTGTCTTTTGAAACAACCGCTGATAGTTTTGACTCTTTCGTCGAACATTGTTCAATTGTTCCGACGCCATAGCGGATAGTTGTTGCCATCCACTCTGGGAAACGACTGATGGCCGCCATGGCAGACTTTTTTAATTCGGCGAGGCGCTCTCGCTCTTCTTCGTAGCTGTTGAGATTCATTTTGCGCCTCGCATGCTTGCGTCGGAAAGTTCAATCCAGGTGCCCCCATCAAGTATTCTATCCGCCACACGCTGGCCATAGCGTTCGGCAAATTCCTTTAGCGGAAGGTTGGTTGTGATGACGGTTTTTGAGAGGTGGCGGTAACGAAAATCAACTACCGCTGCGATGACTGAAACAATTGGCGCTGAGATTGTTTCGGCGCCGAGATCGTCAAGCAAAAGCAGGCTGCCGAAGGAAAGTCGGTCGACAAATTGCCCCGCCTCGTGACCAAAAACAGGCTCGAATGGGAGCCTCGTCGCGTTGAGAAATCTTGGCCTCGCTTGCTCGTTTGCGATGGTTGCGAAGGCGAGGTGCGCCATTGCGACGGTCTTGCCAGCGCCGACGCCGCCAGCGAGCACCAGCGCCCACGAATTTGACTTTGTCCATGCCTCGAGTTGCCGGATGGCCTCGGTGTCTTTTGGTGCCCTGGCGAGTTCGATAAAGCGATCGCCGATGAACTCCGAAACCCAGCTTGTCGCATGGTGCAAATTGCTTTTGATGCGCTCGCTGTGAAACCGCTGTCGAGTAAGGTTTTCGCGGTGCGCGAGAAGCTCCGCTGAAAGCCCACGTGAAGGGCCGTCGATGAGTGTGTTTTCCTCCGCGGTGAAGTCACGAAGTTGCTCTAAGTCGATTTTAAGCGCCATGGCAAATCCTTTCCGGTAAGTACCCGAGTTTCCTTAAAAACGCCCACCTCGGTGACCCTCTGGGCGTTGGTTTTTTGCGTCGGAGGTCCCGAGCCGACGAACATCGCGAAATTTTGCTGCAGCTGCGCTAGCGTGCCTACGGCCGGAAATCCAGCATGGGCCAGCGCCTTGCGCCAAGCGTCAAGGATTTGCTCAGGCGGAGCCATCGCCCGAAGCTCTTTCACGACTTTGGCGTCTCGGCCTCCAAATGGGTAATCTGCACCTCGGATTTCGAGAAAAACGGCTCGAAGGTCATCGATAATTTGCGCATGTTCCGACTTCGGTTTTGGTTGTTCAGGCTCCGGTTTCGAAGAAACTGGTTCAGGGATCTGATCTTGATCTTGATCTTGATCTTGATCTTGATCTTGATGCACGACGATCGCCTTGCGTCGGCTGGCGGTCGCTTTGCGGTCGCTTTGCGGTCGCTTGCGATCGCTGTGCGATCGCTTAGCGTTCGCTGAATTCTGCTCTGCGACCGCTCTGCGTCTGGTCTCCGATGGGAATACGACCGCTTCGTTTCGAACAACGACCGCTCCATATCCGATCAGAATCTCGATGCATTCCTTGGAAGATATGGATTCAGCCAACAATCTTGGGATATTATCCGTCTTTGTTGTTACAACGGCCTCTAACAGCTCCTGAATTGCGCCCTTCGCCTCTCTTACAGACCACCCACACACCCTCGCAATAGTGGTTGCTGCATTCGTGAGTTCGAACGGTACCGAAATATTAATCACGATTACCCTCCTTCACGAGAGAGACAAGCGATTGCCCGTTATATGGATCAGCGTCAACATAGGCACAGATACCGTTAGCTTCCGCAATCCACGCAAGAGCTACGCTTACCGCACAAGACACAACACAATGATGAGTCCTTCCATCAGCTTCAAGCTCATATAGAAAATCAAGCAACTCACCCTTCATTTTTAAGGTCAAAGAACTTAAGACAGATAACGGTATCGTGATGTTTTTCATCTCTTCCCTTTCGGATATTGAAAATTCCTCGCCTCTACCAATTCCGCCCTCAAGCGCTCGTTATCTTTCGCGAGAGCGTCGATGACCTTCTGCAGCTCGTCGACCCTATCCTGGAGAAACTGCTTTGACTTTACCACCTCAGGAAGACGCACCGTTGGCGCATAGATGCACCTCTTTTCCCCGGTCTCCTCGTCGAGCACGGTCGATGGACTCACGACGAGATTTTTCCTCAGTAGGTGTTGCAGTTGGTTTCGGACAGTCAATTCACCGAGTAAGCATATGTCGGCGTATTCCTGTGCAGTCTTTCCTGGGTGGGTTCGAATAGCTGTGAGCAGATTCGTTTGACAGTGGGCTGTAGATTTTGTATTCAACGAGTACCTCCTTCTCTGTTAGCGCATTGAAATGGTACCCCTGAGGAAGAAATTCTTCAGGGGTTTTTTTCGCCTTTTGCGTCGAATAGTCGATCATTCCCAGCCGGTCAATAATTCGCTCGCTTGACGCGTTGCATTTTCCGCGGTATTACTTGGGCCGCGCTAACGGAGGCAGAGTGAACCAACAACTACAAGAATTGATTTTATCGCTACGCGAAGACTTGTCATGGCATCGCGAGCAATTCCTACCCTACTATAACGAGGCCGATATTTATATTGAAAGGCTCGATGATTATTTTCGAGAGATTCGACGCGAACTCGAACGCCTCGCAGAAGCGCATTACAGGGCCACAGGGCCATCAAAGCGCGAGCGCGACGCTGACATCGTCGGCGAGGAACGTTTTGAACAACAAAGAGATGAGCAGTTCGAGGTGCAAGATGCCCCCAAATAGAAGTCCCTCAAAAATAGGCGGAAGCGACGTCGCTGCAATCCTCGACGTATCGAAGCCAGGCTGGCAGACAAAAATACAGCGCTATGAGCGCATCCTCCGCGGCACCTGGGCCGACGAGACAAGCGACCTCATGCG
>ERZ724522.316-NODE-316-length-32610-cov-15.197881_pt1 | contig 32610 bp, 46 predicted proteins | sample MGYA00376055_ERZ724522 | MGnify/ENA primary metagenome ERZ724522 (study PRJEB28724, sample SAMN07190884) | wastewater metagenome | isolation source: effluent of sewage treatment plant in Hong Hong | place: Hong Kong | collected 2016-03-17 ...
CGCCGCTTCTGCCTCCGCCACGCCCAGCGGGGCGACTGCGGGCTCGAGGACGCCGATCGGAACTACGAGAAGATCGGCGAGGTGGGGCCCGAGCACGCCCGGGGCTTCGGCGCCGACGTGCGGGAGAGCGCCGCCGTCATCATCGACGCGGAGTTGCACCCGGACGCGGGCGGGGAGGCCAACTGATGCACGACCCCGACCACAACCGCCTCCGCGCCACGGCCCAGCGGGCCAGCGTCCGCGACGTGCGGCGCCTGCTCGACAGCGCGCCCGGCCCGCTCGACGGCTCCCCGATGGGCGGCATCCTCGAGAGCCTGCGGATCGGGCTCGCGGGGAACCTGCAGGCCGACAAGGACGCGGCGCTCTGGAGCCGCTCCATGGGCGCGGACCGCCACCACGTCCGAGCTGCCCTGCACGCCCTGGTGAAGCGGGCCGCCGAGAAGGCCAGCTTCTTCGACGCCCTCGCCTACGAGCTCTCCCGGGCCGTGAAGGAGTGCCGACCCGAGGAGCGGGCGAAGCGGCGCGGCGACCTCCGGCCCGTGTTCGAGTGGGCGCAGACCGGGGACATCTACTGCATGGCCCGGAGCGACAAGGGCCACCGCTGCCCCGAGCGGGCCCGGGACGCCAAGCCCTACTGCCGGCGCCACCAGCAGGACGTCGATGAAGGGAAGCTCCCCGAGCCCTCGCCCGTCACCCTCATCGACGCCGACGGGGCGGAGTACGTACGCGAGGCGACCCTTCAGGACGTGGAGCACAAGCGGAAGCCCGGCCACGTGTGGGAGCCGGAGCGGGACAGCTGGCAGCTCGGCAGGGGCCGGTGGGTGCCCGTGGTCGAGCTCGACGAGATGAACTGGGAGGCCATCGAGGCGTGGGAGGAGCGGGCCCAGACCCCAGCGCCCGGCTACGTGGTGGTGCTGGCCTGGAAGCCGGAGCGGTTCACCCAGCAGGAGATCGCGGAGTACATGGAGCAGCACGTGACCGTGAACCAGGTGCGGGCCACGCGCCTCCGGCCCGTCCTGCCGCCCCTGCCAGAGCCCGAGGGGTCGATGACGGTGGCCCGGTACCGGGAGAAGATCGGGACTGCGCACGCGGAGGCGGCCGGCGTCCACGTGACCGCCCGGGACGTGCAGCGGGCGATCGACCGCTACTGCGACGTGGTGCGGGCGTCGGAGGCGTTCGCGGAGCTGTTCGCGATGAGCGAGCACGGCGCGCTGCGGGTGGCGTGATGGCGGGAGACAAGCCGAGGGTGCTGTTCACGTACACGACCACCACCGCCGCCACCGCGGCGCCGGTAACGGGAGCGACGACCAGCGGCTCTGGAGCGCGATCGTTCACCTTCACCACCACGGCAGGAACGGCCCCAATGTGGCCGGTCGAGTTCGTGCGGGTGCCCGGCTACTGGTTCAGGCGCCGCCGACGCGAGGTGCCGGAAAGCGTGTCGCGCCGATTCGAGCGCGTGACCCGAGAGAGCCTGCGCGGCAGGAAAGTGCGGTGGCGAATGCAGCCGTCGTCGAGGCCAGGGTGGGACCAGTTGGTGCCGCTGCGGCCGCCGATGTTCGCGTGACCGACGGAACCATGAGCGAGACCAACATGGACGCCCCGACCCCCACCACCCCGAGCCCACACCCCCTCCTCGACCTCCTCAACGAGGCGGCGTGGTTCCTCCTGAAGTTCATCCCCTTCATGGTGGCCGCCACGCTCCTCGAGGTCCTGGTGGTGCGCAGCCTGTGGGGCTGGTTCGTGGTCCCGGCCCTTGGGGCGCCGCCCCTGTCGCTCCCGCTCGCGGCTGGGCTGTGCCTCACCGTCCAGACCATCCGGCCCGCGTGGCCACCCCGGGAGAGCGACGAGGCCGAGGCGTGGTGGTCGGTGGTGAAGCGGCAGTTCCTGGCGCCGGCGTTCGCGTGGGGGATCGGGTGGGTGATCCACGTGTGGGCTACGAGAGGAGTCTGATGGGCGTCTATCTCCTGAACGGGATTGCGATTCGGACTGAAGGCGGAAGGGTTCGCGCGTCGTCGATGGCCGGGACCGGGATCGCCGATAGCGCCGCCGAGGCGATGGGGATCGCGACCATGGACATGCAGGCCAGCTACCCCAACGCGGACGGATGGAATGTCCAGATTGAGCCGCCCGTCGAGGTGACCGAGGCGACGCTGCGAACGTGGTTGGCGGCGGCCGGCGCCCCGCCGTCCATCACCCTCCCCGCCGACCTCCTGTCCCGCCTTCGCACCCTGGCGAGCGAGCGAGAGACGACGGTGGAGGAGCTGGCGGGCCGGTGGCTGCTGGCCGCGGTGGAGCGCGCCGAGTCGGAGGAGCGGGTGCGGCACGCCATCGAGCGGGCCCGCGCCGGGAAGGACGGAGGCTGATGGCCTACTACCGCGAGATCCGCCCTCCCGGCACTCCCCGCGAGGTGACCCTCCGCCACGGCCGCCTTCGGGTCACGCTCGCGGTGGACCTCGACGGAGCCGAAGCCCGGGCCCGGATCGTCAAAGTCACGACCACGGACGGCGAGGTGGTGCTGGAGCCCCTCGAGTCGGAGTACGTGACGGAGCTGGCCCACCGGGCGATCGAGGAAGCGAAGCGGCTGGTGGCCGCGGAGAGGAGCGACATGAGATGAGCAGCAAGTACGACCCGATCCGGCCTCTCGCCGAGGCCACGCACGCCTTCGTCGCCGAGCAGGCACAGAAGGCCGGCCACGACGTCCAGTGGTACAAGCCCCGCGAGGTGCACGGCTTCATTCAGCGGCACGGCGACTGCCGACGGTGCAAGGGGCTGGCGATGTTCACCGTCGCGCAGAGGTGGATCAAGATCGAGATGGACGCCGCTTGCCCCGGAGAGGAGAACCCGGTTCGATGACTGCCCGCGCTTCGTTCGCGATCCCCGACCGCGACCCCAACCGCCCCAAGGTGCCCGACGTGGCGGCGGCGATCGCCAGCTACTACGCCAAGCCCGGCAACGGAGCCGGTGGAACGTGCCACGTCGTGCTCGACGACCAGAACCTCGACGACAGCACGCTGCGCCTCTGCCTCGACAGCGCGGCGGAGCAGCACGACGAGGACGGGGCCGCCATCATGCGCGACATGCTCCAGATGACCCGCTCGGCCCGGAAGCGCGCCATCCGCCGGGCGCGGGGCCAGCGCCACCGGCCGCGGCAGTCGCGAGCCGGGAAGGGGCCCTGGTGCCAGCCCTGCCAGACCTTCCACGCCGCCGACGCCGAGACCCGGCGGGCCGTGCGATGCTTCGCTGCCGACGGAGGAGAGACCCGATGAGCACCCCCACCCTCATCGACCGCGCCCGCGCGCTGCTGGCGCTGGCCCCGCACACCACCCCACGGCCCTGGTCCTGGTGGACGAGCTGCAGCTGGCGGCGCCTGTCGAGCGACGTGACCCGCCGCGACGGCGACGTGCTGACGCCGACCAACCACCCGATCGACCATCACCCCGACGTGATCTGCCGTGAGGAGGACCGCGACTGGATCGAGGGCGCGAGCAACGCGGCTGAGCCCCTCGCCGCCTTCGCCCTCGCCTTCGCGGAGGCCCTGCCGGGGCTGTACAGGGAGCACGGAGGTGGGTGTCATCACTGGGTCGAGGGCGACGACGGCAGGGAGTGGTGCGCCTGCGGCGCCGACGCCCACAACGCCCGCCTCGACGCCCTGGCCGACAAGCTGGGGATCCCCGCGGAGGAGCGGCGGCGCGCGCCCGGCGCTACCATCGCCCGCGCCATGAGCGAACAGACGACCACGCTGGCGCCTGCCGGGCCGCCGACCATCACCCTCGGGGAGCCCGGGCTTGTTGGCCAGATCATCGAGATCGAGGGCGCGCGTTATGAGGCCGTCAGGGTCAAGTGCGAGGCGTGCGCGGGTCGCGATCGGTTCTGCCCTGCCTGCGGGGGCGTGCTGCTCCGCTGGGAGGCGAGCAGTCGATGAGCGACCCCACCCGCTGGGACTCGCCACCCCTCACGCTGGCCAAGCTGGTGGCCGTGCGCGACCAACTGGACCGCGAGCACCCGCAGCCCGACTACAGCGCCTGGAGTTCACCGAGCAGCGAGCCCCTGTCGCCCGCCACCTTCCGGGCCGCGCTGAAGCAGTGCGCCGAAGCGCTGCGCCGCCCGCTGGTGCGCCAGCCCTACGTCGTTGGCCCGCAGCTCTTCTTCCACGCCTGCGTGTATCGCGACAACCTGCCGGAGAGCGGCTGCCGGGACGGCTACAACGCGCTGCGCCGCTTCCGGTTCGAGCGCGCGTTCGCGGCCTGGCTGGCGGCCGGCTGCCCACGCCCACCGGACGGCCACCGGGACACGGGCTGGCCGCTGGTGATGTTCGACGGCGACCGAGTAATTGACCCCAACCAGGAGAACCAGATGCCCCAGACGATCCAGACCACGACCGAGAACCAGAACCCCGCCGTCGAGCCCCCCACCGGAGCGCGCGTGTTCTGCGAGCGCTGCGGCTGGCGCGGCACGGACCGCGAGCAGGTCGGCGAGGCGCGGGCCTGCCCGAGCTGCGGCAGCGTGTTCGGCGTCACCGAGGAGTAGGAGGCGGCGTTCGGCGAAGCCCCCTCCACCCGGGAGGGGGCAAGCATCGGGGAGGGTGGGGAGGAGCGCAGCGACGGGAACCAACCGCCCCCGAAGTAGCCATTTGCACCCTACAACTGACCACCGGAGCCCTCGCGTGAAGCTCTGCCGCCACGACACCATCGCCCGCTTCATCGCTGAGCACGAGGGCCGCCCCTGCAGCGCTCGCACCGTCCGCGCCTACATCGCCGACAAGACCCACCCCCTCCCGGTCCGGAAGAGCGGCCGCACGGACGTGACCGACACCGACACGGTGATCCGCTGGCTCACCGAGCGGGCCGAGCGCCGCGCCGCCGCCAAGCAGGCCAAGCACCGCGCCGCATGACGCTATCCGCCGCTGTCTGCCAACACTTGATAGTCTGATAGAGTCAAAGTCTTGCCCGCTCCGGGGGGAGCAGTGCACGCTCGTCATTGCTCACACGTGCGCGGCGGTGGCAACTACGGGCCGCGCGCGAGGTGATACTCCCCCGGCGGCTTCGGCTTCCGGGTCGCGGCGCCTCCCACCCACCGGGCGCCAGCGCAACCGCCCTACGGTTCGGGCATGCCTCGCGCATCGGGGCGAACCAAGAACTGGACCACCCACAGCAGGCCGGCCCGCCCGGCGATGCAGTGCCCGACCCACCCGGCCTCGGCCGGTAGCTGAGGAGGGCGCGTGCTCACCGGGGAATCGCGCGCTACTCGGGAGCCCCCGGGCGGTGCCGGCAACTGCAACCCCTTCAAGCTCACGTGCCACGGTGCACGAGGAGTTACGGCCCCGTCGCCACGAGCGGCGCGGCCAGCCTTTCTCGTCGAATGCTCCGCTCAAGCCGGACGGAGGCAACCCACGCGGACCCACCGCGGAGGGTCCTCTGCCGGGCGTGAAAGCCCGGAGTTCGACGGATGTTCTCAGGACGCATGACCGAACGAGACCGCCGCCGGCAAGCCCGGATGGAGCGCGGCGCCACCCGCGCCAAGCAGACCCGCCAGCCCACCCGGCGCGAGCTGGAAGAGGGCGCGCACCTCCTCGACTGCGATGAGCAGCACGGGCGGGGCGAGCGGTGCAACGACCGCGGCAAGGCCAAGCAGGACGCCTGATCGGCTGTAGCGATACGGCGGACAACAAACAGAACGCGCGCGTAGGAGCGCCGTCGCTGAGGGCTGTATCGATACATGCCGCGTCCCAAGGGAATCCCCGAGCGGCTGGTCGAGAAGGTGCTGGAGAAGGCCGGCGAGGGGCTGTCGACCCGCAAGATCGCCGCCTGGCTGAAGCGCGACCACGGCATCACGGTCGGACACAACGCCGTGGCTGCCATGCTCCGCGAGCGGCGTGGCGAGCGCGAGGAGGCGGCCAAGACCGTCATCGCCGAGCACGTGGCCGGGCGCCTGACGGCCGACCTCGCGGGACTCGACAGGCAGCGCCAGAACCTCGAGCGGCTCATCGACTCCATGCTGGCGGAAGACCTCACCAGCGATGAGGCGGTGATCGGCAAGACGCCGCGCGCTTCGGTGCTGGCGCAGCTGATGGCCCGCTACGAGAGCATCGTCGACAAGACGCTGAAGTTCTCCGGCGCCATCCCGCCCGAGACCCAGGAGCGGAGCGAGCGCCTGCAGCGGCTCCGTGAGGAGCAGATCCTGGCCGAGACCGAGCTCACGAAGGCGCGCACCAAGGCGCTGTCCGAGGGCGGGAACGAGGAGCGCGGGCCGGTGGAGATCCGGGTGGTCAGCTACGCGCGGCCGACGGAGTAGCAGGTGCTCATCGAAGTCCCGCCCCCCTCCTACCAGCCCCACGGCTGGCGCGACCCGGACACGAACGCGCTCCTCGAGTCACCGATCGCGCAGGTGAAGGCGCACGCCTCCGGGGCGCGCTTCCTCGCGATGGCGGCCGGGACGCGCGGCGGCAAGACCAAGTGCGCGGCGGCCGAGTTCGCCCGGCGGGTCTGGTTCGACTTCCAGGCGGGCAAGGGCCGGACCCCGATGGGCTGGGGCAAGGACCGCCGGCCCCGCCTCCACTACTGGGTGGTGTCCCCAACCGCGGCCCTGTCGGCGGAGCCCAAGCGCTACCTCTACGAGTCGATCCCGCCGGAGCTGATTGAGCAGCCGTTCGACAGCGAGAACCGGATGTGGCTGCGGGGCGACATCCTCATCGAGACCAAGACGGCCGAGAAGCCGCAGAACCTCGTGTCGGTCGGCCTCAACGGGCTGTGGATCGACGAGGCGGCGCGCATCAAGGCGGAGGCCTGGCAGGGCAACCTGCGCGGCCGCGTCACCGACTTCCGGGGCTGGGTGCTCTTCAGCTCCACGCCGCTCGGCCGCAACTGGTTCTACAAGGACATCGTGTCGCGCGGGCTCGACGGCGAGAGCCGCGACCCGGAGATCGAGACCGTCCAGTGGACGACGGCCGACAACCCGTTCATCGACCGGGCCGAGATCGAGAGCGCGCGCCGCACCCTGCCGGCCCGCTACTTCGCCCGTGAGTACCTGGCCAGCTTCGACGCCTTCGGGGGCACGGTCTACGACGAGTTCGACGAGAAGATCCACGTCATCGACAAGCTGCCCTCGCCCCGGGACTTCCGGCGCGTGCTGCTGGCGATGGACTTCGGGTGGACGGCCCCGCAGGTGCTGCTGGTGATCGGCGACCTCGGGGGCCGGTTCGTGGTCCTCGAGGAGCTCTACCAGGCGGGCAAGACCCACTTCGACAACCGGCAAGAGGAACTGGCCGGGCCCATCGTGGTCGACGTGCCGCGCCCCACCTGGGTGGGCGAGTGCAAGCGGATGATCGCGAAGTGGTGCGGTCACCAGCGCTCTTCGCAGGTGGTGTGCGACCCCGCGGAGCCCGACCGGATCCACGACCTCGTGCGGTCGAGCGTCTACGCGGTCTCGGCCGACAACGACATCACGTTCGGGATCCGGTGCGTCGCCACGGCCATGCACCCGGTCCAGGGCAGGCCCTCGCTCCACATCGCGCGCGGCTGCACGAACCTCATCCGCGAGGTCCGCAACTACGTGTGGGCCACCGGCCGCGACGGCGAGCCGATGGAGCTGCCCGCCAAGGACCAGTCCGACCACGCGCTCGACGCGCTCCGGTACGGGGTGGTCGAGCTGATGCGGTACGCGAACCTCTCGACGGAGGGGACGCCTCCCCCCAACCCCAACCACACGCCCCCTCCGTGGCAGCGCCGCGGCGGTGGGGCCTTCGGGTTCTGATGACGCTACCTCGTGCCGCCCCGCCCGATCCCAGCTCCGAGGGGCAGGACATCGAGGGCGTCACGCTCGCGCAGCTGGCGGAGGAGCACGACGACTACGTGCGGTGGTCGCGGCTCTGGAGCGACCTGCGGCTGCTCTACAAGGGCGGGTGGGAGATGCTGGTGGCGGCCGGGACCGGCACCCAGACCCGCTCGTCGCTGTCGGCGGTGGCCGAGTCGGGCGTCGCGATCATCGACCAGATGGCGCAGCCGAACAACCGGCGCCGCCGCTTCCTCTGGCAGTTCGAGGCCGAGCCCGACGTCAAGTACCTCTCCATCTGGGAGCGGGCCCAGTACACCAACTACCTCGCCAGCATCATCAACTACTTCCGGCACTGGCTGTTCTCCAAGCCGCCAGCCATCCGGCCCGAGCCCCTGACGCTGCCGGGTCCGACCCCGGATGCCCAGGAGACCGTCCAGCCGCCGGCGCCGCCCTGGTGGGACCGCTTCGCCAGCAACTGCACGGGCGGGGGGAAGGACTTCGACGCCTTCCTGAAGGACGCCTTCCTCGAGGCCTCGCTGCTCCGGCGCTGCGGCTGGCTGATCGGGCGCCCGCCCCTGCCCACGAGCGTCGAGCAGTCGATCGCCGGCCAGTTCGTGAGCCAGCGGGACGCCGAGAAGCTCGGGCTCGACCAGTCGCTCCTCACCCTCTACACCGCCGAGGAGATCGTCGACTGGCAGGAGGACGCCTGCGGGGAGCTGATGTGGGTGGTGCTCCGCAAGCGGGCCCGCCTCCGCGCCTTCCCGCAGAAGCGCGGCGAGGTGGAGTTCTACACCTACGTGGACCGGAGCATCTGGGCCACCTGGCGGACCGTCAACACCAGCGGGGACCCGAAGGCGCGCGAGCTCCAGCTCCTCGGGGCCCGGCCGCACGGGCTCGGGACCGTTCCGTTCGTGCTCTTCGAGCTGCCCCACGACCTGTGGGTGGCGAACCAGATCCACGCCACCTGCATCCAGATCTTCAACCGCCAGAACCGGCTCCACACCGCCGAGTTGCTGGCCTGCTACCCGCAGCCCTACCTGAAGAGCCAGGACCCGGACGCCAAGGACCGGGTGATGGGCGAGGGGATCCTGTTCGGCCTCCGGGCCGGCAACAGCAAGACCGGCCAGGACCCCGAGGAGCTGGGCTACGTCGACACCCCGACCGCCCCCTACGAGTTCATCCAGGGGAGCATCGACGCGACGATCCAGGAGCTCTACCGGGCCGTCCACCAGCTCTCGCTCGCGGTCGACACCAAGGCAGTGGGGTCGGTGGCCCGATCGGGCGCCTCCAAGCAGGAGGACCGGAAGAGCATCGAGGTGATCCTCGCGGCCTTCGGGGGCTACGTCCGGGAGACGATCGCCCGCACGCTCAACCTGGTGTCCAAGATCCAGGGCGACGGCACCGAGTGGAGCGTCGAGGGGTTCGACGACTTCGACGTGTCGGACCTGATGGACGAGCTCGCGACGGCCACCACCGTCTCCGCACTCGACATCCACAGCACCACGTTCAAGCGCGAGTTCGAGAAGCGGATCGCGACGGGCCGCCTGATGGCCCAGGCCTCGCCGGCCGTCCGGGCCGCCATCGAGCGCGAGATCGACGAGCACTACGACCAGGTGGCCGAGGGCGAAGAGGAGCCGGAAGAGCCCGACGAGGGCCCCGAGACCGCCCCGCCGGCCGCGGAAGAGCCGCCCGCCCCCGAGACCGCCCCGCCGGCCGCGCCGGCCCCCGAAGGAGCCTGACCATGGCCTCTCCCGAGCTCTGGCGCGACGCCAACGGCTGCTACATCTCGTCTCCCGAGGGGATGGTGGGCATCTACACTGCCAGCGGCATCAAGACCGCCAGCACCGGCGGCGCCACCGCGACGCTCGACATCTCCGGCTTCTTCACGCTCGGGAAGGCGGAGTCGAACAGCATCGTCATCCGGATCGCCAACATCGGCACCAACCCGGCCCTCTACGCGCTCGGGGCCGCCGGGGCAGCCGCCAGCTACACCGACAACACCAACATGCACCTGCTGCCGCCGAACAGCGTCACGTTCGTGCGCGCCACCTCGACGCAGGTGGCCTTCTACCACCAGCAGGTGACCGGCTCGAACACGATCCAGGTCGGGGTGATGGTCTGATGCCCGGCGTCGTGATCAAGGGCTCGCCCCCGCCCGCCGTGGTGCTGCCCGACGAGTTCGTGGTGGAGCCCGCGGTGGTGCTGCCCGAGCCCCCGCCCGCCGCCGACGAGGCGCCCGCGCCCATCCCGCCCACCGAGGAGAAGCCCTGATGCCGCTCCCGCCGGCCCTCGCGGCCAAGATGAAGCAGCACGTCGCCGCCGGCGCCAGCCCCCGGGAGGCGCTCGCCAAGGCGATCGGCAACAGCCGCAAGGCCTGCCCGAAGGACGGGACGCCCCTCAAGGACGGGGAGTGCCCCAAGTGCGGGTGGCACGCCGAGCCCGACGAGGACGACATGGGCGGCAAGAGCGACGGGGACGAGGACAACGCCTGATGGCCAACATCATCCTCCCGCCCGGCATGCGCTCGGCGCCCGCCTGGGACGATCCGCGCGCGGTGGCCGAGTTCGCGCTCGCCAAGGGCGTCGAGCTGAAGCGCATCGCCCACGACGAGTGCCAGGGCGACCCCAACGTGGCGGCTGCGGCGCTCGCGCGCGCCCTCGCGATGGTCGCGTTCGAGGCCCGCCTGCCCATCCGGGCGTGGATGCAGCAGGTGGAGGCCTTCTACATCGCCGAGCAGTCGAGGACGTGATGAAGAAGAAGACCCAGGCCGCGCCGTCCGAGCCGCTCGTGTCCGTCGTCTACGCCGAGAGCCCGCGGCAGAAGGCATCCGCCATCCGCGACGAGGCGCTGCGCGTCGCGTTCGAGACGGTGGCGGTGAGGTCCAGCGAGACCCAGGCCATCGCCTCGCAGGCCATCTCGAACGCGGAGGCGGCGCACCGGCTCGCCCAGCTGCTCTCGTAGCGAGGTTCCCCCATGGCGCGCCCCTTCGTCGACGCGCTGAAGCGGCACAGCCGCGAGGTGGCCCAGCTGGAGGGCGGCCAGGCGGAGGAGTTCGGCCGGCTGCTCCGGGGCCTGCAGGACGAGCTGCGCGGGCGGCTCCTTGGCGAGCACGTCGGCGACGACCCGCTCGACGCCTTCCGGATGCGGCGCATCCTCGCCGAGACCCAGGCGGGCCTCCGGGTCCTCGACGCGAAGGCGGCTGGGTTCTGGGACGCGGCGCAGCGGGACGCGCTCGACCTAGCGCTCGAGCACGTGGCCGACGAGGTGCGGCTCCTCTCGGGCGGGCTCGACGCCACGCCCTTCCGGGTGACCCTGGAGGCCGCGAAGGTGTGGGCGGACCCGGCCCACCAGCTCCTCGCCAACCACTTCGAGACGAGCGTCCAGCGCTACGGCGCCGACCTCCTCAACGACATCCGGCGGCGGCTCTTCAACGGGCTGCGGACCGGAGACCCGACGCGCGACATCGTGGCCGACATCGCGGGCAAGCAGGGGCCGCTCGGGCCCGTCGGGCTCAAGAAGGCCGAGACGCTGGTCCGCACCGAGGTGTCGCAGGCCTACGGGGTGGCGCAGCACGACGGGATCGCGCAGGCCGACAAGAAGATCCCGGGCGGGCTGCAGAAGATGTGGCTGCACATCGGCAGCTACCAGTGCCCCACCTGCGGGCCGCTCCACGGCACCACCCGGCCGCTTGACGGCACCTGGACGATCGTGGTCGCGAAGGGCCCGCCCCGGCGGGTGAAGAGGATCGCGCACGCGCCCGCTCACCCGCGCTGCACCTGCAGGGTAGTCGCCAGCAAGCCGAGCTGGACCAAGGCCTTCGAGAAGCTCGGTTACCTGAAGCCGCAGAAGACGGACGCCGAGCACGGCGCCGCGAAGCTGTAGCAGCACCGATTGCGGGCGAGGGAAACGGAAACCCGCCGGCCTCATAAGCCGGAGAACCGAGTTCAATTCTCGGGTCCGCAACTACGCGCTCCTCGACGCAGGGGCGGGAAGCACCAACGGACAGGCGCGGCGTCGCGCGTCGGTCGCACGGAGCCAGCAAGTGGCAGATGAAGCGCCCGCGGGCGGCGGTACGCCCGGCCTCGACATGGAGGCGATCAGCAAGTTGCTCGACGAGAAGCTCAACCGGATCGTGGGGTCGCGGCTCAACCGTGACTCGCTCGGCAAGCTCCTCGAAGAGAAGGTGAACGCCGCGCTCGGCGGCGAGGGACTCACCAAGGCGATCGAGTCCGCCCTCGGCAAGATGGTGGAGGAGACGCCCGACGAGCCGAGCACCACGGCCACGCCCCCCAGCGGCAATTCCGCCGGCAAGGGCAACGGGGCCGGCAAGCAGCAGCAGGACGACCCGCAGATCGCGGAGCTCAAGAAGCAGCTCGAGGCGGTGCGCAAGGCCCAGCAGGTCGCCGAGGCCAAGGCCGCCGAGAAGGAACGGGCGCTCACCCAGCAGGCCGCCCAGGCGAAGGAGCAGCGCACCATCGCGCACGTCCGCACCGAGCTCTCCAAGGCGCTCGGGGGCAACGACGCCATGGCGGCGGTGCTGGCCAAGGACCTCGTGAAGGACCGCAAGTGGGTCGACGAGGGCCCGGACGGCAGCTTCGTCTGGAACGTCACCAAGCAGGACGCGCTCGGCGGCACCATCACCGAGCCGATCGCGTTCGCCGAGGGCCTCAAGGCGTGGGCCGGGAGCGACGAGGGCAAGCAGCTCGTGCCCGCCCGCCCCACCCACGTGAACATGCCCCTCGCCGGCATGCCCTTCCCGATGGACCGCTCCGGCGCGCTCCCGTCGGCCTTCGGCAACCCGCCCAGCGGCCAGCGCTACACCAACCCGGTGGCGGCGCAGATGGCCCTCGACTCGGCCCAGCACGACCCGACCTTCGCGTCGGTGCTCATGCAGCAGGCCACGCTGGTCCCGCCCGACAAGAAGTAGCGCCCCTCCGCCCCGCTCGTCCTGCACCACCCGCCCCGTCGCTCTGACGCGGGCCACCTCCAGAGGAACATCGACATGGCCACCTACAGCGTCGCGAGCTTCGCGTCCGCGTTCCCGACCGTCTACACCCGGCTGGTCGGCACCACCCAGCGCAAGGTCCCGACCCTGCGCCTCTTCTCCGACCTCAAGCGCCTGCAGCCCAACCTGTCGGGCGACAAGATGCGCTGGACCGTCCGCTTCAGCGGCCAGACCAGCGGCGTCGTCAACGCCGACGGCGGCAACCTCCTGACCCCGGCGGCCGACGACCGCCAGGCCGCCGCCCTGGCCTACGGGACCTACGGGGCCCCGATCCAGGTCACCGACGACATGCGCCGCAAGGCCCAGAGCTCGGCCGGCGTCCCGGCCCAGTTCAACACCTTCGACATGGTGGTGGGCCAGAACGCCATGGAGGCCATGGAGGCGCTGCTGAAGACCATCAACCAGGCGCTCTTCTCCGGCTCCGGCACCGCGCCCGAGATGACCGGCATGGCCGCCGCGGTGGCCGCCACGGGCAGCTACGCCGGCATCGCGCAGTCGAGCTACAGCGCCTGGGCCTCCCAGGTCTCCGGCAACAGCGGCTCGCTGCGCAGCCTCACCATCGCGATCCTCAAGACCCACCTCCGCACCGTGGGCACCAGCTCGCCGATGGGCCGGCCCAACCTCGCCATCTGCACCGGCGCGCTCTTCGACACCCTCGAGGCGCTCTTCACGCCCTACACCATGATGCCGTTCGCCCCCGGCGGCGGCGCCGTGAGCCCGGGCGCCGAGCGCGCCACCATGAACCCGGCGACCATCAACCTGCCGGGCGGCCAGATCCAGAACAACGGCTTCCGGGTCATCCACTGGGCCTCGGCCGGCGTCTACTTCGTCGAGGACCCGGACTGCACCGACACGGGCGCCACCAACCCCTCCAACACCATCTTCACCCTCAACAGCGACGACGCCGAGATCAACTACCCGCCCCCCGCGACCCTGCAGGACGGCGTGTACAACATCCCGGCCCAGCGCGTGACCGCGAGCGAGCAGGGCGGGCTCGGCCCCCTCGGCGACCTCCCGCTCGAGATGATGGCCCGCGGGCGCCAGAACTACGCGCTCAACTGGGACATCACCGCGTGGGCGGGCCTCAAACTCCAGGCCCGCAACGCCCACGGCAAGATCCAGGACGTCCAGTAGCACCCGGCGCAGCGCTCCGACGGTCGGGGCGCTGCGCGCGCAACACCCTCACCAGGAGTCCCCGTGCCCCGCTACTACCACGACGGCAGCCAGCTCGACTGCCCGGCGATCGTCAAGCACCCGCAGTTCGGCCACGTGCTCCGCGTGCCCCCGGCCTTCGTGCCGACGCGCGGCCAGTTCGTGCCGGCCAAGCCCGGGAGCATCGTGCTCCCGCTCGTCGATCACGGGCTGTTCATCTGCGAGCCCGGCGGGTTCGTCGACCTGCCGCCTCTGGTGGTCGATCCGCGGCTCGACGACGCCTCCCGCGAGGCCAAGTCCGACGCGATCGTGAAGGCGCAGGCACCGCACCTGCTCACCGAGGCCGAGGCCATCGAGAAGGGCATCGTGCAGCCGCGGCCCACCGTCGCCGACAAGCCGTCGGGTGGCAGCGGGGCCCGGGGACCCAAGGCCGGCAACTAGCCGGCGAAGACCATCCAGCGCGGACGCCTGCGGGCGAGCCGCTGAAGGACCAACATGCCGAGCTACGACATCTTCCTCCGCCCCTCGACCACCTCCTCGGGCGACGTCTCCGACGTCTGGGGCGTCATCACCGACCCGGGCACCGGCGCGGCCATCCCGGTCCGCCAGTCCGGCGTCTGCTGCATCACCACCGGCGCCAGCGGCCAGACCAACACCCTCGCGGCCCCGACCTTCAAGGGCCAGATGATCTCGCTGGTGCTCGACACCGACGGCGGCGGCGACCGGGTGGTCACCGTGTCGGCGGCCTTCAACCAGACCGGCAACAACACCATCACGCTGAACGACGCCGGCGACACCATCACGCTCTTCGGCGCGACCATCGCGGGCGCGCTCCGGTGGCGCCTCATCAGCAACGACGGCTGCTCGCTGTCGACCGTCTAGCCCAGGGCTGGACACCGCCACCTGAACGGGAGGGGCGCTCGCCGGAAGGTGGGCGCCCCTTCGTGCTTCTCACCACCGGAGACCATCCATGCTCCTCCAGGTCCAGAACAACGGCACGCCCGTGTCGCCCGACCGCGAGTACCTCAACCTCGTGGGCGCGACCGTCACGGACGCGAGCGGCGCCTCGAAGTTCGACTTCACGACCGTGCCCGCCGGCACCGCCGTGACCGCCGCCGCCGGCGCCACCAGCTTCGACTACTCGGCGGCCACCGGCATCTTCAAGACCAGCAAGGGCCTCAACACCTTCCCGGCCGACGTGTCGATCGCCCCCGCGGCGGTCGCGACCGGCGTGCCCACCACCCTGCTGGTGACCGGCGCCGCCGACACCACCCAGACCGCCTCCACCGAGAAGGTCGACGTCAACATCAACCTGGCGCGCACGGTCCAGTTCTCGACCGGCGCCATCACCACCCAGCGCGCCATGGTGATCCAGGCCCCCACCTATGCGTTCGTGGGCGCCTCGACCATCTCCGACGCCGCCACGCTGGCCATCACCGGAGCGCCGGCGGCGGGCACCAACGCCACCATCACCGACAGCTACGCCCTGTGGGTGCAGAGCGGCACCCTCAACTTCGGCGACGGCACGGTGACGCAGCTCACCAACGCCACCACCGCGGTCACCTGCAACACCGCCTCGGGCGTCATCACCACCGTCAGCGAGACCGCGGCGGCCGGCGCCAGCGCGACCTTCACGGTCAACTGCTCGGCCTGCACGGCGCACAGCGTGGTGAAGCTGCAGCTCGGCACCTACTCGGGCACGCTGGTCACCAACGGGATCCCCTTCCTGTCGGTCCCCACCGTGTCGGCCGGCAGCTTCCAGATCATGGTGACCAACATCCACGGCACCAACGCCCTCAACGGCACGCTCAAGATCCACTACCTCGTCACCTGATCCCAGCTCCTCCAGCCCGCTCCGCCCGGCCCACTCCTCCCGGGCGGGGCGGGCTGGCCTTCTCCACCTGCACCGCGAGGGATCCATGCCCTACCGCTACCTCAAGGCCGAGGTGGGCGTGTCGGTCGACTCGTCGCTGACGCGGCCGATCTTCGGGCCCTACGCGATGACGGCCTACCAGACGCTCGACCTCAAGGCCGACCCCATCTACACCACCGTGGCGCCGAGCGCCCCCGAGGCCGTGGTGTCGCTTGGGGTCTCGACCGGCTACTTCGTGGCCATCTTCAGCGACTACCCGATCCTGGTGCGCCTGAACGGCAGCTCGGCCACGCAGTTCACCCTGCACTCCAACAACGCCGCGGCCGTGAACGTCGGCTCGCCCCTGCCCGCGCAGTGCTGCTTCATCGCCAACTGCGAGGTGACGTCCATCCGCCTGGCGCCGATCTCGGGCGCGGTCACGACCGCCAACGTGGCCCTGGTGGTGACCGGCGACCCGCAGTCGAGCTACGTGTGATGCCGACCGCGCTGCGCTTCTCCGACGACGCCGACATCCTCCGCTACGAGCCCACCTTCGAGCAGCACGTCAAGAAGGTGAACGGCTCCTGGGACCACTGGCGGCTGGTGGCCATCAAGGAGATCGACCGGAAGCTGCGGGCGCGGCGCGGCACCTCCGACGTGTTCGAGCTCGGGCGCATCGGCGAGCGGTCCCGCGAGGGCCTGCGGGACGTCGAGGCGTGGCTGGCCATCCACTTCGCGTTCGTGGCCGCCGACAGCCAGGGCGCCGAGCCCAACACCTACTTCGCCCGAAAGGCCGGCCACTACTTCAGCCGCGCCATGGACGCGCTCGACAGCGAGGCCAGCGCGCTCGACTACGACACGGGCAACGACGGGAAGATCACGCCCGACGAGCAGCAGCGCCCGTTCGTGGCCCGCATTCGTCGGGGGTGAGCCGTGGCCGACACGCCCGAGGAGGCGGCGCGCCAGCTGGAAGGGATCGGCGCCGAGCTGCAGGGCGCGATCGACGACGCGGCGCTCCTCGAGGCCGGCCACTTCGCGACCGCGCTGGTGCTGCTCCGCACCAAGCAGGGGCTCGACGTCGACGGCAAGCCCTTCGCGCCCTACGACCCCGCCTACGCGGCCGAGCGCCAGCAGGCGGGCCTGCGGACCTCGCCCCCCGACCTGGCGCGGACGGGCGCGATGCTCGGCACCATCACGCCGCTCCTCACCGGGGACGGCGGGGTGGAGGTGGGCCCGCACCTGTCGGAGCGGGAGGCCATCAAGATGGCGGCGCACGATCGGGGCGTCGACCGGCAGGTGAGCGTCCGCCCCCACCGGTTCGCCAGCTACACGGTGGGCAACCGCTTCACCAGCGAGGCCCGGGCGATGCGCGATGGCGGCAACGCCTACGGGGGCATGACCCGCGCCTACAGCCGGCACATGCGGCTCCCGAAGCGCGAGGTGCTGGACATCCGCCGGGACGACGAGCTGCAGGCCCTCGCCGAGCAGGTGGTGGGCGTGGTGGTCACCAAGCTGGAGCGGCGATGAACGAGCCCTTCGTCACGACCTTCGACACCGTGATGGCCGCCCTGATCCGCGGCTTCGACGGGTGGAAGATGTCGAGCGGGGACGCGCTCCGCTGCACCGACACGATCTTCGACCCGTCCGCTCAGTCCGGCCTGCGGCTCCCGATTCTGTGCCTCACCGAGGGGCCCTACCAGAACCGCCGGTGGTCCCCCTGGCTCGACGTGGTGAGCTGGACCGTCCAGGGCGAGCTCCTGGTGGCCGTGAACTACGCGGACGACGGGGGCGCGGCCATCCGACAGGCGCTCACCGACGTCCACGAGGCCACGATGTCGATCGGCGGGTTGCCGGTCGACGAGGCCGGCACCGTGGTGCGCTACAGCGCCGAGACGGCCGCGTGGCTCGACGAGAACAAGCTCACGTTCCTGGTGGACCGCTCCGGCCCGCTCCTCACCGGCGGGCAGGTGGTGCGCCTGCCCGACAAGGCGGTGGCGTCGGTGCGCCTGTCCTTCGCGGTCGAGTTCTACATGAGCCTCGACCGGCGCAAGATGCACCACGCGCAGGTGGTGGCCCTCGGGTTCACGCCCCTCGACCCCGCGCGCCTCTACGTGGCCCGCAACTGGGCACCCACCAGCCCGCCCGAGCAGACCACCGCGATCGGGCAGTTCAACACCGAGGGGCCGCTCGCCGAGCCCAGCCCGGGCGAGACGCCTGCGCTGGACGCCGGCGCCTTCGCGCCCCCGGACCCGCCCACCCTCGACGGCGCCGACCCTGCGGTGATGGTGCAGGGCATCAACGTCATGCCCTACGCGAGCGCGGTGGCGGCGCCCGCGAGCGTGCAGCTTCACGCGATCGCCAGCTTCGCCGACGGGCACGTGCAAGACGTGACCGCGATCGCCAGCTGGACCAGCGCCAGCGGGGCGGTCGCGACCGTGGCGGTCGGCCTGGTGACGGGCGTGGCTGCCGGCTCCACCACCATCACGGCGAGCTGGAACGGCCACACGTCGAACGCGGCGGCCGTGACGGTCTCGTAGCCCCCCGGGGAGGCAGGCCGGTGACCCACGAGCAGAAGATGGCCGTCCTCAAGGCCAAGCTGGACAAGATCCGCGGCCGCAACTCGCAGCTGCGCGGCGACATCGCAGCCAGCCAGGCGCGCACCGCCGAGCACAAGCAGGCGCTCGCCGACCTGAAGGGGCGTGGACCGTCGGCCCGCGAGGTCAACGACGCCAAGGTGCGCAAGCTCAAGCAGAAGATCGCCGGGGTCCACGCGGAGACCCGCGCCATCGATCGCGGGCTCGCGCGCGAGGACCGGGCCGCAGACCGCGGTGGTGGCCACGGGGCCATCCAGACCGGCGCCCGCGGTGGTCGCTTCCTCCTGCTCCCGTCCGGGAAGCGCCTCTACGTCAAGTCCGAGGGCGGCCGCCTGAGCTTCCGCAAGGCGTAGCCCACCAGCCCCCGCGCGCGCCGAGCGGCCGCGCCCCCACCCGCACCACCAGCCCACGAGGTCTCCATGGCTTCCATCGGCGTCGTCCCGACGACCGGCAGCATCGGTCCGTCCGCCACCCCCACGATCGGCTACTCGAACGCCTACTTCGTCGTCCAGTCCCCGTGGGGGATCGACGGGCAGGCGGTCATGTGCAGCTCGTTCGCGGACTTCCAGCGGAAGTTCGGCGGGCTCAACAAGCTCACCACCCTGGCGGCCGACGGCTCCACCTCGACGTGGAGCACCGAGACCACGGACACGGTGGTGCAGGGCTACTACGCCGTGAAGGGCTTCTTCGACGAGCGGGGCGGCACCAACGCCAACGGGGTGGCCTACGTGTGCCGCACCGTGAAGTCCTCGAGCGGCGCCAGCGCGGCCGTCCTGACCATCAACGACGGGTCGGCCCACAACACCACCTTCACGGCGAAGTGGAAGGGCGCGCCGGGCGGCGACATCGAGGTGAAGTGGACCCAGACCAGCCCCGTCAAGGGCTCGGGGACGGGCCAGCTCGACGTGCGGCACGTCCAGGCGGGCATCACCGAGCAGTGGCAGATCGCCAACGCGGCGGACGCGGCCAACGTCTCCCGGGACAGCGAGCTCGTGACCGTGGCCCTGCCGGCGGGCGGCCAGCTCGCCTCCGACACCAGCGGCTACAAGAAGCTCGGCAACAGCGCGGCCGGCACCAGCGACGCCTACGACGCCACCGACGCGGATCTCGTCGGCACCACGGCCAGCGACAACAGCAAGACCGGCCTCCAGGTCTTCAACGACTACCGGCTCGGGACCGGGATCGTGGCGGTGCCGGGCAAGTGCAGCTCCACCATCAACTCGGGCCTCAAGACCCACTGCGAGGCCTACTGGCGCGTGTTCTTCGTCGGCAGCCTCGCCGGCAAGAACAAGAGCAACATCGCGGCGCAGATCTCCAGCACCTCGTCGAGCGTGGGCGCCTTCTACGGGCCGCGCATCTGGGTCAACAACGTCAACAGCGACTCGGGCGGCAAGCTGCTCGTCGACCCGGTGGGCCACATCGCCGGCCTCGCCGCGCAGTGCGACGCCAAGTACCAGGGCCCCCACAAGTCGCCCGCCGGCGTGAACTTCCCGCTCGCCACCGCCCTCGACGTGGAGCGGCAGTCGAACGGGGCCGAGCTCTACGACGACAGCACCAGCAACACGCTGGCCGACAGCTTCGTCAACACCATCCGGATCAAGAACGGGAAGGTGGTGGTGTGGGGGCTGCGCACGCTGGCCACGGACGCCAGGTGGCGCCAGGTGCCGGCCGCCCGCGTCTACTGCCTGATCATCGTGCAGGGGCTGCTGCTGGCCGAGCCCTACACGTTCGAGCCCATCGACAGCGACGGCAAGCTGTTCGCCCGCGTCCAGAACGACTTCGGGGGCTTCCTCGAGTCGCTGCGCTCGCACGGGGCGCTGTTCGGCGACAAGCCGGGCAGCCAGCCCAAGCCCACCGACGCCTACGCGGTGGTGTGCGACCGGGGCAACAACACGCCGCTCACCCTCTCGGCCAACGAGCTGCACATCGACGTGTCGGCCGCCGCCACCCCGAACGCCGAGACGGTGCGCTTCTCGCTCATGTCGGCGGCGCCCGGCTTCGTGAAGGCGGCCCTCTAGCCGCTTCGGTCCCGCACCACCACCCTGACCCGGGCCGCAGCGCGCGGCCCCAGAGGTTCCCATGTCCGTGATCTTGAGGTCCGGGATCGTCGCCACCCTCGGGGAGTTCGGCGACTTCGAGGAGAACACCGGCGGCGAGAAGGATGCGGCCGTCACCGACTACTACCCCGCCGGCGCCAACTCGCCCCAGAAGCTGTTCGGCCCGGTCACCGTCACCGACATCACGCTGACGCGCGCCTACGACCCGACCCGCGACGAGCCCCTCGTCGACTGGGTGGAGCGCTACCTCGCCGGCAAGGACCGGCCGCGCGCCATCACGGTGGTGGCCCGGAACGCCCAGGGGGTGGTCGAGAAGAGCCGCAACTACGCGACCTGCAAGCCCAAGGGGATCAAGCCCCCGGACGGCAAGAGCGGCGACGGCTCGCCGGCCATGATCTCGGTGACGCTGGCCGTCGAGAACTTCTAGGCCGGGCGGCGCCGCCATGGCGTTCCGCACGCGCCTGATCGTGGCCGCTGGGTCTTCGCCCAACGACTTCGACTTCCCCATCAACCCCGAGACGGTCGACCGGGACCGGGGCGCCACCTACGCCGACGTGCCGGTGGCGCTCGCCGACTTCTCGCCCTCGAGCGGCGCCACGCCGATCCAGTGGGTCCGCAACAACGCCGAGCAGATCGCCGTCGACTTCGCGCTCTACGTGGGCGGGGAGTTCGACTCCATCGAGGCCGACCTGGCAAAGCTCGATCGCCTGATGGAGATCGACCCGCGCACCGGAGAGCCGCCCGACCTGCTGCTCATCCACGGGCAGCGGCGCGACCGGGTGCGGCTCGTCAGCAAGTCCGTCAAGGACATGAAGAAGTACAACCGGTACGGGGCACAGCAGTGGGCGCGCGTGTCGCTCTCCCTGAAGGTGCTCCGGCCCAGGCAGTAGGAGACCATGCCGAACCTCATCCCCAGCTACGAGTTCGTCCAGCCGGCTGGCGGTCGCGTGATCGTGTGGAAGCCGCTCACCACCGCGCAGAACCTTCAGATCCTCGCCGTCTACCGCAACGAGGCGAACCGCCACCTGCAGCCCTACGCGCAGCTGGCGGCGCGCATCGTCACCATCGACGGCAGCAAGAAGGACGGCGGCTATGGGCCGAACGACTTCGGGGAGTGGGAGCAGTTCGACACCGACGCCTTCGCCGACGAGGTGGCGATCAAGGAGGCCGAGCGCATCGCGTCGCTGTCGCGCAAGAAGCCCGACGACGTGCGGCACGCCCTCGACGCCGCGGCCGACGAGGCCATGGCCTCGCTGGCGCGACTCCAGGGGGCCATCGCGCAGGTGCGGACGCTGGTGCACTCCGTCAACCCTCAGTAGCCACCGGCGCTGACGAGTGGACGGCTGCCAAGTACGTCCAACTCCTCTGCGCGGTGGCGCGCCCCACGTTCTCTGAGCTGCTCGACATGGAATTGAACTTGGCCCACGAGGTGATGGACCTCATCACCGACGAGAAGGCCGCGTCGAGCGACCTGCTTGCCGATGCCGCTCTCGGCCGGGTGTATCGCAACATCTCGAACCTGAGACGGTGACCCATGCGCGACGTCGGCTTCACGATCCGCCCGAAGGTCGACGCCGCGCCGGCCAAGAAGGCGCTCGACGAGGGCGCGAAGGCGATCCGCGAGCAGGAGAAGGGCGTCTCGCGCCTCGAGAAGGCGTGGGCCCGCCAGGTCATCGGCACCGAGCGCGGGTTCCGGTCGCTCCGCGCCAGCGCGGCCGGCGCCGGCAAGGCCATCACGTCGGAGTTCCACGCGGCGGCCGGTGCGCTCGATCGGGTCAACAGGTCAATCGACGGGGTGGCGGGCAAGCTCCTCAACCTGCGGACCGTCTTCACCACGGGGCTCGTCGGCGCCGCCACCTTCGGGGGGCTGGCGAAGCTCCTCGCCGCCGGCCGGGGCAACCTCGCCGCCGAGGCGAAGATCCGGCGCCAGTTCGGGAGCGAGGGCGACCTCGTGCGCCGGGCCGCCGCCGGGATGTCGGAGGCGGGGCTCGGGGACGACGACTCGATCAACGCCCTCATCCCGATCATGCAGTCGGTGGCCGAGACCCGGGCCGGCATGCGCTACCGGGGCCGGAAGCTCACCGAGTCCCAGGCTGCGCGCCTGCGGGAGCAAACGTTCGGGGTCGGGGCCGGGCTCTTCAAGCGCCTGGTCACGCTGGCGCCTGACATGGACCCGCAGTCGCTCGGGCTGATGCTCGCCGAGGCGGGGACCGGGCCGGAGTCGACCGTGCGGCTCGCCAGGGCGCTCGGGCTCAACCGGGCGCTGACGCGCCGGCTCGTGGCCGCCAACGCCAAGGGGAAGCTCTCCGAGATGCTGTCGCCCGAGGAGGCGGCCAAGTTCGGGGTCGGGAAGGGCCAGACGGCCGGGCAGGGGACGCTCATCGACGTCCTGCTCTCCAAGGCGGGCCTCACCGAGGAGGCGGCCACGGCAGCCCGCGCCAAGTTCCCGGCGCAGATGAAGACCATCGGTGCCCTCCTCGAGAACACGCTCGGGGACGTGGGCGCGCGGGCGCTCGAGAAGCTGAACGCGGGGCTCGCCAAGGGCGGGAACCTCGCCGAGAAGCTCCAGAAGTACCTCGCTAGTCCCGAGGGCCAGAAGACCGTCGACAAGATCGCCGACGGGGTGTCGCGCGTGGTGGGCGGCGTCGCCAGCCTCGCCACCAACATCCCGAAGGTGATCGGCTTCATCGACGACCACAAGGACGCGCTCCTCCTCGCCGGCGGCGGATTCCTCGGCCTGCGGGCCTTCGGGCAGCTGCGCGGATTGTTCGGCGGTGGTGGCGCCGGCGGGGTCGTCAGCAAGCTCGTGAGCGGCGCCGGCGGCGTGGGTGACGCGATCCCGGTCCGAGTGGTGAACCTCGGGCCCGGCGGGCTGCTCGGCGGCGAGGGCGGGCTCGGGGGAGCGGCGGCGGGCGCGGCTGGGAAGTCCATCTACGCGATGACGGCCGGCGAGCTCCTGGCCAGCGGGAGCCTGTCGGCCATGTCGGCCGCCGTGGTGGCGCTGGTGGGCTCGGCGGCGGTCGGGGCGGCGGTGGGCCGGTGGGCCGACGAGCGCTGGGGCATCTCCACGAAGTTGGCGGGCTCCGACCGGGCAGGGATCGCGCAGCTCGGGGGCGAGCTCGACACCAGCAACGCGAAGCGCTACGAGCGCGCGCAGGGCATCGCCCGGAACCTCCGCAACAAGGTCGCGGGGGGCGAGTTGTCGGAGCTCGACGCGAAGCTCCAGTTCCAGGCCTGGACCAACCGGAACATGCCCGACATGGGCCAGTCCGCTCAGGCGCTGCTCGCCAAGATCTCCAAGGGGATGGTCGGGGTCCGGGAGGGCGGGCTCCCGGTCAGCGAGGCCGACAAGGCCGCGGTCGACGCCATGAAGGCGGCGGTGTTCGGCCCCAAGGAGGCCACGCTCGCCGAGAAGCTCACGGTGCAGATCGGGCAGGTGTCGGGCGTGCCGCTTCACGACGGGCCGCAGATGCGCGAGTGGCTGCACACCAACCTGGTGCCGCCCCTCATCGAGGGGATCGCGCGCGAGATCCACAACGCCAGCGGCGGCGGCGCCGCGCCGGCCGGAGGGTAGCCGATGCCGAAGTCCGTCTACGCGCGGCTCGGCCAGACCACCATCGCGGCCCCCGACCAGGTGGCGCGCCGGCACGTCGTCACCGGCGATGAGACCATCCAGGGGATCGCACAGGTGGAGTACCCGGACCTCGGGTACACGGCCGAGTCGTGGCGCCAGCTCGCCGAGGCCAACAGCATCGACGACCTCGACGCGGTGGCGGCCGGCGACGTGCTGCGCGTCCCGGCGCCCCAGCCGGTGACCTGATGGCCATCTCCTACAAGGTCGAGATCGCCGCGCCCGCGACCCTCACCGGGCAGGCCAAGACCTGGACCTTCTCGCCCGACGCGACCCAGCCCGAGAAGCTGGTGTCGCTCGACGTGGAGATCAAGAAGGACAAGCGCCGCCTGTCGGTAGCGACCATCCGCATCCACGACCCCGCGTGGAGCACCAAGCCGGTCGAGAGCCTCTTCAACCAGCTACCCGACCCGGCGTGGATCGACGTGCCGGTCAAGATCTGGCTGGCGCCGCCGGGCGCGCCCCGCAGCCCCACCACGCTGGTGTTCGAGGGCAAGGTGACGTCGCTCCAGCCGGCGTTCCCGTCTCCAACGATCCTCACGGTGGTGGCGACCGACCGGTCGATCGACGCCCGCAAGGACGCGCGCCTTCGCACCTTCCAGAACAAGTCCTCGACGCAGATCGCCGCCGCGATCGCCAAGGACTACGGGTACACGCTCGACGTCGACACCGGCGACGTGACGCCCCAGCAGCGCGCCGTCGACATCGGGTTCGGGGCGAGCAGCGGCGACGGCCGGATGTCGGACTGGGACCACCTCGTGCGGGCCCTGGCGGCCGACGGTCTCGAGGTGTGGATGCGGGGCACCACGCTGGTGGTGCGGCGCACGCAGTCGACCACCTACCCGACCCCCTTCCGCCACGGGGCGCCCAACATCCGCACCTTTGCGCCCCTCATCGAGCACGTGCGCGGGCCCGGGCAGGGCGGCGACATCAAGGGCACGGTGGCGTTCCAGGACCGCGGCACCAAGCAGGCCATCACCGGCGCGAGCGCCAGCGCCAAGACCGCCGAGGCGGCCGGCGCCCGTACCCACCGGCTGCCGATCGCAGGCCAGAAGTCCGGTACCGACGGCGCGCACGCGGAGGACATCCCGGCGGGCTGGACGAACGTCGCCACGCAACTCTCGCGCCGCAAGGACACGGCGTCGCTGGTGCTGGACCTGACGCCCGACCTCTACCTCACGCACGCGATCACCCTGGAGGGGTGGGGCGGCAAGTGCGACGGCACCTGGTACCCCGAGTCGATCAAGCACTCGATCATTGGGGCCGCGGCGGCCAGCACCTCCGTCTCGATCCACCGCAAGGGCTCGACCGCCGGCGCCAACGCGGCCGGCGTGGTGGCCTTCGGGTAGCCGATGGACCTTCTCGACACGCTCTCGCGCTCCACCCGCACCGCTGACGCAGCGGAGGGGCGCCTCTACGGGGCCCTCGCCGGCAAGGTGACGACCGTCGAGACCACCGCCACCCCCAAGGGCCTCCAGCGCGTGAAGGCGCGCCTGTCCGGCATGCAGGACGGGGACGAGACCGGGTGGCTGATGCCGCTCTTCTTCGGCGGCGTCGAGGGCCGGGCGCGGGTCGGCGACCCGGTGGTGGCGTGGTTCATCGACGGCGACCCCAACCGCGGCGTCTTCGCCACCACCGCGATCAGCACCCAGAACGGGCGCCCGACGGAGCACATGGTGCTCGGCGACGCGCTCTTGCCGCTGCTCAACTACCTCGTCGACGAGATCAACACCGTCAAGGGCGCCTACAACCAGCTGCAGGCGAGCTACGCCGCGTTGGTGTCCGCCTACGACGCCCACAAGCACACCGCCGCGGGAAGTCCCACGTCGGTGCCGGACACGATCGCCACCGACGGCACCTCTCAGGTGAGCATCACCGACGCGGGCTTCTTCCAGCGCGCGGACGGGTCCACCCCGGACGGCAACCGCGCGAGCGTCCGCGTCCTGAGCGCAGACCAGGTGGTGCGATGAAGCTCCCGTTCGGCACGCCCGGCGCCATCCGGGCCGTCCCGCCCACCGCGGGCTTCCTCGGGCAGGGGGTCTCCTACCCGCCCGACATCGACGCGGCGGGGCGCCTGAAGCTCTCGTTCGGCCAGCAGGCCGTCGAGGACTCGCTCCGCAGCATGATCGAGACCGCCAAGGGCGAGCGGGTCATGCTCGCCGACTACGGGTGCGCCGAGTTCCTGTTCGAGCCCGCCAACGACCTCGACCGCGGGGCCGCAGCGCTGGCCCGGTGCGTGGCCGACCACGAGCCGCGCGTCTCGGCGGTCGACGTCTCGGGCGCGCTCGACGAGACCCAGCAGGGCAGCGTGAACCTGTCGGTCACCTACCAGGTGGCCGGCGGCGCCACCCCACAGGTGCTCACCTACGACTTCTTCAACGGCCCCTCGGTTTCAACGGCCCCTCGGTGACCTGATGTCGACGACCGTCCCTGATCCCGTCCTCGACGCACGCGACGAGGATCTCGTGGCCGCGCAGGCGGTCGGCTCGCTGCCCGCGGAGCTCTCGGACCGGAGCGACTCCAACCCCGCGGTGGTGATCGTCGAGGCCGCGGCGTGGCTCTACGGGAAGCTCTCCTACCAGCTCAACCGCTGGCCCCGCGCCGTGGTCCAGAAGCTGATGGCGCTCGTCGGCATCACGCTGGAGGACGCGGCAGCCGCCACGGCCAACCTGACCTTCACGCTGAGCGCGCCCCAGCAGGCCGACAAGGTGATCGACGCCGGCACCGAGGTGGCGACCACCGACGGCTCGATCGTGTTCGCCACCACCGCCGACCTGACGATCGCCGCCTACACGGCCCCGGCGGGCACCATCGCGTTCACGGCCGGATCCGACGCGGTGGTGGGGACCGGCACCAGCTTCACCACCGGCAGCGGCTGGGTGGGCTACCAGATCGGCATCCAGGGCACCGGCGGCGCCGCCCCCGCGACCTGGTACACCATCGAGAGCGTCACGGACGGGACGCACCTCACCCTGACGGCGGTGGCGAGCTCCACCACCAGCGGCTCGTTCTTCGTCGGGCCCATCACCGGCACCACCTCCTCGCAGGCGACCACCACCGGCACCACCACCAACGTCGGGGCGGGCAAGCTCACGTCCCTCCAGTCGTCGGTGTCGGGTGTCGCCAGCGTGACCAACAACGCGGTGGCCTCGGGCGGCCGCGACGAGGAGTCGGTCGACGACGCGATCGCCCGCGCCCCCAATGCGTTCGCAGCCCGGGACGTGGCCTGCAGCGCGAGCGACCACGCCGACTTCGCGCGCCGGATCCTCGGGGCCGGCGGCAGGGCCCAGGCGCGCCAGACCACCAACCTCACCGCGGCCGCGACCGGCTACACGACGGTGGCGCTCCTGTCCCCCACCTGGACCGCGGCGTCGCCCGTCACCACCGCCGAGCAGAGCGCGGTCGATCGCGACCTCGCGCCCCGCACCTACGGGGGCGCCACGGTGGTGCTGACGCCGGCGATCATCTACGAGCCCACCGTCGGGATCGTGGTGGTCAAGAAGGCCCAGTACGCCGACGAGCAGGTGCAGAGCAACGTCGCGGCCGCGATCAACAACTGGCTCTCGCCCAACACCTACCCGTGGGGCCGCGTCATCTACCCGACCGACCTGGCAGCCGCCGCAGAGCTCGCGGAGGGGGTCGACCGGGTGCTCTCGATCAACGGCGTGGTGTGCGCCGGCACCGGCTACGCGAGCGCGCCCGCGGACCCCAACTGGACCAACGGCAGCGCGACCGCCACGGTGGCTGACACCAGCTGGGTGGTGGACAACCAGACCATCGTCCTCGACGAGACCACGAAGGTCCCTTACCTCGTCATCTCCCATGTGCTCAACACCAGCATCACGGTGGACCGCGCCTGGACGGGATCGAGCGGCAGCCAGACCAACCCCTACTTCTACGCGCGCGACGACGACGGGAACAGCGGGACCGCGAGCCCCATCTGGTACTACCTCCCGTACTCGAACCTCTCGACCAGCACCTCGTCGCCGCCCGCCAGCGTGATCGTCTACGGGAGCGTCGCCTGATGCTCCTCTGCAACCTCGCGGGCAACGGCCGGTTCGCCGTGCCGGGAGGCCTGCCCACCACCCTGTCGCTCGCCGGCGAGACGGTGGCGGAGGGGCTGCTCCCGAAGGGCGCCGCCGGCCTGCAGGCGACCCTCGCGGCCGTGCCGGGCGTCACCGCCGCGGGCGACGGCGCGGACCCGACCGACAACGCCCCCACGACGGCCAACGTGTACCTCGCCCTCTACGCGGCACCGACCACCGTCGGGGGCGATGATGGCCTGCAGGTGGGGGACGCCTCCAGCATCTCGGGCCTGACGGCCGCCGAGCAGACCATCACCATCGCGACCCCGAGCGGCAGCACCGACACGCCGGCGGTCTACATCTGGCGCCTGTGGGTCGAGACCACGGGGACCAACGGCGTCGAGATCCGCGCCCTGGAGGCCACGTGAGCACCTTCGCGAGCGGGATGGCCGGCAGCTCGGTGTTCGGGCCCACGACCCTGCACCGCCTGCTCCCGTACCGGGGCTACCGCGACCCGCAGGACGGGGTGCGCGCGTGGATCGAGGAGTGGATCGACACCATCGGGGGCGAGTTCGACGGCCTGATGGCCCGCTTCGGCACCGCCGAGGCGCGCGCCACGCTGCTCGACCCCTCCGCCATCGACCCCAACACCGCCAACGACTACGTGGCCAGCCAGACCGAGGCGCCAGCGCTCGCGCGCTCGCGGGACACCATCCTCGACGTGCTGGCGTTCATCTCGCTCGCCACCTACCCGCTCGACACCAACCTGTCGACGGAGCGCAAGAAGGCGCTCATCGCCATCGGGGCGGAGCTCCTGCAGCGAAAGGGCGTCGGGCTGGCGATGCGCCGCTACCTCGCGACCCTGACGACGAGCGGCGCCGCCTACGCGGGATCGACGGTGCCGTTCCAGTTCGCGGGCGCGCTGCCAGACGGCGAGCCGACGCCCGGCTGGGGCACGTGGGTCCAGGCTGCGCCGGCGGTCAACCGCCCGTGGATCCTCGCTGCGGCGCAGCAGTACCTCGACGACATCCTGGCCCCGAGCTGGTGCCTGACGGGCATCGGCTACAGCCAGTTCCGGCTCGGCTACTCCGCCCTCGGGGAGCCGATCTTTCCAGTCGGGGCCACGATGAACCTGCTCGCCGGGGAGCACTTCGGATCGTGGGCGCTTGGGGTTCCGGTCGGGTGGACGCAGACCGGCCTCGGGACCCTCACCCAGAACAGCACCGACACCAGCATCAACGTCGAGTTCACCGACTACTGCCTCGACCTCGACCAGAGCGCGGCCGCAGCCGGCGTGGTGGCGGGCGTCTACCAGAACTCCATCGCGGTCGACAACCAGCGCACCTACCGGGTGGAGGTCGACTACGCCTACCGGCAGGGCGCGGCCCCCTACGTGTCGAAGCTCTCCCTGGAACTCTTCGACGTCACCAACAGCACCTACTACGACGGCAGCGCCTGGACCACCACCCCGTCGGTGATCGCCCTGGCGCCCACCACCACCTCGACGACCCGCACCCGCTACGGGTTCGAGGTGGCGCTCTCGGGCGCATCCGACACGACGGCCGGGACCCGGTTCGTGAAGCTGACGATCAGCACCACCAGCGACGGCACCGCCTCCTCGCAGCTCGTCTACCGGGTGTGGCGCGTGGGCCTCTACCAGCAGTTCGACTACACCGACGAGGTGGCGGCCGGCGGAGAGCGCACCCTCTCGCTGCCGCTCATCGACGCGGTGGGGATGTCGAGCTTCGGGCGCCTGGCGGTCGGCGGGACCATGCTCGAGCCCGCCAACGGGGCCCGCACCTCCTACAAGGAGGTCGATACCTCCGTCGGCTCCATCCCGACCTTCCCCTACGCGGCGGCCCTCACGGGGCGCGGCCAGCTCTTCTCGACCGAGTGGGTGAACGTCGTCAAGGGCTCGTGCGACTTCGGGGCCGACTGGACCCTCTCCAACTACACGCGCGCCGCCAACGACGCGACCCCGCCGGTCATCGGCGCGGGCACCACGTGCGTGACCCTCCTTGAGAGCGGCGCCACCCCCACGGCCTCGCAGGCGGTGGTCGGGGCGACCACAGCCGCCGATCGCTACGTGGCGGGCCTGCTCATCGAGAAGGTGACGGCGGATGCCTCGACGGGCGGCTCGTCGGTGGTGGAGTTGACGCTCCTCGAGGGCGCGGGCGTGGTGATGCAGCGCCGGTTCACGCTCGGGAGCGCGGACGGGTGGCAACTGCTGCCGCTGCCGGCCTGCGACGCGCTCGCGGGCGGGGCGGCGCTGACGTTCCGGCTCCGCACCATCACCACCAGCGGGGCGGCGAAGTTCGCGGTGTTCGGCAGCTACTGCTACAAGGCCACCACCCGCTCCACGGTCCTCTACCCGCCGATCGTCAAGACGGCGGTGGGCGCGACCTCCAGCGTGGGGGCCAGCTACTGCGAGGCCATCGCGTCGAGCAACATCCTCGACCCGCTGATGCTGCAGCCCATGCTCACGCTCGCGCGGGGCGGGCTCAACCTCACGGCGGTGCCGACGCTCGGCGCCGGCGGGGTGCCGGACTGCTACCTGTTCGACGTCGGGGAGAGCGCGGTCAAGAACCGGCTCTCGCTTCGGATCGCCTCCGGGGTCCTGCAGGCGCGGCTCGTCGAGGACGGGGGGAGCGCCCACGTGGCGAGCCTCACCCTGTCGGCTCTCGACACCGCGCCCGCCGGGAGCGTCACCTGGCAGCGCGATCGCCCGATCGACATCCGGCTCCGCTGGGACACCTCGGCGGGCCTGCGCCTGTCGGCCGGGTCGTCCTACGCCACCACGTCGAGCGGGGTCCCGTGGACCACCAGCGACGCGGCCCTCGACCCGATCACGTTCGCGATGGACCGCCAGACCCTCGGCGCCAACTTCGACGGGATCCTCTGCGGCGTCGAGCTCGTGAAGTGCGGCGCCGCCATCTGACCAGGAGAGACATGACCGACCCGACCGCCCCCCAGCCCCCCGCCCTCCCGCTGCTGCCGACCGAGATCTCCGCCGAGGACGCGCTCCGGTTCGAGGTCCTGGCGGCCCGCACCGAGACCGCCCGCGCGCAGCTCGCGCTGCTCGAGACGCAGGGCCAGCTGCTGCGCGAGCAGGTGGCGGCCCGCTACGCCATCGACCCCACCACCGACAAGGTGGACCTCCAGTCGCGCCAGATCCTGCGCGGCGCCAAGGAGTAGCCCGTGGCCTTCACCGGTTCCGCTACCGTCTCCAACCCCACCAGCGGCGTGGCAGGCCAGGCCAGCACCCGCGAGATCCCCAGCCCGCAGGCCTGGGCCAACTGCTTCGCCAGCGCCAACGCGGGCGCCGGTGTCGCGCTCGGGACCCGGAGCGTCAAGGGGCTGGTGATCGACGGGACCGGCAACCAGGTGGTGGCCGCCAACGGCACCTTGTCGGTGTCGGGCGCCTCGACCCTCACCGGCAACGTGTCGGCGGGCGGCACCCTCACGGTCACCGGCGCGGCCACGCTCAACGGCAAGGTGAAGCTCGGCAGCGGCACCCCGACGGTCACCGCGGCCGCCGGCGCGGGCGTGGGCCCGACGATCATCACCACCGGCTCGACCGACCAGGCGATGCAGATCTCGCTCACGGCCGGGACGGGCCCCGCGTCCGGCTCGATCCTGACCGTCGCCTTCGGGAGCGCGTTCGCGTCGGCCCCGAAGGCCGTGCAGGTGGTGCCGATGAACAACAAGGCTGCCGACCTCACGACGCCCCTCTACGCCGACGCCACCACCATCACCACCACGGGCTTCACCATCAAGTGCTCGACCGCTCCGACGGCGGGCGACACCTACCTGCTCGCCGTCCACGTCTTCTAGCGGATCTCGAGATGGGTGTCGCCGAGGGTCACGAGCGGCATGTGGCCGACGGTCTTCCACTTCGAGAGCCCGCCAGACTGGACGCGTGGGTCACCGGCGGGAATGCACTTCCGCTCGTCGGCGTCGAGCTGCGACACCCACTCACCGCCCGGTGTGAAGGACGTGATATCGACGGACGCGACGTCGCCGTTGACGAGCAGCGCGAGCTGGCCCTGCCGGAGCCCGTTGGCGATGTAGCCCTGCCCCGCGCAGTCGGCCTGCTTGTAGTAAACGGTGAAGAGGGCCGCGAGGTTGACCTCGCCCTCGGGGCGCCAGACCCAGGTGGAGCCAGGCGCGCCGATCCCGAGGTCCTCCCCGTCGGGCCCCATGCGATGCAGTGCTCCGCCCGCCGCCAGCTTCGCCTGCGCGGCCGCCAGGTCGGCCTGGAGCTTCGTGATCGTCTGGGCCTGCGCGGCCACCAGCTGCTTCATCTCCGCCACGTCGGCAGCGAGCGTGCCGGTCCCGGGCTTCGCGCCCGTGGCCAGTTCGGTGATCCGGTCGTGGTCGAGCAGAGCCTGCCGGGACAGGTTGGCGAACTCCTGGCGGTTGGGCCCGTCGTCACAGCCGATGGCGAAGAGCAGGGACAGCACGAAGGCGTGGCGCATGGTGATCCTCAATTGCGAAAGCCTGGTTCCCGAACGAGTGCCCCGA
>ERZ724522.317-NODE-317-length-32567-cov-26.038417_pt1 | contig 32567 bp, 45 predicted proteins | sample MGYA00376055_ERZ724522 | MGnify/ENA primary metagenome ERZ724522 (study PRJEB28724, sample SAMN07190884) | wastewater metagenome | isolation source: effluent of sewage treatment plant in Hong Hong | place: Hong Kong | collected 2016-03-17 ...
AATCAGACCGTGACCAAGTAGCAAGATATTTCCCAATCCTCACCCATCTTATAAAGATGGCAAGGATAGATTTACTGCAAGAACTAGAAGCACTACCCAATGTCTATCCTGAGAAAATCAATGGCGAGTACACCCACGTTAAAGCAATATACAAATCAGCCATCACAGACAGAATCAAAGAACTCCGAGGTGAAGAATGAACGACATAACTATAGAAGTAAACATTAAGGGTGAAGGCAAGCACAAACGCTACTCCATTACCCCAATAAAGGATGACCCAGAACTCGTTAAATATTTCTTGATGAAGTGCGCTAAAGAATATGAGCGAGAAACCTTATTAGCAGAAAGAGCTGGAAAAGGAATAGAATGAACGACTTCACACCAGGACTAGAAGCTCAAAGAAAAAGCCTAGAGGCTTATTTAGAACGTAGAGAACTAGTAGATGACCCACTAGAACCGAACAAGATGTATCAAGTATTTCCCGATGGTCTTAAACAAGTAGTCAGATGGAGCAATCAAATAATTAGAGCAGACGACCCAAGAGCTAATCAAATAGAAGGGCAGATGTCATTCGATGAAGTACATTAAGAAACCAATCGTAGTAGAAGCGAAACAATGGACGGGTAATAACTACGACGACATAAAACAATTCGTACAGGGCCATAAAGCAGTATCAGTCAATGTTGATGGAGATGTAAGACTACACTCAGCTAATGGGTATATGGCAGTTCATCAAGGAGACTATATCATCATCGGTCACTCTGGCTATGTCTATCCATGTAACGAGACAGACTTTTACGAGATATACCAAGAGTACCAACCATACGAGGGAGATCCAGATGTCCTACAAGCGTAAATTAAGAAAGGAGACAATATGAAAACCCTACCACTAACAGGAGCAGATCAACCAGCAGGTTACGAACTACAAGCCTGTAACCACTGTAATCATTCAAGATGGGGACACGCAAAAGGAGCTAAGCACAAAGGACAAGGTGAATGTAGAAAGTGTGGATGCCCTACGTTCGGAGAAGGACTACTTAAAACAATATTTGAAACTCATGAAAAAGAAGCTAACAGTTAAAGAAGCTAAGTTAGTCAAGGCAAGAGCAGAGGGTAAATCTATAACCGAAGCTGGTCTAGAGGCAGGGTATGGTAACACTCCAGAAGCCGCAAGAGTATCAGCCCATAGAGTGCTACAAAAAGCTACGGTACAACAAGCTCTGGAAAAAGCAATGGAGAAACTAAACCTAACACCAGAGAGAGCATTGAAACCTATCGATGAAGCGCTGGACCATGAAGACTTAGACATGAGACTCAAAGGATCAGATAGGGCATTGAAACTTCTAGTACCGAAACAAGAAAGTCCTATCAGCATTAACTTCAATCAAGTAGTACAGCAGGATAAAGATGAGTTCGGTATATGAACCATATCAACGCTTTATAGAGAAGCGACTAACAATCATAAATAAGGAGGGACAGAATGTTCCATTCATACTTAATCAGATACAGGGTGCGTATGTGGCTAAGTCGTCACATAGAGATATTATTCTCAAGGCCCGTCAACAGGGATTTTCATCATTTATACTTGCAGCATTTACGGCGGACTTCATACTTAAAGAAAACTCCAACTCAGTCGTTGTCGCCGACAAGAGTGATAACGCTATTGCTCTCCTCGGACGAGTCAAACACTACATCCAAGCCTACGAGCAATCCACAAACACAAAAGTTCCGCTCAAATACAATTCAAGATACCAACTAGTAAACGGAGCTAACAATGCGACATACACCATCGGTACGGCTCAAGAGCAGGACTTTGGTAGAAGTAGAACCATTACTAACCTCCATCTCTCTGAGGCTGCCTTTTACCCAAACCTACCGAACTTACTGGCTGGAGCAGCACAGGCCGTTGTCCCAACTGGAAAACTTATTATTGAGACTACTGCCAACGGTTTCAATTCATTCAAGTCACTATGGGATGACAGTGTGCTTGGGGAGACTGCATATCAACCTCTGTTCTTTAGAGCTGGCGACTTCTACGACGAGCAGACACTTGCACAAAAGAGAAAAGAGCTTGGTGAACGCCTTTATAAACAAGAGTACCCCGATAACCCACTCGAAGCCTTTATAACGTCAGGTGAGAGCTACTTTGAGAAAGAAGCGATGTCTTACTATCTAACGCAAGCGAAAGAGCCAATACATGCTTAATTTAAATATGGGAAGCGGAAGCTCCAGAAAGCAAGACTATGTATCAGTCGATCTACATACTGATGCAGATATAGGACTGGACCTAACAAGACCCCTACCCTGGAAAGACGGAGAAGTAGACAATATCTACTCATCTCACTTCATTGAACACCTATCAAGAAAAGAATGGGAGTTAGCTAGTAAAGAATGGCAACGAGTTCTAAAGGTAGGCGGGACTATAGAGATCAGATGTCCAGACATTATCAAGGTATGTGAGAAGTTCCTACTAGAACCCACAGACCCATATAGAATGATGCAACTCTACGGACAGCAAGGGCATGAGGGTGAGTTTCATAAGAATGGCTTTACGCATGTATCACTGACAGAATCATTCCCAGAGTGTGTACCTACTCTACTCGTACCATCTAGTGATACCGAGCTGCACATGTCATTCAGAAAGGTCAGGCGAGTATGATCCTGGTCCAGAAGCACATCGGTAAGAACCAACACTTACTCAGAGTCAAATACTACAAAGAGAAGTGCGGACAGAGTATATACATCTTTTTATTTAACCGCCTTTATATGAGGATCTACCATGTTCAGACGAGATAGGAGGGTACGGTTTGTATGACCAGGTTGACTATGCTGGGTAACAAAAACGCACAAGGCACAGTTAGAGCTAAAGGAAAAGACTCTCCCTTGTATAAAGGAGGGTGGATAGGTAGGAACGGATATAGATATAAGAACATTTATGAAAACGGTAAACGCAAGACCATGCTGGAGCATCGCTTAATTATGGAAAAATACCTTGGTCGTAAGCTACTTACATCGGAGCATATTGACCATATAAATGGGGACAAACTAGACAATCGTATTGAAAACTTGCGAGTTACAGACATAAAGGGCAACTGCCATTATTATTGGGGAATTACAGAAGAAGACGAACAAATAGTTATCAAGAGGCTATCGGAGGGTAAACCCTACAGAAAGTGCATAGAGGGTACGAATATTAAGAGTATCGCGACCGTAAATAGGATAAAAAAGACATATGGCTTGGCGTAGATATAGAAAATATAAGCAAGGAGAGTTTTTTGTAGTCGGAGTAGATACAGCATGGGGAGGGCTAGACTACTCAACAGCACAGTTCTTATCAAAGACTAACCTAGACGTACCTACTGTCTATCATTCAAAGGTCTTAGCAAGCGAGATGACACCTCACATACATAACGAACTAGAAAGGATTTATGATGAAACAGGTGTTCAGCCCGTTGTGGCCTTTGAGCGAAACAATGGAGGAGTTGCAGAGGTGGAGAGACTCGCAACCCTTAATCGTAATAATAAATACCGACTATATATTGAAAAGACCAAAGTCGGAACAACGGAGTCTACTACAGACAGCACTAAACTCGGATGGTCTACCACGTCGGCTAGTCGTCCAACTATGCTCAGTATGCTCAAAGAAGCCATCGACAAGCGTCTCATTAAGATTTACGACAAGCCCACTGTTAATGAGATGTTTTCATTTATCATCAGCCAGACATCAAGTAGCTGGAAAGCCCAAGCAGAACAAGGAGCGCACGACGACCTAATCATGGCTCTAGCGATAGCGTGGCAGTTATATCAAACAGAAAACCCACCAGTGGAGTTCCATCCAGCAGATTTACACGAAGAAATATTTGACCAAGAAGGATTTTTCGCATAATGGACGAATTACTAGACATCATCAACAACTCTCATAGGGGTATGGACTTTGGAGTAGTGAACGTCACCATAAAGAAATACGGTGGCAAGATAGCCACAGTAGATTCAGACAAGCACGTTACCTACAAGACAGACAAGGGGAATATAGAGGGACTAGCTCTGATCTCTACTATCCTCAAGAAAACCAGTGAAGCAGTTAAGTTAGCACCAGACGTACCATCACCACCCACAGTCTCCTTTGTGGTCTTCTATGATCGCAAGGGTGAGATACGACAAGTAAACGTGAGCGATTCAAATAGGGTTAATCTCAAGAAAGAATAGTTGCAACTAACCAGATATGGTATAATAGTGACAAACATCCTGCCCATGCCAACGGGAGATGTCCACAGTAGGACAATCCCTTGGCTAAACCGACAAAAGAAACTCCCGAAGAAAAACTAGAAGACATCCTGCGAGGTCAGGCAGAGGACGCATTTCAAGCTCTCACCCCTCTCAGAAACTCGTGGGACGAAAAAGAACAAGCTCTCCTAGCAAGAGCAAACGATTCATACAGTGGTAATGTCGTCAGAGCTAGAGTAACTGACGCGGCTCTATCAACATTATCATTCGAGCGACAAGCACGAGTAGCAGCACAGCTTCCTACAGGTAAAGTCTACCCAACGGGTAAAGCAGATGAGAGCAAAGCTAAGTTAGCTGATATTGTTCTACATCGCTACATCGTACCTAACGCTAACGCACAGAAGCCCCAACTAGTTAAACAACGCCTCTGGGGTGTATACGCATCTGTCTACGGCTCTATGCCGATGTTCTATGACTACCGAGTAGATGATGACTATATCGGTCCTGATTGCTGGTTAGTCGATCCTAGAAGTTTCCTACCACAGCCAGGTCGTAACTCTATTCAAGAGTGCGATTGGGTAATGATTTCCACTATCGTCACTGTTAAGCAACTAGAACAGATGGCTAAGAAGGATGCTAAAAAGACATCTTGGAACGTAGAAGAACTCAAGAAACTTATTAAGGTAGCTAAAGACGGCAACCCAACACGTAATAATGATGCTAACAAGACTTCACAGACACAATCACTCCGCTACTCACAAGATCTCGTAAAAGGACAAGTAGAACTCATTACCAAGTATGAAGCTGGTGATGATGGAAGATGGCAAACCTTCGCTCCCGACTATAAAGAGGTCGGTATTCTTCGTGATATTCCAAACCCACACAAGTCAGGCAAGATCCCTGTCGTTATGCGAGACTGCTTCCCACTACTGAACTCTATCTATGGTCTAGGTGACTTTGAGCGCGGTATGAAGATCCAGAAGGCCAAAGACTCACTACTAGGACTACGCCTAGAGTTCGTTAAGAACAAAGTCTATCCAGCTCTCAAGATTGATGTGAACAAAGTAACCCCATCAACTATTCAGTACGGTGCAGGTCGCAAGTGGCGCGTTACTGACATGAATGGTGTAGAGCCAGTCAACTACGGTAACGACTCAGAGACAGGCTTCCAGAATACCTTCTCGGTTCTTAACGGCATTCAACAAGATCAGTTTGGTACATCACAAACCAATCTATCAGGCGATGATGCAGCTAACCCACAATTCGGTAAGACACCAGCCGCTATTAAGATGCAACGCGCGCAAGAGAACGCTCGTGATACATGGGATAGGTTTATGCACGAACAAGCTGTCGCGGAACTGTATGAGGGAATGATCAACCTCCTTTCAGTCAAGATGGAGAAGCCAATCAACTTCTCAGTCTTTGAAGAAGAAATCAGACAAATAGCAGAAGATTACCCAGACACTCTCACAGAGATGAACGGTGGACGTTTTGGACTTATGACAGTCGCTAAGAAAGAGATAAACACCGATAAGGGCTATCAGTACGTTATCGATCCTAACAGCTCAATGCAGAAGGATGATGAGGCACAACTCGAAGCACTCATGCAGTCCTACCAACTACTCGCCCAAGATCCAAACCTACAGGCTGTACTGCAGCAACAGAACATCAGATGGGATCAAGCAGAACACGTTAAGAAGATATTGGTCGCATCAGGTGTATCAGATTGGGAGAGAATCTTACAAGAGGGCCAAGAGCAAGTACCTGATCAAATGGGGATGGAAGGTGAAATGCCTATCGATCCCACAACAGGACAACCTATAGATCCAATGATGCAACAACCAATAGACCCTTACGAGGGAATACCGCCAATAGAAGTACCTGGCTTTGATGATCCAGACGTACAAGCATACGCAGAACATATGTTAGGGAGCGCATAATGCACGATGACTTTTCACTACCACCAATAGCACCACCAATTGATCCAGAGATCATTGAGCAAGAAGCAGAGCTACAACAAGAGGATGTACGCCTTGCAGATGCCTACTTTCACCCATCATGGGCCAAGGTGCAGGACATCTTGAATGAAGTTATAGAAGCCAGCAGGTACGGTTCAGCCAACGCTAACCTACCAGCCGATGAATATAAGATTGAGGACTTAGTAAATAAGAGGGTAGCAGCGCAATTACAAGATCTGCTAGTGAGGATTCAAAATGCAGTCGAATCAGTCGAGACAATCAAGCGAGCCAAAGGAGACCAGTAGTGTAGACCTTAGCGAGATTCCACAGCCACAGCTAACGGGACACTCGTGGCGACAACGTGGGACACAACTTATATGCGAGTCCTGTCCTTTTACACACTCAAGTTACATACCACCCGAATACCAGTTATACGGGATAGGAGATGATGGTCTGCCACTCATACGAAAGATTGAGTTTCAAGCAGAGTCGCCAAAATAGCGGCTCTGTTGGGGACTTAACCCAGGCGACGGACGAGCCTTACTGGTCTGTAAACGAAAGGAATACTTGTGGACGAAGACACCCAAGTACAGGCGGAAAACACCACCGTTGCAGAAGATAGCAACGTCGACACCTCGCCAGTAGTCGAAGAACAAACTTCTGAGGATCAAGTAACAGAAGGTCAATCTGAACAAGAGCAAGTTGAAGCTCCAGACACCGAGACACAAGATGAATCAGAACGCAAGCCCACACGCGCCGAGCGCAGAATCAGGGATCTTGTGGAAGAGAACAAGCGACTCAAGGAGCAAACTAACCCCTTCTCCTCGCCAGAGCCGTCGCTACAGTTCCCACAGTATGAACCAGGTGAGGAAATCCAACCTGAGAGATTACAACAGGACGTAGTTCAGACAGCGAACGCAATCGCTCAACTACAAACACAAAACCAGATTCAACAGTTCGAGGCCAGATCTAATCTGGATAAGGACGTAGAGATACTTCCTACTAAATACCCCGAACTAGATGAGAACGCCCCTAACTACAATCCAGTATTAGAGGAGAAGATCTCAGAAGCGTACAAGGCAAGGGCTTTCAAGAATGGTCAACTCGACCCAACTGTTCGGTTAGCAGATGTGGCGAAAGACTTTATTGATGTGGCACGTTCCGCAGCGAAACAATCCTCTGCCGAAATGAAAAACGCAGTAGCTAAACAAGCTGATGAAAGTGCAATTAGACCTACGGGTTCTAACAAAGAAGAGCGACCTTTCAGCGACCTCTCTATTGCAGAGATGGAAGCTAAGCTTGGAATAGTTACTCAATAATGAATCATTGCGGTCAGAGTACATTTACAAAACTAACCTTTCTAAAGGATTAAATAGAAATGGCTGCACAAGTAACCACTGGTTTAACCCAGGAAATGAGCACCTACTACGAGAAAGTATTTCTCGCACGTGCTGAGTACGAATACGTACACAAAGAGGGCGCACAAAAACGTTCTCAGCCAAAGAACGAAGGTAAGGTAGTTAACTTTACCCGACACACACCTTTGGCAACGGTTACTACTGCACTAACAGAAGGTACAAACCCATCAGAAGTTGCGCTTACCGCTACTACTGTTGCCGCTACCCTTGCTGAGTACGGTACGACCGTGAAGATCTCTCGATTCCTCACCTTGACATCAATCGACGCTAACAACAAAGAGAAAATCGAAGTTGTTGGTCAGAACATGGGTGAGACTCTCGATGAGTTGACTCGAAACGAACTATTCACTGGTGCTACGGCACAATTGGCTGGTTCAAAAGCTGCTTTGACTGACCTCTCAGCATCTAACACCTTGAGCGCTGCTGAACTCCGCAAGGCGATCCGCACACTCAAGAACAACAAAGCCCGCAAGTACCAAGGACGCGCTTCTTGGATCGGTAAAGTCGGTCCTTACACCGAATACGATCTCATGGGAGATAGCACTTGGGTAAACGCTCACACCTACAAAGATGGTGAAGAGCTATACAAGGGTGAAATCGGTATGCTTTACGGCATCCGCTTCGTAAGCTCACCTAACCAGAAGTCTGAGGCTTCGACAACTACTGTCTACTCAAACTTCGTACATGGTAGTGATGCTTTCGGTTGTATCGACCTAGAAGGCGACAAGCCACAATTGTTCATTATTCCTCACACGAATATTGACAGTGGTAACACTGCTGGTCGATTCAGCACCGTAGCCTGGGCTGCTTCATACGTCTGTAAGACATTGAACGCTAACTGGCTCATCAACATCAAAACTGGAGCAACTGCCTAGTATTGATCGCCTGGGGAGAGCGTTATCTCCCCTCTAATAAGGAGTACATATGCCAAAGAAGATAGTAACTACAGAAAACGAGATCGCACCAACACCCAAGAGTGTGCCAGCGACTAAGACTGTAGCTGAACAAATCAAGCACGATTATGACAACGGAGCTTTCAGCCCCCTGCAACTAGCCCTTAAGTACAACGTAGAAGTTGACGAAGTTCTAGTAGCCATAGGGCAAGCAGAGATGCTAGGAGTCGCTATCGTAGGAGATCAAGTAGATTCAGCAGGGCCAGGAGTTCCAATAAGCTCAGGCACAGTAGCTAAAGTTCACTATACAAAAGACTAATGTACGTTGACCCTACACGCATAGCAGACTTACAGGCTCTCAAGGAAGAACTTAAGAAGCCTATAGATGTCAAACCGTTACTAAACCAAGACATCCCATACCATCTCGCTTATGACGCAGAGGTCAAGAAAAAGAAACAAATCCAAAGAAGTATCGACAAGATTCTAGTTCAACTAAACGACGAGAAACTTGCGAAACTAAGAGAAAAACTGATGTTAGCTCACAAATACTCAGACAAAAGAGAAATCTGGAAGCTAACCAACCAAATCAAAGATTACCTAAAAGAACCCCTAATAGAAGAAGGAACAATGTAATGGCAGGAATAGATACAGTACCAGCCTATGAACACAAGAACATTGCATCAGCTACGACAACCGTTGTATCGACTGGCCCTTGTGTACTGCACAACATCACGATCAATACCACAGCCGCAGGTGCAGTTACCGTGTATGACAACACGGCAGCATCTGGTACGAAAATCGCTACGCTACCATCGAGTGCCGTAGTTGGAAACTACAGTTTTGATGTACGTTGCCGAACTGGACTCACCGTAGTCACAGCAGCAGCTAGTGATGTAACAGTAAGCTACGCAACACTATAGGAGATAGCATGAGCAACTCAGTATTCAGAGAAGCAAACACACAGAGTGAAACTGTAGAAGCTCCTGTTACTCCTGTAGAAAACCTAGACGTATCAACGTCAAGCAAAGTAAACGTCCCTAGCTTATTCGTAAGTTATGAAGAAGATCAGGGCAAACCATATACCGCAGACTACTTTGAACTCGAACATATGTGGAAGCAACCTGAACTCAAGCGAGACATACAAGAGATCAACGGTTACATCCAGAAGCAAGTAGAAAGCGGAAAGGTAGATAACTCAACTAAAGCAGTTGATAAGTACCTTAAAGAATTAGAACGAAAAGCAGGTCTTAGTAGATACGAGTCAGTTAATAACCGTATCTCAAAGATACTCGCCTACATAGATTTCCAGAGAGTAGTACATGGCTAATCCAAACCGAAACAACAAACCAGACATCGAGAAGTCCGAGCAGGAAGTTCTAAACAAGAGCTTTGATCGGGTATATGACGCACTAGCGGTAGAGCTGTTAGTAGAAAACTCATCGAATAACGCACTAGTACGGTTGAATGAAACCAACTTTGGTGCATCTCCAACCTACGAGTCATACGTTGATACAACAACTGACACTAATCTTGTCTATTTGGGTAAAGCAACGCCAGGAACAGCCACATCAAGTGCTTCGTGGCAAATCAAGCGATACAACAAGTCGGCAGGACATATGTCATTTGCGGATGACGTAACAACATTTACAAAAACGTGGGATAACCGCACATCCTACAGCTACTAAGGAGCAACATGGCTAAAGAAATCAAAGAAGAAGTCAAAACTCCAGTAGCCAACAAGCTCGATAGCTGGCTCATATTGGGCTACGAGAAATTGGCTCGTGAGTATGGGCTATCTATTGAAGAAGTCCGTCAAGCAACAATAACAATAAAAGACGGTGAAGTAACCGTGAAAGGAAAGAGAGGATAGCGTCATCAGTAAAGGAAATACATTCGAGAATGACCTTCTCCAACTAATATTCAATAACGTAGATATTGCAGACATCGGCGACGCTGGTGGTCTACAGAACTCAGCTACAGCAGGTTCTTTGTATGTAGCACTACACACAGCTGACCCAGGTGAAGCAGGAACAGCAGCAACAAACGAAACAGCATACACAAACTATGCTCGTCAGGCTGTCGCTCGATCAGGCGCAGGTTGGACAGTATCAACTAACACAGCAACAAACGCTTCACAGATTACATTCCCTCAGTGCGGTGTAACTGGAGCAACGATTACGCACGTTTCTATCACTACCGCATCAAGTGGTTCAAGCAAGATTCTCTACTCAGGAGCATTAAACAGCTCACTCGCAGTTGCAGAGAACATTACCCCACTGTTCGCAGCAAGTGGTCTAACAGTAACCGAGGACTAAGATGGCAGAGAAAAAGAAACCAATCTACGCAGTAATGACCGCAGGACTAAAAGGTAGAAGCAAGGTTAACTAATGTCAATCGTCAATACCAAGCAGTTAATAGATGCAGAGCTAGAGGGCAGAGTACGTCAGTATGTATGGCGTAAAACCCCTTCTCAGGCTTCTACTGCTGGTATTTGGTTTGACTTATCAATGAGTCCTGGTAACCCAGCAGCTCAGTATTACATTGGTTCACCACTAAATGCCACCGTACTTGCAAGGTCAACAGATGGCGGTCTACAACACGGGGCAAACGTCAGCCCTAGCACAAAGTATCTTCGGAGTGTAACAGCTATGACTTCCACTGCTACAGCACTACCTATGCCGATGATATTGTGCGACTACCTACTTTGTTACCCATTCGTGGATATGTCTATCACTGACCCACAAGATATGACCAATACAAACGTACTTACTCGATACACAGACGGTGAGGGCGTTCAAGTAATGGCAGTTCTTACAAACGCAGGTGTTGGTGGTCAGAGCTTCTACTTTACCTACACAAACCAAGACGGCACTTCTGGTAGAACATCACAGACCGTAACTATGAACTCGGCAACAGCTATTGGTTCAATTATCACCAGCAACGTATCAACTGTGAACGTGTCAGGTAACCCATTCATAGGCCTACAAGACGGTGATTCAGGCGTGAGAAGCATTGAGTCAGTAACTATGCTAGGTGGTGATGTAGGACTGTTCGCGCTCGTACTCGTTAAACCCTTAATGTGGACAGCAATCAACGAAACAACAGCACCATACGAAAAAGACGTACTCCTTATTGGAGGAGATATACCACGCATTTATGATGATGCCTTTTTAGGGTTTCTATCCCTACCGAGGGGAACATTAGCAGCCACCGCATTAGTCGGTGATATAAAAGTAATCTGGGATAGTTAGGAGAATAATATGCCAGGATTTTCAAGTAGCGATTCCATAGTGAATGCACTTACAGCAGGACAAACATTTAAAGCAAACTGGACTAAACAGTTCAACCCAACAACAGCAGCCGTAGCAGGTGAAGTACACACCCTCTTTCGAGGAGGTGGTAACCCACCAGCAGATGCAATATTTAACGCAGGTACAGCTCTAACATTTCAGGGGGTAACTGACGCTACTACATCAGCAGGTTCAATCCAGCATGGCGGTGCAGTACAGCCGACTTACTATAAGAGTCTGGCAGCAGCATCAGCCGTAACATCGGCAGCTACAACCGTACCTGGATGGCTCGTATTAGTAGACGTAGTGGGCTTTTACCGAGTAACCGCTTCAACAACTACTACGGAACAAGCGACAACAAACACACTAGGTTATGGTGATACTTTCACAGCAGACGCTTCAACAGACACCTGTACTTGGACATCTACAACGAACTATCCATCAAACATCTTGACTGGCACAAGAGTTCGTCTTACCACTACAACAACACTTCCTGGTGGTCTAGCGACAGCAACAGACTATTACTTTATTAAAGTAACCGATTCAACTTTCAAACTAGCAACCTCATACGCTAACGCAGTAGCAGGAACGCAAATCAACATTACTGATGCTGGTACTGGTACGCACACGGTGTCTCGCCTACTCCCACGTTACACTAACGGGGCAGGTGTTCAGGCATTCTTCTTTGCAAACAACGCAACACCACTAGGCGCAGGTACTCCTGGTCTTTCACTAAACTACACCAACTCATCTCAAGTAGCTTCTAGGGCAACCCCATCATCTCCATCACTGCCGATTGGCAAGACAGCAGCTTCTAATAGCTTGATCTTACACTCAGGAGCTTCGGGTGCTGGTAAGTTCAACTACACAATGCCACTTCAAGCTGGAGACTCTGGTATAGCTGAAATAGCTGGTATCAGGAACAACGCTACCTATACATCAGGGGAATACTCAGTAGCGATGGTTAAGGAGCTAACTAGAGTACCTTTGAACGTACTTGGTCAGGCAGCAGAACGAAACTTACAATTTGATTACCCATCACTTCCAAGAATCTATGATGGAGCAGCACTATACTGGCTCTACATGAGTTCTACCACAACTGTTACTAACGCAACATTCTCAGGTGATCTAACCTTTATCTGGAACTAAGATGTTACTCAATAACTACGCAGTAAGAAACGCCAATCAGAATAGGGCATTAGGTGGGAACCATGACCCTACCTATAATTACAACCTAAACAGGATGTATACCTTTTATGTTGGCGATAATAACGTAGTTAGCGTAACAGATAGAACCTCTCAGCCAGCACAAGGCTATCGCCCACCATATTCACTTGTACTCCCGCCTAAAAACGGGGGTATGAGTATGTGGGTCGCAAATGTGGGTGAAGTAACTGGTACTGGTGTACTTGGTAAGTTCACAACTGCTGATCTTGCAGGAGTTGGCACATTAAGCAACGCAGCTATGGGTCTGACAGTTCAGCTTATAGCAAGCCTAGTTGGAACAGGCACACTAGCAGGGGGTGTTGTTGGTGCATTAACCGCATCAGCTTCACTCTCAGGTAGTGGCTCAATAGACGCTGATATAGGGGCATTAGCTGGCTTAGTCGCAACATTGCTCGGAAGTGGCACGATAAGTGCTACAGCCCTTGCTACAGGGCTTATGGAGGCGGTTATATACGTCAACCAGTCTCAAGCTACTGTAGATCAGATTGTAGACGGTGTAGTAGGCGGAATTGGAAGCGTTACGGCAACCATACCAGAACTACTCGATACTGAAACTGGTTCGATTATTATCCCGCTAGATTAAGGAGGTTTTATGAAAGTATTAGCCGTTCATGGTATTGGATGGGATAAGAAGAAACTCCATAAGGAGAAAGCTGTCGACCTATGGAGAATCAAAAGACCTATTGATGAGCTTAAAAAGCACGTTGACTGGCAGATAGATGAACTACCTACGTTTATTCCTGGCATAGAGAAATACAAGGATAGTGATGAGTTTACCGCCTCAGAGCTTGAGAACGCCGCAGAGAAGCTAGGAAAGTATGACATTATCTGGTCCACCTACTTCACTAATCCATCGTTCTACGCGCTTCTGAGAGCTGTGAACGCAAGATATGGTACGAAGTTTGTTATGGATGTAGACGATGATCTGTTTTCAATAAAAGAAGACAACCCTATATGGGCGAAACTAACTCACGAAAACGTCTATCATATGCAGTGTATGGTCAGGGACGCAGACTACATCACCACCACTACTGAGGAGTTTGCACAAACCCTTAGAAGTAAGCGACCCGACAAGTCAGCAACAACAGTGATGGTTGTGCCTAATATGATCCCCGATTCCTACAAGCACGATTCGATAGACAACGGAGATAAGACAGTAATCGGGTATTTTGGTGGCTCATCTCACATCAACGACCTAGAAAACACCTGTGCGATTGAAGCTGTAGAGAAGTTAATGAACGAGAACAAGAGTGTTGAGTTTGTAGCGTGTGGTATTCCTATCACCAAATACCTGCCAAGGAAGCGGTACACTTATTTAGAGGGGATGCCCTCAACTGACTTTGTAGATAAAGTCTTTCCAACCCTGAACTTCGATATAGCGATTGCTCCACTAGAAGAATCTATCTTTGCTCTAGGCAAGTCGAATATCAAGTGGCAAGAAGCAACGAGAATGGGGTCAGCTTTTATAGCGTCAGGATTTGGTCCATACGCCACACTTCCAGAGGGAACGTGCGTATTAGTCAACAACAATATAGAAGAATGGTATGAAGGTCTAAAACTACTCGTAGAAGACGTAGAATTGCGTAAAAAGATCGTTACTAAGGCTCAAAAAGAGCTTGACAACTATCGACTTGAAAAGAACTGGCAAGTTATACAGAAGATGTTTGAAAAAGTAGGCAGGAAGAAGCCTGTCCTCTTGACATTGTAGTTTATCTGTGGTAAGATATACCCATGAAAAAGGTATGGGGAATACTGGCAATAATCAGTGTAATTACCCTTGCTTTTTGTGCCTACTTTAATCTAAAAACAACGTCTGCCACTCCACAAAGCCCCGTAAAGGTCGTTTATACTCCAGAAGCACTAGTTACCATCTTGAACAGAATAAGGGCTGAAAACGGCTCTAAACCTCTTAAATTAGATTTTAGACTTAATCAGTCTGCACAAGCGAAGGCCGACCAGTTGGCAAAAGATGGGTGGGGAGCAAATCCTCATATTGACCCTAGCGGAAAACACGGGTATGAATACGCGCAACAACTAGTAAAAGAGTGTAATTACCCATCAGAAAACTTATTAGCTAACACCACAGAAGTTAAGCGGGGATTTAACTGGTGGCTTAACTCTCCAGATCATAAAAAAGCTATGCTGTCAGATCAGTGGGAGATTACAGGATTTGGTGTAAGTGGTGGTTATATTGTTAATCACTTCTGTGATGTGTTATAATAGCTACATAGTTAACGGTTGACTCTATAAATACCCCTGTTTTGGAATATCGGCAGGGGTATTTGCTATCTGTGGATAACTTTGATATAATAGACCACAAGTAAGATATTCCAACTTACTTAACAAGCCAGCCCATAGTAAGCCACATAGGGAGCTTGAGAATAATACTAACTAGTATGTTCTCAGCTCCCTTTTTATTTTGGGTCGGTTCTTAAAAAGCAAGTAGGCGAGGGTCGTATCCTACCCACTGGACGCTTGGAGGTTGAAACCACCTCAGAACGCATCAGTACACACTGTGCCAGAGACACAGCCACAAGGATATACAACGCTAGCCGTATGGCGGTAATACGGACGGTGACGGAATGAGATAGCCGACAAGTCTCTGAACATTAACAATTTGGGTTGCAAGAAAGGAAACGACATGAAAATGAGTGCAGATTTTGAAAGTGACAAAGGGCATATACGGGTTAGACCGAATATGGCTTGGGACAACAATAAGAAACCCACAAACGAATTGGCATATGTAACAATATTCACTACTACTAGCAAGATCAATATTAACAGCGATGATGTTCGAGAGTTGATAGAGATGCTTGAGGGACTAGAGGGTAGATACATAACTAAGACAGAATAGACAACCCTCCAATTAGCACAGATCAGGAATAAAGCCCATTCCAGATCCGCGCAACAGTAAGGTAGCCTCCACCCGAAGGGTAATCTAAAGTAGGGGTTTATATGTATTGGTTTCAGTGTTATAATGTACCTAACGCCAGCCCACACCAACGGGAGCGAGCTTACGATAAAATAATCGAGCTACCCAGACGGTGTGTTTTTTATGTCTTCAGTCACTCCGAAAAAGGGTGGCTTTTTACATTTCAGGAGACAAAATCATGGCATGGAGCAATCCAGCAACTTGGGGATTCGTAGACAGATTCCAAGACTCACTCAAATCAGTATCATCACCACAACCAGGTAAAACAGCAGGTAACACGGGTTATGGTGGTTTTAGCTCAACCCCTAGCTACCCCCAACAAACACTTGGAGCTAGCACAACCGTAGCGCAATCACCACAGCAAACAGGAGCAAATGATGCACCCGCCACTGGTGGCTCTACATACGACCCCAACGCAGCAGCACGAGCAGCAGCAGAAGCTCAACGAGTGGCTAACATGAATCTAGTAAATAGCCAGTTCGATACACAGATCGCAGGCTTGCAGTCACAACTTGGTACTGTTGGCGCACAAGAAGGTTTCAACAACCGACAGATTACTAACCAGTACGACACCCGAAGCGCACGACTTAATCAGGATGTAAATACTGGTCGTACAAACTTAGACCGCTCACAGAACAAGATTACCGATTCTCGTTTGAGAGGATTGAAGTCAATCGCAGACCAACTCCGACAACAAGGGATGAGCTACAACAACCAGCTCGGAGCTATGGGTGCAGGTGACTCATCTGCTTCTCAATTAGTGAACTTCGCTCTCGGTAATCAAGCAGGTAAGAACAGATACGATGTCGTAAGAAACGCCTCCGACCAGGAAGTTGCAGTACAAGACCAACGCAAACAACTAGAAACAGACTTCCAGAGGAACATGCAAGACCTTGATACCTGGAAAGCTCAGTCTCTCCAAGACGTAGCTCTCAAGTACGCGGAAATCAGAAACCAAATACAAAACCAAATGGCGACAGCTAACGTACAAAGACAACAGCAACTCGCTCAGTACGACGCATCAGCAACTCAGGCGGCTATAAATGAACTTGGCAGAATCCAGGGAATGTATGCACAACAAGCGGCAGACCTGAACAACCGATACAACGCTATGTCTCCACAATCAACAATCAACGTCAACCAAGGACTACTTAACTACGACGTTAAGCCTATAGATGAAGGTGTCCTGGCATCGGTAGGGCTACCAGCTAGCGTGAACCCAGAAGCACAAGTAACGGCAGTCAGAAAACGACCAGAAGATCAAGTAGCATAGGAGAGTCAAAATGGCTTTCGGAAAATTAAAAAAATGGGTAGAAGGAGCGGTAGCTCAGGTTAACCCATTCGATAACGGACAAACATTTGATACCGTTGTTAACAACCAACAACCAGGCTATCGCCAGCAAGCTCCCGTACAAGTACAGCAAGCTATTCAGGGTGCTAAGTATGGTGTTCTCGCAAATAACCAACAAGCACAAGATAACTTTCTTAAAAATACCTACGGCAAAACCCAGACACTAGCTGATTACGCACCTAAGTCTTTTAAGGAGGCAGGAACGGGTCTAGGTCTGGGTGGTGTCAGATCATTGACTGGTCTTGCTCAGGGTGTCTCAGGACTATACGATCTCGCTACACCAGGAACGGGAACTAACCGATTCTCTAAAGGTTTAGATAATTTTGCTAAGTTTACCGACCAAACAGCTCAGAACGAGGGGGTTGGTAACGCATATAAAGTAGGACAGTTCGGTACAGACGCGCTAACATTTGCGGCTGGCGGTGCTTTGGCGAAAGGTATAGCTAAAATCCCACAAGTAGCTAAAGTAGCCAATCCAGCCCTTAACGTAGGTAATAAAGTCTCAGCTCCAATAGTTAGTAAGCTCCCCCAAACAGCAGGGGGCAGGATCGCTGGTGCTGGTGTAAAAGCATTTACTAATCCTGTAGCTCAAGCGAACGCTGTAGGCTTTACGGCTTTGACTACAGGACAAGACGCATCAAAGGGTAGGGATATATCACCTCAAGGCGTAGCGACTAACCTCGCTATGAACGAAGGCTTTAACGTAGGTCTACCCGTAGCAGGTAGGGCGTTAGCTGAATTGCCAGGAGCTACTAGAAGTGGACTCAAGTTCACCCGTCAACAAGTAGCACGACCAGAAGTGCCTCAGAACCTAGCACAAAAACAACAAGAATTGATGGTAGCCCGATCTAATGCTGAACTTAAACGACCTAGTTTAGTTAATACAATTGACTCACAACTAGATAACGTAGACCAACAGATCAAACAAGCCACTACTAGACCTATTCTAAGACCGTTTACTAACGAAATAGGTGCTGTAGGTAAGAACGTAGACCCGATAGAAACTCCACTAGCTAAATCGAACAGACTACACAAAGAAAAGTTAGCCAGGAATAATCTCACTCAAAATGAGTACGCAGGGTTACACGACAAAGTAGACGAGCTAGATCGTAAGGCCAGCGAACTACACAGGAGGGTCGGTGAAGCAACAGATAAAGCCCTAAAAGAAGCCAACGGGCAACCACTTACGCCTAAAGTTCGTAAAGAACTTAGAGCGATGGCAGATGAGTGGGGCAAAGCACTAGACGATCATGTAGCCGCCCTGAATGTAGTCCGAAAAATTGACGGTGAAAAGCCTATCCGAACAAGCCGTACCACTCAACCCCAAGCTGTAGGTAAGGATGTTGGTGGTGGTGGAACTATACGCCCCGATAAGACTCCAAACCCCGACATGAATCCATCTATTCAGGGTAGCCTAACCCCCGAACGAGCAAAAAGAATACAGGCTAACGTAGACGAAATGAAAGCATTTTTGGAATCTGGTAAGTCTAGGTACGCCATAGATACTCCACCCACCAAAAAGAAGCAGGCTACTAAAGCCATGAGCCGTCAAGACTTCAACTATGAAGCTATGCGTATACGGGATAACCTAAAGGCTGGCGAAACGGGCTATATAAAAGATGGCAACAAAACATTTGAAATATCAAGAGATAACAATAGAGCTAAATTGCTCACTAATGAGACTGGTGCTGTAGGTAAGAACGTTAGACCTCAAGTAGTAGAAACTCCAACCCTGCCCAAGACTCAAGTACAAGCCATACCCCCACAACCACCAGCTAGGGTAGGCACTCAAACCATGACCCCACCTCCTGATGGGCCAAACCAATCGATAGGTCAGCTACCAGCAGGAAAAACTAAAGCTACAAGATTCGCAAGTAAAACAGTTCCAGAGAGTGAAGTAGTATCAGAACCAGTTAAGGGTTCAATCAAATCACCCGAATACTCACCACAAACCGAAAAGCAAGGCTACGCCAACGCACTTGGTAGACTCAAGCAAGAAGGTAATGATGCCTTTGAACAAAACGTATTCACGGCACTAGAAAAGAAGCCAGGTACTATCTCTCGTCAAGAAGCGATTGATGCCACAACCCACGCTCAATTACTCGACACAAAGGGTGATGACGCAAGTATCAGAAAAGCTACCGAGATATACGAGAAACTATCCGAACACTACACAGCAGCAGGTCAAACTATCCAAGTTGCTGCGATTATGTCTCGTAGAACTCCAGAGGGTATGAAGGGGTGGGCTATCTCTACTCTACGAAAAGAGGGGGTAAAGCCATCAACAGAAGTACAGAGACAAATTGACACCCTTGCAAAAGAGAAGAAGTTTACCGAACTAGCTGATTTAGTTTCTAAGAATATTCCATCGTCTACCAGCGATAAGATAATCAATTTCTGGAGAGCTGGACTCCTAACCGCACCAACCACTACAGGTGGTAACTTACTCGGTAACACTGGAGAAGCTGCAGTACGAAAAGGATTTGTAAACCCCGTCGCTACGGCAGCAGACGCAATTATGGGTCAATTCACAGGCAAAAGAACTATGACCCTTGCAAAGCCTGGCGAAGCCGCCAAAGGCTTCAAGCAAGGAGCTAAAGAGTTCGGACAGGGCGTAGACGCTACTAAGTATGATGTTCAAAAGCGAACCAACTATGACACTAAAGCTGTAGATGCCTATGTGAACGGTGTTTATAAGCTGATGGGTGTAGCTGATACTCCGTATAGTAGAGCCGCGGAACGCGAAGCATTATCTTCAATAGCGAAAGCCGAGGCCATAAACAAGGGGCTGAAAGGCAAAGCTAGAGATAGGTTTGTAAACGACTTTATGGCGAAACCACCAGAATCAGCCCTTACCAGAGCTAAGACCGAGGCTGATTACGCAGTGTTCAAAAATCCTACTAAACTAGGACAAGTCGCATCAGGAGCTAAGAAACCAGCAGGCGCAGTTGGAGACTTCTTTGTGCCGTTTACCCAAGTTCCGTCCGCCATCGCTACAAGAATAGTTGAGAGAACACCAATAGGCATAGCCAATCAGGTCGTAAAACAAATAAAGCATATAAAATCTGGTGGCGAGTTTGACCAGAGGGCTATGTCGCAAGCTATAGGAAATGGATTGTTTGGCCCAACCATTATGGGAGTTGGGTTTGCGCTGGCTAATAACAACCAACTAACTTACGGCTACCCAACAGACCAAAAAGAACGCGCTCTATGGGATGCAGAAGGCAAACAACCCTACTCTGTACGGATAGGCGATAGGTGGTACTCAATGAACTACCTGCAACCGTTTGGAACGCTACTAGCGATAGGTGGTCAAGCCGCAGATGCCAAGAAGCAGGGGAAGAATTACCAGGAGATTATCGGTCAAGGCGTTGCTACCGCAGGCCAGTCTGTCGCTAACCAATCATTCTTAAAAGGTATATCTGGAGCGTTAGACGCGATCACAGACCCAGAGCGAAGTGTACAGAAATACGTTGAGCAGACCTCATCAAGTGTAGTACCTAACTTTGTACGATCATTTGCCAGAGCATCAGACCCAATACAGCGTAAACCAGAGGGTATAGTTGAGGGAGTTAAATCTGGAGTTCCTGGGCTGAGAGAGTCCACCACCCCTAAATACAATCAAATCACGGGAGGAACACTACCAGCTAAAGACAACTTTGCTAACCAATACCTCAATCCGTTCAAACCGTCTAGGGTAATGGGAGATGATGTCACGGCAGAAATAAGACGATTACAAGACGCTAAACAAGGCATAATCCCACCACAGTCAGATAAGAATGTATTTGGTAAAGATAGTGGGATCACCGCCCAACAACAGAAAGATGTTGATAGCCAAGTTGCCAAAGCTATCTCAGATGAGTGGCGCAAAGTCATTAAAGACCCACGCTACCAGAGCATGAATGATGAGGACAAAAAGAAAGTACTCTCAGACATTACAAGAATAGTCTCACCATCAATCAAAGCTAAATATGCTGCTGAAAATAACTTCATATCAGATAAGTGGCAACCTAACCTTGATAAAAAACAAGCAGCATACTTGAACGGAGAGATGGCTGACGTTCTCGCAAGTAAAGAAAAGAAAACTGCCAAAAAGACTAGCAAAGTTCGTGTTGCTAGAAGAAAAAGCTCAGGTAGAAAGCGTACAGCTAAAGCCAAAAAAGGCCAAGCGATAAAAATTGGAAATATCGGCAAAGGCCCAAAGAGCAATAAAGTCAAAGTAGCCTCAGCCAAAGCTCCATCGGGTTCTGTGAGAAAGCCTGGTGTGATGCGAGTCGGCAAAGCCAAGACCTCCCGAATTGGTGGTGGTAAAATAACGCCTGTTAAGGTATAATATAAACACAATTCATATTAAGTTAGCCTAGCTAAAAATATAGCAGCTCCAGAAAACCTCTGGGGCTGTTTTTTATTGGAAAGAAAACATGACCCTACAGCAAATCCAGGACAGAATAAACACCTTAATCAACGATGACAACGACACTCCTGCTACTACTGATGATGAGTGGGAAACAAGACTTAACCTAATCAATCAAGCAATAGATGAGTGGAGCTTTTCAGATGTCTTGTGGGATGAACTCTGGACCACTTACACTCACGGGTCAACTGTTACCTCAGCAACAACCTACGCAATTACAGCTACAGATATACGTTTTCTCGGTGGTCAAGCACGATTCATTTTAAGCAGTCAAACAACGTACATTCCAATAATTAGCCCCGAAGAGTATCAGGGTTACGCTGGCGAGGCGAGAGTTTGTTATATAACTGGCAACCCAAGCGCAGGGTGGACGCTAAATCTCGGCTGGACTCCCGTAGATGGTGACGGAACATACGGAGCAACAATTAAGCTAGATTACTACAAATACGCCACCACATTCACGACCGCATCAGCTACGACAGTAGAACCAGAGATGAGTGACCCAAACTTTATCATATATGACGTAGCGGCTAACAAAGCACTCCTTGACTCCAACAACAATATGTACTCGGTATTCTCGGCTAAAGCACAAAACTGTATGTCAAATATGCGAATAACAAATGATATTAAACCGCCGATCAACCGAGATGTGGTTGAGGACGCAGACGCAACAGTATTTTCAAGCATCATAGGAGAATAAAATGCCCGTTAAAACACCTAGACTAACAGGAAACGACGGGAAACCTTTCGAGATTGTCATAGACAAGTTCGGCAAAGGGACAATGACGCTCTATGATGAAACTCGTCTACCAAAAGAAGCTGTCCAAACTGCACAGAATATGTACCTCGACCAAGACGGGGTATGGACAACCCGCCCAGGCTCTACTACTTACGGAGCTACCCTCACAACCCCTATAGACGGTGCTACTTCGTTCACCAAGTACAACTCTAGTGGAACGATCTCTACTTATATAGCTGTAATAGATAACGGCTCTCTGAAAATATCCTCAGACGGTGGTAGCTGGTCTACGATTTCAGGCAAAACTTGGACTACGGGCTATAACGTATTCTTCAAGCAAATAGGCTCTCGACTTTACATAGGTAACGGTCAAGACTCGATGGCTTACTACGATATTGACGCTGGCACGATCACTACGTTTACGGCACTTTCTACACCTGGGTCTATAGTCGCACCTACTCGCACAGGGCTGACGGCTGGTTCATATAACGCCTATTACAAGATCACCGCAGTAAATCTTATTGGAGAAACCGTAGCCTCGGCTGAAACTTCTGTCGCTGGTGGTATTAATAAGACTCGTGATAACTGGATTACTGGAACTGATTACCTAACGATGTCGTGGGGTGCTGTAGCTGGTGCTGTTAGATATAACATCTACTACTCAGACGCATCAGGAAACCAAGTATACCTCGACTCCTCAGCTACGAACTCTTATATAGATACTGGTATCGCTGTCGCTAATCCGTACCAAGAAGCACCAACAGCAGATACAACGGCTGGCCCTAAGTATGCCTATCTTGCTCTATCAGGAAATAGGCTGTGGGGAACACGAGATCCTAACCTACCTTATAGAGTAGGGTGGACGGGTACGGGTCAATACCTCGGTGCGTTTAATCCGTTTTACGGTGGTGGGTATATCGATCTTAATAAGGGTGGTGACGAACGTCCAGAAGTTGTCTCTCACTTCCGAGATGGACGCGGTAACGCTGTTGCTACAGTTCTAACCTCAAATCCAAACGGAGCAGGTTCAACATGGCATATCGCACTCTCAACTTTGACCGTAGATACGATCAACATAGTCATCCCTCAAGCCTACCAACAGCAGGGTTCTGTGGGGACTAGATCACCAAGAGGGGTAGTTGAGTACAACGATTCAATCTATTCACCGTCCCCTAAAGGTTTTAGGTCTACTGGTTCTCGTCAATCAATCCTAAACGTTCTTGTAACCTCTGATATATCCGATTCTATCCGACCATCAGTTAGATCAATTTCTAACCAGTACTCAGATAAGATAGCTGGCTACGCCTTTGATGGACGTATCTACTGGTCTGTACCGTATGGGAACTCTACGAATAACCAGACATGGGTCTATGATCTTGAAAGAGGGGGCGTATGGTCACTCTACTGGTCTATTGGAGTAAAGCAGTTCTTCGAATATACCGACTCAACAGGAACTATCCGTCTAATGGGTGTACCTGTATCTGGGACTAAGTTAATACAGTTCACTACAGGAGTCTCTGGAGACTCAGGTACAGCGTTTTCTACTAACCTAGAATCGGGCTTAATACACTGGAATGATAATCACATGGGGTGGGCTAAAGTAGAGAAAGTCTACTGTGAAATATCCGACCCACAAGGAACAGTTACTTTTAACGTATCAGGTACGCAAAAGGGTAAATCCTTCCGATCTCTCGGTTCGATAGATATTACCGACACTACCTCAGAGTCAGGTTTTGGTGCTGATCTATGGGGTTCATTCTTGTGGGGTGACTCAGCCGAAACACCATCTACGTTCTCTCAATCCTCAGTTAAGAAGTACATCCGTGTAAATAAGAGATTGTCTAATATCAAGTGGCAGTTCTCCTCAACAGATATAGGCACAGCGTACACACTTATACAGATAGTTATAAAAGGTAAGCTCATCCGTACCTCCGACCCATCTTCTTATAAAGCGTGACGTTTTGTGTTATAATAGATAGCACAATTTAGAATAAATTAGCTTAGTCTCGGATAAGACAGCTCCAAGTAATCTTGGGGCTATTTTTTTGCCCCAGAAAGAAGGATAAAGCCATAGCTGCCTCAATTTCGGACAAAGCAACAAAGAGCTACAGTTTCCTGAGCAAGTCTCTTTATGCTGGTATCTCAAGTGTTGATACCACTATCCCCCTCAACAACGTAACCAACATACCAACCGATACTGCGGTTCACTTCGTAATTGACCGCGTAGATTCAAACGGTAACACTACCCCATCTGCACGAGAACTCTGTAAGGGTGTAGTCTCTGGCGGTAACTTAATCAACTGTACTCGCGGGCTTCACGGCACAACCGCACAGTCTCACTCATCAGGTGCAGTCGTAGAGTTTACCGCATCTGGTGTAGGCTGGAACGAACTCATAGACGCATTTATCGGTGAGCACTCTCAGGTAGACGGAACACACTCAACTACTTTAGTTACAGCTCGAACAGAAGATACCACTCCAGACGGAGCAAACGATCTAGTTCTTACTTACGACAACTCAGCCACCGCTCTCAAAAAAGTAAAAGTAGATAACCTAGTCCGAAACAACACACAGCTCAATACTGGCTGGATTACGTCTTACCTCCCCTCAGTCTCCTCAGTAACTTACAACGGCAACCGTTCTTACACAGTAGCCTTCGGGTCTTCAATCTCCTCAACTCTCAGCCCAGGTATGAGACTAAGAGCTACTAGAACAGTGACAGCTCCTACTCAGTGTGCAGACCTAGAAGCAGGAAGTTCTCAATACTTCAACGACACTTCAGTAAGTGGTATGACCTTTACAGATGACTTTGTAGTAAGTGCGTGGATTAAGCTGGAGAGTTATACGTCTGCTAGTGTTATTGCCTCAAGATTAAATGGTACGCAGGGTTGGGCGTTTCAAATCAATAGTTCTGGACAGGCACAACTTACTGGTTATAATGCGGCTCTCGGTAACTTTAGCGGCGTTACAAGCTATCAGAGTATACCTCTCGGTAAATGGGTTCATGTTGCGGCACAGCTTGATATGTCTGCCTTCACCGCCACAACCACTACTAGCTATGTGATGATAGACGGCTTAGATGTGCCAGCCTTCGTATCAAGAGGTGGTACTAACCCCACCGCACTAGTCCAGGCTGGGGACTTGCAGATTGGTGCGTACAACGGTGCGACCTCCCCCTTCGATGGCAAAATCGCTCAAGTAGCTATCTACTCAGCTAAAGTAACTCAAGCTAACGTACGAGCTACTATCTCTCAAGGACTATCAGGTTCAGAAACCTCCCTAATATCTGCTTACTCCTTCAACAACTCAATAAACGACCTAAACACTTCAAACGCCAACAACCTAACAGCTCAAGGTGGCGCTCTAGCTACTAATGCTGACTCACCTTTCGGAGTTAACTCTTTCGGAACAGCAGTAGGTACTTACGAATACGGAATAGTAACAGGACTAGCTTCTTCTACAGATGTCTACGTTCAAGTACCAGAAGGTTGTGCTATCCCTACTTCTGGAGGGGTGAGTGCGGTAGACCTTTCTACAGCAGAGTACCCCTATGGTTTCAGAACACCAGGCGACGTAGTTGGCTCGGTGCTTATGCAGACAAACGCCACTACAACCACAAGCGTAGCTGTGCCAGGTTTACAACTGGCGGTATTCGCCCAGCTCGGTAGAGACATACGAATCAGATTTACATGCTTCGCTACTTATAACACTGGTGCAAACGGTGGTGCTGGAGTAGCAATTTATAAGGGCGACACGTTAGGTGCATTGACAACTATAATCGGTCACTCTCAGTACTACGAAACCACCGTACCAGCAAGTTCGTCGAGAGCGCACATGACAGAAGCAATTTTCACTCCAACGACAACAGGATGGGTTTATTTTACTGCTCAACTGATTGAAATCGGAGGCGTGGGTACAGCAACTATTGAGGCTTCAGCCACTAAGCCAGCTCGCCTAATAGCAGAGGTCATATAGCACCTATAGGTAAACAACGATGGACGATAAAAAAGTACCTACCAGAATAAACGCAGAACTCATCTACTACCAACTAGCTGAGATCAAAACCCAACTACAGGACTTCAAAGCTAACTACGTCACTAAAGAAGAATCCCACGCTCTCAAGCTGGAAATAGAAGAACTTAGAAAAGACATCCAGGAGATAAAGAAAAGTAAAACAATCATCGGTTGGGTCTATCCCACGATGAGTGCAGCTTTTACTGCTTTATTTACCTATCTAGTAATTAAGTATTTTGACGGAGTCTAAGGAAATTTCATGGCAACAGCAAGAGACTACAACGTAACATTCGGCTACCGAGCCACAGATGGCTACTACTACGGCCCAGGAGGTCGAGTAGGCCCCTATCACAGAGGTAATGATCGACCCTGCCCATCGGGAACAAGGATAGAAATATCTGGTGTACTTATCGGACTTACTGGAGCTACGGGACTGGTATCAGGCCCACATCTTCATACCCAAGCGTGTACCGCAGGAAGTAACTACGCTGATGACTTCGACCCCGCACCGTTTGAGTTTAAGAACGGCCTGGTAGTAGTAGCGGGTTGGCATTCTCAGTTTGGAAACCGAGTAGTAATAAGAGTTGGTGGAGTAGATATAACTTACGCTCACCTAAGTCAAATAAACGTAGCTGTAGGACAGCAGATAGGAGCTAGTGAAGTGGCTAATGCAGAACAAGTAAAGAACCTCTATAGAGGGGTATTAAGGCGAGAAGCAGACCCAGGTGGTCTTGCAAACTACACAGGCAGAGATGCTAACCAGATCGTAGCGGAAATGCTCGGCTCTCAAGAAAAGCGAAACCTAGACAATTACATCAATTCACTAGCTACAGGTGTAGCAGACAGAGATCGAATCATAGCTGACCTCAGAACCGCTTTGACTAACGAACAGAACAAGCCAGCTAAAGAAGTTATCAAGGAAGTTGAAAAGATAGTCGAAGTACCTGTCGAGAAAGTCGTAGAAGTACCAAAGACTGTCGAAGTTGTAAAAGAAGTAAATCCAACCTGGCTGGAGAACGCAATCCAGTTTGTAAGAAAAGTACTCAGGATAAAGGAGTAAATATCATGGGTAAAAAAGGAAAGAAAAGGTGCTGAAATGAAAGACGCAATAGTAGGATTCATCCCGACTGTCGCTAAAGCAATAGCTGGCGCAGTTGTGGGGTTTATCGTGACATTCTTTGCTCAACAGGGCGTGGTTGTAGACGATGTGACTCAGAATGCCCTTGTAGCAGGCCTTAGTGGTCTGATTATAGGCTTCTCAGTGTTCTTAGTTAAAAACAAGAAGTAACTTAACAACTCGGTAGGGATGGGGGTAGTCACAAGTCCATAAAAGCGCTGAGGTTCACTAGCTTTCCTCAGACCCCCTTTCCTGCCGAGTAACTATCATGGAAAAAGAGCCACAACCATTCTTAAAAAGATCGCCAGTCGTAGAAGTAGAGATTGGCAGAACGGCTCTTAGATTTACTTACGAAAATACTTACTTAGTTCAGTTCGTCAACCAATACTCAGAGAGAGAAGATATACACGACTTCTCACACATGAACATCATCAAGCACCATGACGGTGAAGATGTCCAGAACATTTACGACTCCGAGGAACTGTTCGACCAACTAGACCAATTAAAGTTTCCAAAAATGAGATACCCATACCCCTTAGACCAACATATCGAGGGGTATTCAGACTACCTCATCGCTGATCTGAACGGAGAGGTAGAGCGAGGCGATGAATCGTGAAACTGAGCCATTACCTCCTGATGACGTTAATAACGTTCCTGCTTCTGACTATCTACTTGCTTATCGTGAATACTGGAACGGTCACAAGTGGATAGCTGGGGAGTATGAGGAACTAACGGGGTCACCTGAACAGGACGACTTCATAGGAGGGAATAATGCACAACAGGAAATGGATAGGGGATAGGTTATTTTACCTACTCACACTACCAAACGACCAGTTGAGGGAGGTGTTTAAAGAACAAACATGGAACAACCTCAAGAATAAAAGAAAACTATACAAAAAAAAGTTGAGAGACGGAGAAATCATCATGCCAAGAAAGCCCGAACAATACCATCCAACGGACACACCAGAGGAGATTCGGGAACGCTTGGCGAAAGATTTGGGCGAGACTGCCGTTAATCAGGTTATTGACGAACAAACCAGAGAAAAGCTACACCGACAACTAGACGAAACCATAGATCAAACTAATATCAATCCAGCACTTATTAAAGGGTTTCGAGCTAGCACTTGGGAAAGTTTGACCAAGAACGCAGAGGGTGAGGCAGAGATACATAAACTCTCAGGTATTCAGCTAGTAGCAGAAGCAAAAGACCTAGAGCCAAAGTGGGAAGTAGTTAAAAGGGTAGAATCAGTCACCCTACCGAAAAAGGAAGCCCTTAAACAGAAGGGGGCTAAAAAAGCTGTCGTACTAAGTGATATGCAAATTCCATATCATGATTTAGATGCCATAGATGTAGCTTTGCAAATAGTTCAAGATACTAAGCCAGATAAGGTAATCATAGTTGGAGACATGTTAGACCTTGCTGCTTGGGGCAAGTATGAACAGCGTCCAGAATTTGCACAACAGACACAGCAAGCAGTCATCGACGCTCACAGCATACTCGCAACCCTACGAAAAATGTGTCCACGAGCAGACATTGTAGTGCTAGCTGGAAATCATGAGGCAAGGCTTGAGAGAAATATACTTGCAAACACAGCCGAGGCTTATGGACTAAAGAGAGCTGATGACTTGACTGGTTACCCAGTAATGAGTGTTCCGTATCTATGTGCCTTCGATCAGTTGGGCGTAGATTACATTGGCGGTTATCCCGCGAATAGGTACTGGATAAATGACAACTTACAGGTAAGGCACGGTCAAAGAGTGCGTAGTTCTGGTTCTACAGCAAAGCTCGTTAGTGATGATGAGCGTGTTTCGACAATATTCGGGCATACGCACCGTGTAGAGACTCACTTTAAGACAGTAAATGTCAGGGACGGTGGCAAGACAAATGCGGCTTACTCAATCGGGTGTCTCTGTCTTATAGACGGTTCAGTACCGAGTACTAAGAATGGCTACGACCTTAGCGGAAATCCAGTCAAAAATTATGAAGATTGGCAAAATGCGATAGCTGTAGCGAGCTATGAGGATGGCGACGGCCCGTTTAATGTAGAGGCAATTTATATCAACGCGTTTAATAAGCATCGCGCGGTACATAATGGGAAAATATATGAAACTAGACGTAAGTAAAATTAGGTCGCGCGTATTCTCCGTAAAGTTGCAAAGCAAGCTGGTCATACATCCACGCAGCTTCTTCGGGTGTTTCTTGAAGTCCCCCAATAGAGAAGTGCTGACCCAATACAGAAACACGACTACGCCACTTCTTAGCATCCTGTCGCCAATAGACCCCACGATAACCAGAGGTGTTGTTCGCGTGAAGTTTCCTGTTGACGGATTGTACATGTCTACTAACCCACCTCACATTACCAGGCTCATAGCCTTTGGCGGAGTCAATCCGATCAAGCGTCATACCAGGCTCTTTTTTACCAACATGCTTGTAAAAAGAAAGAAAGGACTTGTCCCATTCTTCACAGAGCTTTACTCCTTTCCAAGCAAGATCAGCCTCACCTCTGTTATATTTCGTTCTGCCTTTAATAGAAAGCCACAGTTTATATTCAGGAGTTTTGTACATCCCGTGTTGCTCCCTTTTCTCGACGGGGTAATATGGGTCTTTATATTTCCTATACCTAGACCAGTGCATAGCACACCATTTTTGGCCAGGTTGAGATTTAGTAATTGGTTTGTCGCAATCAGGCAATTTACAGATGCGTTTCATGCAAATATTGTAGCACACTCCGACAAACGTGTCCAGTTGGGAGTAAACCTATGAGGCGCGAGATGTACAATCCTAATGTACAACCCAAATGTACAAATCACATACCAGCAATCCCTTTAGCCGTTGCTGGAGCTGTCATATTAGCTTATGACGTCATAGCGTCAGAGACAGTTTCACAATATGTTCGTGATCGTGTCCATGACCCAAGAACCAAAGCTCTATCTGTAGGACTTATAGCGTTATCTGCTTACCATCTGACCCGTCCCGACAAATACCCATACCAGAACATAGACCCCGTAAGCAGGATAGGAGGCTTTATAAGACAAATTGTGTAATGTTTTCCCTCGGTAAACTGGTGTCCTTTGTTCATTCCAAATTCACCTCACATGCCCCTCCTTTCACTTCCTCCTCTCAAAAGGACGAATATGTTGCCGAGGGTGAAGATCACACAATCTTTATCTCTACTAGACGCATAGATAAAATACCCATTTGTTCTTCTAGGTGGTCTGCTATGCGTAGTGCCTTAAACGCTTCTTCCGTAGCTGATTGGCCTATAGCCCTAAAAAACTTCTCAGACTTATCTAGCCCCCACAGTCTCTCAACCTGAACGGCTGCTGGAGTATCTTCTAAATAGTCCATTAGATCGCGCATTTGACTGCGTTCTGGTTTGGGTGGTGGAGTCATGCGAGAGTGCAATAGGTCGTGATTAACAATAGCCACAGGTGAAACTAAACCAAAGTGTTCTCTAAAGTTTCGCTCGTAACGGGTAGTGTATTCTGACTTAGGCCAGAACGTGTGGTGTACATTGAGGCGTGGACCTAGCTTAAGGGCCATATAACGGTGTCCAAATCTTGGCAAATAGCCTCTATCTCGTAACCAGCAGGGTCAAAACCCTCAGTAGTGCCGAACTTCTGATGTCTTACTTTCTTAATCTCTCCATACCAAGAACGTCCTGGTCTTTCGGGTAGCGCACAGGTAACGTGGTTCTTTGGAGTAAACGAGTTCTCCATAGCAAACTGAATTGCTAGTTTAGCGAGACTTCTTTCTAGTTCTTCGGGTGGTACTTGTCTTTCGAGTTCCTCCTCGCACCACCTTCTTTCTTCGCTTGTTATTCTTTGTGTTTCTATAAACTGACCCCTGATAGCCTGTCCTGTCTCCATTATCCATCTCCCAATATATTGCTGCGACAGTTGTTATTACTACTCCTATGATGGCGAGTGCCGCGAATACCGCCATAGTTAGTTGAACCCAGATCATTTATCTTCCTTCGGCTCGTCAAAGACTATTAGTAAATCCTTCCCCGACCGTCTATGATTAAAGTCGTCCCATTGATAATCAAAAGCTGAGTAGCCACCTTGTCTTTTATAAAGATGCGTACGGTGGGTGTTGGGTATTTTCTCCAACACAGATAGCACAGCTTCATCGTGGTCATTCTCTGGGTGTAGACAGAGCTGGATTCTATCTTCTTCAGTTATTAGTGTTGTTCTCATCACTTCACCAGACGATTAAAGGTACGACGTAGTACGCCACCAGAATTAGATACACTATTACTATCCAGCCCAGAATTGACAGGGCCGTAAACACGTTTTTTGGTGTCAGGCTTTGAGTGAATGTCCTCATAGTCCATTGAAAAATCAATAGACTTTTTGCTAGGTCTGCGCGAGATTGTTCCTCCCTTACGGCCAGCCTCTCTACGCTCCTCTGGAGTCTTTGAACCAAAGCCCTTATTCGGGTTTTTCTTCTGGCCACCAAGTCTGCCGATCTCTCGATAAAACTCACTTCCGTGTTTTGCCCTGTTAGTTTGTGATGCACGTTTACCCCCTTCTTTTGTTCCACTCATTTTTCTTCCTCCTTAACTTTTTCCTTGTATTCTTCGATCAAAGCCTCTAGCTCTCCGATGGTGAACTTATGAGTCTCAAATCTTCTAGCGTGTAATCTCTCGGCTGTGCCGTCCCCATACTTCATGTCTAGGGCTTTAGCGTAGGCATACTGTTCGCCACCACCATATGTGTTGTCGTAGTTGCATTGAAGATTCACATTCTGCTCGTCATACCTGAGCGAATTAACGCGTCTTGATACGAAGTGTCCAGCGTGTGCATCTTTCCAATAGAACTCTTTGCCACAAGTGATGCAGTCTCCGTAACCCTTGTCGTTAGAATCGCGGAGTCTTATATACTGGCTGAATATCTTGTCTAGCTTCTTTTTGAGAGAGCTTACCGATTTCGTTCCCATGACTCCCTCCATTCGTCTAGCCAGCTCATCTTTGGTTCAGTAGGTAAC